>Ga0207796_1000617_pt1 | contig 13802 bp, 16 predicted proteins | sample Pon1CUnioCityCA_6_FD_187274 | JGI IMG/M metagenome (GOLD analysis project Ga0207796, IMG submission 187274) | Marine sediment microbial community from Union City, CA, USA - Pond 1C Sediment 1 (SPAdes) | ecosystem: Environmental > Aquatic > Marine > Intertidal zone > Salt pond sediment ...
TTCTTCCCTGAAACGACCCGGTTATTGCCGGCCCTTGCGGCCGGGAGGGGGATCAGACCCTCGATAGAGGCGCCTGTTCCAAAGGCGCCCGATGAAAGGCATCAGTGTGATCGAGGATCAGGACGTCATCAAAAAGATCCTCAACCACCTGGGTTTATGGCAGGTAAATTGAAGGACTACCACATCATGTGTCCACCTTGTCCTTGATACACAAGGCGAAATTCCCTATACTCCGCCCCAAAAAAAGGTATATTATTTCAGCAAAAGGTGGATACCTTCCGCGGCCCTCTTGGCGTCTGCAATGGCTGTTACCGCATCAAGATTCAGATTTACGATGTCACCGCCGGCAAAAATTTTCGGCATAGATGTGCCACCGTTTTCATCCACCTTTACTTTGCGGCCTGGAGTAAACTCCAGCTTGTCCAGCATCTCCTTGGGAATGAACGAAAAATCGGCGCCTTGACCGATTGCTTCGATAATCATGTCACCCGCAAGGAACTTCTGCTGTTCTTCATCGAAAGTGGGACTGAATCTACCGTTTTCGTCAAAAACGGATTTGACTTTTTTGCACTGGAGGCCTTTGATTTTGCCTTGGTCGTCAACAACGACCTTATCCGGACCCCAAGCCGGATTCAATTCCACCCCTTCCTCCTGCGCCTCCTCGACTTCCTCTTTGGACGCGGGCAACTCGTGCCAATCTTCCAGTGAAACTGTTTTTGTCGCGGTTTCTTCTTCGGGATATTGAATGTTTTGGAGACGAACGGCCTCACGTGCGACATCCATCGCAACATTTCCACCGCCGATGACGATGATATTCTTCCCAACCTTGGAGGGTTTGCCGATCTTGGTATTTCTCAAAAAATCGAGCGCCAAGATACATTTGTCGGCATTTTCGACCCGCGTCGATCTACTTACCGTGTTGCCGATGGCCAAGTAGACCGCATCGTAATCATTGAGCAGACTTTGAAACAGAACGTCTTTGCCGACACGGGTGTTGAATCTAAATTCCACACCAAGTGAAGCGATATAATTTACATCTTTGTCGATGCTTTCCAAAGGGAGTCGATATGGCGGCGGACCAATACGCAACAAGCCACCTCCGCCCGGAAGACTGTCGAATACCCTTACCTTGTGTCCCTTGAGGGCAAGAAAATAGGCGATCGACAAGCCTCCGGGCCCAGCACCGACAACGGCCACCTTATGCCCGCTGGGAGGGGCGGGTTCCAACTCCAACGCCTTTTTATAATCCACGATACAGTCGGAAGCGTATCGTTTCAGCCAACGGATGGATAGTGCCTCTCCGCGAATACTCAGCGAACAGGCGGCCTCACAGTGTTTCATGCAAATACGGCCGCATATCGCCGGCAATGGGTTGTCTTCAAAAATGGTTTTGAGGCTTTTTTCGGGATCATCGTCAGCAATCGCCTGCAAGTAATCCGAAATTTTCAAATGAGCAGGACAAGCCTGTTCGCATAGCCGGCATTGGAGGCAACGGGATGCTTCGCGCTTAGCCTCTTCCTTGCTGTAGCCGATAATCTGCTCCACAAAAGAGAGCTTACGCTCCTCTGGAGTCACTTCGGGCATGGGCACACGTTCAAGATCGAACAGCGCGTAATCCAAATCAGAAGAAAAACCTTCGAAGTTTCGTCGACGATGCGCTAGGCTGGCCTTTAGCACGGAATACCCTTCATTGTCGGCAAATGACGCTTCGTCATTTTTTTCATCCTTGGGGATAAAGACGAAGGTATCGGTGTCAAAATGAATGTGAAGGTAATCCCGGGACAATCGCAGTGCACCAGGAGGACAAATATCGACGCAGAGGCCACAGAAACAACATCGACCGTAATCGAGTTGCGGACGTTCGTTTTTTTCTCCTGCTTTGGATTCTATCCCTTCTATCTCAACCATCTCTATGGCTTGGTTGGGGCATATTTTTGCACAATTACCGCAACCATTACACGTGTCCCAATCATTGAGATGAAAACCGCGATAGCGCAGCGCGGGTTCTTTGGATTCAAAAGGGTAGCGCAGCGTTTTCGGCTTTTTGAAAATAAATTTCAATGCCTTGAATGGGCTCAAAATGCTCAAATATTCCATCCCGCAAAACTCTTTCTATCAATCTCTTCCGACCGCAATGGTCTGTTTTCGACCTTTTGTAGCCGCGCTATCTATCGATTTCCGGAGCGACGACGTACAAACTGATCATCGTGTTGCCTACATCCGCAACGCTGGCATCCACCAAAACGTCTTCCAATATCGTCAATCCGTGAGGATAGGAAGGGGTTCTGAAATGCACCCGGTACGGTTTATCACCTCCATCACTAACGATGTAACAACCCAATTCACCGCGTGAAGATTCGCACCGAACATACGCTTCTCCGGATGGGATGTTCCACCTCAAGGGATTGGGCGGACGATTGAACACCGGACCTTCAGGCATACCCTCCAAAAGCTTGAAAATCATGTGGACACTTTCGATCATTTCATCTCTGACCACCCATATTCGAGAGTAGGCATCCCCATCGGTGCGTGTTGGCACCTCCCATTCGACCGTGTCATAAGCGGCATAGGGCTCCACTTTACGAATATCGTATTTCATCCCAGTCGCCCGCAGTGTTTGTCCCGTAGCTCCCAGTCTTTGGGCCTTTTCCGCCGTTAGCTTTCCAATTCCATGGGCTCGGTCGTAAAACAGCCGATTTTTAAAAAAGGTGTCGTCGTAATCCGGCACGCACCCACCGATTTGATGCAGCGTGCTGACAATTTTATCTTTGAACCCTTTCGGAAAATCACGGCGTACTCCGCCGGGCCAAATATAAATGTGATAAACACGTCCTCCGGTGAGCGCTTCAAACAAATCGAGAATGAGATCTCGGTGATACATCGCCCATTGCGCCACCGTGTCGAAGCCAAGCATATTTGCATACGCCCAGAGCCCGAAGAGATGAGAACCAACACGAGCCAACTCTAAGTAAATGGAGCGGACATAGTGCCCCCTTTCCGGCACCTCGATTCCAGCAAGCTTCTCCACCGCCATGGAATAAATCATTTCCATGTGGTCCGGTTCGACGACATTTACGCGGCACACCAATGGAAAATTCTGGATCCAAGTGCGATATTCCATTAACTTTTCAAAACCCCGATGGAGATAGCCTGGATTAGCCGCGGCCTTGACAATCCGGTCGCCCTGGACGGTGAGGGTGATACTGAAGTTGCCCACCATTCCCAGGTGCTGGGGGCCAAAGTACATCTCCAACTCTCTTTGGACCTCGTTTTTTGCTGTTTCCTTAACCTGAGTCATCACCCTAGTTCCTCTGCAGATCAATTAGTCTTCCACCATGGGAATCGCGTCGTAGGTGTCTTTGACATATTGTCGTGTGTCAAAATCTTTTCGGAAAGGGGGCACTTCGTATTTTTGGGTGAGAAACAGCGGCGTCAAACGAGGATGCCCGTCGAAATGGACGCCGAAAAGCTCGTGGATTTCGCGTTCATACGGCTCGGCATTTTCAAATATATCGATTGCCGACTTCAGCGAGGCGTGATCTCGAGGTATCTTCGTTTTCAAAAAGACATGCCATTCGTCATTGGGGGTATATTCGTCATCATTTTGCATGTACGAAGTCAATATGTAGACGATTTCAAATTTGCCGTCTCCGATCCAATCCACACATGAAAGAAGGCTCAAACGATTCAATCCACTCTCTTTCAGTTTTCGCAACACCACCGGTACACTGACCGACGGTACGATGATCGCGGTCCGTGTTTCATGGATATCGACAATCTCCACGCCATTGAATGTAGATTGAAGCTCTTTTTTCAAGGTTTCGTTCATCGCTTTGAAATCGTCTCCTCTTTTTTCCAGTTAGGAAGTTCGTATAGCGGGGGCCAACCAAGTTCACCGAACAGGGCCTCCTGGTTTTTTCGATAAGAAGCGTAGTTTTTTTTGTACCTTAGATAACCGTCGGCCTTACCTTTGTCGATCAATGTCCACAAATGGGTAACCCCGATGAAAACTGCTTCAGGGCGCGGCATGCATCCGGCGATCCAACCGTCCACCGGTATGTATTTATCGAGATGCTTGATGGTGTTGTAGGAATCCCAGTACATGCCGCCATTGATGGGGCAGGATCCGAACCCGACCGTATACTTCGGATCCGGCATTTGCTCATAGGATCTTATGATCGCTTCAAGCGTCTTGACTGAAACATAACCGGTGATCATAAAAAGATTTCCCTGTCGCGGTGTCGGGACCGGAATGACGCCGAAGCGTTCTGCATCCCAGCGGGCGGTAATGACCGGAGGGATCTCAATGATGCCGCAACCTGTACAAAAGTACACTGCGTGCAACGAATACTTGTGGGCCATTTTGCCCGGACTTTTCAACCATTTTGATATTTGATTTCTATCCATGCCAACTATTCCTATAAACACTCACCGCATCAACACTGCAATTACGAGACCGGTCAAAGCCAAAGCCGTCGGCCATTTCCAAAGGTATTTGATCGCTTGCTCGACGCGAAAACGCGGCAATACTGCGTGTACGCAAAGACCGCCAAAAAAAATCACGACCATTTTTAGAAAAAAGTATCCGACGTTTGATCCCCCACCCAAAAACAAATTCACAAACAAGGCCAGGCCAATGGATAAACTCAACGCGTGCTCGATGTGTGCCAGTGCAAGATACTTTCCACCGTACTCGACATTGATTCCCGAAGATATTTCCTGTGGTGCACTGGCGACATCAAATGGTCGAATCCCCAGCATGGCCGGAAAGATGAGAAGGTAAGCAATCCCCGAAAGAAACAGCGACCAGGAGAAAATAGCCCATCCTCCTTCTTGCTGATGCTGAGCAATTTCCACCAAGGAAATGGTTTCGTAATGTGTCATCACGGCCAAAATGACCAACAAAAACGGGACTTCGTAACCCAGACTCAAAATAAACTTACGGGAAATGCCGATGCTTATGTTAGGGTTTGCACCGCCGCCTCCGCTCAAAGCGCCGCCAAACGGCATTAACAGCATTAAATAAAGCACGACGAGTAACCCACCCGAACCGGACATGGGACACATATTGCCCATTGGCAGAAAAAGAATGACCACCAAAGACCCAGCCAATGAGAGAAGAATCCCGAAATCAAAAATGGCCCCATGGGAAACTGTTTTCTGCGAAAACAATCTTGTCAAATCGATAAGGGGTTGAGCCATCGGTGGACCGTAACGCCATTGAATGCGCGCCATAATGACACGAAATAGGCCCATGAAGAATATCCCCGCGGCTAAAGCGAACAACGGAGATAGAATAATTTGTGCAATGAACCATCTCATGTGGGCCACCATATTTTTAGACCAATCGATGCTGCGACGATAAAAACGATGTAGAGTACATAGTCCCCAACATCTCCCGTGTACACTCTTCGGACAAGCTCACCGGTCATTTGTGTCACCCGCGCCAGCCATCCATAGAACTCGTCGATAACGTCTCTGAGATAACTTCCCACCATGCGATAGAGCGGGTTGTAGAATTCCACACTGTATTGGTATTTGTCCTGCGGAATCTGAGCACCGGCGGCATAGGTATCTTGGGCAGTGGTCGGCACCGACCTTCCTGCAAACGCGAACACGACCCAGGCCACAAAAAACGCTGACACAACGGCCATACTTACGTTGATCGTGTTCAAGATACCGGTCTCAGAAACAATTCCCCAAAGATTGATTTTTAGCGGTGTCAGACCGAAGGATGTCACGAAGCCGCCGATGATCTTCAAGGGTATCCCCGGAAGCACTCCAAAAAGAACAATAATCCCTGCATATAGCAAAATCGGTATCTGCATACTGGTTGGGGCCTTTTTCAGATCTTTGTATTTATCTGGAAGCTGACCCAAAAAAATGTTGTGGAGGAATTTGTAGAAAGACAGCAGTGTTCCCCAAGTCCCGAGCAAGGCGGCAAAAGCCAAAAATGGATTCTGGTTGAGTATCAGGGTTTTGTAGATCAACCATTTAGAAACAAACCCATTGGTCAATGGCATCCCAATGATTCCAAATGCGCCGATCAAGGCACCAATAAAGGTAATTGGCATCTTGCGCATGAGACCCCCGAGAGAGTTCAAATCTCTAACGCCGCCGGTACGATATTCGACAGCGCCTACACACAAGAAAAGCAACGCTTTGAATGTCGCATGATTGAGCACATGGAAGGCCCCACCGGCAACTCCAAGACTTGTACCAAACGCAATGCCCAAAATAATATAGCCGATTTGCCCGATAGAGTGCCATGCCAAAAGCCGTTTGGCGTCGTCTTGCATCAGCGCGATAAACGTCGGAATCACGATGGTGATCGCGCCGAGCCAACAAAGCACCGTCTGCAGGCTGATGGCTTTCCACGCGAGTTGGGAAAATTGATTAAATCCCACCAAGACATAAAGGAAAAGAATCAATCCATAGGTTCCCATTTTGATGAGAATCCCAGACAACACCGCGGAAAACGGTGAAGGGGCTTCGGAGTGCGCATCCGGAAGCCATGTGTGAAACGGCACAACTGCATTTTTGATTCCAAAGACCATAAAACCGAGAATCAGAATGAACAAAGTGAATCCCGGAGACGCGGTCGTCATTTGGGTGGAAATTGCGGAAAATGTCAGCGTAGAGTACTTTGCGTATAAAGAAAGGGCCGCCACCAGATATGCTGCCGACCCTATCACTGACATGACGATATATTTCATGCCCGCAGGTAATGCATTTCCCCGATTGTAACTGATCAACAGAAATGTCGACCAGGACATGATTTCCCAAAATACATAAAACGAAAGAAGATCTCCGGCAAAAACAATGCCCAACATAGAAGCATTGATGAGCAACATTAAAAAATAGTAGAAATCCGTACGCTCCCGATTTTTGATGTAGCTCAGTGAAAAAATGATTGAAAGTGATCCCACTCCGCATATCGCAATCGCGAAAAACCATGACAATTCGTTTGTACGCAACACCAAAGGTAGCCCGAGGAATTTATATGAAAGGGCATCGTGCACGGATTTTCCATAAAACGTAGCGGTACCGAACAGCACCGCCAAAGAGACGAGCACCGCCCATACATCACGCAACTTCGAGGAAATCTTCCCGAGAAGATACGTCAGAAGAGCGCCGCCGAAAGCAACAATGAGCAGTAAACCGAGGGTCACCCGAGAACCTCCTTGATGTAGCCGGCTTTGTTAAGCAAATCAGCAGCTGCCGATTTCAGATACGGCAGCAAAACATCCGGATATACCCCTAGCGCCACAATTAATACGACCAAAGCCAAAATGGGAATGGACGCACTGGCGGGCGTTTTCTTGAATTCAATCTGTTTTTTTGCATCCTTGAAATACAACGTCTGCACCATGCGAAAAAAGTAGGCACCTTCGACCACGGTCGCAAGAAGCACAATCCCTATAAGCACGGTAAAAAAGATGCCTTTTCCGGCAAGGGCCGCCCGTATGATCAAAAATTTTCCTGCAAATCCGGCGAACGGCGGCAAGCCAACGAGAGAAAATGCCGCCACCACACAGGCAAAGCAGACCACAGGCATTCGTTTGCCGATACCGTTTAGAGACGATAGGCTCATCGATCCACTGCAGGCGACCAGGTATCCAACACCCAAGAACAACACTGCTTTGGAAAGGGCATGGCTGACGAGTTGAAATAAACCGGCACCGACCCCGTCCGGGGTGGCGATACAAATAGCAAAGACAATCAACCCCACCTGTCCCACACTCGAGTAGGCGAGCATGCGCTTAATGTTATCTTGGCTGAAAGCGCATATTTCTCCAACGAGCAACGTTACTAAACCGAGCAACAGAACATACTGAAATACGGCAGCAACGCCGAAAATAGTGAATAAAACTCGAGCGACTGCGTAAATACCCACCTTGATGGCGATACCCGATAAAATGGCGCTAATCGAAGAAGGTGCGGTGGAGTGCGCATCCGGCAACCAAGCGTTGAGAGGAAATACCGCTGCTTCAACCCCAAATCCTGTAACCAAAAAAACCAACGCCAAAAATATGGCCGGCGAATCAACATCTTTAATATGGATGGCGATTTGAGCCATGTTGAGCGTACCGAACATCCCATATAAAATTGCGATCCCCACCAAAATCAGCCCGCTGCCCACCGAACCTTGAATCAAGTATTTCACTGCAGATTCGACCCCGTTTCTATCTCCGAGGTAGGCCACCAGCGCATAGGAAGAGATGCATAGTATCTCGTAAAACACGAACAGATTGAAAAGATCACCGGTCAGCACCGCTCCGGTGGCTCCGGAAAGCAGCAAAAGGTAGAGGGCGTGGTACTTGTCTTGTGCCCCTTGTTTGATGTAGCCCCACGCATATATCGATACGGCCAAGCCCACCAATGAGATGAGTCCCGAAAGGCCTACTCCAAGGGGACCGGCAACGAGATGAATGCCCAAAGGCGGAGAAAGTCCTCCAAGGACCACAATCTGGGGATTTTCCATCACCGAAGGCAGCAGCAGGATCGAGAGGATCAGGTTGCATAGCATTGCGGCGATAGGAATGTAACCGGCGATGTGCTTCGATACGAAATTGAAAAGAGGCATCGCGAATGCGAGGCCCAGAGGCACAACGATGAGGAGAACCGCTACCATTTCAATTCTCTTATTTTCCGGAGATTGAGCGTTCCGTAATATTCGTGTAACCTGATGGCCAACGATAGCGCGAGCGCGAGAATCGCCACCCCGATGACAATGGCCGTCAAAACAAGGGCCTGAGGGGTAGGATCGACCATTTCTGCCGAGGAACCGGTTGTCTTGGAAAAAATTGGGGCGGTGGCCCCTTGGATATAACCCACGACAACGAGCAGCAAATGGATACCTGTTTCAAAAAGGCTCAACCCGATGATGACCTTGATCAGGTTTTTTTTCGTCAGCATGGTATAAAGACCCACTATCATCAGGCCTACACAGCCAACGAAATATGTGCTTTGGTGAAACATGCTCACGGATTCCTTTCGATGAGTCCGGCGACAATGCCGGCTAATTCAGCCCCCACTTTGAAACCAATTGCGATATAAATTATTGGGATCACTCCTCCACTGAGCAGCATGTGGGGCATGCCGCGAGGGAGAAAATTCTCCAAAAAGCTTCCTCCCCAATAAAGGCCCGCAAGACCTATCCCCACAAAAATGATCCCAGCCAAAGATTCGACGGCATTCATGGATTTCATAGGAATCTTTTTCTCTTTGCATCCTAGAAAAAGAAGCAAAAAGGCCGAGGCGATGATCACACCTCCTTGAAATCCACCTCCAGGAGAAAGGTGTCCATGGATGAAGACATAGGTACCGAAAAGCACAATCAGCGGAAAGAGAAAACGGCATCCTGTTTGTAAGATGAGACTGGCCGATGGTTTTTCCTTTTGATCCCTTTTTTCCTTTTTTCGTGAGTACAGCACTGCGCCCAAACCAATCGCTGCGATGAACAGAATCGTTACTTCACCCAGAGTATCGAATCCTCGATAGGTCACCACCACTGAAGTGACCACATTGGCCGCCCCTGTCTTTTCCATTCCCTGATCAAGATAGTAGCGGCCGGGTTTGTCCTTTTTGTCGATGTGATTGGAACCCAAAGGTGCTTGTTCCAGAGCAAAAACCAAACCCAAAGACAAGATGATGAGAAGCGCGCAGCTGATTACAATCCTCATTCTTCTTCGAACCTTTTTGTTTTCTTGATGGCAATGACAAAAATAGCCGTGGTCAAAGCGGCGCCGATGGACGCTTCAGCCATGGCCACATCTGGAGCCTGGAGAACATAGAACAATATGGCCGCCATCAAACTGACGAACGCTCCAGCAATGACCGCGTTGAGAAGGTCCTTAAAAACGCAGGCGCATACTGCGCCTCCAAGCATCAGCAGCGTCAGGCTCAACTCGAGGATTTGCTTCAAGCTTTCTTCCACGATTACACTTTCTCCGTATTGGCATACGATGAAAAATCACTACTTTTGTCCACGACACTCTCGTCCCATAAAGGGACTCCTGACTTTTTGGCTGCTCTGCCCAACGCATGGTTCGAGATGGGGTTGGTCAAAAGAACGAACAAACTCACCAAAAGCGCTTTCCAAAACCATGCCGGCTCGACAATCCCCACACCGATGACGGCAAAAAGGCATCCAAAAGTCGTGCACTTCGTGCCGGCTTGTAATCGATTGTACACATCAGGCAATCTTACGATGCCGAAGCTGCCTAAGAACAAAAACAAGACGCCGATTCCGATAGCAATCATTCCCGCAATGTGCATTTATATTCCCTTTTCCAAAAACCGCGCGATCGCCACCGACCCGATGAACATCAACACCGCATAAACCAAGGCTACGTCCAAATAAATGTATCGCTTGAAGACCAATGCCAAAATGACGAGCAAGGCGGTGGTAACTGTCGTCACCGTGTCCAATGCCACGGCCCTGTCGGCAGCGGTGGGTCCCTTGATCAGTCTAATCAAGCACAGAACAATGGCCGCTCCAATGACCAACAAGAAAATGCTTACTATCATTTGTCCGTCCACTTTCTCTCTATGATCTCACATATCTTGCGTGCTCAACCATTAACGACAGTATAGCATCGAGGGGCTCCGCCTTTGCGCGCTGCAATGATTCCACTGTTTCTCAGAATGCGCAGATGCCAAGAAATCGCGGACGGCGGAAGATTCAGCTTTGTTTGAATTTGACCCACACTCCGATTCGTTTTTCATCAACCCCAACACGATCTCCAATCGAAATGGATGCCCAAGTGCTTTCAAAATTTCACTTGCTGACTCAATGTCCATGCCTTATGAAAATACCCTTTTTAGGTGCTTCTCGAATTTCAAGGCGATGGCCTGAGTGGCCTTCTCCGAGTCTTGCGTACCGACGTTAATCCAATGAATCAGGAGTTTATCCCCAGCTATATCCAGAGTGAACGTACCCGGAGTCAGTGTGATCGAATTGGCCAACATCAGCTTAGCCAAATCTTGTTTCAACTCCGTTTTGACTACCACGATGCCAGGCCTTATCGGCATCTTGGGATGAACCACCCGATAGGCGACATCAATGTTTGCCTTGATGATCTCCTTGAAAAGGGCGACGATATAGATAAAAAGGAAGAAAAGCGTTTTTACGGTAGGTGGCGGAAAACCCAATCCGACATAACTGTTATTTAATAACAGTGAAAGGATGAGGCTGATGAGAACGCCCGCGGTAAGTTCCTGCCAATGAAAACTTGAGGTAAGAGCCATCCACACTAAGGTGAGCAGTATAAATAGATAAAAGAAATTTCTTACCCTCGTAGATCTTTTATAGATCCTCTCAACCATATAGCCCTTCCTTGCTTTCTGCACTGACTTGTGCTTGCAGGCGCCCAAAACATAAGTGTTTCTTGTTCCGATTTAAGACACTCATGGCATAGAATATAATGCCTTTATTTTAAGGGCCGCCCGGCATGAGTCTTTTTATGTAAATTTTTTCGTATTCATCCATTTTCTCAAAACCAAGCAATACATCCGTTGAATTTTTGATTATTTGCTCTAAGACGACTTTTGTTTCAGAATCATTTGACCACACCTCCAGGATTTGGCCGTGCTTCATCTTATTCAACACTGATTTCACCTTTAAAACGGATAAAGGGCTGAGGTAGCCCCGAATATCCAGCGTTTGATTTTCACACCTGAGTGACATTTCCCATGGTTCGTTAGTGAGGGTAGGTGCGTTCAGCCAAAACCGCATCCCTACAAAGGTCAGTCGTCTACCGAACGCCGAAAACTGTTCACTTTTCGTGATCTGAATCGTTCCTTGTGAAGGCCATTTCCGAGCCCCCACACTGCGGGCACCCTTGATCATCAAGGTTTCTTTTAGGGTCAACGCCCCTATCGCAGCGCCACGGGAAACCGTCTTTATCACGGATGATCACCATCGGTCTCGCTGGTTTATGGGGTTCTGGATGGTGATAAGTGGTCTCACCTATTTTATCTCCGCTCCTCTCACCTTCTTTTCACACGGAATAAAATTTGTAATGGCATTTCATTTTTTATTCAGCAATTTTCATACCACAGGAGCGTTTACGCATAATGAATTAATTGCATTGTTTTTTCAGTATGTTATGCTTTTTGTAAATGATTTATGATTCTGTTGCACCCCCTTCGAATTTGAAAAAGGTTTACCTTTGTAAACTTATGATTTTAGCCGTCGCAGAAAATGTCGGGGTGCAGACTGTTGACTTAAGTAAACAAGAAGGTTAACATAAGTAAAAAATTTTTGAACGGATCGCCGATGAATTTAAACGAGCAATCAAGCTACCTCAAATCCGTTGTCGATACCATGATGGACGGCCTCATGGTTGTAGATACAAATGGAACGATTGTTTCACTAAATCGGGCTATAGAGATTCTGACGGGTTATTCGAAAAAGGAATTAATCGGAAAAGACTGTTCTATTCTTGCCTGTGATATCTGCTTCAGGTCATTTCATGGAACGACCGTAAAGCATTGTATTCTCTTCAAAAGGGGAAAATTTTTTAGAGAGCGCTGCAAATTAAAGCGAAAAGACGGTACTTCTCTTATGGTTCTCAAAAATGCTACGCTTTTGAAAAACGGTAATGGTCAAGTTATTGGGGGCGTAGAGACTCTCACAGACATTACGGAGATTGTCGAGAAAGACAGAAAGATCGAGCATCTTCAACGTATCTTCACTCAAAAGGATGGCCTAGCAGGGATTAAGGGGAAATCCGCATCCATGCAAAGGGTCTTTGAACTCGTCAAAAACGCCGCGAATTGTGATTTTCCTGTAATTATCTATGGAGAAAGTGGAACGGGAAAGGAGCAGGTAGCTTCTGCAATCCATAAACTGGGAAGACGAAGAAAAAAGCCCTACATAAAGGTCAACTGTTCGGCTCTCAACGAATCCCTTCTTGAAAGTGAGCTTTTTGGCCATGTGAAGGGCGCCTTTACAGGGGCTGATCGGATGAGAAAAGGACGCTTTGAAGTGGCCCATGGGGGGGACCTCTTCCTCGACGAGGTCGGAGATATTCCTTTATCGACTCAGGTTAAATTGCTGAGGGTTCTGCAGGAAAAGGAAATCGAAAGGGTGGGCGACCAGACTCCCATCAAAATCGATGTCCGCGTGATCTCTGCGACCCATAGAGATCTTCACGAACTTCAAAACAGGAAAATGTTCAGAGATGACCTCTTTTATCGTCTCAACGTTGTTCCGATTCATATTCCGCCCCTGCGAGATCGAAAAGAGGACCTTCCTTTGCTAGTCGATACGTTTTTCAATGAGCTTCGCGTCAAGACAGGTAAACCAATAAAAGTAATCAGTCGAGAGGTAATGGACGCTCTCTGGACGTATCATTGGCCGGGAAACATCAGAGAACTCATCAATGCCATGGAGTATGCCTTTGTTACATGTGGGGGGGAAATCATCGATATCTGTCATCTGCCTGACATATTGGTTTGCTCTGAAGGACGGCGCATTTTTCGGGTGCCCTTTGATGAAGGTGATTCCACCAAAAAGCGGGTAATCTCAGTGCTGAAGCAGGCTCACGGGAATAAGAATGAAGCAGCGAAGATTCTCGGTATCAGCAGACAGGCTCTCTGGAAACGGATTAAGAAATATAAGATAGAGGTAAGAAAGACAATTAGCACATCATAAATCAAAGGCTTGTAGCAAATTACTATGTGCGATTTAATGAGGATGGGTAAGATCTTGATTTTTAAAAGGTAAAGGAATCGTAACTGGCCTAAACTTCTCTAATGCGTATCAATTTAGATTTTTGAAACACTGCGATAGG
>Ga0207796_1000618_pt1 | contig 13791 bp, 13 predicted proteins | sample Pon1CUnioCityCA_6_FD_187274 | JGI IMG/M metagenome (GOLD analysis project Ga0207796, IMG submission 187274) | Marine sediment microbial community from Union City, CA, USA - Pond 1C Sediment 1 (SPAdes) | ecosystem: Environmental > Aquatic > Marine > Intertidal zone > Salt pond sediment ...
GACATGGGCCTGGAGAGTGCTCGCACCGCTGCCTTTGCCACCTGGCTCCTGGGGCATATTGTGCTGGCGATGAACCTCAAACAAGAAAAGACGCCCTTGTTCAAGCAGGGTCTGTTTTCAAACACATTCGCTGTGGGATGGCTGCTTGGGATGATTGCTTTTGTGCTGGCGATGACCCTTTGGCCCTTTGCACGATCCGTTTTGGGAACCACCTCCCTGAGCGGGTTGCAATGGGTCATGGTCGTGACCGGTTCGCTGTTTGCCAGCATGTGGATAGAAGTTCTCAAATGGGTTGGATCAATGAGATGAATTTTCCTTCACGATCGTAAATTGGATTAAAATTTTCCTCAGGTTGAACACAATCAAGATTTTGACATACTTCTGAGGGCTTCAATGAACATAAAATTTCGCAAAATTTCGAGCGTTCTATTTCCAAAGGAAATTGACAACACTTTCCATGGCTCAAAACTGCTGGTGTATTTCTTTTGGGGCATCACGTTCATCAGTTTGATTCGAAGCCTTATCCATATTTTTTCTCCCGATGGCGGTGCAGGGAGTATTGCTGGATTGGATCTCTCGGTGGAGGGTGCCGATGGGATCGTGTTTGCATTTGCCTTATGGGGGAGTTCGCAACTGTTGTTTTCAGTCCTCCAAGCTCTGATTGCCTTTCGTTATCGGGCGTGGATCCCTTTGATGGTTGTATTATTGATCTTTGAAATGTTGCTGCGGATGCTGATCGGCAGGCTCAAGCCTGTGACATTTGCCCACACCCCGCCAGGGGCATATGGGAACCTTGTGTTCCTCCTGGTTGGCGTTGTGATGCTTGGGTTATCTTTCATCCGTTTAGAAAAAAGCAGTGATACTGGGTGAGTAACTTTCTGGATTCCATCACTTTTTTCCTGTTTTGGTGTTAGACAGAATGATGGTTTCTGAAAAAATTAACTTTGTCTCTATTAACCTTTTACGAAAGCAGATGCCAGGTATAAAACCGTAATATAATATAATAGTGAAAATATTAAATAAATATGAGCCAATCAATAAATTAGATAGCGTAAAAAGATGAACATACAAATCATAACCGACAGCACCAGCGATATCCCCCCAAAGCGCCTTAATGACTTGCCTATCACTGTTGTGCCACTGTATATCACGCTCAATGGGAAGAGCTACCTGGACAATGTTGATTTGTCTCGGGAAGAATTCTACAACGCCCTGCCCGAATCCGAACCCTACCCAACCACCGCCACACCCGCTCCCCATCAATTTGAAGAATTCTTTGAACAGGTGGCTGCGGATGGGGCGGATGCGATCATCTCCATCCACATTTCTGAGACGTTATCAGCCACCTTTCAATCAGCACAAACAGCTGCTAAAAACTTCGATCGGATCCCCGTGCGAGTAGTCGACTCTGGCAACCTCTCCATGGCGGAGGGGTTGGTCGTGATTAAAGCCGCTGAAGCAGCGAAAGCTGGCAAGTCTCTGGAAGAGGTAATGAGTGTCATTGAGCAGGTTATCCCAAGAACCCATGCCTTTGCCAAACTGGATACGATTGACTACCTGCATCGGGGAGGTCGAATGAGTTCGATCCAACACAGTATCGTGAGTATCCTGGGCATCAAACCCATTTTAAAGATGAACAATCATGTCTCCCGGATGGAAATTGCGCGTACCAAGAGCAAAGCCTTTGACAGGGTCCTGCAGGTTGCCAGGGAGGCGCTGCCCCATGCAGAGATCTTTGGCATTACCCATGCCAATGTCCCTGAGCAGGTTGATGACCTTGTAAAGGAATTGAAATCCATCTATCCCGACATGCCAGCCCCCCTCATCTCAGATGTCACACCATCGCTTGGTGTCCACGTTGGCCCGGGTGCTTTGTGTATCAATTGGGTTTGCGAACCGGGTTATCAAGAGGAGAAAAAAGGCTTGCAGAAGTGGATCTCAGACCATATTCCAGGTATGGGCTCCCAACGAGACGAATGACCCCTGCGGAGGCTTTTCGTGGATTTGGTTTTGAAAACTAACCTGACCATTTTCTGAGGTTGTCAGAATTATTGATCATCTAAATTATGACATTAAGGAGAAGACTTGATGAAGGTAGCGAAATTATTAGCCTGGATCGGCGTGATCGCCATGACTGTTGTGCTATTGAACGGGTTTATCAACGGTAATTTCGCCCAGGATGGCGGTGAGCTCCTGGCGAACCCCTGGGGGATCGTTTCACTGGTCGATTTATATGTGGGCTTTGTGCTTTTTTCCATGTGGATTGCCTTTCGGGAGAAAAATATCCTTGCAACAGTTATCTGGATCATTTTGATGATGGTCCTGGGATTTTTCACGGGCAGCCTGTATGTTTTGGTAACCCTTTACCGCAGCAAAGGTGATTGGGCTGAATTTTTCCTTGGTGCTCGCAAGGATAAAGTTCTCAAACAACATGACGAGACGAACTAATTAACGACGAAAAATAAGGAGTTTATATGGCAGGCATTATTCCGGTTTTACAAATCATTGCTGCAGTCTTAACTATTGGGACGGGATTGCTTTCCCTGATCAAGCCCACCGCGGTTTATGAATTCACAGGGCTGAAGGCAGAAGGCGGCCGGGGGATCACTGAAATCCGCTCCATTTTAGGTGCCCTCTTCATTGCCCTGGGTGCCGCTGTTCTAATTTTTCGCACATACGAAACTTTTGCCATGTTGGGAATCATGTATTTATTCATCGCCCTTGTCAGGTTTATTTCAATGTTTATCGACAAGTCGGTGGTCAGTTCAAATATTATCAGCCTGGCCACTGAAGTGGTGCTTGGTGTGATCCTGGTACTTCCCGGGTAAACACGATTAAAAAGAATCGAGAAAAGTTTGAAGAATAAACTTCAAGAAATCTGGGAGGAGCTGAAGTCGGTCCTTTCTGGCAAGACGATTGATGCCATCATCCCGCCCCTGGTGTATGTGATCCTCAATGCCTTGTTTGGTTTGGAAATCGGGGTGATTGGGGCGGTGGTCGTTGCCATAGCTTTGGGGATCCGTCGTTTAATCCAAAAACAAAATTGGTCCTATGCCCTGGGTGGGGTGGTGCTGGTTGGGGTGGCTGCGGGTTTGGCATTAATCACCCGCAATGCTGCCACTTATTTCATCCCGGCGATCATCTCCAGCGGCGTTTTGGTGCTGGCAGTGTTGGTCAGCCTGGTGATTGGGAAGCCCCTGGCTGCCTGGGCCAGTCATCTCACCCGAGGGTGGCCTTTGGAATGGTTCTGGCGAGAGGATGTCAAACCGGCTTATCTTGAAGTGACCTGGATGTGGGCGGTGTTCTTTGCCATGCGTCTGGCATTACAGATTGTGCTTTATTTACAGGGTGAAGCGGCGACCCTGGCATGGGCAAACACCTTGCTGGGGTGGCCGGTGACGATTATCGTCCTGGTGATCAGTTATCTTTACGGCATCTGGCGGCTGCGCCGGTTGGGCGGACCCGGGGTGGATGAATTTCAAGAGGGAAAAGAACCGCCCTGGGAGGGACAGACACGGGGGTTCTAGGTTTTCGGTGTGAGGGGAAAATAGAATTTAATTCAATCCTGGTGTGAATCTTTAAAATGGTATTGAATATTTACGTGTGACTACAGCGTGAAAGAAAGTCGTGCGGGGGAAAAGGTGATCGTTCAAACATTCCCGGACCTTCTTTTTCAATGCTATTGATGACTCGATAGAATCGAAAATGGCTCATCTAAGCGTAAACTGTTTATCGTTATGATTTCTCTTTATGGGATGGTCATATCTGCCAGGAGCACATAACCGATCACATTAGCTTCTTCCGCGCGGTATTCAATTAGGACGCATTCACGATTGAGTTCATCGAAGGCTCGTTCAGATTGGGCAATCAGGGTCACCACGGCGCCTTCTGGGATACGCCCGGTTGCGCGGTAGGTCTCGTAGCACCCATTCCTGGCGAAAAGGTTGCGGGTGATGGTGGCGGTGATGACCGGTGTGGGTGTCGCTGAATAGATGGGCGTTGGGGACCTTTCAGGGGTGGCTGTGGGCGTCATGGTTGGCGTTGATGTGATGGTGGCTGTAGGGGTGATGGTGGCTGTGGCTGTCGCCGTGGGGGTGAGCGCTAGCTGGCGCTGCCGGACCAGGCCGGCGATCCCCCGACCGCCGAACCACAAGGCAACCAGGATTAAAATGGCGGTAAGCCCGATGCCGCCGTAAAGGGTGACGGGATACCAGCGCAGGCGGCGTCTTAGATCCAGGACTTCCGGGTCCTGGGGGAAGCGGGTGCGCACAGCCTGGCTGATTTTATAGGCGTTCCTGGGGAAGAACCTATTTTCTGAATTCATCGCCTGGTTGGCGCGTTGTAAACCATCCTCAAGTTCCTGGATTTCCTGCCGGGAATCCTTAATTGAAGATTGCATGTTCGCACCCTGCACATGATCAGGCTGGAGGGTTTGTAAGATGGAGAGCTGCTCATCCGCCCGGTCATAGGCTTCTTTGGCAGCCTTGAGGGTCGGGGAAGCATCTCCCGCCCGTTTGAAGCGTTGGATTTTTTCAAATAATGCGGTTAAAACAGCCGGCAGGACAATATCCATCCGGTTTCTTAAGCGTGAGATCTGTGGGATCTCACCATATTTGAGTGAAAGCCGATCCAGGGTCTGACGGGCATCTGCCATTTTTTCTGGTGGGATGTTACCGCTTAAATTGACCACATCGGCGATCTCATCAAGGGCATTGATATCTTCACGGATTTCAGCGGCTTTATCCACATACTCTGGCAATGCCACTGCGCTGGCAGCCGCCTGGACTTTCGAGAGACCGCTCTGTAACTCCCCCTGCCGCATCAACTGCAGCCCCTCTTCATACACCTCGTGGGCTTGCATCTGGTTTTCCAGGTCCTGGCGTAATTCTTCGCCCTCCCGCCAGCGGTTGATGCCGGCTTCTTTGAGGCTTTGGAAGGCTTCTTCCAAATAATCCAGGGCTGTCTGGTAGCGGAAGACCCTCGCCGCAGATTGTGCTTTGCCGTATGCCTTTCCGGCTTCCGGGGGCAAAGCAACTGAGGGGATGTTGCCCGATCTCAGGAATTCCTCTGCTTCATCATGATGCTCCCGGGCACGAGACCAACCCGGTTCAATTTTTAATACTTTTTCGAAAAGTGGAATGGCTTTTTGATAATTACCGGCATAAAAGGCTTCCTCCGCTGAATCCATCACGGTTTCAGCTTCGGGATCGTGGCTGGAACTGAGGAACTTGCGCAAGGGATCATAAGCATCATCTTCACCCAGCTCAGGAGAGATATTGATTGGCTCCTGGCTTGGTTCGGGGCTTTGCACCTCTTGTTCAGTTTCAGCTATGCGCTGCAACCTTTGGGCTTCAGCCAAGCGTCGTGAGCGTTCCCGGCGTACCTCCCGTAATAAACGATTGGCGTGTTCCAATTCGGTGAAATCAACCGGTTCCGATATGCGCTCTGTCGCCAGGGCTTCCAGGTAGGCACTCAATGTGTTTTCAACCTCGACCAGTTCCTGGTCGGAGGGCAGGGGTTGTTCCAGGATGGTTCTTGCCCTAAGAAGAAGGTCTTTCAGCATGGATCAATTTCCTTTCCTGTTTGGAAGCCGGGTTTAAGACTGACGCTGCTGGTAGAGATCATTGAGATCCTGTGACAATGCTCTTGCAGTGGTATACCCGCCCTGGATTGCCTTTGTCAGCAAGTCCATTTCATCCTGGGTGAGCCGCTTTTGATCATCGTAAGTCCAGATAGGTTCATATTTATGGGGGGCATTCTGAATATCTTCAGGTCGATTAGGACCAACTTTCACGGAGCCGGGCGCCTGGCGCCCAGCCATGAGGTGGTGAAGGGCACGTGCGCTGAATTGCAAGAGGTCAAAGGTGTAAATTTCATCTGAATTTCCATTGGTAACTCTTCGACCAATGTTCCAGTCAAGGACAAAGACCTGTTCTCGGGGCTGATTCCAATAATAGTGCAAAATCTTATGGTCGAGGTAAACAATGTCTTTGCTGTGTGCCGCTTCCAGGATCATGCAAATTTGGTGTGCTGCTTGCAGGGCTTCCTTTACCGAGAAGCTGCGGTGATATTCACCACGGGTATAGCCTGCATCACAACGCAAATAGAGGTTGTCTTCCCAACGGCGCTGCAGAATGATAAATGCAAGCCAATCATTGGCTGTTCTGTCATGCAGCTCTGAGAGGAAATTCTCAGTTTCCTCTGTAGAGAAGAGGGCTGCTTCTCCTTTAAGGGTAGTCGCTGAAGCGTCTTCTGCCTGGGAAGTTGACAACGGAGGAATCTCCTCAGGCCAGGTGCCATCGATGACTTTGAGGAACCCCAATCCCAGCATAGGGGTAATACCGGGCACATCCTGCAAAGATGCCAATATGCTCACTTCACTTTCGAAAAGCGGCAGGGCATAGTTGATTTTATCCGGACGCATGACTTTTATTGCGGGAGTATTCCCGTAATCACCGGTCAGGGGTGGGAAATCTAATTGAAAAACACGCGCTGAGGAACCAACGGCTTCCGGGACGGCAAAATCACGGAGACCGGCTGTCAGCCAGGTGTCGAGAGGTTCGGTTAATTTCATGATTTGATCGTGTCCAAATTGAATGGTTTCCATAAATTTTCCAATTCTTATTGATTATTTATCAAAAATGGATTGTACCAGTATCGCGTAAAGAGGGAAATCTTCAGGCAGAGCCAGGACCATTTGTTGTTTTTGATCCAAGGACTCTGCGCCCTGTATGGAAATTAACGATCTTTGCCAGGCTGGGAATCGCCTTTCGCTTTTATCATTAATAAGTATTGCTTCCATGGCACCGAGATGATCCATAATGTTTTCCATGGCAAGCAGTTGGGAGGTTCGATCCTCGATTTCCTGGAATAATTTAAAACGCTGAGCTGTTTGATGGCTGTGCTGAGAAAGCAGGACCAAATCTGCTGATACCCGCTGAATCAAACCAGAATGAGCATGATAGAGCAATCGTGCCACCCGATCTTCTGAATGTTCCTGGCTCTGACGCCAAGTGAAGAAAGCCTTGTACATCGCATCAATGCTTTGGACCAGGTTTTCGATTATTCCGCCATAAACGCCTGATTGAATCAGATTTTCCCAGCTATTCTTTCCAGCCTGTAATTGGGTGTCAAAAGTGACCAACGCTTCAGGCATCTTCACATTTTCTAATGACTCATGCAGGCCGGTAAAGTTTTGCACAGCTTGAAGATATGGTTGGATATTCTCATGCCAGTGCTGTGTCTTCTCCTTGCAATGGTCGATGATCTTCCAATGACCTGTTAACGCTGTCAATAGAACAGACTCAGCAGCTTCTAAATCTTCCTTTTGAAGCAACAATCGCCAATTCAGGAGAGTCTGCAGCACCTGACATGCTTCACCCAGTCCAGGATGAGGGAGTGGCTCGCAGATGGATACCTCATCCTCATTGGCAAAATTCAAGGAGAGCACTGTATTAAACTGATCAACAATCTGTTGGCAGACCGGATAGTATTGAGGAGCTTTTTCATTGACTAATTGCAGTCCCGCTTCGATGTCCGTCCATGATTTGAGATGTTGACGGAAATGAGACAGCACCTGGTCTGTCTGATGTTCGATGGTGACATCTTTATGGTGTTCAAAGGTCGGCGGTGTTTCAACATCAAATAACCATGGGCACCATTGGTTGACTTCCCGCTGGTACCCCTGGATCGGTTCGTTTTGGGTGATTCTCCGAAGCGTTTGCAGTAATTCTTTCATCCAAATGGGTTTACCCAATACCTTTTCCACATGAGGTCGCTTATCCAGGGCATTTTCGAAGAATTCACCTTTTGTAGTTGGACTAGTCGGTCCTTTGTGCAGTTCGATCAGCCAATGACGAAAATTTTGCACTTGTTTTTCTAAATTGAGAATCCCCCAGCGGTCAGGATCCCAAGCCAGGAATCTTTGAAAGGCACCTTCAAGACCCTCCCAGTTCATATCCACCCACTTTTGCAGGAGGTCACGAATGGCTTGCTTTCCGATGGCGTAACTTTGTTTTAATTCCGACAATATCGAATCAGGTGTTTCTTGATTTTCGTTGAATAAATTCACAAAATCATAATCAAAGGGACTGGCGGTTAAATCCCATCCTTTTCTATGCCAGTTTTTTATGATGCTGGCCAGTGTCTCACTCTGTTGCTGGTATTGTGATTGGTTTTGCTGGGCATACCAGATTTTCAGCGATTGGCACAGTTGGTAGGGTGGTGGGCTGACCATACCCAAAGCTTTTTGCCGCAGTACGGGGACCAATTGTCGATACCAGGATGGGTTGGATAAGTCTTGGGCGATCGTCACCAATGCCCAGAGGGCAGATAGCCAGTTTTCAGCCAGGGTATCTTTGATCAAAACAGCCAGGTTTGGGTGGGTCAGCAGGTCGAGTTGGCGGAAGTACTCACGCAAAAGGTGCCAGGAGAGGGTCAGGTCTTCGTCAAAAAGGTCCCAAATCAGCCTTGTGCACTGGATACCGGTTTGAAAATCTCCGGCAGCCACGCTGGTTTCTACTAACGCCTTGCCGTACTGGAGAACATCTTCCTGGGGCCAGGGGGCACCAATTTGCTCCAGTTTCTTTTGATAAGTGAGAACTTTTTGCAAGCCCTCTAAGCTTGGTTCCTGGCTTAATATCACACGCAAAAGGGATTGGTATTCCATTTCATCCAGGCTGACGACCTGCTGTTGATAGGCGATGCGGCGCGCCAACACCGAGACCTGTGGTGAATCCAATTCTATTCCCTGGAATTCTTCCCAACCTAAGTCAGTAAATAATTCGGGGGCATTTTGTTGGAGAAATCCTCCCAGCGTCTCCACCATCTGCTGATAATCCTGCCAGCGAGGGAGAATTGGCCGGCCTTGATCGACCTGGTTGTTGAGGAAAATGGCGTTGCCCCAGTCAATCACACCAATCTTGCCTGTGGTGTTATGCCAATAGATGTGATCCAGCTTAACATCATTCCATAAGATCCCAAGGCGATGTGCTCGGGCAAAAAGGTCAAATAATGCGTCCAATACCGTGATGAGGACCCTGCGGGGAAAGGGTTTTCCCGATTGGCGGGTCTGTGCCAGGAGGGTGGCCAGGTCCACACCTGGCGCTGTTTCGCTCACGATAAAATAATTCGCTGTTCCCTGGGTGAAATCCAGCGCTTCGTCCAGCAGACGCGGTGTATGTGCTTTGCCCCTCGGGATCCCATCCAATTGCGCCAGTGCCAAGCCTTCACGGGCAATCTGCTCGGATTGACGCTGGATCGTCCCACTGGTGGCAACCCGAGCAGGGGTCTTCATCACACCTGTAAGATCGGGGTTTTCCTGGCAGCTGACCTCGTAGACCTCACCAGCATCGCCGCTGCCGATGGGTGTGTCAGCTATCTGCCATGTATAGTTTTTTCCTGATCGTTTGCGTGTCAAAAGACCTCTTCCCGTCCATTTTTGAAGAACGCGTATATTTTACCAATGAAGGGATGGTTTCAAAAGCCCTTGGATAGGGATTTGAGGGTTTAATTATCTTATTTTAATTAATATAAAGTAGAAATTGTGTGGACTCATCAACCATTGATTGAAATGATATTTCCTGTGAAGATTATGAAAATTGACCCGTCAGATCGCTAATCCACTCCGAAGAGGACAACATAATTCTCATATTTGCCATCGATGTGAGGGAAAATTAGGTTTCTACTCTGTCCCTGGTGGGACTCTATGTGAAGTATTGTAACGCCTTGCGTAATCGTGTTTCCGCTTCGGATTCTTCATCCACGCCAAGGGATTGGATGGCTGCTTGGGCTTCAACAATCGAGTAACCCAGGGCTGTCAGGGCTTCCATCACTTCGGTATCCACTTCATCCATTCGCACAGCAGCCTCCAGGGGTTCCAGAGGTTGGACTTTGCCTTGGAGCTCCAAAATAATCTTTTGGGCGGTCTTTTTACCAATGCCGGGCACCCTTGTAAACACCTCTGGCTGATCCCCGGTGATGGCACGTCGCACAGAATCGGGTGTCAGCGTTGAGAGGGATGCCAGGGCTGTTTTTGGCCCGACACCTGCGACGCTGATCAGGTGAACAAAGAGGTCACGTTCTTCGATTTTATCAAAGCCGTATAAGGATAGATGGTCCTCACGCACAACCAGGTAGGTATGAAAGGCTTTTTTCATACCTGGTCGGCAATTCAAGCAGGTTTCTTCGGTGAGATTCAGGCGCAAGCCCAAACCGCCAATATTTACCACCACCTGGTTATCCAGCACCTGGATGATCTCACCGGTAATCGAAGCAATCATGGCTCAATTATATCTGAGACTTGAGATTGATGATGAATCTCATACAATAGGATGCCGGTGGCGACTGCCAGGTTGAGGGAATCGGAGCGCCCTTTCATGGGGATAAAGACCATCGCATCGCATTCTTTCATCATCTCATCTGTCAGGCCGTGACGCTCGCTGCCCATTAACAGGATCGTTGGCAGCCTGTAGGGGTGTTTCCGGTAATGTGTCTTGGCACGGTCAGAGGTACCCACGAGATGGACCTTTTGCCTGACTTGCCAGGCGTGGAATTCATCCCAGTCGGCTTGTACCAGCTTAAGGGAAAAAAGGGCACCCATGCTGGATTTAACTGCTGTGGGGTCATAAGGGTCTGTGCTGTTTTCTAACAAGATGATCCCGCGGCTGCCCACCGCTTCCGCAGTGCGCATGATCGTCCCAAGGTTGCCAGGGTCAGCTACGGCATCCAGGGCGACCCATACATCCTCTGGTTGAATGTCAATCCCAGGCAGCGAGTGCCAATCCTGGCGGAGAATTGCCCCGATGCCCTGTGGACCTTGCTTATGGGCGATTTTCTCGTAAATCTCGGGGCTGACCAAAATGCGATCTACATCATGGACGTTAGGGTGATCCAGCAAAGACCGTCCAAATTCACTCACCAACAAGTCGGGGGCAACCACCAGCGCTTCAATGGGGGCTCCGGTTTGGACGGCTTCACCGACCGTCCGCAATCCCTCAATAAAATATTGATGGGAGTCCTGGCGGTATTTTTTATGTTCGAGTTTTCGGATGAACTTAACCTTCTGGTTTGAGAAACTGGTGATGATCATGGTATTTGCGATTGAGAAACAAACCGGTCAAATGCCTGGTGATGGATATGGCAAATGGCAACGGCCAAAGCGTCGGCAGCGTCATCCGGTTTGGGAATTTCTTGCAGCTCTAAAAGGGTCTGAACCATACGCTGGATCTGGCTTTTGCCAGCATTTCCATAGCCACAAACGGTTTGTTTAACTTCATTTGGGGTGTATTCACTGATCGGACATTGGGCTTGTTCCAACGTTAACATCGCAACGCCGCGGGCTTGCCCAACGGATATGGCCGTCCTCACATTTTTCTGGAAAAACAACTTTTCTACAGCGCCTGAATCAGGATGATATTTCTGGATCAGTTGTGTTAATTCTTCGTATAGAATCTTGAGTCTTGCCCCGTCATCAAGACCCGAGGGGGTGGTAACACTGCCATAATCGATGCAGGTAAGAGCCCCTTGATCCTCCTTTCGGATCAATCCATACCCGGTGATGGCTATCCCAGGGTCAATGCCCATAACCAGCATAATCGGTTTAGCTGTTTTCCATTGCCTGGATGGCGTCTTCTGTGATGTCGAGATTAGAATAGATATTCTGGATGTCGTCCAGCTCCTCAAGGTTTTCAATCGTCTTCATGACCTTGACCGTCTTTTCAACATCGAGTGAAATCTCTTGTTTTGGTAGGAAGCGGATACCAGACTCTTCAGGTTTAATATTAGCTTTGGTGAGATGATCGGCGATTTCTTGAAAACTGTTAGGTTTCCCAATGATTTCAATCAAATCGTCATCTTGTTTGATATCTTCAGCACCGGCTTCCAGCGCAATTTCAAAGATAGCGTCAAAATCATAGTCATCTGCGGAAATGGCGAAATATGTCATCCGTTCAAACTGCCAGCTAACCGATCCCGGATCACCCATACTCCCGCCTGCCTTGGAAAGAATATGACGTAATTCTGCAACCGTACGATTTCGGTTTTCCGTCATACACTCAATCATCAAGGCAACGCCATTTGGGGCGTAACCCTCGTAGAGGATTTCTTCAAAGGCTGCCCCTTCTTTATCCTCACCCGTGCCGCGTTTGATCGCCCGTTCGATGCTGTCTTTAGGCATATTGGCCGCTTTGGCTTTATCGATTGCCAGTTCTAACCTGACATTCATTTCAGGATCACCGCCGCCTTCCCTCGCGGCAATGACGATCTCACGTGCCAGACGTGTAAAAACCTTGCCCTTTTTGGCATCTGCAGCACTTTTCTTGCGTTTAATGGTTGCCCAATGCGAATGTCCTGACATAAAACAATCTCCTTAAAACACCTATGAAATAGCACGGATATTTTGTTACAAGATTATACCATTATGGCAAATGAATAAATCTTTATTGTTTGAGTATTCTGAAATCTGTCAGCTTTTTTCCTGGTTTTCCAGCCTTCGATCCAAGCGATCCAGGCGGTGGTCCAACTGTTCCTGCCAGCGATTAAATTCATAAGCCGGCAAGTAGCCTTGTTGCAGAATTATTTTCGCTGCCAGAGTCCAATTTCTGGCGGTTTCCAAATCTTTGACATGATGTTCATAATATTTCGCTAATTCCTCGTGGGCGTACAGCGCATTGTTTTTTGCAGCTATCTCCCATAGCTTGATTGCAGACTCCCAATCCCCCTTTCGCTTCAGAAAAAAGGAAAAGCGCTCCAGGGTATCCCAATATAGATCTTCTGGCAGGTTTGAGATCAGGGCTTTTTCATACAGGTCTTCTGCTCGTGTAACATCACCCAGCGACTCAAAGAATCTTGCCAGAGCAACGACATCCTCACCATACTGGATCTTGTCAGAATGTGGATCGTGGAGCAGGAATGCCATGTGGCTGAAAAGCCCAGCCAGGCTGAGGATGTCAATGGCGTTGTGGTAGAAAATGCCTGCCATCGGTCGCGCATCCTTGGTCTTTAGATAATCAAAATACATCTCGGGGATCAAATAACCTGGAACCTCCTGGTCACTTCGGTTCACACCGAGGATCTCCTGTTCAACGCTGCTAAGGCTGCGGCTCTCTAAACGGATCCGCCATAAACGGCGAGCAAGGTGGAGCAGGTCAAAGTGATCAACATCCGAAAAAGGGCTGGTCATCCCCATCAATGTGTAGCGGGTGTTGAGTAAGGGTATATCAAAAGATTTGCCATTGTAGGTGACGACAGCTTTCATCCCATTCATGAATTGGGACAAGCCTGCTAGCAGGGCTGGCTCTTCCCCCGGGTGGCGCATGAAAAACTGAGCCAGCTTGAAGCCCTGATCTGTGAAGCGCCCCAAACCAACCTCGAAGGCATAGGTCCCGGTTCCCCCAGATAAGCCGCTGGTTTCCGTATCCAGGAAGATGAAATCCTGGAGGTTATCAAGGGAGTGGGATTGCGACCCTGCCCATCGGCAGAGCGTGTCAATTGGTTCTGATGGCAAAAGGGTCTTATCCCCGTGGGTATGGTTCGGATCGTAGGTTTCCTCATGACAAAAAACTTCCCCATAGATGACTTCGAGAAAACACCCTTCAACAACCTGCTCAATAGGATAATTTTCTCCGTGTGATTTCTTCGGCAGGTGATCCTTACCCAGATTGACACCCAGGGATTTCAATTGTTCAGAAAGCGATTCCCAATTAGTCATTTGCAATTAACGCCTTAAGTATCGCCAGGGTTTCCAGTTTTCCCCCCGATGCTTCCTCACCAACAGGTCCCACACAGGAAGGG
>Ga0207796_1000619_pt1 | contig 13784 bp, 8 predicted proteins | sample Pon1CUnioCityCA_6_FD_187274 | JGI IMG/M metagenome (GOLD analysis project Ga0207796, IMG submission 187274) | Marine sediment microbial community from Union City, CA, USA - Pond 1C Sediment 1 (SPAdes) | ecosystem: Environmental > Aquatic > Marine > Intertidal zone > Salt pond sediment ...
GTTGAAAACCGCTTGAGCGGCATTGCTGGCTCCGAAACAGTGAGCAAGATTGTTGGCTTGCCCTGACAAGTATTCCATGGATGTCCCGCCTCTTTGCGTGTCTACTGCGGCACATTATATCATGCTGCGGGCGGAGAGGCAAGGTCAAAGCCGGCCTCGGCAGGGGGTGCATCTGTCGTGCAGACCGAGCCTTTCAGATAAAGGATGGCTGTGATCTCCGGGCGAGCGTCACGATGCATGCGGTTGAGGATGCCGGGCTCACGACGGTTAGAACCCCCTCAGTATGACCGGCAGGTAGAGGCGTGTCTCGACCAGAGTGTGAGCCTCCAGGGGTACTGTGTCGCCCGATCCGTCGGTCAGGGTGGCGCGGTTGTACACGTACGGAGCCTGCATGGTCGTGCTGGGCATCACTGCAAAGGTGACGGTGACTGCTTCGCCAATGCCCAGGGTGCCTGACCAGACGAGGAGATTGGCCTTGTACATGAGCTGGCCGCTACTGGCCCAGGCCGAGCCAGGAATGCGCGTGCAGTTGGCCGGTATGGGATCGACCAGCTGGGCCTCTGTGGATCGGAGCCCGTTGTTCTGCAGCGATAGGGTGTAGTTGAGTGCTTGACCTGGCGGGCTGAGCTCAGCGCTCACGACCTTGGCCGAGTCCCCCAAGTGGGGGCTGTCGATGCGGCTGGTGGTTGTGCGTGCGAGGTGGAGCCCAGTCTCGTCGCCCAGGAGCGCGATGTTTTCGATGACCGTCCCGTTGGGAAGCTGCGGGTCTACTTGCAGCCGGTAAGTGACGGTGAGTGCCTGACCAGGGTCCAGCATGCCTGCCCAGATGATGCTCTGCGCACCCGGATCATATGCAGCAGCGCCCTCCAGGCTGCCAGGCACAAAGGTGGTGGAAGGCGGCACAGGGTTTGCCAGGGTCACCTCGTCCAGTCGCCTGGGACCGGTGTTGCGGATTGACAGCGTGTAGGCTAGCTCTTCGCCAGAGCCGACCACGGGCAGATCGACCGCCAGGCTCGAGTCGCCCAGGGGAGACAGCCAAACGACGGTATCGCCGACCACCGCTTTCATATCAGCCGGGCTTAGGGCCTCCAGCGCAAAGGCGTAAAAGGCGGTCTTCCAGGGCGCGCTGTCCGTTGTCAGGGCGACAGGTTGTCCATGCTGACCCCAGAAGGCTACATCAGCCGACGGGTTGGGCCGGAGGGAGTCGCTGAAGTTTCGGAAAGGATAGATGAGATCGATTTCGGCGCGCCCATCCCCCACCGGATTTCCGACTGCACCGACTGCCTGGGTGACGGTCAGGTCTTCGGTATAACCCAATACGCCCAAGCGGTCCCGGGCAAAGCCGGTGAAACCGCTGGTGAATAGATAATCCTGGCTGGAGAAGAGCAGTCGCCCGCCACCGTCGAGGTAGGTTGACAGCGTGGCTTCTTCGCTCAGGGTGAGGGTGTTGTACCAGTCGTATGAGGTGAACCAGACGACCACGGGATAGTGCTCAAGGCGCTCCAGCGACGGGCTGTTGAAATCGGCAGTGGGAGTCTGGGGATTGCGCCACAGGTCGTACGGCAGTTCGCGCGCCTCCAGCGCATTGCGGTATCGTGCCGAGTGGTCGTACCAGCGATGGTCGTCCACCAGTAGGATCGGAGCTGGCGTTTTGCTGGAGAAGATAGCCTGGGCTGTGACGTTGGAATCTGCTTGCGAGCGCACGGTGAGGGTGACGACGTCTGTCACGTTCCACCCGACCTCCGGGGGAACAGAGACCCTCACACCCAACGCCTGGGTGAGACACGGATCGAGTGTAAGGCTCTGGGTGATCTCTTCAGTGAAGGTGCCATTCATGATCTCCACGGGCCACGCGGACTCGGCCAGCTCCAGGTCGAACTGATCTACGGATTGTCCCCGGTTCTGCAGCTCGACGGTGTAGGTGATGGTCGAGCTACCCAGCCAGACGGTTTCCTGGCGGGCTGGCGACAGCCTGGCTTCGATAGCAGGATGGGGCGAGTCCAGCCAGGTCAGCGCGCGGTCCATGAGCTCTGCCCGCGTGCCCTGATCGCCCAGGCCCTCAAGCCCGGCGGCGAGATAGACGGCGCGGTAGGACTGGCAGCCGGTGGCCCGCAAGGCGGCGCCACCCACACTCTCATAGTTGGCAACCAGAGCTGCATCGAGAGGATCAAGCACGTCGATCAGGTCGGGCGTGGCCTGGTTGCCCGCGCTATCGGGCCCATTAATTGAGAAGGTAAGGCCGTCCAGAATCTCGCCGGGGACTCCGACCACATCTTCACGCCCGGCATTGTCGGCTAGGGCATGGGCCTTGAGCAGGTGGCGGTAGTATGGATGGTACAGGAAGCCGCTAAGGCCGTCGTCCCAGAAACCGATATCCTGACCGCTGATTAGTACGTTGCCGCCTGTGTTCAAGTAACCGCTGATGACGTCGCCGGCGCCGAGCAGAGCAGGTGAATCGAGGGGGGCGGACCAGATGGTCAGATCAAAGGGCGCCAGGTCAGCGCCTTCTGGGACGTCTGTCTCCAGGTCGCGGATCTCCCAGAGATCGTAGACATAATCGCGGTCAACCAGCGCGGACTGGAAGTAGCTGGCCTGGCTGCCATAGTACCAGCGTCCGCTGTCCACCAGGAGCAGGGTGGGGGCTGCTACCAGAGAAAAGTCCACCCGTGTGGCCTCGTCGACCGTGATCGCCATGCCAGGGGCCGTAGTGCGGCGGTAGCCGTTCTGACTAATGGTCACGGTGTAGGTGCCGGCGGGGAGGGCCAGGCTGTAACGGCCCGTCTGATCATCGCTGAGGGTGTGTGCGGGCGTGCCACCCACCGAGACCTGCACACCCAGCGGCCCTCCCGTGTCTGCATCGGCGATGTGGCCCCACAGAACACCAGCCGGCGCCAGGCGTAACGCCACATCCACTGTAATCGAGGCGCTGGCAACGACCGTTACGTTCTGCACGCGGTCGGGCTCGTAGCCAAAGGCGGTGATCTGGATGCTGTAGGTGCCTTCCGGCAGGGCAAGTTCGTAGCGGCCGTCCTCGTCAACGGCAACCTGACCCTGCGGCTGTCCTTCACGGTCGAAGGCAGTGACGAAGGCGTAGGGCAGGGGCTGCAGGTCGGACTCGCGCGTCACCTGACCGTTGACATAGCCTGCATGCAATGCGGTCGCGGCTGCCTTGTATGCATCAATGCGGCCCCAGCCGGTGTCGTTGTTGGGAACCTGATTGCCCAGTGGAAGGGCTGTGGAGGTCAGGATAGCCTCGACGTGGTCGACAGAGAGGGTGGGGTCGGCTTGCAGCAACAGGGCAACAAGGCCGGTAACGTGGGGGGCAGCCATGGATGTGCCGCTGAGTAGGCCGTAGGCGCCGCCCGGCAGGCTGGAGCGGATCTGGGCACCTGGAGCGGAAATCTCTGGTTTGATCTCCCCCCAGGGTGAGGGGCCGCGGCTGCTAAACCTGGTCACTAGATCGACGTCGTCGGTAGCCCCAACTGTAATGGCCGCCGGGTAGCTGCCGGGGCTGCCCACGGTGCCGGAGTCGGGCCCGTCGTTGCCCGCAGAGAAGATGGGCACGATACCCGCGGCCCTGAGCGCATGTAGGTCGGGTCGAAAGGTTTCGTCCTGCCCGAACGGAGAGCCCCACGAGCCGTTGACCACATCGGGGGCCAGTCCCGGATCGCCGGCAGGAGCCAATAGCCACTCAAACGCAGCGTGCAGCCAACTGTCGTACGCGTATCCACCGTTGCTGAACGCTTTTACAGCGATCCACTGCGCCCCTGGCGCGGCTCCGATGGCCACACCGTCGGCGTCCTGGCTGCCAACGACGGTGCCTGTGACGTGTGTCCCGTGGCCGTACCCGTCGTAGGGATAGAGGTATCCTTCGTCGGTGGCGCAGAACCAGTTTCCCTCGTGGACGCTCAGTCCGCCGGGTTTGTAGCCCCGGTACTGCGCCTGAAGGGCGGGATGCTGCCAATCCACCCCGGTGTCCATGATGCCCACAGTGACGCCGCTACCGGTGACGCCCAGGTTGTCCCATGCTAGATCAGCTTGAATCTGAGAGAGGTTCCACTCTAGGGCGGCAGTGTCCATGCTCTCTTCGACGGACAAGGGTTCGACCCATTGTTGCCAGCGGTCCTCGCGGATGATGCGGACTTCTGGCCGGTCGGCGATTTCGAGGAGCGTGTCTGCGTGGGCTGTGACGGAAAGGCCGTTAAAGATCCAGAAAGGGCGGAAGCGTTGGACGTGCCCCTCGGATTGCCTTGCATCCAGGAAGACAATCAGACTTGCCTGGGTTTGTCTGGCTGATTCCTGAAGGCTGGCGACGACACGGTCGCCGCGAGCCTGTCGGGGAAGGTCGCTGACGAGCTCCGACAGATCGGTCTGCTCGGTGAGCTCGACGATGAAATGGAACTGGTCTTTGGGTTCGCTTTCTAGCAAACTGCGGAGAAGCTGTGGTTCGATCCTGTGGCGTAGGGCCGCTGGAAGCTGTCCTGCGAACTGGTCCCTCTGATCCACAGACCCTTTGGGCAGCGTCCGAGAGTCCAGTGGCTTCTGCTCCGATGCGTGGCTGCCCAGGGGTGATACTGCAAACCATGCCCCGAGCAACACGAGCGGAATCAGCGACCTGACCAGATTTCGGAGAGATTTCATAGGGTGATTCCTCGCAAGTATCTCGGTAGCAGAGGTGCAAAGCAAGCCTGGCTGCGAGGGAGGATCAAAGCAGGTTCTACAGTGAACGTTCTGAAGTCTCGCGCCCGCTAACCGGTAGCTTGGAACACGTGCGATAGTCGGAGTGGACCGTGCTCTATGGCCACGCCACGTCAATCCGGCCAAGGTTCAGTTGTTGATCAGCTTCTAGAGTGATCAGCCGCGGTGTATGATCTACGTGCGACACATCGGCAATGATCCAGTTGTAGGGTGCCCAGACGGCCAGGTAATAGTTCCCTGGAGGGATGTTGTTGACCGATATCCATCCTCCATCATCCGAGATGCCTGAGATATCGCCAGCTTCTGCTTGCGGTCCAGTGAGAACTGTCGGCGGGCGTACTTCGTCTTCACCCTGCGCAGGCGTGAGATAGAAAGTAGTCCCCGGAATCGGACCATGGCCTGCATAGGTGTAGAGCATACCAACAACAGCAGCTATGCCAGGTTCTGGTTTCGGGACCTCTGGCGTTGGCGGTGCAACATCAGAGGCTGGGGTTGGCAATGGCGACTGGCTCAAAGGCGAATCTGTGGGCGATGAGATCTCTGGCGTTGGAGAAGATGAGCATGCGACCACGGCGCTTGCCAAGAGCAGGCAAACGAGAAGATAGGCTAAACGAATGTCGGCATTTTGGGATCGATGAGGCATGCTGTAACTCCAGTTCTGTTAGCACAAGGGAACGGGCCAACCATGGGGCGGCTGGCCCGTTCCCAGAAAACAAACCGTATAATGCTATTGTGTGAATCCGTTGTGTGCCATGAAGTTGTCGCCGCTCGGAATCGAGGGGTTGATGAATCGTGCGAAAGTGAGCTGCACGAAGGAATCAATCGCCTCGCCTCCCTGAGAGGTGACTGTGAGCGAACCATACCACCCGGCAGGCAAATCTGTAACGCCGTCAACGGTGCGGAGGTTCTGGAGCAAGCTCCCGTACGGACCAATCTCCACGCCGTTGATCTGCACCGGGGTACTGCTGCCGGTGTACTCTGCCGACGGCATATAAGTGAGATCCACATATATCGTCGAGGCGGTCTTGTTTTGGATAGTGGCGACCGTAGCAAAGCCGTTGCTGAGGCGCTTGGCCATCAAGGGGATAATGGCCTGGCCAGCAGTGCCGCCAGCCGGGATGGCCTCGTAGGCCGCGGCCTCGCCCTGTGCAATGAAGCGCATCTGCACAAAGGATACGATGTCGGCGCTACCAGAGTTGATGCGGCACGCACCGTAGAAGCCGGCTGGGATGGTCAGGTCGGTGACTGGGTTGAAGAAGTAGGACGCCGTGTCCCCAATCTCAGCAGTGTTGTACATGGTGAGGGGGTCGTAGCCAGTAAGGCCAGGGTCCGGCGTGCAGCTGACTTCGACACCACCTGCCGGGATGGGGCCGCCACTCAGGTTCTGAACGGCGATCACGGTGCTCAGGCTGTTCGCCAGCCGGGCCGTGAAGAGTGGCGCGAAGAACTCGGTGCCGGGCGACGTGGAACTGAAGCCGTTAAATGTCTGCATGGCATGCCCGGTGAAGAAATTGGAGACCACCGCGATGGAGGCGTCCACTGTGGTGGTGCGAGCAACGGCCGAGCCGTACCAGTTGTCGGGCACGTTTGCCGCGCTTTCCAGGTCCAGATCATAGTAGAACGACGCGCCCGGCTGGACGGTAGAGGTCTTGATGTACCGGCTCGTGGCATCGGCGTTGATCATCTCGATCTCGATGGCAGCGGGAATCTCGCCCGTGTTCTGCACGATGATCTGGCTGTTTCCCAGGCCACTCGCAGTGCTCAACTTGCGGGCTACGAGCGGAACATAGAAAGACGTGTCCCCCCCGTCGAAGCCCGAGTATGCGCCATTGGTCGTCGGATCCTGGCCACGGGCCTGGATCTGGACGACGGCTGCTAGCGGCTGATCGGCCAAGACGACAACTGAGCCATTTCCATCCGTCAGGGACGGGTTGCCCAATTCACCTGCCGGATAGTACTGGCGGAAGATCAGTTGTCCCAGGGGGTCGTTGATCGTGAAAGACTCCTCACCATCACCCCATGCGGTCCCATCGGGCTTGTAGTAGCTGGCTATTCCAGTGGCAGTGCTAGACCCCAGATTGACCAGGGTGAAGTTGGTGCTCAGTTTCTTGGTCGTGGACTGGGCCAATCCTGGAATCACGGTGGCTAGTACAAGCATGAGGGCCAAGGCTGCTGCTGTGAGAACTTTCTGTTGACGCATGTTACACCTCCAGTGAGTTTAGTAGTGAGCCCAGTATACAGGGTCGGCAGGGAAAAATCAATAGCACATGTGGGCTATTCTGCCCTGATCGGGCCCCGATCAGGCATACTACTTGTGGGTTATTCGTTCCTAGACCGCAGAAAGAGCGCCAGTCCGACTAGCAGCCATACCAACTCGGCTATGATTAGCCCCGCTCTAGATAGCACTGGTACCAAGTCGGCCTGCCAGGAAGGGAAGGCCAAGTACTGCGCTAGCAGGGTGGACGTTGCCAGCTCTCGGACACCAAGGCCTGCTGGTACAAACACGATCACAAACCCGATGACCCACGAGAGGCTCGCCACGAAGACTGCGGCAGGCAGGTCGTTGGTACGATCAGGTGCTATGGCGTTACTGGCAAGGAGCAACGAGGCGCCAAAGGCTACCCATAGCAGGAGGTAAAGTGTGATTGCTACGGACCAAGCCCCCGTCCTCGATGGCCGGTTGTCGGGAAGTGAAAACGAGTCCTTTGCGATGCGACGGGCAAGCTGCACGGCTAACTTGGGTACGATCAACCATGTGCCAACAAGCAGTCCCAGGCATGTGCATGCAAGCAGGAGTTGAGCGACACCAGCAAGCTGGAAACAGAGGTAGAGTCCTGCCATGAAGACACCGGTCAGCAGAAGTCCCAGGCCTTCCAGGACAGAGCCCATCATGGACACGCCATAATCAATGTGGTGGGCCTGCTTGAGCCACTGACTCCGACTCAAGTATCCCCATACGCTCCCAGGGATGTAGCGTGGGATGAAGGTTAGGCAGTATCCTTGCACTGTGTCGCGAACGCTCAGTGAGGTGCCCAGGTACCACATAAGCAGAGGCCAGGCCAGCATCATAAGCACGTAAATAGAAAGGTTGGCGCCGAGGGCTGCCAGCAAGTAGGGAATCTTAATGCTTCCAGGATTGTGGAGCTTAAGTGCTACGAAGGCTACCCATACCTGCCGCAGGAACAGGGCAAGACCCAGTATGAGGCCGATGGTAAAGAGGCGTTTGCGCCAAGTTGAGAGCACTCTAGTCAAGGTGATCATCGGTCCATGCCTGGCTTGCGAGCGACCCCAACGTACCCCAGGGCAAAGAGGCCGGAGCGATCCGTGACTCTGTCCAGTCCATAACACGGCCAGGTAACAATCCACTTGTTCAGGAACCAGGCAAGTTGCCTCAAACCAGGTACCGGCCATACTGAGCCCAGGCAGAATGTGGAGATTTGGTGACCCAGGAAAGAGAAAATGCCGCCTTTCAATCGAATTTCCAGTACCTCAAATCCGTTCTGTACGAAGAGATGGTTCAATCCGTACTTGGTGAACCGGTAGAAATCATATGGTTCCTCATGAAGACGACTCAGATGTGGTACGGAAACGAGCACCGTTCCTCCGGGGCTGAGTATTCGGTACATCTCTTGCAGTGCCTTGTGAGGGGCGGGAATGTGTTCTAGCACCTCTAGGCAGATGATCGAGTCGTAGCTTCTGTCTTCGATCATGTCCATGTTCTGGATGTCTCCGACATATGTGATGCTTGCCGACGCAGGCCTGAGCTCAAGGGTGTGATAGGTCGTTGCTTTGCCGATCAAGAATCTTTTGTAAGGCATGGTGCCGCAACCCAGATCGATTACCTTGCCCTGCACGTAGCGGTCCATGAGGGGCAACACAGATCGGTGTTGGGCGAGAAAGGCCGCTGAGAGGCAGAGCCGGTCTGGGGCTTGGGCCAGATCCTGCTCCATCTGCTGCCGGTTCAAGCGAATCCAGTCCTGCATGGAGACACCTCATTCTGAGCGGGCAATCATGTTCTTGTAGAGCTCAACGTACTGGCTTGCGACGTGATTCCAGTCGTAGTGGCCGACCGCCCGCTCTCGAGCGGCCAAGCTCATTTCGTTCCAACGGGTGGGCTTGCTCAGGAGCTTGCGCAGTCCTTCAGCCAGAGCCTGCGGATCGGCGGGAGGCACGAGCGCCCCTACATCGGGCGTAACCACGTCCTTGATCCCATCGATCTGGCTGGCGACGAGAGGAGTTCCACAGGCCAGTGCCTCTAGCAAGACCACGCCCATACCTTCCTCCAAGGAGGGCAATACAAGCACTCTGGCGCGCTGCATCCAATCCTTGATCTCATCTTGGGGCTTGAATCCGATGAATGCCGTACGCTCAGCTACTCCCAACACCTCAGCTTGGTGTCTCAGAGCAAGCTCCTCTGGTCCCTCTCCAATGAGCACCAGACGAAAGGAAGGGAACGCCCGCAAGAACTCTGGCATCGCATCGAGGAGATGGCGTACGCCCTTCCGCTCGATGAATGAACCAACATACAAGATGATCCTTTCGCGCTCGCCATCCCTTGGAGGTATGAAGTGGCTAGTATCCACACCATTAGGAATAATCTTGATTTGCTCGACAGGCAAACCTACTGCAGCAGTTGCCTCCTGAAGTGCTCGACTCAGCACGGTGATACGATCGCAGCGCGAGAGCGCAAACCGAGTGAGTAGAGCGCCCGCGGGATGTCCTGCTGCCTGGAAGATATCACTTCCCTGCAGTGTGGCCAAGACTGGACGGTGATGCAGCCACCTGCTGGCGACTGCCGCAGCGGCTGAGAGGGACCATTCAGCATGGATTAAATCACATTCGCGTGCGTGACGTGTGGTGGTCAATGTGTGTGCCAGTAGAAAAGGCACAATTTGCGTGCGGAGTAGTGGGTGTTTGCGCCAAGTGGCTGGAAGCCCGGCCGCTCCCTCTTTCCGAAGCAGTTCGTGTCTCTCAGGCCACCAGTATCTCGGGCGTGTTACACGAATTCCTTCCATGTACTCGCTCGTGGGGAGACCCGGACTGTGCATGGCGATGACCTCCACCTGAACGCCTCTGCGAGCGACAGCGCGGACTGCCTCCCAGACAAAGGCTGCTTGACCATCTCCGATCCAGCGGGGGAACGCAGTTGTCAGAAAGCATACTTTCATACCTACCGTGCTCCTTTGATGTGAATCACTTGTGGCGGCTACAAGATGGGGCATCGGGCGGTGCTGTTCGCGATCTACAGGCATGCTAAGGGAGCACCTCATAGATCCGGAATCTATCTAGCCGGCAAATCTCCTGCAGCCCAGGCGTCGGACCGATCTCAGTCAGGCACGGCCTATTGGGCTGCAAGCTAACAAAGACGTGAGTGATTCCGTGTCCTCTCAGGATTGCCTGTAGGGAGGTGAGCTCCCCGGCTTTCCATGCGAGGAACTCCTGTGAGGCCTCCAGCAGGGCCGGCAGCCTATCGGGATCTCCCCACTCCAGAGGGTAGATCATGGGGGGGACCGTGGTCGACCGCTGTGCAAGGAGGGGAATCCAGTAGCCGGCATCAAGGCCCACAACCCAGCCGGGTGACCAGTCTATGGACATGCTGTCGACCAAGAACAGGGCATCTTCTTTGGCATTTTCTTCGATCCAGTGCATGGCTTGTATATCTGACGGCCGTCGATACCGCAGGTCTTCACCCTGCACAAGGCGCGGCAGGTACAGGATACCCGCGGCCATCCCTGCAAGCAGCACTACGACAATCCCTGTGCGAGCCAGAACTCGTACCTTTTTCCGAGATGCCTTCCAGAGAACCTCCCCCGCTAGCCCTATAAGCATGGCCAGAGGTACTGCCATAGAGAGTACGGTGGTCTTGATGTCAACGAAGAAGTAGATCCCGAGCAGCGAGAAGACCAGGGCTCCCCCTGTCGACACCAGACCCCAGATAGCAAGCTGGGGGCTGTAGTTGAGTCTTCGCCCTGAAAGGCACACTACAACTATGGACAGAGCCAATACGGTGAGTAGAGGTTCGTTTGTAATGAAAGAGATCACGGGTGTCTCGAGTCGCAGCAGCGTATTGGCCCTCCCCAGAACGGGCAGTGTGCTGCGCAGTCCATCGGGATCGTACTGGACCCATGCCACGCGCAGCAGCCAGGGAGCTGCTAGCACGACGCTGACGATTCCCAGGGTCAGCCAGTCTCTAGCCTGTCTCCAGTGCCCTTGGAGAATCCTCATTCCCCACGTGATCCCTGCAAAGAGTAACAATAGCATGACGACACGGAAATGGCTTATCGCGATAGCCGCAATCAACAGCGAAGGAGAAACCCACCCCGCCTCTTCCCGGTTGGTGGCTACTGCCATCAACCCCGGTGCCAGGAACAACATCCCTGTGGTTTGTGTAAACCGTCCCCATCGCAGGAGCGCAAATGGTGAGACAGCAATGAGCCCCACAGTTGCGGCAGCGATGACCCCGGCTCGACGGCTACCTGCCCATCGCTCGGTTACGAGACCAACTGCAGCCGCTATGGCTCCATTCAGGACGACTGCCACTGTCTTGGTAGTGACAAGCAATTCGGTCCCAAACAGCCAGCGGAACAGCGCCACGATGCTGTGAAAGCCAAAATGGTAGGAGAAGCTGATCAGCGGCGCATACGGTTCGTACGAACTGGGGATACCACCCTGGTCCTCGAAAAGCTGTACAATCAGCGTGTGATGATAGGTATCAGCACCAGGCAGCATAACCATCCCACGGACAACAAAGAGGCGCAATGCGATCGAAAGCACTACCACAGCCCAGAACACCAGGGTACTGAGCGGTCTTGGCCCGAGCCAGAATTCCTTCTTCTGCCATCGCCCTCGATCTCTGACGAAAAAAGCCGTTCCCGCTAGAGCATTCACACTCACGATGAGCCAAACTGACCAAGGCGCCAGATGCAGGAACGTGCTGGCCCAGACGAGCAGCACCATCCACGCTGCCAGGGCAACAAGAACACTCCACACCAAAGTAGTGGTGAAATCCAGGTTGGCTTGTATTGCCCAGCGGCGCATGATCCAATAGCCGGAGAAGAACAGGATTGTCAGGCCGGTCAGCCCCAAGGCTGCCCAGCCCCCGACCATCCGCAACAGGTCGAGGACGATGAAGGGTGGGTCATAGATGAGGCGGAAGACGGCCTGAGCCTCCCCGGCTTTGCCATTCTGATAGATTGTTCCATCGGGGTAGAACTGGAGGTCTCCTACGGCTATTTCCATGGTCCCCGTGCCCGCGTTTTCGAGCATTGCGTAGTAGTATTTACTGTGGGATGGCAAGATGGGAGGAAACGTGAAGCCATAGTACCCCTCCCGGCTGCCTGCCGGCAGGGTCAAAGTTGTCGTGAGAATCTCCGTAGCGCTAGAAGGGCTTTCGAAGAGATGCAGGACAAGCGTTCCCTTTGCATCGGGAGCTGGGGAGAGAAAGAAATCCACACCCCCGAGACCCCCATGGCGCGCCACAAAGGTCTGGCCAACGGACTGTCCGGGTTCCAGCAGTACAGTCAGTTCGTCCGTTCGTCTGACCTGGTCCGCATCGACGAACTTTTGCCCACTGCCAAGTATCAGCCCAGCGGCAAGGAGCATCAGCAGCAAGGCCGTGCCTGGAAGCCACCACCAGCGCCTCATTGACTGCCGTCCTCCTCTTGGTCCAGATCGGCCCGGCGCAGCCGGTATAGCGCATCTTCAAGCATTCTACGGTTCATGCTGACCGCGTCGGCCATGAGCCCGATCAGACAGACCTGAAATCCGACGATCAGCAGGACGGCTGCCAGGATCAGAGACTGGACGTTGCCAGTCGCCCCGCCGCGGGTAATGAACAGCACCAGAAATCGCACTCCCAGCGCCACGCCAGCGGTGATGAGGATACCGCCAAGCGTAGTAAAGACGCGCAGGGGCCGGTACATGGTGTAGAAACGGGCAATGGTAACGGCGGAAATGCCCAGGAAGGAGGGAATGTTTCGGATCAGGCGCGACCGGCGGGTCTGGGGATTGGTTCGGATCGGCACATAGGTGACGGTCATGCGGCGCGCCCCGGCCTGGATGAGTGTCTCTAGCGTATAAGTGTAGTTGCTCAACACGGTGAGGCGCAGCGCCGCCTCGCGGGTGAAGGCGCGAAACCCGCTGGTGGCGTCGGGGATGGGGATGCCCGCCGCGCGCTCGACGATCCAACTGCCGAACCGCTGCAGAAGACGCTTGATGGGTGAGAACTGCTCCAGGGCGGCGACGCCACGGTCGCCGACCACGATATCGGCTTGTTCCTCGAGGATCGGCTGCACAAGACGGCTGATGTCCTCGCCCCTGTACTGGTTGTCGGCATCGGTGTTGACGATGATGTCGGCCCCGACAGCCACGGATGCCTCGAGCCCAGCGGCAAATGCGATCGCCAGACCGCTGTTCCGCTTCAAACGAACGACATGGTGCACGCCCAAGTTTCGCGCCACTTCCGCCGTGCGGTCGGTGCTGCCATCGTCAATGATCAGGACCTCAATCGTGTCGATGCCCGGGAGCGTGCGCGGCAGCTCCTGGAGAGTCCGCGGTAAGGTCTGTTCCTCGTTATAGCAGGGGATCTGGATGACAAGCTTGATGGACCGGCCGTTCATCGGTTTCATCCCTCACCGGCAACAATGTGCCGATATCTGGTAGGCACTCGCCACGGCGCACCCAAGGGCGCAAACCATGCGAAGTCAAAACGATCGAAAGAACGGGTTGCGCGCCGTTTCTTCCACATGCGCCTGAGCCCGGACAGGGCAGCCACTCTACCATGCAACGCGTGTGGATCGCGCCGGGCGATCAGGGCATAGGCTACGGCGGCGAAATCGTAAAGTAAACAGAGAAATCCGTAGCTCCAGGCTCGCCGGAGTGGGTAGTTCTTGGCGAGGAGCCAAATCTTGTTGCGTCCGAGGTGAAAGCTCTTGAATGGTGAGCCTTCCACACCGGTGGCCGAGTGATGATGCAGCACGCGAGCGGCCGGCACGTACAGGGCCCGCCAACCGGCACGCCGCGCTCGCCAGGCCAGATCTACATCCTCCAGATAGGCAAAAAAGTCCTCGTCAAACAAGCCGATTTCC
>Ga0207796_1000620_pt1 | contig 13782 bp, 12 predicted proteins | sample Pon1CUnioCityCA_6_FD_187274 | JGI IMG/M metagenome (GOLD analysis project Ga0207796, IMG submission 187274) | Marine sediment microbial community from Union City, CA, USA - Pond 1C Sediment 1 (SPAdes) | ecosystem: Environmental > Aquatic > Marine > Intertidal zone > Salt pond sediment ...
CAAGCTCATGCCCGGCGACCGTATCCTCGTCAGGCCGGGAGAGCGTGTTCCAGCCGATGCCGAGATTCTCGGGGGCGAGGCTGCTGTGGACGAGTCGCTCCTCACCGGGGAATCGACGCCAGTCGACAAGGGGGCGGGAGATGTGGTATACGCTGGAACCGTCGTGACTGACGATGCCCTCATCGGCCGAGTGACCCGCGCTGGGGAGGAGACCCGCCTGGCCCAGATCACCGAGGTGGTGGAGCAGACCCTGAACACGAAGCCCCCCATCCAACGGCTCGCGGACAAAGCCTCCGGATACTTCGCCTTTGGCATCGTGGGAACGGCGATCGTGACGTTCGTGGGTTGGTGGCTATCGGGCACACAACCCTCACAAGCCCTGTTGACGGCGGTCGCCGTGCTGGTGGTCGCATGCCCCTGCGCGCTCGGTCTGGCGACCCCTCTGGCTATCGCCGTCACGCTGGGCCGCACTGCCCAGCATGGGATTCTCGTCCGAAACCCGACGGCGCTGGAGACGGCCGCGCAGGTGACCCGGATCGTCTTTGACAAGACGGGTACGCTGACTCGCGGCCAGCTCTCGGTGGTGGAGGCCGACGTAGATCCTCAGACTGAGCTATCGGAGGAGGATCTGCTCTGCTTGGCCGCCGGCGTGGAGCAGTACTCAGAGCATCCAGTGGCGAGAGCTATTGTGGATTCGTGTTCCCAGTCGCGCCCCGAAGCAAGCGATTTCGAGGCGGCTCGAGGACTAGGGGTCAGCGCCGATGTCGACGGGAAGGTTCAAGAGCGGGTGCGGGTCGGTTCTCTGCGGCACCTGGAGGGTGTCGACCAGTCCCCACTCACGGACGGGGCGCGCAAGCACGCCGAACGAGGGGAGACCGTCGTCTGGGTCGGATGGGAGGGACGTGCAGCCGGGTTCATCGCGCTGCAGGATGAACCTCATCCAACGGCATCGGAAGCCCTCCGCCAGCTGAAGGACAAGCACATCAAGACCGTGATGCTCTCGGGAGACAACCCGCGCACCGTGGCGGCCATTGCGAGCGATCTGGGCTTAAGTGACTACGGCGGCGACATCGCGCCCACCGAGAAGGCCGAACGCATCAAGGAATGGCAGGAAGACGGTGAGACCGTGGCGATGATCGGCGACGGCGTCAACGACGCCCCCGCCCTGGCTCAGGCGGATCTGAGCATCACCACGGCCGGTGGGACTGACGTCGCAGGGGAGACCTCCGACATGGTTCTCACCCGTTCTGACTTGACCTTGATTCCATGGCTGATTGAGCTTTCTGACCGTACCGGACGGATCATACGGGAAAACCTGGGCTGGGCCTTTGCATACAATCTGGTGGCCGTGCCGTTGGCAGCGTTTGGCGTCATCAGCCCTGTGATTGCTGCGGGAGCCATGGCCAGCAGTAGCCTACTGGTGGTAGGCAATTCGTTACGCCTTCGGGGTTAATCAGAAAGGGCGGGCATCCAGGCGTATTGGAGTCGAGAACAAGAGGTATCGAGGCCGCAAGGCACAGAGATGCATCATCTGCACAAGGACGGAACGAGTACAAGAGGCTACTCAAAGGACGGGAAAGGAGAGTATGAGCGAACCCAAGCGAGACTTGAACGAGAACGTTGGAGACGAGTCACAGCGCGCCCCGGACGTCGACACACTAGTGGCCGCGCTTCACAGCCGCAGCGGCGCAGTCCGGCAGCGAGCTCGCGAGGCTCTGGTGTACGCGGGAAAACCGGCTGTAGATCTGTTGATCGAGGCACTACGGGAATCCGACCACCAAGTGCAGTGGGAGGCTGCGAAAGCGTTGGGGACCATTGCTGACCCCGCCGCGGCGCCGGCGCTGGCGAACCAACTGGACCATACAGACTTCAGCGTGCGATGGTTGGCGGCCGAAGGGTTAGTGTCTATTGGACAGGAAGCGCTAAGGCCCACGCTGAAGATACTGGCGGAGAGGGGCGCAGACGGATCGATTCGCAGCGGGGCTCACCATGTGCTGCATGGGCTGGGGGAACGGGGCTTCTCCGACAAGGTAGCACCAATCCTCGAGGCGCTGGAGGGCCCGGATCCCGACGTGCGGGCAGCGCGAGCAGCCCGCGCTGCCCTCTACGGGTCAACGGAGGCGGAAATCGAGGATAGGGCCGAGTGAAGGACGCGCTGCGACGGGACCGGCCGCGGCATGCCTAACCGTCGCTTCTCACGGAGGAAGGACGACGGAGTAGCTGGAAAACCGGTGCACCAGGCGACCATGAACCGCTCGCCTTCCTGTTCATAGTCCTTAGGAGACGTGATGTGATGGACCAAACTGCTACCGATACGTCGAAGGCAGGAGGCTCCCATGAACGCAGCCTACGCCGTCTGTTGGATATTGAACAGAAGGCCAGGGACGTCATACAAGAGGCTGAGGAACGCGTCGACGCTATCATCACCGAAGCCAAGGAGAAAGCTGGTGGGATCGTTGATGGGGCGCGGTCTGGCGCGCAGAAGCAGGCGAACAGGGCTCTTGAGGATGCGACATCTGAGGCCGAGGAGAAGGCTCAAACCATTCTGAAGGATGTAGATGCCGAGATCGAGAAGATGCGGAAGCAAGCTGACGCGAACCTAGAGGGGGCGGTATCGATGCTCGTCTCGTGGGTCGCCGGAGTGCAGGGATATGATCAGTCCGCTTGATCCTCCTCGGTACGCGGCTGTGTACGCGAAGGTCCACACCCGATTCTCCCAGTTGTTGTCCCCTGGGACGTGGGAGGACTTGCTGAGTGCTTCGGATCTTCCCGAGTTCATCCGTCGCCTGGAGGGAACACCGTATCGCGCCGTGGTCGATCTTGAGAGCGATGAAGGGGTGGACTTGGCGCACCTCGAGCGCTCGCTGCGAGGTCATTCCGCCCAAGCGGTTCGGAGTCTGTTGCGCTTCATGCCACCGGGTCCGCGTGATCTCCTGGCGTGGCGATGGCGTCGCTTCGAACTTGACAACCTCAAGACGGTCTTGCGTGCCGTGAAGCGACAGGTGGACCCGGAACGGGCCAGGGCGACCTTGGTGCCCCTTGGCGAAGCCTCGGCCATCCCCTGGGAGGTCCTGTTGGAGGCTCGGTCCGTGTCGGCGGTGGTGGATCGGCTGACGGACACCTTCTACGGCCGAGCGTTGGAACCGGCACTGGATCGTTACCATCGTGAGGATCGTCTGTTTGTCCTGGAAGTCAGGCTGGATCTGGTCTACTTCCGGCGCCTCTTAGAGAAGATAGAAGGTCTGGGGGGACAAGATCGCAAGGAGGCGGAGCGATTCTTGGGGATTATGATCGACAGTCAGAACGTGCTTTGGGCCTTCCGCTACCGCGAGTACTACGGCCTGAGTCCAGAGGAGATCCTCAACTACTCTCTCCATCGTGGCGTGAAGGTCGATGTCTCCACGATTCGGCGAGTCGCCCAGGGCGCCAGCTTGCTTGCTGTGATGCAAGATGTTTGGGATGGGATACTGTCGGGCCTTGATCGACTCGAGGGGCTGTCGGACGAGGAGGCGCTCGTCCACGCAGAGGGTATCTTCGACCGCTTCATGTTCAAGCAGGCCCGGCAGGTGCGAACTGGCTACGCCATGCACCTAGGCATCGTACTGGGATACGACGTCATGCTGGAGACTGAGGTGGGAGATCTGGTGACCATCGCGGAAGGAAAAGCCGGCGGCTGGTCTGCGCAGCAGATCCGGCCGTACTTGACGGTGGGTTCCAGCTGACGGCCGCTGCTTGTGGACTAGCTTCGCATTGGGGGGGAGGGTGCGGTAACCATGTTCAAGCCGGTTTCCATGCGGTATGTTAACATCTTCGTGCTCGAGGAGGATGTCGAGCGTGTGACCGCAGCGTTGGGCAGTCTGGGGACTCTACACCTGAGCCAGGTAGGCGACGATGAGGCATGGACGCGCGAGCAAGGAGGCCGCCGGTCGGAACAACGGAGTGGGTACGAGAGCCTGGAGAGGACGCTGGAGGAGCTCATGGATGCGTTGCAGATACCGTCCGTGGCACCTCAATCCTCATATGGCGCAGAACCGGGCCGCGATCTCCAGCAAGTCCGCGAGGAGATCGACACGATCGGGGAGGGTGTCGACGACTGGCAGGAACGAAAGAGCGGGGCGGAGGAGAAGATGGAACAACTCCAGCTCCTGCAAGAGGAGGTAAGAGCGCTCGCTCCCCTGGATGTATCCTTGGAGAGGCTTCGAGCCTTCGAGACCCTCCATCTGGTCGTCGGTTCCCTTCCACGAGAGAACTTGGAGAGGCTACAGGTGGCGCTCTTCCGCATTCCCTTCGTGATCATCCCGGTGTACGAGGGCGATGACTGTGTCCTTGTATACGCCGCCTGCGCTGCCGAGGACGCAGCGATCCTGCGCCGCGCCCTCGAGAGCGCATTCTTCGAGCCCCTGGAGCTCCCCGAAGGTCTGACGGGCCCTCCTAGCGAGGCTCTACAGGAGCTAGAGGATCAGCTGGATCAGGTGACGGAGACGCTTCGGGAACTGGAACGAGAACGAGAGCAGATGGCTCAAGATCACGGAGATCGCCTGCGGGTGCTGCGAGGTGTCGTTCGCTACAATGCCTCGCTCCTGGAAACGATCGATCAGTTTGGCCAGCATGATGAGACGTACCTGATCAGTGGCTGGGTGCCAGTGGGAGAACTCGAAGCGCTGGTGGAAACCGTGGATGAGACGGCTGAGGAGAAGGCGGACGTAGAGGTGCTTGAGGCCGGCCCTAAAGATCAGGCTCCTATCTTGCTGCAGAACCCGGGTTTCTTGCGGCCGTTCGAGACCATCGTGTCTGTTTTCGGCTTTCCAGCCTATGGGGAGATCGATCCCACGCCAATCGTGGCGCTGACGTTTCTGCTCATGTTCGGGATGATGTTCGGTGACGTAGGGCACGGCCTGCTGCTGACCCTGTTCGGTCTGTGGCTCTCTCGCCGAGATACGGAGAGCGCTTCGCTGGCACCGATACTGATAGCGGCTGGCATAAGCGGGATGCTCTTCGGGGCGCTTTTCGGTAGTCTCTTTGGCCAGGAGGGCATTCTGCCCCATCTGTGGTTAAGTCCCCTCGAGGACGTGATGACGCTTCTGTTGGCGTCGGTTGCTGGCGGTGTTATCCTCCTGAATCTTGGCTTCCTCCTCCATGTGGTCAGCGCCTGGCGCTCGCGCGATTGGGGCAGCTTGCTCTTCAGCTCGAACGGTCTGGCAGGCATCGGGCTCTACTGGGCCCTGGCAGGTGTAGCGGTGAGCATCGCACGGGGCGGATCTCGATCGCCGTTCCTCTGCGTAGTGGCTCTCCTGCTGCCGACAGTTGCCATTCTCCTGCGCCAGCCCCTGGTTCGTCTGATCGTCGGAAGCAGGCCCCTCTTGGAGAGTAGCTGGGTCAGATACCTGGTTCGGGCATTTTTCGAGCTCTTTGAGTCGTTGATTGGCTACTTTACGAATTCAATTTCCTTTGTACGCCTGGGGGCTTTCGCTGTTGCCCACGGCGCCCTGGGCCAGGTGGTTTTCATTATGGCAGATATGAGCGGGGGCCTCGGGCGGTGGCTGATTATCATCGTGGGGACAGCGATTCTCATCGGCTTCGAAGGGATGGTTGTGGGTATCCAGGCCTTGCGACTGGAGTACTACGAGTTCTTTGACAAGTTCTTCCAAGGTACCGGACGTCACTTCGAGCCCTTCCAGCTTCCCCAAGAAGAAGACAGGGCGATACGCAGCAGCGCATAGATAGACAGGCGTGATACGTGCTAATTGAGTCTAAGGAGATGGCGATATGATCTTTCTCGGAATGGCTCTGGGTCTCACTGCTCTCCTCTTGATCGGGCGAGAGCTTTCGTTTCCCAATCGTGTTCGAACCCTGGTGGGGAGCTTGGTGGTCGTGAATGCTGCAATCTTCCTCCTGACATTGGGTATCACAGGGATTGAGTGGCTGGCGACACCTATCCCGGTAGCCGCGGCTCCTCCCACTCAGGACGGAGGCGGGATTTCGGGCACCGTTGCCCTGGCTGCCGCTCTGTCAACTGGCCTGGCCGCGATCGCTTCCGGTATCGCTGTCGCCGTTGTTGGCTCGGCGGCGGTTGGCGCCATAAGTGAGAATCCGGAGAACCTGGGTCGGACACTCATCTTTGTGGGTCTGGCGGAGGGGATAGCGATCTACGGATTGATTACGTCCTTCCTCATCCTGACGCGCTAGCGCGCGAGTACGCGGGCAGGCGTATGTCAGGGTGGTCCCAGAGACGAAGACGAGACAGATCGACTGAGGACAAGCAGCGTCGACGCCGAGTGCCCAGTCGAGGTTTGGTTGACTTGCCTGGACAGGGGCGGGAGGACTCATGGATATCTACGTGATCGGGGATGAGAATACCATCCTGGGTTTCTCCTTGATGGGAATCGACGGGGAGATAGTCAGGAGCGTTGTAGAGGCGCGTTCTGTTTTGGACGAAGCGGTGGAGATGGATGAGGTAAAGATTATCTTGATCACCGAACAGTGGGCAGCTGCCATGCGCGAACGGGTGGATCAGCTGAAAGGGCAGATGGCGGAACCTTTGGTCCTGGAGATACCAGGAAGCGCACCGGAGGCGGAGGGGCAATCGCTGCGGGAGCTCGTCGAGGAGGCGATCGGGATCCGCATTGGCAAGAGGGTTGGAGGCTAGGCCCATGGCACGAGTGGTTGGCAGCTTTGACGATCTGGCGGATTCAGTCCGCCAGGCCGCGAACCTCAGGGCAAGAGACAGGGTGAAGGAAGCACGGGCTCGTGCTAAACGGATGGAGCACGATGCGCGAGAGAGGGGCGAGCAGATCAAAACAGAGGTCCTGGCGGCAGCCCGGCGTCAAGCTGACGAGGAGCGCAGTCAGCGTCTGGCGGAAGCGATGCAGGCGGCACGGCGAAAGCGCCTAGCGGCGCGAGAGGACGTCCTCGATCGCGTGTGGGACCAGGCGGAGAGGAAGCTACGCGATATGGTCGACGACGATCAGTACGTGGAGGTGCTACGTCGGCTGACATGGCTGGCTTTCGACATCCTCGGTCCGGGCAGGCTTACGTTGGCCGCTGATTTAAGAGGGCACGACCTCCTGACCGAGGATCGTTTGAGGGCGTGGAGCGAGGCGAGCAGCGAGGAAGTCGAATCGTCAGTGGAACTTGAACGAGCGTCAGAGCCGCTGGATGCCTGGGGGGGAATCGTGGTGACCAAGCACGGTGGTCGCAAGCGCATGGATGCCCGATTCTGCAGCCGCCTGCAAACGGCGCGGCGGGAACTCCGCGATGAGGTCTTCAACCGTCTCATGGGAGAGTCATGAACCAGCGTGACGCTGTAGGATCGCTCTACTGGATAGGAGGCCCGGTCGTCCGCGCTCACATCGACGGACGACTGGCCATGGCGGAGCAAGTCTGGGTAGGGGACATTCAGCTGGCAGGCGAGGTCATTGAGGTCAGCCAGGACGTGGCCACGATCCAGGTCTACGAAGAGACCTCCGGGCTTCACGTCGGCGAGCCGGTCTACGGCACCGGCCAGCCCCTCTCGGTAACATTGGGCCCGGGACTGATTGGCGCCACGTTTGACGGGATACAGCGACCGTTGAGGGCATTGCGCGAGCGAACGGGGATCTTCATGGGGCGCGGCGAACGTGTCCCCTCACTGGACACCGATCGGGCCTGGACGTTCACCCCGAGGGCGGAGGTGGGAACCACGCTGGAGGCAGGGGATGTCCTCGGTGTGATCGCCGAGACACCCTTGGTGGAGCACCGAATCCTGGTCCCTCCAGGCATCAGCGGGAAGCTGGAGCGGCTGGTCGATGAGGGCGAGCATACGATCGAGGACCAGATCGCGGCCGTCACAGGTCGAGACGAGAAAGAACACGCCATCAGTCTCATCCAGCGCTGGCCGGTGCGCTTGCCACGTCCGACAGCGGATCGGAAGCGCCCCACCGTCCCTCTCATCACAGGGCAGCGTGTGATCGACACGTTTTTCCCTGTCGCTAGAGGTGGGACGGCGGCCATACCCGGGGGATTCGGCACGGGGAAGACCGTGACGCTACACAGCCTGGCGAAATGGTCAGATGCCGACATCATCGTCTACGTGGGATGTGGGGAACGCGGGAATGAGATGACCGAGGTGCTGGAGGACTTCCCGGAATTGAAGGACCCTCGGACCGGACGACCGCTCATGGAGCGCACCATTCTGATCGCGAACACGTCGAACATGCCGATTGCCGCCCGAGAGGCCAGCATCTACACCGGCTTGACCATCGCCGAATACTACCGCGATCAGGGGTACGACGTCGCTCTGATGGCCGATTCGACCTCGCGCTGGGCGCAGGCGCTACGAGAGATCTCCGGCCGGCTGCAGGAGATGCCGGCGGAGGAGGGGTATCCCGCCTACCTGCCCTCCCGGCTGGCTGCCTTCTACGAGCGAGCTGGTCGCATGGTCACCTTGGGTGGCAGAGAGGGATCAGCAACCCTGATGGGTGCGGTGTCTCCGGCGGGCGGTGACTTCTCAGAGCCTGTCACCCGACATACCGAACGATTCACACGTTGCTTCTGGGCGCTTGACAAGGGGCTCGCGAATCAGCGGCACTATCCAGCCATCAGCTGGGAGGAGAGCTACAGCCTCTACCTGGAGCAGTTGGCTCCCTGGTGGCACAAACGGGTTGGCGAGAAATGGGAAGACCTGCGAGGGGAAGCCTTGGACGTCCTCGCTCGTGAGTCCGACCTGCAGGAGATCGTCCAGCTGGTCGGGCCCGAGGCCCTGGCCGGAAGGCAGCAGTGGACGCTCGACATTGCCCGGCTCCTGCGAGAGGGATTCCTTCAGCAGAATGCGCTCCATCCAGTCGATGCCTATTGTGTGCCTGAGAAACAGATGGCGCTGCTGGAGCTCATCATGTGGTTGCACGACCAAGGGGTTGAGTTGCTGGCCTCTGGCGTGCCGATCGGTCAACTTCGAAAGACGATCAATCTAGCGCGACTCATCCGCTTGAAGGAAGATGTGCCGAACGACGCGGTCGATCAGATCGACCGGGTGAGACAGGAGATAGAACAGAGACTGGAGGTTCAGAGGGATGCGTACCGCTAGAATCAAGGCCCTCGGCGGCTCTTTCCTCGCCTGGCCAGGGTGGATACAGCACGCGGAGAAAGGCGTGCGGCGATGACACCGCGAGAGTCTGTTATGGCCATGCAGGAATACTTGGGCGTCGACCGTCTGGACGGCCCCTTGGCGTTCATTGAAGGAGCCAGCGACGTGGCCTACAATGAGGTCGGGGAGGTCATCGCGCCGGATGGATCGGTGCGTCTGGGGCAGGTGCTGGAGGTCAGTGAGGATCGGGCTGTTGTGCAGCTCCTGGGCAAGAGCGACGGGCTCCGGCCAGCCGATCTTCGGGTACGTTTCCACGGCCACCCGATGCGGGTGCCCGTCGCGCGGGAGATGCTGGGCCGTGTCTTTGACGGCCTCGGGAACCCTCGAGACGGCCTTCCCGCGCCAATCGCTGAGGATCGCGTCCCGGTGCAGGGCTCTCCTCTCAACCCAGACGCCCGCGACTACCCCCGGGACACCATCGTGACAGGTGTGTCCACCATCGACGGCATGAACACGCTCGTGCGGGGGCAGAAGTTACCGATTTTCTCCGGCAGCGGCCTGCCACACGATCAGTTGGCGGCACAGATCGCTCGCCAAGCGCAAGTGGCGGAGGACGAAGCCGCCTTCGCCATTGTCTTCGCCGCGTTGGGAGTCTCGCACGACGTGGCCACGGACTTCCAGCGTACGCTGACGGAACGGGGCTCGATCAATCGAGTGGCGCTCTTCCTCAATCTGGCGGACGATCCGGCTATTGAACGGACGATCACGCCGCATGTAGCTCTGTCCTTGGCCGAATTCCTGGCCTTTGAGCAGGAGATGCACGTGTTGGTCATCCTGACGGACATGACCAACTATGGTGAGGCCGTCCGTGAGCTTTCCATGCGGCGCGAGGAGGTGCCGACGCGCAAGGGATTTCCAGGTCACCTCTACAGCGATCTTGCCAGCATCTACGAACGGTGCGGACGGGTAGACGGTCGCTCCGGGTCGATCACGCAAATGCCGGTACTGACGATGCCGAACGACGACATCACGCATCCCATTCCCGACTTGACTGGCTACATCACGGAGGGACAGATCGTGCTTTCCCGCGACCTCCACCAGAAGGCGATCTATCCACCAATAGGGGTGCTGGACAGTCTCTCGCGTCTGATGAAGGATGCAATCGGTGAGGGGAAAACGCGTGAGGATCATCCTGAGCTTGCCGACCAACTCTACGCAGCGTACGCAAATGCCCAGGATGTCCGGGGTTTGGCTGAGATCATAGGAGAGGAGCAGCTTTCCAGCACCGATCAACAGTACCTGGCCTTTGGCGACGCTTTCGAGCAGGCGTTCGTTGCTCAGGGACAGGAGGAACGGCGCACGATGGATCAGACCCTCCAACTTGGCTGGAAGACGCTGGGACACCTGCAGACGGCAGAGCTCACGCGCGTGAGCGAGCAGGCGATCGAGGAGCATTATCCAGACGGATAGAGGAAGGCGGAAAGGCAGAGCAAGTGTGGCAGAGAGGCTAGACGTATCCCCAACTCGGGGTAATTTGCTGCGCCTGCAGGATCAGCTGGAGCAGATCCGAAAGGGTCACGACCTGCTGGACAGGAAGCGCGAGGTTCTGACGCGAGAACTGTTCGACATGTTCTCTGATGCCGAGTTGGTGGAGCAAGAGGCGCGAGAGCGTTTCAGAGCCGCCTACCAGGCGATCCAGGAAGCTCGCATGGACATCGGACTGGATCGGTTGCGCTGGATCAGCCTAGCCCCTGGCGCCAAGATCAGCGTCAACGTGCGCAATCGGAGCATCATGGGCGTGGTGCTCCCTTTACTGGAAGTCGATATCGAGACGCTCCCCATTCCGTATGGCCCTGGAGACACGGACGCGTCCTTGGACAGGGCTCGTCAGCAGTGGTTGCATGCGGCGCGTCTGCTAGGCCGGCTTGCAGAGACCACCGTCACGGTGTGGAGGCTGGCGACTGAACTGCGTCGAACCCAGCGCACGGTCAACGCGCTTCAGAAGATCAAGATTCCCCGCTACAAGGCGACGATCGAGTACATTTCCGATGTGCTTGAGGAGAAGGAGCGGGAGGAAGTCGTGCACGCCAAGAAGGTCAAACACCTCCAAGAGGACTCCGACGGACCAGACGGCTAGCACGGTTCTGGTCTCTCATCGATCGGAGGAGCGACACCAGTTTTTGCACCTTGCACGAACACGAAGAGACGAGGAGGGACGTGTGCAGAAGAGCATCGTGACCTTGACCATCAACCCCACGCTCGACAGGAGCACGCAGATCGAAGTGGTCACGCCGAACGAGAAGCTCCGCTGCGATCAACCTGACCGCGAACCAGGCGGTGGGGGAATCAACGTCTCGCGGGCGATTCGAAGGCTGGGCGGCGAGTCGCTGGCCATCTATCCATGTGGCGGACCCATGGGAGAGACTTTTCAGAGATTGCTCGAGGATGAGGGGGTCACCCATCGGACGATCCCTATCGCAGGCTGGATGAGAGAGAACCTCACGGTATTTGAAGGGAGCTCCAACCAGCAGTTCGACTTCGACATGCCGGGACCGGAGCTGGCGAATGCCGAGTGGCAGCGGACGCTAGACGAACTGGCCGATGTCGATCCTCCGCCGGACTACGTCGTTGCCAGCGGGAGCTGTCCCCCCGGCGTGCCCACTGACTTCTATCAACGGGTGAGCGACGTGTCAAAGGAGCTCGGCAGTCGACTCGTGGTGGACACATCGGGGCGGCCGCTCCGTTTAGCGGCCGAGGCAGGCGTCTATTTGCTCAAGCCGAACATGAGGGAACTGGGACACCTTATTGGGGAGACGATCGAGAGCGAAGAACAGCAGGTCGCTGCTGCGAGAGATCTGGTGGAGGAGAGCAAGGCCGAGGTTGTCGTGGTTTCTATGGGCGCCGGCGGCGCGCTTCTGGTGACACCGGACGGAAAAGCAGAGCATCTGCGTTCCCCAACTGTGCCGATACGGAGTAGAGTTGGAGCCGGCGACAGCATGGTGGCGGGCATCGTCCTTGGCCTAGCACGGGGTAAGGACGTCCGCGATGCCACTCTGTACGGTCTTGCCGCGGGCGGTGCGGCAGTCATGACGCCGGGAACAGAGCTATGCCGTCTGGAAGACACCGACCGACTCTACAGGCATCTGATCTCGCGGGAGATTGACGACGTATGAGGGGTACCGTGCAGAAACAACCGCGCGGGGACCTCATGGGTCTTGGCTCATGCGCGTGGAGGATGCAGCGAGCTTGACATACCCGAGCAGTGTAGCGTGGAGGCCGAAGAGGATGTCGTCCTCCCCAGACGCCGAGAACGCTGGAGGCGCCGATCTAGCGTCATGAGCGATCGGCGCCTCAGCACGAACGACCCTGTGAGACCGTTGCAGGCCGCACAGGATCTAGTGGTACATGTTACGAGAGGCAATCACCTTGTCCGGCGCCTGCCGGGGAACGGTTACCCCCGTTTCCTCCGGCTCCGGCACTTGGCTGGCCGCTCCCGCTGCGCGCGCCGCGGGTGCCGCTCCTGCCCTGCCCGGAGCCGCTGCCGCGGCCACCCCATCCGCCGGTCTCGACCGTTCCACTGATGATGGCGTCATAAGCGTCCTCATCCAGGTACTGCGGAGTATGGCTCTCACCTGTTTCGCGCTCCAGTGTCGAGACGAAGGCACGCAGATGGTTTCGCGACCCCCGCAGCAAGCTCTCGTAGACGCGCAAGACGTCGGCGGCGTCAGTCTCACCGATGTGCTCCTGCAGTTCCAGGATTTCGATCTCCTCGATAGCCGCCCCCACGCGCAGGGCACTGGCCAACGATTCGCCGCCTGTTGCGATCAGTTCCCCATAGAGGGCCTGAAGATCCTGGTTGGTGAACTCGCCTTGCCCGTTACCGGCCACAGGATCGTCCAGATGGTAGCGATCGATCAACGCCTTGACGGCGTCCATGTGCGCTTGTTCGCTGTTGGCGATGTTCTGGAAGACCGGCTGGCCCCACATATCGAAGAGCGCCTGGTAGACGTCACGGGCTAGTTTCTCCTCCTCGCGCATAATCCGGATGCCCTCTATCTCCTCATCGCTCAGGTCCGCGAGTCCTGTGATCTCGCTGCCGGTCCTTGCCTTGCTGTTGGCGTCCTGCGGTCGTCCGGGGGCCGCCGCTGCCGCCGTAACACCGACACCCACGGCGAGAGTAGCTGCGACGACAAGTCCCAGTCGAACCTTTGCAGTCATTGGCCTTGTTATCTTGAACATCTGTTTCATCTCCTTTGGTTTCTCGGTCTCTTCACGTTCACGACGGGATTCTACCAGGGGCCTATGGAGATAGCGTGAAGGCTGGATGCAGACTGTGTGAAGAAGGGAAAGATCTGCCGATCGACGCGTTGCGACATCTTTGGTGTTGGCGGCGACCTGCGCTCGAACTGACGGTGGCTTCCGTCCCATAGTCGACCGTGCTGGCGACATCTCCCCTCGTTCCCATACGCCAACCGGACGGTTGGCTTCCTCCACGGTCCTCACGGTGGGGGGCACCTATTTCGAAGAGCGCGGCTCCACCCTGCTAACCACGCGCTACTTCGGGCTGCTGATCGTGTAGGGGGACTCACGCTCAGTGGATCGGCCTCGTAATCTGGTCGTGCAAGCTAGGGTAAGGGCTAGCCGTCGGTGTTGGACAGAAGAAGACCGGGTGGGAGTCAGCGCACTGCTCGGCCTTTGGCCGTGGGGCTCCTTGACCCCCA
>Ga0207796_1000621_pt1 | contig 13775 bp, 7 predicted proteins | sample Pon1CUnioCityCA_6_FD_187274 | JGI IMG/M metagenome (GOLD analysis project Ga0207796, IMG submission 187274) | Marine sediment microbial community from Union City, CA, USA - Pond 1C Sediment 1 (SPAdes) | ecosystem: Environmental > Aquatic > Marine > Intertidal zone > Salt pond sediment ...
GGGGAGCCGCTGGCTCGGCTGGTCGCGGACGAGTTGGAGCTACAGGTGGCACAATCGCAGTCAGGACTGACGGCGGCCGAGTCTCAGCTGGCCCAGTTACAGGCTGGCTCGAGGCCGAAGGAGATTGAGCAAGCAGAGGCGAATCTCCGAGCTGCCGAGGCCCAGTTGCGCGCGGCCACGGCCAACTGGAACCGGCTCGCCGCTGGACCGACCGAGGCTGAGATCGCCTCTGCCGAAGCGCAGGTCGCTCAGGCCAGCACCAACCGAGAGATCGCCCAAGACACCTATGACCAGATAGAGAAAGAGGGCACGGAAAAGGAACAGGCAAACTATGACCTCTATACGGCTAAACAGGAATTGGCCGCAGCTGAGGCCAGGCTGGAGGACGTGACATCCGGTGCGGGCCAGAATGAGCTTCGGGCTGCCCAGGCAAACGTCACCGCGGCCGCTGCCCAGCGGGACGCCGCTCAGGCTCAGTTGGATCAGCGTCTAGCCGGTGCGACCGAGGAGGATATCGCAGAGGCCGAGGTCCAGGTGGAACAGGCACGCATAGCACTAGAGCTGGCCGAGCACGCTCTCAGTAAGGCCACGTTGCGCGCCCCGTTTGAAGGGCTGGTCACCGAGATCAATATGACGCCCGGAGAGGTGCCGCCCACGCGCGAGCAGCCCTTAGTCTTGCTCGACGTTTCGGCGTTCCACATCACCGTGGCTGTCGATGAGCTGGACATCTCACAGTTGGAGGAGGGGCAAGAGGTTGACGTCGCGATGGAGGCACTCCCCCAGGCCGATGTCACGGGGACTGTGGAGACGATCAGCCCGGTAGCGGCTGTCGACACCGGGGTCGTCGCGTACGACGTCGTCATCAATCTCGACCCTACTGAGGCCCCTCTTCGTGCCGACATGACCGCGAATGCGACAGTCATTGTGGAGGAATTGACGGACGTGTTGAAGATCCCTGCGTGGGCCGTGAGGGTCGATCGCGAAACAGGAGGAACGTACGTGCACCGGCGAACGGGCGAGGAGATCGAACGCGTCGACGTGGAGCTTGGTGCGCGCCAGGAGGGTAACGCGCAGGTCATCAGCGGCCTCTCGGCAGGCGACGAAGTCGTGCGCCTTGAGGATGATGCCTCCTTCAGTTTTAACCCACAGTAGAAGGTGGAATTCGATGGATAGAAAGACGCTTTACGCAGTCCTGGCGGTCGCCGCCATCGCCGCCGTCGCTGGCGGACTGGTCTGGCGATCCCGCCAACAGGCAGCTCAGTCTCAAGACGCATTACGGTCCGCGGTCGTCGAGCGGGGCGACATGGTGGCGGCCGTCTCCGCCAGCGGCAGGATCAAGCCTTTGCGGCGCGTCGACCTCGCTTTCGAGACCAGCGGACAGGTCGTCGAGGTACCTGTTCAGGTCGGCGACCAAGTCCAGGCAGGCGATGTATTGGTGAGCCTCGATACGGAGCGTTTGGAGCTCCAGTTGGATCAGGCCGGGACGGGCGTTGCGTTGGCCAAAGCCCAACTGGCAAAGCTTGAGGCCGGAGCACAGGTGGAGGAGATCGAGGCCAGCAGGGCTAATCTCCGCGCTGCAGATGCTCAAGCGGATGCTGCTGCCGCCGATCGCGATCAGGTAGCCAGCGGCGCTGGCAGAGCCGAGATTGCCGCCGCCGAGGCTGAGCTCGCCTCGGCGCTCACCCAGCAGAAGAAGGCTGAGGACTTCCACGATACGACGATGAAGTGTTTCACCATAGAGAGGTCTGCCGGCGATGTCATCCCCATCGGAGGCGGTCAGACCATCACGTTGACGGAGGATTTTAAGAGGACCATCTGCCCACTTCTGGGGGTGCCCGAGGAACAGGCCCGCTACCGACTTGAGGCCGCCAAAGAGGCCCTGGAGGCTGCGCGGGCCCGCCTTGATCAGACGGAAGCAGGCGCAGATCAGAATCAGTTGAGCGCGGCCCAGGCCAACGTAGCGGCCGCGGTTGCCCAGCGCGATGCAGCGCAGGCTCAACTCGAGCTGCTGATCGAAGGCGCTACCAGGGAACAGATCGAGGCTGTGCGAGCCAACGTGGAACAGGCTCAAACCTCACGCAGGCAGGCGGAGCTCGCCCTGGAGCAAGCAGTGTTGGAGGCTCCCTTCGACGGAGTTGTCGCAGCGGTCAACGCTACGGTGGGCGAACAGGCTACACCGAGCCTTCCCATCGTCACCATCGTCGATCCAGCGCTCTTCCGTGTGACCATCTCAGTCGATGAATTAGACGTGGCTCATCTGGAGGTTGGACAGAGGGTGAGGCTCACCTTCGATGCTCTCCCTAGCGCTGTCGTTGCCGGCACGGTCAAGTACATCGCGGAAGCGGCGGCCTTGGACGAAGGTGTCGTCACGTACGACGTCCGGATCGATCTGGCCTCTACGGACGCGCCGATCCGGGCCGATATGACGACGAGCGCCACGGTGATTGTGGAGGAGATAAGCGATACGCTGAAGATACCAACCTGGGCCGTGCAGATCGAGCGCGATACAGGACAGTACTACGTGCAGAGACGAACCGATGACGGTATAGAGCGCGTGGACGTGAGACTGGGAGTGCGGGAGGAGGGCGTCGCGCAGGTTCTCGAAGGCCTCTCCGCTGGCGACGAGATCGTCCGGTCCGTCGAATCGGCCCAGTTCGATTTCGAAGCAGGATTTGGCGAATGAACGATATGAAAACACCGGTCATAGAGCTGCAAGCCATTAGCAAAGTCTATCAGATGGGCGAGGTCAAGGTGCATGCCCTGCGTGGCGCCTCCCTCCAGGTACAGCAGGGAGAGATCCTGACCATTATGGGTCCGTCGGGATCGGGCAAGTCGACGATGATGAACATCATCGGCTGCCTCGATCAACCCACGGCAGGAACGTACCTCCTCGAGGGTGACGATGTCGGTCACCTACACGACGACGAGCTGGCGACCATCCGTAATCGCCGCATTGGCTTCGTCTTCCAGACCTTCAACCTGTTGGCGCGAACCACGGCGCTGCAGAACGTAACGCTGCCTCTGATCTACGCGGGCGTAGCACGCGCAGAGCGCAGGGCCAAGGCGAAGGACGCGCTGGAATCTGTTGGGCTGGGCCACCGCTTGGATCACCTGCCGACCGAGCTGTCGGGAGGCCAGCAGCAGCGTGTGGCCATTGCCCGCGCCCTGGTCAACAGCCCCTCCATCATCCTGGCGGACGAGCCCACGGGAAACCTGGACAGCAAGTCTGGAGCAGAGGTGATGGCGGTGCTGCAAGGGCTCAATCAGGAGCGGGGCATGACGGTGGTCCTGGTGACCCACGATCCAATTATTGCCCGCCACACGGAGCGCATCGTGCACTTGCACGACGGCGGGATCTCCGGCAACGAGACCGTCGACGAGCCACTGGTCGCTGACCCGGCCCGCGTTGAGCCGGAGGAGACTCGTACTGCTGGCCGCGTCCCGAAGAAGCAAACAGCCGGAGCCAGCCCGGAGGACGGGGTTCCACTTCTGCAGCGCAGCGCTGTGGGAGGAGGCGAGAGGTCATGAGCTTCCTGGAGAGTGTCCGCATAGCGCTTCGCGCTCTAACCGCCAACAAACTGCGCTCCGCCCTCACCATGCTGGGGATCATCATCGGCGTTGGAGCCGTCATCGCCCTAATGTCTGCCGGCGAAGGTGTGTCCGCCTACGTCGAGGAGCAGTTCCGTGGTTTTGGCTCCAATCTCCTTTTCGTCGTGGCCGGTGGTCAAGACCAGGCCTTTTCCGGTCAGCCGGGCACAGTCGTGGGCGGCGCCGAGTTGACAAATGAAGACGTCGAGGCACTGCGCGATCCGGTGCGGGCCCCCGACGTGGTAGCCGTGTCGCCGGTCGTCATGCAGACCACGCTTGTCGCCACGGCCAAAGAGGAGAGGGTCACCCAAATAGAGGGTGTAGCTCCCGACTACGCTGCGGTGCGCAAATGGTTCCCGGTGGCGGGGGAGTTCATCCGGCAGACAGACATCGAGGCGCGATCACGGGTCGCCGTCCTGGGGCAAGACGTGGCCGAAGAGCTGTTTCCAGAGAACCCGTACCCCCTGGGGGAGACCGTGAAGATCAATGACGTGCTGTTCCGGGTGATCGGCATCATGGAGAGGAAGGGAGGATCGTCCTTCGGCAGCCAGGACGATGCCGTCTTCGTCCCCTTGACCACCATGCAGACCCGCCTTGTCTCGATGCGCAGCCAATCTGGAGACTATCAGGTCTCTCAGATCGTGGTGGAGGCGGCGAGCAAAGACAGTATCGATGCCGCCTCACAACAGGTGGCGACCATTCTCCGGGATCAACACGACATCGACTTCAGCGACGAGGATGACTTCACCATCCTGAGCCAGGAGGACATCATCAGTGTCTTCGGGAACATCACCAACGTGCTCACGACCTTCCTGGGCGCCATCGCGGGCATCAGCCTGCTGGTCGGCGGGATCGGCATCATGAACATCATGTTGGTGTCGGTGACGGAGCGCACCCGCGAGATTGGACTGCGCAAGGCGGTGGGAGCCCGCCGCAGCGATATCCTCTGGCAATTCCTGCTGGAGGCCATGACCCTATCAGTCGTAGGAGGCCTGGTAGGGATCGGGCTGGGCGCGGTGGGGGCATCGATCATCTCCAGCCTGATCGAAGGGTTCGAAGCCTTCGTCACGCCGCAGGCGGTGATCCTGGCGACGACGTTCTCGGCCGCCGTCGGCCTTATCTTCGGAGTCTACCCGGCGCGACGTGCTTCACTCCTCAACCCCATCGAAGCCCTGCGGTATGAGTGATTCGGTCGGCGCACCCTCGGCCCGCAACGAGCGTCTGCGGGCCGATATGTTTCTGCTGCTGGTAGCGCTGGTGTGGGGCAGCGCGTTTGTGGCACAACGGCTGGGCATGGAACAGGTGGGCCCCTTCGCCTTCAACGCCACCCGCTTCGCCGTCGGGGCCCTCACCCTGGTGCCCGTCGTAGGCTGGAAGCGACTGCGCGCCATGCCGCGGCCCGAGCTGAGGCGCGGCGCGGTCCTGGGCCTGCTGCTCTTCACCGCAGCCTCGCTCCAACAGATTGGTCTGCTCTGGACCACGGCCGGCAAGGCCGGCTTCATCACCGGGCTCTACGTGGTCATTGTGCCGCTGTTGCTGGCAGTAGGATGGCAAGAATGGGGAAGCTGGGGCAGCTGGCTCGGCGCCGGATTGGCGACGGTCGGGCTGTTTCTCTTGAGTGTGCGGATGAACGCAGTCACCCAGGCCGGTCTCGGCCTAGCACCGGGAGATGGTTGGGTGCTGGGCAGTGCGGCGATATGGGCCCTGCACGTCATCGCTATCGGACGGATAGCTCCGGGGCGGAACCCCCTGCGCCTGGCGATAGTCCAGTTCGTCGTCTGTTCTCTGCTGAGCTTCATCGCAGCGCTGGTGCTGGAGCCAGGAACGTGGGCGGGGCTCCTTCTGGCAGCGCCGGCCATCCTATACGCCGGCATCCTCTCCATCGGCCTGGGGTACACGGGCCAAGTCGTGGCGCAACGACACACCAGACCGACCCACGCCGCCATCATCCTAAGCCTGGAGTCCGTCTTCGCCGCCCTATCCGGTTGGTTGGTGCTGGGGGAGACGCTCTCGCCGCAGCAGCTAGGTGGCTGCGGGCTCATGCTGGCGGGGATGCTGCTGGCTCAGATACCGACTAGGAGAGACGATCTGCCCAAGCCCGCACCCTGAGGGGGAGAAGACCCATGTCCGATGCTGCCATCAAATGGACGGAGATCACCCTCAATCTCGCCTACCTCCTCACCGTCTGGGGCTTGGTGGCGGCAATGATCCGTCGACGCCCGGGCAGTACCGGAGATCGGCCCATCGGCGAGCGTGATGATGCGGGCTCTCACTGTCCTGGACGTTGCGCGATGATACCCTTCAACTTCAGACTCTTCTTGCGGCTCACCTATCTCTCCTGGTTCCAATCTAGGGGAACCCAGGCCCGATTGACGAGGAAACGGGTGCTGTTCCTGCTGAGTTTCTACGCCGTCTTTGTTCCCTGGCAGCTCGTGAACGGGTTCTTCCTCCTGCTAGACAACATCCTCTTCCCCAGCTTTCGGCGGGTGCAGGTGAAAGAGCCCGTGTTCATCGTGGGGCCTCCCCGCAGTGGTTCCACGCACCTGCTGCGGGTGCTGGCGCGAGACGACGAGACGTTTGCCTCTGCCAAGCTTTGGGAGCTGCTGTTGGCGCCTTCGATCACTCAGAGGAAGATCGTGCGGGCGTTGGCAACGCTCGATCGACACCTGGGCGGTCCAGCGCGAAGCTGGCTCTTCGCCTGGCAAGAGCGCGCCTTCCAAGAGGCGGGCACCTACCACAAGATACGGCTCCAGGAGCCCGATGAAGACGAGTTGAGCTTCCTGCCCATCTTCTCCGCCATCCATCTGGCCTTCCCCTTTCCCTTCCTGGAGGAGTTCGCCCGCTACATCTACTTCGACCAGCAGGCGCCATTGGCCGAGCGAGAGCGCTTCATGGGGTTCTACAGACGATTGATACAGCGCACCTTGTATCTGTACGGCCCCACGAAACGCTATCTCTCCAAGACACCGGCCAACAGCGGCCGGGTAGACAGCCTGCACGACACCTTTCCCGACGCCAAGTTCATCTACACCAACCGCGACCCCGCCGCGGTGCTGCCCTCGACTTTGAGCCTGTTCTCGTTCCAGTGGGGTGTGTTCAGCGACCTTCTGGAGCCGTACCCCTTTCGTGAGGAGATGCTGGAGATGACCAAGCACTGGTACCAGTACACCATCCAGCGGCTGGAACAGATGCCCGCTGACAGTCATACGATGGTGATGTACGAGGACCTGACCAGCGATCTGGAACAGACGATCACTGACATCTATGCTACTTTCGACTTCGACGTCAGCCCGGCGTACGCCCAGGCGCTGGAGGAGGAGGTTCGAAAGGCTCGCCGCTACACCAGCACGCACCACTATTCGCTGAAGGAGATGGGGCTCACTCGGGAGCGCATCGAGGCCGAGTATCGCGACGTCTACGCCCGTTATGAGTTCGGGAAGAGAGACCAGCGGACGGACTAGGGCGAGGACAAGCCAGACGTGATCCGATCCTTCTCCATAGAACCCGGCCTCACCCCGCCTCGGCTTATCAGCTCTGACGGTCTACTCCGCACCTTCGACGGGACCCGAATTTCCAGCCGTGTCATTCGCAGCCTGGATCCTGTGCGAGCAACCACGCTCGCTGGCATGAGACCGCTCAGGGAGCAACCGACAACGGCTGAGTCTAGACGCTCACCAGCACACGGTGAGCTGAGGATAGCCTCGCACCGGCAGCCGGCGCATTAGAGGTCTCCAGCGTTTGGGGTTGGTGGGATCGCTCACCCAAGCTTCTCCAGCAGCATCCGCGCCTCCACCAGGTCCACCGTGTCGAAGCCTTCGGTGAACCAGCCGTAGATGCCGCCCAGCAGCTCGCGGGCCTCGTCGTGCCGGCCCTGCGACTCCCACAGCCGCGCCAGGCTTACCGCCGCTCGTAGCTCCAGCCAGCGCGCCCCCTGCTTTCGGGCCGCCTCGAGCGCGCGCTGGAAGCAAGCTTCTGCCTCCTGGGACGGCGACGGACGGCCGGTCACCGGCGATGCGGTCTTCCCGTCTTCTCCCGTCCTCCGGCCCCCGTCCTTCGTGGGGCGTTTGTCGTCCGTCCTCCCTCGTCCCTCTTCCGCCAGCAGCAGCTCGCCCCGCATACGCCACACTTCCGCTTCCATCACCCGCACGCCGCTGCGCTCGACCCAGGCCTGGGCCCGGTCCACGGCTCCTAGGCCGAGATGGACTTGGCCTGCGCGGGCACACAACTCGGCCTGAACCAACAACAGGCCGGCGTACCCCGCGCCCGAACCTGCGGTCTGCCAGGTAGAGCCGGCCTCCGCTGCCCGGGCCACGCCCTGCTCCAGCCCTGGTTCCGCAGTGCCGCCCCTCGCCCGCCCATCCCCAGCGTGCGCCAGCTCCGCCAGCAGCTCAGTCCACACGCCGTAGACCAGGCTGATCTGGCCCAGTGACTGCAGGGCCTCACAGTGGTCTAGGGCGGCCGCCACGTCGCGGCCCACCACAGAGGTCATCATCGCCGCCAGGTGATGCGCAAGGGCAGCACTCGAGGGATGGTCCAGCGCCTCCGCCTCCGCCACAGCCCGCCCGAGGCCGGCCCGACCCTGCTCCGGGTAGCCCAGCAGCCAGAGCACGGAGCCGAGCATCGAGTGGGCCATTACGCCCGGATCCGCTGCCACCAGCCCGCCCAAGGGACGGTGGGTTTCCGCGTCGTACAGGGCCAGCGACTGCTCCAAGTGATCGCGGGCGGGGACAAGCTGTGCCCGCAGCCAGTGGCTGAATCCCAGCGCCCAGTGCGCCAGCATGAGCGACTGTCGGTCGCCTTCCTGGGCCAAGCTCAGGAGCCGCTCGCCCACCCGCTGGGCGCGCTCCGGGTCGGCCGACCAGCCGGTTGCCAGTGACACCACACTCAGCGCGGTGAGGCATCTCGGGTCGTCCTGCAGGTCGGGATGTTGGCTGAGGTCGGAGAGGCGTTCCAGCGCCCGCGCATGCACCGGCGCCTGCCAACCGCGCTGCAGCATCAGCGGAGTGCTCATCGCCGTGCACAGATCCAACTCCAAGTGCAGCCGCTCATGGGAGGGCACCAGGCCCTCGAGCAGCGCTAGCCCCCGCTCCAAGTGGGTGATGGCCTCCTCGTAGGCTACCAGCTTCGCCGCCCACTGCCCCGCCTCCAACCTCTGGCGAGCCGCCTCCAGGCGCATGCCTGCCGCCTCATAGTGGGCCGCCAATCTCGGCGCCAGCAACTGGCGCGCCTCTCCCTCGGCCGCATAGATCGCTTCCAGGGCCCGTGCAGTCGCCTCGTGCAGTCGCGCTCGCGCCACGGCATCCAGGCTTCGGTAGGCGCCCCACTGCAGCAACCCGTGCCGGAAGCGGTAGCGCGACAGGTGCTGTCCACTCGACGCCAGCCGGTCCAGGCTGACCGCCTCCACCAACCGATGCCGCGTTCTCAGCGGGCCGCTCAGCCGCCGCAAAGCGGTCTCCTCGTCCCAATCCAGGACCCGCGCGACCACCTCGGCGGCGAACTGCTCGCCCTGCACGCTGGCCACCTGCAGCAGCAGCTGGTCCTCGTCCCCCAGACCGCCCATGTGACCGGCGATCACCGCCTCCACCTGCGACGGCCAGTGCGCCCAGTCCAACCCGGCCCCCTCGATCCATCGCCCGCTCTCGTCTCGCACCAGCGCCCCGTCGCGCTCAAAACTGCGTATCAGCTCGACGGTGAAGAGCGGATTACCGCCCGTGTGGTCGTGCAGCGCCTGGCGGAAGCCTGGCCCCAGACGGTTCGGCTCGGCATCGACATAAGCCTCGACAAAGGCCCGCCCATCGGCATCGTCCAGGTTGACCACGACGTCGCCCCACTCTCGGTGCAGCTCGCGGAGCACAGACGCTAAAGGTCTTTCGAGACCGTTGGAGTCTGAGGAATCCCGCAGCGCCTCCGGCCGGAAGGCGCACAGGAGCAGGAGACGGCTGCCGGTCAGGCGCCGTCCCAGGTGAAAGAGCAGCGCCGCCGTGCCACCGTCGGCCCACTGCAGGTCGTCGATCGAGAGCAGCAGGGGACTCCCGACCGCAACAGTACGCAGCACCTGGGTCACTTGGGCGAACAAGCCGGCCTGCGGATCCGCCGCGCCCTGGCTGGGGCTGGTCACAGGCCTAGTGCCCTCCTGGCCGCGCCTTGCCGTCGCCCGCAGCCGCGCCAGCCACGGACCACGGTCGCCCGCCGTAGGAAATCCCTCGATGCGCTGCAGCAGCGGTCCGCTCGGCACGAAACGGTCGATCAGGTCGGGGCCGTGCTCCACCAGGGCCTCAGCCACAGTCGGCAGCGTCTCCCAGACACGCTGTGCCCGGCCCGGCGAGAGCGTGCCGCCAGCCCGCTTGCTCTCCACGTCCCCCGCCAGCGTCTGAAGCATCTCACGGAACGGCAGATAGGGGTCTCCGGTGCCCGCGTGGGCGTTGCAGCGCCCACGCAGAGCGATCAGGTGGCCGTGCGCCTGACTGGCCTCCCGAGCGAATGCATCCATCAAAGCTGTCTTCCCGCTGCCTGCCTCGCCCACGATCAGGGCTAACCCACCCTGACCGTTGAGAGCCCGCTGCAGGAAACCGTGCAGCCGGGCCAGTTGCGGCTCGCGGGCGACAAACGAAGAGCCTCCGGGCCCCTGCCCACCCGGCGTGCTCTGCGCTGGTCTTGGGAAAGGCGCAGGCTCAGAGCCGGCAGTTGAAGGAGCATAGCGGAAACCTGTCACAGGAGTCTGCCCCCAGGTTGTCCCCGTCGGCCCGGTGCGGCTGGTTCTGACAGAAAAGCCTACCGAACTGTCTCGCTCCCGAGCAGACAGCTCGTTGGGGGAGCCCTGCTCCTGGGCCCAAGGCTGGGACAGCTTGCCTTCGCGGATCTGCGCATAGAGTGCCTGAGTTTCATCGTCCGGCTCGCAGCCCAGCTCCTGGGCCAACGTGCTGCGGCAAGCCTCGTAGTGCGCCAGGGCGGCGGCTCGTTCCCCGCTGAGGGCGAGCGCCATCATCAACTGCCGATGCGCATGCTCCCGGTAGGGCTCCAGCTCTAGCTGCCATCGCGCCCAACGTGTAGCTTCATCCACTTCTCCGCGCCCCATCTGGAGCTCGGTCAGACGGCCCAAAACGGACAGCAGCTTCCTCCGGTATGCCTCGCCCGTCAGCAGCATCCACTCGTCAAAGGTGGGGCTGTCTCCCACCGACAGGCCGTCCAGGAAGGGGCCGCGGTGCAGGGATGCCGCCCGCTCCAGGCTCGGAATGTCCGACCGGTCTCTCAGCCCTTCGAACTCGGCCGCGTCCAACCAGTGGTCGCTGTCGGGGTTGAACTGCACGCTGGTACGCGTGGCAAGAAGAAAGGGGGAGGGTGACGACCGATCACCCAGGGCGTGGCGTAGGTTAGAGAGGGCGTAGCGCAGGGCACGAAGCGCCTGCTGATCGGAGCGCTCCGGCCACAGCAGAGACGCGACCGCCTGCCGGGTATGCTCCCGACCGCTTTCTACCGCCAGGAAGGTCAGAAGCGCGCGCAGCCGGTCGGAGGTCAGGTCTTCCACTGGACGGCCGTCCAGCGTCGCCTGAAAGGGACCCAGCACTGCCAGTTCTAAGTGAGACATTCCTCGCCTCCACCGTTTCGAGTAGTATACCACAACTGGCGTAGACTTCCCACTTTGTCTCGCCCACGCACGTTCCCAGCACGTTCCCAGCACGTTCGGCGCACTATAGGGGGGTACAATACGCGCACTATGGGGGGAGAAAACCGGGTGAATGAAGAGCCCGATGCCTACCAGACCTACTTGCTGCGCCTCTGGCGCGCGCAGGTGAAGGGTCAGTGGCAATGGCGCGCATCGCTGCAGTGCCCACGGACAGGAGAGCGCCAGTCGTTCCCCAATCTGGAGCGTTTCTTCATCTTCTTGCGCGACCGGTGTCCCAGACAGAAGCCGGACGTAGGGGAGGTGAAGCAATGACCCACTGCGTGGACTGAGCAATCAGCGGTCACCTCACCATGCTCGAGTGGACCCCAGGGCCCCATCGATCCGCTCACAGCTGGGATTTCCAGTCTGTGGCGGCCGACGTGGCATTCTTGTTGCACCTTCACCGAAACGTGAGAGGTTTGCGATCGCCAGTGGCCTGTGCTTGCAAGGTCTCGAGCCCATGTGGGGCACTTCGTAGACCGGTCAGGTTTCTAGAGAGCTGGCGAAACGACTACTTGTAGTAGAAGGAGAGAAGCGATGAATCGCCTGCGCCGACGTAGTGAACTGCTTGTTGTGATCGTTGCCGTCATGGCCCTCAGCCTGCTTGTGACTCCAGGGTCCATCCATGCCGATGAGGGTCCGCCTTCGACGGGGCCCTCCTCGTTGGCTGGTACAAGCTCAGAGTCAGCATCGGCGGCCCAGGTTGTCCAGCAGGCGTGGCGCAATGCCCAGGACGCGGGCAGCTACCGCTTCATCTCCGACATCGACCAGACGCTGATACCGCGTCCGGTGCCCGAGATGATCGGCCAACAGGAGACGGCGCTCGCGCTGGCCATCGACGGAGCCGTGGTCCTGCCCGACCGAGCCTACATGGACTTACGCCTTGCCAGTGCCGGCCGTGGCGAGTCGGTCGCCATGCTGCACGACCATGGCGCGTCGTACATGGTGCAGGACGGGGAGCTCAAGCCGGTCGACGATGCCCTGAACCTGACGTCCTATACGAATGACGTGCTGAGCTACCTCGCCGCGGCGGAGAACGTTGTGTCCATGTCACCGCCAGACGGCCGCCCGGAGCTCCTCCGCTACGGATTCGACGTCGACGGACCGCAGTTTGCCGAACATATGCGGCAGCGGGCCGAGGCGCAGCTGCTGGCCCAGCCGGGCGCGCCCGAGGGCCTCACCGTCAAACCCTCGCCGGTGCTGCAGCGGCTCAGTGGCCGCGGCGAGCTGTGGGTCAACCAGCACGGGCTCCCCGTCCGGCAGGTGCTGGACATCGAGATGACGGAGGTCAACGCGCAGTATGACGCCCGCATTCATCTGGTGGCCACCCTGTCGAGCTACGGGCAGGTCGAGTCCTTGCCCCGGGCCGTGCAGGGGACGGATGGTGCGTGGCATCTGGAGGGGACGGTAGAGACAGGCGCTTCGACGGGTGGCACCGGCACGGAGCCGGCTGCGCTTTCTGGCGTTACGACCCCACGGAACGGGCCCACGCAGGCCGTCATGGGCAGCCCCACGCTTGCCGAAAACGCCGCTGCCTGGCGCGCGAAGCTCGCTTCCCTGCTGCCGCTGCGGGTCACGCTTGGCGACTTGATGCTCTTCACCCTGCTCCTTCTGACTATCTTTCTCGTCCGCTACTACCGCCGCAGCCCGCGGCGCTGCTACGCCCTCATCGCGTGGACCCTGATCTCCATCATGATCGTGACGCCCCTGCTGCAGGCGGAGGGAGTGGTGACCTTCGTGGAGCGCCAGGCGCGGGCCGCGGAGGCCCGGGCGGCTGCTGTGCCCGATCTGCTGAACGCGCTGGGGCTCGCGACCGAGAATGCCCAACCGGCTGCCGATTCGGGTGCCGAGCCAGCCGTCATCGCAGACCGCCTGAACTATGACGCAAACGCGAGCACCGCTCCAGCCCCGCTGGATACCGGCCTCAGGCTGACCACGGGCGGGGCCCTGGCGACCGAGGTAACGAGTGTCCTCCAGACGAACGATCAGAACTCGCTGCTCAGCCGTTGCGGGGACCTCGACAGCGGGTTCGACACCGACGGCGACGGGCTCGACGACGCCGTCGAGCTTTGCCTGGGCACGTCACGCTACAGCGCCGATACCGACTACGACGGCATCCCCGACGACGTCGAGATCGACGGCTTTGAGTACGACGACAAGCAGTGGGATTCCGATCCCCTCAAGCCCGACTCCAACGGCGACGGCGTGATGGACACGCTGGAGTGGTCGTCCACCCTCACCGAGAACGGCCAGGCAGCGAATGTCGACCTGGACGGCGACGGCATTCCCAACCTGTGGGATGACGACGACGACGGCGACGATGTCCCGGATGCGCAGGACATCTCACCCTTTGCCGTGACGGGCTACACCACCGTCGCGAACCTGAGTACTGAAGGCGGCGGCTTCTCCGGCTACGAGACCATCCAGATCCAGATCCAGCCCGAGGAGCAGGCCCACCTCCGCTATTCGACCACCGGCCTCGACTGGCCCCAGGATCACAAGGGGAATATTCAGGAGCACGACG
>Ga0207796_1000622_pt1 | contig 13768 bp, 16 predicted proteins | sample Pon1CUnioCityCA_6_FD_187274 | JGI IMG/M metagenome (GOLD analysis project Ga0207796, IMG submission 187274) | Marine sediment microbial community from Union City, CA, USA - Pond 1C Sediment 1 (SPAdes) | ecosystem: Environmental > Aquatic > Marine > Intertidal zone > Salt pond sediment ...
AAAGGCCTACCTCAAAGAACAGGGAGACTGAGTATGGTAGAGAAACGATCCTTCCGCGACCACTGCCTGGTGGCTTGCGCCATGAACTCCCGATACTCTCCCGCCGTTCGCGCCATCCTTGTGGCAGCGGCAGCGTCGGAGGGAACGATCGACCTTTTTCGTCGCACGCTCGAATTATGTGCGAAACGCAACTATTTGCACATCGGGAATAGAGACGGTTATCTATTGACAAATATCATTTAGTATACTATACTGAGGGCGTGGAGTCCAGGCAAGATCAAAGCTACGGAGGTGAGGGAGTGCCAAGAAGTCGTCAAGGACATGGATGGCGGAGCAAGGGGGCCTCGCGTCGGGCAGTGCGGTTTGTCGAGCCCACGTTGCTACTGCTTCTCCATCACGGACGGGCTCATGGCTATACCCTCATTGAGCAGCTAGGCGAGTATGGTCTGGCGGACATCGACCCGAGTGTCATCTATCGTGCGCTGCGTGATATGGAAGAGCGGGATTGGCTGGTCTCATCCTGGGAGGAGGAGGAAACACAAGGTCCTCCCCGGCGGGTCTATCGTCTGACCCGATTGGGTGATGAGCTGTTGGGTTGGTGGATACGGGACCTGCGTGAAACTCGCCACATGATCGACCACCTGTTGAGCGCCTACGACCAGCACATGGAGCAGGGTAAAGGCGAACATCATTAGCACAACGCAGGCCCATGTGCTGCGTAGCAGGTATTGGTCGGAGCTGTATCAGAACGCGACGTGTATCGCCACAGCATGGCTTTGCTTGTGCACTTGGAACCACGGCAAGGGTCCGCTGCTGCGCCAAATACCGGGCAAGCACCTGACGTCCAGGATACGAATTAGTTGGTGGCAAGTGGACCAGAGAATCCAACGGGGAGGAATCTGCATGAAAAAGGTCGGCATCATCATCTGCAACCGCTATCACACTTGCGCAGGAGGAAAGTGCTTGCGTTCCCTGCGCAATCGGGAAGGGGCCTTTGCCCGGTACGAGGGCGAGGAAGTCGAACTGGTCGGCTATACGACCTGTGGGGGGTGTCCAGGCGGCAACGTGGAATACGCCCCGGCTGAGATGAAGAAGAATGGTGCAGAGGTCATCCATCTGGCGACAGGTCTCGTGGTTGGCTACCCACCTTGCCCGCGGCTGCAGGCGTTTTGCGAGTTTATCCCGGCCAAGTACGGCTTGGAGGTTGTTGTTGGCACGCATCCAATCCCCCAGAACTATTACCAGACGCACCTCTCATTGGGTACCTGGCAATCGGCCAGGTGGCAGGAGCTCATTCGAGACGTGCTGGCGGAGGAACTGACGCGCCGAGCCTACGACTGACACAAAAAGATCTGATCGGACGGCCTGCGAGGCGTCGGAACTACAACGGTACAGGAAAGGTCGTGGTGACGGACAACGCTATACCCACGGAAAGGAGGTAGGCGAGATGCCGGCAGGAGATGGAGCCGGACTGATGGACGTTGGAATGATGACTGGATGGGCTCGCCCAACCGGGTCTGCCGTCGCTCTCCCATGGCATCGTCGTATTGAAGAACGCAGAGAAGAGTAGCTGTACCCTTTATATGGATTGGCAAGGGGCCGTTGACATCGACACGTGCTCGGCCATCTAGCCTGAAGACCCGGCTGGGAGCGACAGGTAGACTACCTCACCCAGCAGAAGTATTGTATCTGATACCAACCAAATAGAAAGCAAAGGAGCTTTTGAAATGGAAGAGTTCGACGTTGTCGTTGTCGGGGCTAGCGCTGCCGGTCTGACCGCAGCGATCACGGCGCATCGCCACTACCCGGACAAGTCCATCCTCATCGTGCGCCAGGAGAAGCAGGTCTTGATACCGTGCGGTATCCCCTATATCTTTGGCACACTGGGAAGTCCTGAGAAGAATCTCATCTCTGATGCAGTGTTGGAAAAGAACGATCTCGAGTTGCTTATTGCAGAAGCCACAAGCATCGATCGAGAGGCAAGAATCCTTCACACGACAGAGGGCGAGATAGGCTACGAGCGGCTCATTCTAGCTACGGGATCGCGACCTGCCATGCCGCCGATACCGGGTTTCGATCTTGAGGGCGTCTTTGCGATCACAAAAGATGTCGAGTATCTGGCTGGTCTCCAGCAGTGGCTCACTGACGCAAGCGACGTGGTCGTGATTGGTGGGGGGTTCATCGGCATCGAATTCGGAGATGAGATCCACAAAGCGGGTGACAAGAATGTCACCATCGTCGAGCTAATGCCGCACTGCCTGTCACTGGCCTATGATGAGGAGTTCTGCATCGAGATGGAGAGTGTACTCGAGTCTCGGGGACTCGCCCTTCGGACGTCTGCCAAAGTCGCCCAAGTTGCGGGAGATGGGCATGTGCAGAAGGTGCTTCTGGCCGATGGGACCGAGATCAAAGCGGATACCGTCATTGTGGGCGTAGGGGCTGTGGCCAACGTGGATCTGGCGAGACACGCCAAGTTGCGTATCGGCTTGACCGGCAGCATCACAGTGGATCGGACGATGAGGACGTCCGACGAAAACATCTATGCCTGCGGCGACTGTGCTGAAAAGATCTCGTTCTTTGGCGGCAGGCCTTCACCACTCAAGTTGGCTTCCATCGCCAGCTCGGAAGCACGGATTGCCGGTGCGAATCTCTTTGGCATACGTCGAGAGAACGCTGGTACCGTGGGTGTATGGTCAACGGCCGTGGGCGGTGTGGCGCTGGCCACGGCTGGATTGACCGAGGCTATGGCCGTAGAACGCGGTTACGAAGTGGTCGCTGTCACTATGGGTGGGCCCAACCGCCATCCAGGCATCATGCCCGGCGCGGCGAACACCAAGGTCAAGCTGGTGTTCGAGCGTCATTCGGGTGTGCTCCTGGGCGGACAGGTCATGGGCGATGCCACGGCCGGCGAAATCATCAATGCCATCTCTGCTTGTGTGCAGACCCGGATGACCACAGAGGACATAGCCATGTTCCAAATCGGCACCCATCCTGCTCTGACAGCTTCGCCCATAGCCTATCAACTGGTGAATGCCGCTGAAGTGGCTATCGGCAAGATGTACAGACAGTAGTGAGATTGAGTACAGGCGGAGGCCAAACATGTCAAAGATACTCATCATAGACGATGACCCTGACTTTCTATACACAGTACGTCTAGTGCTGGAGGATGCGGGTTTTGAAGTAGAGACCGCAACAACACCGGAGCAAGGCCTGGAAATGGTGCAAGGCACCGAGCCGGATCTCGTGATCCTGGATGTCTTGATGCCGTCAGAGTATGAGGGTTTTGCCGTAGCTCGGGCCATCAGAGAGGAACTCCACATCACAGAGATGCCCATCGTGATGCTGACAGCCGTACACGATGTCAAGAAGGCATCCCATCGCTTTGCGCCTGACGAGGCATACCTGCCGGTGGACGTGTTCTTGGACAAACCGATCGAACTGGAGTCTCTGGTCGAGATCATCAACGAGGTGCTGGGGCGGCGCCGGGAGGAGCCCAAGTACCCACTTTAAAGTTGGCTCGAGGGCTTGCAAGCTGGCGTGCCTCCAGGTACCTGGGGCCGCCAGCTTGACCAGATAGCCTGCAAATGCCAAGGGGCAGAGCCACAGACGGCTGAGCGTCTTCCTGGCGCTGCCCCAAGGCGGACCGCACGCGCACCTTTACACCGAGACGATCAATCGAGTCAATGATGAGGCAGCGGTGTCGCGGCACGCTTACGGTGCGCAGGGTTTTGACCGTCGAGCGCGGTCGCAGATGCTGGAGTGGGGGGGCAGACATCGCGCTGGTAGAGGAATCAGAGTCTTTTGCGCGCTCCCTCTCGCAGCAGACGGATCCCGCCTCTCCCAAGTGCGGTAGCCGCACGGTAAAGAGGACAATATCGCTGATTGGGATCGGCAAGGCAAGTGCCAACACCACCTTCGGTGCATTATGTGACACCGGCTCACCTGAGCGCTGGGCTGCAAAATGGCTACTGGAGGAAGAGCCAAAGATGGAATTGTCGCGGGACAAGGATGGATATCTGTGTACCTGAAAAGGCTAGCCCAGCGCAGCATCCGTTTCACAAAGCGTCAAACCCATGACTTCAAACTCATGCTGGGCCGTAGAACCTTGCACGGTCTGGCGACCGGCCTCACAACACAATACAGTTCCCTCTATGCCACGCTGCTGGGCGCCAACCCGGTCCAACTGGGATCGCTCCAGAGCGTGGGGAACACAGTGGGTGCCCTGGCGGCCCTGCCTGCAGGCTGGTTCATCGACTATTACAGCCTAAAAAATGTGTTTCTTCTGGGGACTGTGATGCTGGCATCGTCTGGCCTGCTCTACTTTGCGGCCCCCAATTGGACCTGGCTCTATTTGGCCATCATCATCTACTACCTGGGCTCGCGTATCACCTGCACCGCCTGCACCGTCACCTGTGCTGGTGAGCTACCCAATGAGGGACGCGCTACCGGACGCGGTCTCTGTCGTACGTTGGCCTCGCCGATAGCCATCGCCACTCCCCTGCTTGCCGCGTGGCTCATCTCTCGGTCGGGTGGCATCGGCGTGGAGGGCATTCGACCTCTCTTTGTTATCCAGGCCTTTATCTTTGGGTTGGTACTTCTCCTGCTGACTCGGCTATCTGCTGCTCGTGCCCGTAATGGGCCTGCCGGCGGTCGTCAGATTCTTTCGGGCTTTGTGCAGGTCTTCAAGCAGGGCCCTGACGTGGTCCGTCTGATGATCGTGATGGGCTTGATGGAACTGCCGTGGACGATAGCCCAGCCCTTCATGCCCGTGTATGCTCATCAGTTCAAGGGAGCCGACGAGTTCGTGCTCGGCGGCATAGCTATGACGAGCATGCTGGTACCCATGCTGGCCTCGATCCCGCTAGGTCGTCTGGCCGATCGGCATGGGCGCAAAAAGCTGCTGTTCGCCATCGCTCCGCTGGCATATGCAGCCAATCTATTGCTGATCCTGGCACCGGTGTCCGGTGGCGGCGCTACGTTGTGCCTGTTGACCTATGGCGTGCTCTTTGGCTTCAACAGCATCGGCATGGCCTTGGCCTCCTCGATGACAGCCGAGATCATGCCCCAGGAGCAGATGGGACGATGGATTGGCGTGGTTGGCCTGTTTCGTGGCCTGCTGAGCATTCCTGCCCCAACCGTGGGCGGGCTGATCTGGGAGCACATCGGCCCACAGTACGTCTTTTTGGCAGCTATCGCCATTGATCTCTGTGTGCGTTTGCCACTCCTGGCCCTTACCCGGGAGACGCTCCATCTCCAACGAGGTGAGAATGGAGGCCTAGATGGGGATGACTAGACGAGCGCCCAAGGTACCCCATCTTGCTGCTCAGCTCAGTCGCTACCAGGATGATGTCGCCACCACCTGGTCAGAAATGGCCCGAAACTTGCCCGCCAGCCGATATGCTGACCAGTCAATCGCCGAGATACGCGCCTGCCTGTCACGTGCGGTTGCAGCCGCTATCCAAACCCTGTCCACAGGCTCCTATGAGGCTACAGAGGCCCACCTCGAGAGTATGGCGCGCACTCGCTCGCAGATGGATTTTGATATCTCGGAAATTACGGAGGCGCTTTTGCTGCTGAGGGATGCCGCACTCCCGGTAATCCAGCGGGCCTTCCCGGCTGGGTCCACCGAGATCCACGAAGCGATTGCTGCTTTGGACTCCTACATCCGTTTCGCTGTGGGTCGCTTTGGGCATTTATATGCTGAGGCGATGGAACAGGAACTAAAGGAGAGTGAAGAACGGTTCCGCGCTTTGGCTGACTTTACCTATGACTGGGAGTACTGGCTTACTCCAGATGGACATTACGTGTACGTTTCGCCATCGTGCGAACGGATTACCGGCTACTCCTCCGACGAGTTCCAAAAGTCTCCGGAATTGCTGAAAAGTATTGTCCATGCCGACGATCGCGAGGTCGTGATGAAGCATCTCCGCGAGGAACCGATCGAGGGCAGCGTGGTGTATCCGCTTGAATTTCGTATCATCACCCGCAATGGCGAGGATCGCTGGCTCGAGCATGTTTGCCAACCTATCTATAGCTCGGACGGGAAGTACCTAGGCAGACGCGGAAGCAATCGAGATATCACCGAGCGTAGGCGGGCGGAGGAAGCGCTTGAGGTGCAGGTGAAGGAGAAGGCGGTAGCTGCAGAACGCAACCGCCTGGCGCGGGAACTGCACGATTCTGTAACACAGGCGCTATATAGCGTAACTCTGTACGCCGAGGCCACGCGTCTGGCGCTTTTGGCGGGGAAACAGGAAGTGGCTACTGAAAATTTGCGAGAGCTGCACAACATGGCTCGCGAAGCGATGCTCGACATGCGGATGCTCATTTTCGAGTTACATCCTCCTGTGCTCAAAGAGGAAGGGTTGATTGCCGCTCTGCAATCCAGGTTGGCCGCTGTGGAAAGTCGGGCGCGGTTGCAGACTGAGATCCATGTGGAGGGCGAACCACGCCTGCCGCTTGCGGTGGAGGAGGAGCTTTTCCGCATTGCTCTGGAAGCCCTCAACAACGTGATCAAGCACGCCAACGCGCAACAGGTGACCATCGCCCTGGAATTTGATAGCAAGGGCGTTTGCCTGGAGATCGTGGACGACGGCGTAGGATTTGTCCCAGCAACAGCCAGGGAGACTGGCGGGATGGGATTGCTTGGGATAGAGGAGCGTGTGCAACGGATCCGGGGATCGTTCGCCGTCGAGAGCACGCCGGGCGATGGGACGACGCTCAGGGTAACGGTACGGGATGTGGAACCCGGGAGCATGGACGCGTAGTGAGGGCACGAAAGCCTGTGTCACGTCCTCACACGAGACTCGGACCTTGGGCTTCCAACCAACAGGCTTGAGGGAGGTAGCAAGTATGGCGCAGACAACCATCCAGGTACTGATTGTGGATGACCATGCCGTTGTGCGTAAGGGCATACGGGCTTTGCTGGCAGAGATCGAGGGCATTGAGATAGTCGGAGAGGCCAGTGATGGGCAAGAAGCCGTGGCTCAAGCGGATGCTCTGGGCCCTGATGTGATCCTGATGGACCTGGTGATGCCCGGCATGGATGGGATCGAAGCCACTCGCCAGATCGCAGCCGGTGAGGCCGGCCCACCTATCCTGGTGCTGACCAGCTTTGCTGGGGACGACAAGGTCTTTCCGGCCATCAAGGCCGGGGCACTCGGCTACCTTCTCAAGGATTCCGAACCAGCAGATCTGGTAGAAGCCATCCAACAGGTCTATCGCGGTGAGCCGTCGTTGCCGCCGAGCATTGCTCAGAAGGTACTCAAGGAGCTGAGGCGCCCATCGGCGCGCCCGCCCACTCCTGACCCCCTCACGGATCGAGAGATGGAGGTTCTACGTCTTGTGGCGAAAGGACTGTCCAATCCCGAGATCGGCCAACAGCTGGTGATCGCCGAAGCGACGGTGCGCACCCACGTGAGCAACATCCTCGGCAAGTTGCACCTGGCGAACCGGGTGCAGGCAACGTTGTACGCTTTGCAAGAAGGGATTGCTTCGCTAGACGATAGTCTGATGAGGGAATAGGTTCATCTCGCCATGTAGCACCGTCATCAAAATGACTACGACAGATCTCGTAGATCTGATCAGCTGGTGTGGAGGGAGACCGCCCCTGGGCGGTCTTTTCTGTTGAGCCAAGGATCAACCACCACTCCGATGACAAACCTTGTACATTCAGCTATCATGGAGGTAGCCGGATCAATGTGGGCCGGTGCATGTCGCTGCAATAAGGTAGAGAATGGCATGGCGGCAATGAATTCCAAACACCCGTGGCTCAATATCGCTAACCGTGCAGCGCCGAGTATCGTGAAGGGTGAATAGACGGGAGGATATATATGAAGCCGACTACAGACGAGCAGAAGGTTGGGGAAGCGCCCGGAAACGGAGCGGCTGAAGATCTGAACAAGATCCATCGCGTGATCGCCGTGATGAGTGGCAAGGGGGGCGTAGGCAAGTCGCTGGTCAGCGGGCTGCTGGCTGTAGCACTACGCCAAGCAGGACATCGGGTTGGCATCCTCGATGCCGATATCACCGGGCCGAGCATCCCCAAGATGTTCTTGCCTGACGGGGCACGGTTGGATATGAGTCCTTTGGGACCAACGCCTCCCCAGACCAAGGGCGGTATCAAGGTGATGTCCATCAATCTGTTGCTGGAACAGGAGGACATGGCCGTCATCTGGCGTGGGCCGCTGGTCAGCAGGGCCATCAAGCAGTTCTGGGGCGACATCGTCTGGGGCGAGCTGGACTATCTGATCGTTGATCTGCCGCCAGGCACCTCAGATGCTTCGCTGACGGTGATGCAGTCGCTGCGGATGTCTGGCATTTTGCTGGTCACTTCACCGCAGGGTTTGGCCGGTATGGTGGTACGTAAGGCTGCCCACATGGCCCAGCAGATGCAGACGCCGATCCTGGGACTCGTCGAGAATATGAGCTACTTTGATTGCCCGGATACGGGCAAGCGCTACGAACTCTTTGGGCCCAGTCATGGGGAAGAGACAGCACAGAACCTCAGCGTCGCCTTTTTGGGGCGTTTGGCGATCGATCCCACAATTGCCAAGCTGTGCGATTCTGGGCGCCTTGAGGAATACTCGGCCCCGACCTTTGTGCCCATTGCACAAAAGCTGGCAGAGCGAACTCCGGAGGCCCAGGAGTCCAGTTTCACGCAGATGCATGGCGGCTCCTAGCCTTCGAGCTGGCGCATGCCGGGCCAGAAGCAGAGTGATGAGGATCAAAGATGTACGTAGGTGTCGGAGGTGAGGGGAAAAAGTGTGCAGATCTGATCGCCATGGCAAGCCATGGCCGAACGGGTATGTCGCAAGGTTTCCACGGGAGCGTCGCAGCTGGTGTCCTGCTCCGTGTAGACCGGCCCTTTCTGCTCTTCCGAGCACGGGGTGCCGAATAGAGAATGGTGACTCCTGGGATCGAATCAAGTGCGGGTGAAGGAGAAGGCGATGATCGAAAAGAAACCGGTGGAAGGTGGTCGTGTGCGAGTTACCTTTGAACTCCCTGCGGCTTTGTGGGCCGATCGGGTGAATCTGGTGGGCGAGTTCAACGACTGGGATGTCACAGCGATCCCGATGACTCGCAATCGCAGGCACAATGATTGGAGAGTGACAGTTGAACTGCCGGTCGGCCGGCGCTACCTCTTTCGCTACCTACTGAACGGACAGGAATGGCTCAACGAATGGCATGCGGATGACTATGAAGAGACCGATGATGGGCTGCACACCTCGGTGCTGGATCTGGTAGAAGGTGGAGACCCTTCAAGAACTCGGGCGCTGCCACATTGAGGTGGAGAAAGACCGACCATGAATGGTGGCAGCGACCCAGCAGTAGCTGGGTCAGGTGTGCTTACTGCCTCGGACTATGGCAACCACTCAGCCCGGACGACAACATGCAACAAGATCAGACGGACCGTTCGATCTGCAGTTACGAAAGAGGATAACAAATGGAGCGACGGCTAAGGATTCTAGTCACAGATGATCGGCGGACGACACGTCAGGGCCTGAGAGCGTTGCTGAGCCTCTTGCCAGAAGTGGAGATGATTGCTGAGGCAGCGGATGGACAACAGTCCGTCGATTTCGTAGCGGAATATAGGCCGGATGTGGTTCTAATGGACATGCAGATGCCGGTGATGGATGGCGTGGAGGCGACCCGCCGGATCAAAGAACAATGGCCGATGGTCAGAGTCATCGCACTCACGATCTACCCTCAATATCGAGCCAAAGCTCTTGCTGCTGGGGCCGACGTGTTTCTGCTCAAGGACAGTGCCCCTGAAGCACTGGTCGGCGCTATCCTGAACAAGATTGATTGACTCTCGTGACCCACCGGTCGTCTCGGAAAATACCAGGAGGTAAGCGCATGGAGACCAAAATACTCGTGCCGTTGGATGGCTCCCCTCTTTCTGAGCAGTCACTGTCATACGCCACGACCTTGGGCCAAAGGCTACCGGCTGAACTGGTCCTATTTAGTGCTGTTGCCATACCTCCTGAGGTCCTAGAAGCGCTGGCGAAGGTCGGCCTAGGATCGGAGCCGCTTTTCGAGGAACTCGAGATCGAAGCCGGCGAATACCTAGAAGCGGTAAGCCATCACTTGTCCAAGGCGGAATTGAGCGTGAGTCAAGTTGTCCTGCGTAGTCGTGCGGCCGAGGCCATCGTGGAGTATGCCGAGCAGGCGGACATCCAACTGATCGTGATGGCTTCGCACGGCTATACCGGCATTGCGCGCTGGACACACGGCAGCGTGGCTGAGCGCGTACTACTGTCGGCCTCCGTCCCGGTGCTCTTGGTCCGCGCAAAGGAAGGCCTCACACAGAAGCTACCGGAGGCCCATCCCTGTCGGCGTGTCCTGGTACCGCTGGATGGCTCGAAATTGGCCGAGCAAGTCCTGCCAGCCATTATTCCAATCGCAGCTGCCCTCGGATGTGAAGTCACCCTTTTGCGCGTGCTCGTCGTTGACACAACTGGACCGTTCACCGGAAGATGGTACCTGCCGCAAAATAGTACATTCGAGACTGCTGACCAGGACGCTCGTTCCTATCTTGAGTGCCTGGCAAGCCATATCGAAGAGCAAGGAATACAGGTATCCACCGCTGTTCAACTGGGGCCTGTTGCCAAATCCATCGTCGAATATGCCGAGGGCCATGACGTAGATCTGATCGCCATGTGCACCCATGGCCGAACTGGGATTGCGCGCTGGGCTCTGGGCAGCGTGACTGACCGCGTCCTACGCGCAGGTGAAAAGCCGGTCCTTCTAGTTCGGTCCAGGAGAAGCTGAGTCAAGAGGATGATTGAGAAGGATAGACCATATGACCTAGCAACAGAAGGTAGATGGGTCGTGGGGGGTTGGTATGGTGCTCCGGACCAGAAGCCTGGAGGCCTTTCTTGAACCGGCTTCGGTAGCCGTGATGGGCGCATCGTCCAGTCCGACCAAGCTGGGCCGTGCTGTACTGAAGAACCTGGTGGAAGGCGGCTACCTGCAGCAGGGAAGGGTGTATCCAATCGACCCCACATCGCAGGGGACTTTCGTGTACGTCGATGCTCTTCACCTCCTGCCCGAGGTGGAGAAAGAGAACCGGCGATTCAGTATGATTGCCTTGGCAGTCGGCGTGTTGGTCGCCGTGGCGATTGTGATGTCAAAACAGTGATCGACTACGCATAGGAGCAAGACAATGGGCACTGCTGAGATGGGAGAATCGATCGTCATAGCTAGCTGGCTTTGGCCTGTATTGGCCTTGGTGTTTGCTGTGCTGTGGCTGTGGACAGCGCTACGCCTGCGCCGGGCAGCTTCTGAGGCCCGACCGCTCCCATCTGGATCCGCGCAGCGGTCCGTGGAAGTGGAGGATGCCTTAAAGGTAGCCTATGATCTCCAGGAGACGGGCGGTGCCGTGGACGGTGGAGACCTGGCCCAGTGCATGGGCTTTCCGAGGGCGATGGCCGGAGACATCGTCGGCGCCCTCGTCGCTTTTGGCTGGGCTGAGGAGGAAGCCAATGGTGCGGTGCGCCTGACAGAGGTAGGGCAAGCACGGGCGCACGAACTGATTCGGGCGCATCGTCTCTGGGAGCACTATCTGGTACAGCGGGAGGGCATGTCCCTGGAGGCGGTCCACGCCGAAGCCCATCGCCGCGAACACGAGACGTCGCTGGAGGAGGTGGAGCGGCTGGACGAGGAACTGGGCCATCCGGCCTGGGATCCCCACGGGCACATCATCCCGGCCCCGGGGGCCCCGGTACCCCCCTCCCAGGCACGCTCCCTGCTGGAGGAGGGGGTCCCGGGAAGTCGGCTGCGGATCGCCTGCCTGGACGACGAGCCAGCGGCGCTCCTGGCCCAATTAGTCGCGCTGGGGCTAAAGCCCGGCGTGGACATAGAGGTTCTGGCGCAAGAGCTCTCCATCTTGCGTGTGCTGCTGGAAGGGAACGTCATCCCTCTAGCGTCTGCCGCGGCCCGGCACGTTTCCGTGGTGCCCGCGCCGGTTCTGCCGGTGCCCATGGGGGAACTGCCGGTAGGCAGCCAGGCGCGGGTGGTGGAGATTGCCGGTGCTGGCAAGCACCAACGGCGGATGCTGGACATGGGCTTCGTTCCCGGTGCAGAGGTGACCACGGTCCGCAAAGCCCCACTCGGCGACCCGATCGAGTACATTGTCAAGGGTACGGCCGTCGCACTGCGTTCCAGGGACGCGGACACGATTCTGGTTGAGGAGTCTGGCTATGAATGACAGACGTATCGCTGTGGGCCTGGCTGGCAACCCCAACGTAGGCAAGAGTGCCATCTTTAACACTCTCACCGGCAGTCGGCAACACGTTGGCAATTGGCCGGGCAAGACGATCGAGCGGGCGGAGGGGAGCTTTCGCTCTGGCGGATGGGAGATCCACCTGGTAGATCTGCCTGGCACGTATAGCCTAGCGGCCCAATCGCCGGAGGAGATTGTAGCCAGGGACTATATCCTCTCGGATGAGCCAGACGTGGTGGTGGACGTCGTCGATGCCACCTGTCTGGAGCGTAACCTGAATCTCACGCTGCAAGGCCTGGAGATGACCGCTAGGATCGTAGTTGCTCTCAACTTGATGGATGAGGTCCGGCGACAAGGATGGGAGATCGACGTAGAGTGCCTGGAGAAAGCGTTAGGCGTGCCGGTCATACCCACGGTTGCTGTCGAGGGAGAGGGCCTTTCCCAGTTGGTGGGGGCGATCGTCGCCGTGGCCGAAGGACGCCGGAAGACCAAGCCGGCCTCGGTAGATTATGGAGTGACCATCGAGGGGTATGTCCAGGATCTCGAGGCGGATCTGAACCAACTAGGGATCGAAGAACAGAGCCGATGGGTAGCGCTGCGGCTCTTGGAGGACGACCCAGAGATCGTCAGGGCCTTCAGGGAGGGAGAATTTTCGCGTTGTTGCCTGCGAGAGGATCCCCCACAGGCGTCCCCCGAGGCACTCCAGGCCGTACTCAGGAGAGCCGAACGCCTGCGAGAGGCAACCCACCCTGATGCCCGCGTGGAGATCGTGCGCCGCCGCTACGAACTCGCCCATGAGGTAACGCATCGGGTGGCTCGGCGCCTTCGGGAGGTGGAAACGACCCTGACAGAGCGCGTGGACCGCATCATCACCCACCGGATCTGGTCCTGGCCCATCATGCTGGCCATCTTGGTCGGTGTGTTGTGGATCACCATCCAAGGGGCGAATGTCCCTTCCTCCTGGTTGGGAAGTGCCTTCGGCTGGCTGGCGGATGTAACGCGGGACATGCTCGTGAGCATCAATGCCCCGTGGTGGGTCGTCGGCTCTCTGGTAGATGGCCTCGTCGTCGGCACCGGCACTGTCATTGCTGTGATGCTCCCGCCCATGATCATCTTTTTCACCGCGTTCAACCTGCTGGAGGACATTGGATTCCTTCCGCGCATCGCCTTCAACTTGGACCGGCTCATGAAGGCCATGGGATCACAGGGCAAGCACACACTGGTGGCCATGATGAGCTTCGGCTGCAATGTGACCGGCGTCCTTTCTAGCCGCATCATAGAGGGCCCCAAGGACCGCATTGTCGCCATCGTCACCGCCCCGTTGGTTTTGTGTAACGGGCGTTTTGGAGCCGGGCTGGCGCTTATCATCGTTTTCTTTGGCAGCCGGGCGCTGGAGATGACCCTGATCTACCTGTCCATCAGCTTGGGAGCCATGCTCCTGGCAACCTGGTTCCTGAACCGCTTCCTGTTCCGCCGGGAGCCAGGCGGATTCGTGATGGAACTGCCTCCTTTCCGCACACCCAAGTGGGGCCAGGTCATCTGGCG
>Ga0207796_1000623_pt1 | contig 13760 bp, 10 predicted proteins | sample Pon1CUnioCityCA_6_FD_187274 | JGI IMG/M metagenome (GOLD analysis project Ga0207796, IMG submission 187274) | Marine sediment microbial community from Union City, CA, USA - Pond 1C Sediment 1 (SPAdes) | ecosystem: Environmental > Aquatic > Marine > Intertidal zone > Salt pond sediment ...
GTGGCCTGGCGGCGGGCGTGACCCGGTCGGCTTCGCCCCTCCGCGTGTGTACATCCAGTGATCTGGCGTGGCGCAAGCCGAGGCCAGGCATGCTGCTAGAGGCCTGCCGGTCCTTCGGTGTGGGTCCGGAGCAGGCGCTCTTCGTCGGGGATCGCCGGGAGGACGCCCACGCCGCCGAGGCGGCCCAAGTCGCCTTCATCGCTGCAGAACGGTTCTTCGACAGGACCTAGAGCCGCCTCCTGATCTCCCGCTCGTACTCCGGAAAGTACCGGCTGATCACCGTCAGGTCGAAGGAGCGCAGAATCGACTCCTTGGGCTCTCTCTCCAGCAGGAACCGGAAGGACTCCCTCACCAAAGCCTCCGCCGTCGTCTCGCCCTCCGTAAGCCGGTCGTAGTCGGTTTTGCTCAGCGACACGGTGTGACGGGTCTGCTCATCCCGTTCGCGCACGGTTACGTTGAACTGGTATGTATCGTGGTGCTCTGTCTTCCTTACGTCAATCTCGGCCATCGTCTCCTCCTGCTGTATGCGTCGATGCTTATGCTCTTCGACAGGAATACGCTAGTCGCCCGCGCTCCGTACCCTGAACCCAACAGAGCTTCAAACCGTTCTTAATCTCCCCCTCGATCTCCCCCTGTGGCCCATAGGCCGCCGCTGACAATCAGCGCCCCGCCAACCAAGTGCCTGACCCCCAAGGGCTCGCCCAGGACGAGATGGCCCAGCAGCGCGCCGTACAGGGGCAGGGTGTTGTAGAAGACCATCGCGCCGCTGGCGCCCAAGCGCCGAACCCCGCTGTTCCACGAAAGGAAGCCGATCACCCCCGGGGCGATGCCGATGTACAGGAGTGGCAGCAGGAGCTCGACGCGGAACGTGAAGTCGGAGCGTGCGATCTCCCACGCAGCAGCCACCAGCAGCGCGGGAAGTCCCAACAGAGCCGAGAGGGCAGAGGCGGAGAGCGCTGAGCGTCGCTCCATGGCCCGGCGCCCCAGGACCGAGTAGAGCGCCCACAGCGCGACTGCTACCAGGACGATCAGATCGCCTGTGCTGCTCTCCATCCCCTGCCAGAAGCGGAGCCGTCCACCGGAGATCAACGCGACGACGCCGACCAGGCCCAGGGCGGCACCCCCAATCTGCCGCTGCCTCATGCGTTCGCCGATCAGCAGCGCGGCCAGCAAGCCGGTGATGAGGGGCCCGGTCCCGTTGATCAGCGTGGCGTTGACGGCCGTTGTGTGTTGCAGACCGAGGTAGAGCGTGGGTGTGAAGATGACCACGCCGCTGAGGGCCATGCCCACCAGCAGGCAACGGTCCCTTCCTAGGCGGCGCTCCTCCCGCGGCAGGCGCCGTAGCAGGACCGCCAGGAAGGAGGCAGCGACCAGGAAACGAGAGGCAGCCAGCGTCAGCGGGCCGATATCGTCACGCAGCCAGCGTCCCAGCGTCATGTTGGATGCCCAGGTGAGGGTGGCCAGGTTGACCAGGCCAATGCCAACCCAGGGTGCCAGAGGTTGGCGAGTCTCGTCGTCTGATCCGCTCATGTCCCCCGAATCGTCTGTGTTTCTATCGTTCCGCCTCCTCCGTGGCAGATACGGCTACAGCCGCTGCGCTTCTGGGCTTACCGAAACCTGCCCTGCGGCCCAACGAGTGGGCTTGTCAGATATGGAAACCGGCCCTACCTAAATGCTTAGTTCCTTGCCCCTATCTCGGCTCCCACTTGACCGCGTCGAAGGCGAGGAGGCGCGTTACCCGTGGCTCGTAGGTCACGTCGGACAGCGACACGTAGCCTGAGCCGTCTCCCCGGAACCGATAGGTTCCCAGCGAGACCCATCTATCCCCCTGGGCGCTCTGGTCTACGATGCGCAGGGTATAGCCGTCGGCGTGCCGCACCCAGTAGCGAGCGTGCGAGGTCGTGGTGTAGCGGTAGGGAATGAAGGCGAAGACCTCGTAGTAGCGCGACTGGAGCTGCGGATACCAGCGGGCCCAGTTGTAGTTGGACCGGGCGTAGTCGTTGTTCCGCGTCCACGTCAGGCTGTTGTTGTAGCCCTCATCGACGTACCGCCAGCCGGCGGCCGCTCCGCCTTTGGTGAATCCGGCGTCTCTGTCGTCGACGATGACAGTGCCCCCTGGTGGTGGGGGAGGTGGGCCGCCGTCACCGTCCCACGAGAGCTGAGCCGTCGCGAAGCCCTGGTTCTCGTAGTACTCGATCTCGATGGTCACCTCACCGGACAGGTGGATGTCGCCGGTGTACGTGGTGGCCCCTTGGTCGTACCACGCGTCGACCAGCCGATGGCCATTCACCCACATCCGGGCGCCATCATCGATGGTGAGCTCGAAATGGTACATAGCCGGCGACAGGTTGACCGTGCGCGTCCAGCGTGCCGAGAAGTGCTCGGGGTTGATGGTGCCCGGCGCCGGCGAGCCGCTGCCCCAGTCGAAGTTGACCGCGCTCTCCTTGCGGGTCAGGGCGGGAGGGCCACTCAGCACCATGTTGTTGAAGTACTGGGCGTTCCATTCCCCCGTCGGCGTCGGCGGTGGTTCTGCGCCCTCCATCGTCCATGAGAGCTTAGCCACGGCGCGCTCCGTGTTCTCGAAGTACTCCACCTTGATCAGATGATGCCCCTCGCCCAGGTATCGTGTGAAGGTGTCCGTCTTCGGTGCGTGAACGGTCCACTGGTCGAGCATCAGCTCGTCATCGATCCACACGCGGATGCCGTCGTCGCTGGTGGCGCTGAACCGGTACGTGCCCGGTGTCACGTCGATATAGCGCGTCCATCGTGCCGAGAACCCATCAGCCGGGACACCAGCTGCCGGGGATCCCAGGCCCCAGTCGAAGTCCATGTTTGGGTCGTCACGGGTCAGGACCGGGGCGCCTGAGAGGTCTTTATTGGCCCAATACTGAGCCTGCCACGCCGGGTCGCTGTGCTGGGGCAGGATCGGCCCTTGCGCGGCGACCGGCGCCGCCAGGCTCAACAGGATGATCAACAGGCCTGCAACACGTAATCCCTTCGCCATCTGTAGCCTCCTTCTGCTACTGTCGCAATGCTAGACATGTCCCCTATGTTTAAGACGCCGAAATGGCGCGAAAGGTTCCATCGCGACGCATCGGCGGATCATAGCCCTTCGATGTCCACGGGCTCGGTGTGCTCCGCGGGCTCGAATCCAAGCACCTGAGCGTAGAAAGAGAGCTCTGCCTCAAGGGCGCGCTGAATCGTCTTGGCTCGACGGAAGCCATGCTGTTCCCCCTCGAAGAGAAGGTAGGCAACCGGCAAGCCCTTCTCGCGCAAAGCGTCAGCCATCAGCTCGGCCTGATCCGGCGGCACCACTTGGTCCTCCGCCCCTTGCAGGAAGATCACCGGGCAGGAGATCTCGTCCGCGTGATAGAGAGGCGATCGCTCGCGGTACAGGTCCTTCTGTTCCGGATACGGACCGACGAGTCGGTCCAGGTAGTGAGACTCGAACTTGTGGGTCTCCTCGGTGAGTGCCTTCAGGTCGCTCACCCCGTAGTAGCTGGCGCCAGCCGCGAAGTCCTGGCGCGAGGTCAGGGCGCGGAGCGTGGTGTATCCGCCCGCGCTGCCGCCGCGGATGAGGAGGCGCTGACCGTCGACCTCGTTCTGATCGGCCAGGTACCGCGCACCGTTGACGCAGTCTTCCATGTCCGCGACGCCCCATTCTCCCTCCAGTTCCCGGCGGTACGCCCTCCCGTAGCCCGTGCTCCCCCGGTAGTTCACGTCGAGGACGGCGATGCCGCGGCTGGTCCAATACTGGACCTCAAGATCGAGGGTGCTGGTGGTCGCCGACGTCGGGCCACCGTGGCTGATGACCAAGAGCGGTGGCCGGGCCTCGGGTGGGCCCTGGTAGTCGAGGTTCTTTGGCGCGTAGTAGAATCCGTAAGCCGTCCGTCCGTTTGCGGTGTGGAACTCGACGGCTCGCGGGCCGGAGAGGTAGCCCTTGCCCACGGGCACCTCGGTGGAGCGGCGCAGAATCTCGATGTCCCCCCTGTTGAGGTCGAGCTCCACGACCGAGAGGGGCTCCGTGGGCGACCCGCCCCGGAAGACGGTCCGCTCCGCGGTCGCCCGCACGTAGGAGATGTCGGTGTAGGGAAGGTCGAAGGGGATCAGTTCCAGGGTCTTGAGGTCCAAGCTCCCCAGGTGCCAGATGCCGTCCTGGGTGTACGAGCAGACCATACGCTCGGCCGACGCGAAATCATAGGTCGACATGCCGAAGACCCACTGTGGCCTGCCGAACTCAGCCGCCCGATCCACCAGATGCTCGGCCTTTCCCTCCCTGAGCCGGTATAGATTCCACCAGTTGGTACGATCGGAGACAAAGTAGAGCAGGCCGTCCGGTGACCACTGGGGCTGGAAGATAGATGTCTCGGCCCCGCCGGCTACCTGTTCCTGGCGCACGATTAATCCATCCTCCACCTCGCCCACCCAGAGCTCCGTCCCCTGCCACGGCATGTTCGGATGGTTCCAATTCAGCCAGGCCAGACGACGCCCGTCCGGGCTGAGACGGGGCGAGGCGTAGAAATCGTTTCCCGAGATCAGGACCTCACCCTCGCTGGGGCCCTCTAGGGAGATCGCGACGATGGCGTTGACCGGCCCTCCATCGGCGGTGTGATCCTCCCGCACGTAGATGAGGCGGCCCCTTTGTCTATCGATGACCCCGTCGGCGTAGCGGGCGTCCACCTGCGGCGTGATCGGCTGCGGCTCGTCCCCCGTGTCCTGACGATAGAGGCGCTGATCCTTCCAGTTGGAGAATATCAGTGTCTCACCGTCGCTGACGTACGCACCACCGCCGTATTCGTGTACCCGCGTCCTGGCGCTGAAAGCTGGGGGAAGCGCCTCGGCCCTCGATCCGTCGGCGTAGCGGTGGACGATGGCGTGGCGGCCATCCTCGGCCGGCCGCATCTCGATCCAGGTTGTCCTCTCGCCCACCAGCGTGATCTCGAAAAGGCGCAACGATTCGGAGGCGACGAGCTCGGCTGTGATCGGTGATGACCAAGAACCATAAGGTCTTATCTTCGGTCTTGACATAGATATCCCTCTTTCCTTGTCCCTGAGCGACCAGCGTCATGAGCTGATCCAGAGCGTGCCGGCGGACCGGCTGAGACACAAGACACTCCTAGCCTCCTCTAGCCCCGCTGGGCCGTCATTCCGACCGAACCGGAGGGAAACGGTTTGGAGCGGAGGAATGTCGCGCTCTGAGTCAGATCGGCTGTCTAGGGCGAAGACTCCTCCTCGTCCAATCCTCGACAAGCTTAAGTCGGCTTGTCGGACTGACGGATCCCATCATGGATTCCTGCGCACATGCCAGCAACGGCTAGATCTTGCCGATGCCGGTGGCCAGAGCTACGCCCGCCAGGCTGAGCACCAGGATGCCGATGAGCACCCAAGAGCGATCGCTGGCTGCCTCACCTTCCCAGAGCTCCGGCCGGATCCGTGACCCGGCTCTAGGTGTTGCCGTGGCGAGGACCGTCGGCGTCTCCTGCTCCTCCTCCTCCGATATCTCGGGCTGGGTCTTCGCGTGGGGCGTAGGCATTGGCGTGGCGGTGGCCGTGGGCGTCTCCTGCCCCTCGGACGGCTCGAGCTGGTTTCCCGCTCCAGCCGTGGGGGTCGGCGTGACCCTGGCCGGGGCTGCGTCTGCCCCTTCCGGTGGCTCCGATGGTTGCGGTGCTCTGAGCGTAGGGGTTGGCGTGGCGCTGGCGGTGGAGGTCTGCTCCGCCTCTGACAGCTCTGGCGCGATCGCAGATCCGGTGGTGGCCGTCGACGTGGCACCGGACGCTGACGTTCCCTCCGCTGTCGCCGTCTCTAGCGCTGTCGGCGTTGGCGATCGAGGCGTCGGCGCTGTGTCGGCGCTAGCCGGCGCCTGCTCCACCAGCATATAGGGTGGGCCTCCAATCTTGCATCCCTGGACACAGGTCGCACCGGGCAGGTCAACGTAGTAGTAACCTCGTTCGGCATAGATGGTGCGAGCTCTGCCCTGCACGTCCACCAACAGCGCCTGAGTCGTGCGTGCGGCGATCATGGCCATCTCAGCCTGCGCCGTCCGCGCCCAGACCACCGTGGTGGTGCGGTCGCCTCGGTCGATGGTGACCACGGAGACGGCGTCGCGCCGCTCCCACCGACCGCCGCTGAAGCCTGCCATGTAGGTGCTTGCGACTTGGAAGGCCGTGAAGGCGGGACGACGGCTGCCGTCCATGCGGACGAGACCGAAAGGTTCTGGATTTGCCTGTCGGTCCGTCTCCGTGTCCGCCATCTTGTAGACCGCCACGCGCTCCCCACCAGCCGCGATCGCCAGGCTGAAGGCCTGCACGATGTAGGCGGCCTGCTGCTCCAGAGAGACGCTGAACTGGGCGTTCGGCACCGGCCACGCTGGGTCTTGCGACGGGGCAGCGTTCGTCTCCGCGATCCAGATCGGCTTCCGAATGCCGCGCCCCCACATCATGTCCCGGTAGTGAGCCGCGATCTGATAGACCGTCTCCGGCTGGAAGTAGATGTGCAGCGTGGCCACGTCGAAGTAGTAGTTGTTCGCCGCCGCCGCAGGGTCCGCCATGAGCTTATCGAGGAACCGGCCGAACCAGTCCTCATCCCACCAGTGGGTCACGGCTGCCAGATGGACCACCGCGCCCGGGTTGGTCTCCTTGGCGACGGTGTATCCCACCTGGAGCAGCCGGACGAAGTCCTCTGTCGAGCCACCCCAGCTCATGTGCTGCGTTTCGGGGATGTCGGGCTCGTTCCAGATGATCCAGTGGTCGATGCGGCCGGCGTAGCGTGCGACGATGGTGCGGACGAAGGTGGCCCAGAGGTTCTCTGGATGGTCTGTGGGCAGGTGCAGGCCCCTGGGGACCCCGGGTCCGATGTCGAGGTCCGTGGCCCAGCCAGGCGTGGTGACCAGCAGCCCCACCACCTGCCGGCCCTGAGCCAGCTCCCGAGCCAGGGCCTCGTCGGAGATGGGCACGGTGTGCCACTCGCCGGGGCCGTTCGGTTGAATCTCGTTCCAGCGGAAGGTGACGCGGGTCCATCCGGCTCCCAGCGTCGTGGCGGCGTTCGGCGCTTGAAAGGCTTCGACGACGCCGAAGCGGGGATCCGGAATGCCGGCGGCGGCGACCTCTGTCGGGGCCTGGAGAGCAGACAGAAGAGAGACCAGGAGGATGATCTGCAGGGCGATGGACGTTCGTTCTCTTCTCATTCCCGTTCTTCTCTCGCGGTCACCCCTCATCTCCTGGGTTTCTCGCTCCGGACCGGATCCACGCTGGCGGCTATGCTCCTGACGGGTCTTCTCTTGGACTGGGCTGCCGCCGGATCCGCACCCGGCGGCCTCTTGCCCAAGCTGGCGGATGGCAGGTCGATGCGAGCAGCCCGACAGCCGCTAGGTGAACCATTCTCGTTACGATCAAGCTCATATCGACCGGAGCCCGGGACAATCGCATTTGGGCTCGAAGCTCTCGTCCCCGAGGGCGTCGCAGCCGAGAGCGGCCGGAGTATTGAAGCTGTGTGTACCAGCTGCGTCCCCAAGACGCGGACTGCGAGCACGTGCTTGGTTCGCGCCTTCATGTGCAGTTGCCCTGGACCGGAGCCAGAGGGCGCGCTTGGCCGTCCTAGCGGCGAAGGGGCGCTCAGCACGTCAAGTGGAACGCGCCGGCGGCCCTCTGTCGGTCTTGAAGATCGTTGTAGGTGCGCCATGCGTCCCCGGTCTGCGCGACTCTCAGCTCGATGCCCGCCTCCCTGATGGCCTGGCGGGTGCTCTGCGGAACGTCCATCACCCCGTAGGCGCCGGTGCCGACGACCAGAACGTCGGGCTGGGCATCCAGCACGTCCTCTAGATCGTCGACGCGCAGGCGGTGACCCTGGTCTCGCCACCAGTTGGGGACCACGCGGCCGGGCAGCAAGATCAGATCGTTGGTGTACGTCTCGCCGTCCACCACCATCTGTCCAAAGCTGTAGCTCTCGACCCTCGGTGCGCTCATACGCAACCTCCTACGATCGGTCTGTGCAAGGCGACTCGCGAAGGAGTAGGCGGTTCTCAATTGTATGATAGCACGGGCGTTGACGGTGTCAAGCCTGTCTAGGCTAAACAGCAGGGCAATCGCATGTGGAGAGCATGTCCTTAGACTTCCGAAGCTTCTACGCCGCCGACCCCTCTACTACCCTCTTAGCCTTGCGAAACGTGATTCTTGAACGCAGTCCTGAACACAGAATTCGGAAGTCTTGTCATGTACGATCGCCCTGGTCACGTACCATGAAACACTTGACAGCCGATATATCGTATGGTAATATATTGACATACGATATAACGATACTCGATGGTCAACGGTGAGGGACATGGGAAAGAAGGAAGACGTAGCAAAGCATCTCCCGGTCAGCGAGGCCACCTACTACATCATGTCGATGCTCGTCGAACCGATGCACGGCTACGGCGTGATGCAGCAGGTGGAGGAGGAGACCGACGGCGCGATCACCATCGGCCCAGGGACGCTCTACGGCGCGTTCTCGACGCTGGAGAAACAGGGGCTGATTGAGATGGTGCGCAAAGAGGGCCGGCGCAAGGTATACGCTCTGACCAATCAGGGTGAAGCTGTCCTGCGACGTCAGATCGAACGACTACAGATGATGGTACGTAGGGGAGAGCAGGTCCTGGGTAGGATCAGCGACTCAGCGAGGGAATCATGAAAGACACGAAGAGAGTATTCAGATGGTTCTGGGCATGGAACGACGAAAAGCAGGAGGCTTGGCTGAGAGAGATGGCCCGGGAAGGCTGGCACCTGCGCGAGCCCGGTGCCTTTGGCTTCTACACCTTCGAGCAGGGCGCGCCGCGCAATGTCGTCTATCGCCTCGATTTCAAGACCGCGGGCAAGGATCGGGCCGAGTACCTGCAGCTCTTCGCCGACGCGGGATGGGAGCACGTGGGCGAGGCAGGCGGTTGGCAGTATTTCCGCACGGACGCCCCTGAGGGAGCGGTTCCTGAGATCTACACCGACAAGGCGTCCAAGGTCCACAAGTATCAGCGGATCTTCTTCTTCCTCGTCATCTTCCTGCCCATCTTCAGCGTCACCCTGAACAACGTGGGCAGAGGTTCATCCACTGCCATGAAAGTGATCAGCTTGTTCCTCGGGCTTCTGATACTGCTCTACGCCTACGCCATGGTCCGCATCTTCCTCCGCATCCTTCAACTCAGGAGGTAGGCTGACCCTCGCCATCTCTGGTGGGCTGATCCAGGTCTAGGTCGCGCTTCCTCGCCGTAGTCGTGCCGCTCCCCTCCCCGTCAAATTGACTCACCACGTCTCTTGGGGGCGAAGGGCCTGACGGGCGCTGGATCCCATCTCACGGCTCTGTCATTTTCGCGTGTGAGGTGACCGGCACTTGTGCGGAGACCGTGGAGAGGCAACCCGCCCCTGGAAGAAGGACCACAGTTCGAAGGGGTCTGCCCCCCGACCGATGGGTCAGCACCTGACCGGTCAGGCCAGCTGCGGTGACAGGTCGTAGACCCGGAACGGCCGATGGTTCGACGACGCTCACCACAGGCGCCGTCACTACAATCACGGAAGGATCAGCGTTCTTGCGCGACGGAAGCAGTTGTAGCAACGACTTAGGTCGTTGTGGGGCAAGACCGTGCGAGAGGTTCGACCGGCTATCAGCAGAATAAGGTCGATCCCATTACCTTATCGAGTTGTCAAAGCTCAGCACTGGTTCTGCTACAGATCCGCTCATGAGTCTGGACCGTACGCCCGCAGATGCAGCTGACGCCAGTTGCCGTCGATGGAGGCGGCTCTGCAAAGCCGTCCCTCTTGGACGTCCGCCATTGCCCCGCGTGGGTTTGTTCGCTATAATGGGGCCACAAGGGAGGCCGGGCGTCTCACGTAGGAGGTAGGTACTGCCATGGAGACCATTCCTCTGTTGAAGGACAAGCGCGTTGTGCTGGGCGTCACCGGGGGCATCGCGGCCTACAAGGCGTGCACGCTGGCGAGCCATCTGACGCAGGCCGGCGCCCTGGTGGATGCGGTGATGACGGAGGCGGCGACCCGCTTCGTGGCTCCGCTGACGCTGGAGGCCCTGACCGGCCGGCCCGTCTACACCAGTATGTGGGAGACCTCGCAGCGGGGGCTGCCCACGCACATCGCCCATGTGGGGCTGGGGCACGCCGCCGACCTGCTGGTCATCGCGCCGGCCACGGCCAACACCATGGCCAAGCTGGCCCACGGCGTGGCCGATAACCTGCTGTCCACCCTGGCGCTGGCCGCCCGTTGTCCGCTGCTCCTGGCACCGGCGATGGACGTGGGGATGTGGAGCCATGCGGCGACCCAGGCGAACGTCGCCATCCTCAAGGAGCGCGGCGCTCACATGGCCGGTCCGGCCCGGGGCCGCATGGCCTCCGGCCTGGAGGGGCAGGGGCGCCTCCTGGAACCGGACCAGATCCTCGGTCGCATCCGCTGGGTATTGGGGCGGGGCGGCTCGCTGTCGGGGCGGCGGGTGGTGGTCTCGGCTGGCCCCACGCGCGAACCTCTGGACCCGGTGCGCTTCCTCAGCAACCCTTCGTCGGGGCGCCAGGGCTTCGCGCTGGCCCAGGCGGCGCTGGACCGGGGGGCGGAGGTCAGCATCGTTGCCGGTCCCACCGATCTGCCCACGCCGGTGGGGGCGCGCCGCGTGGACGTGACCACCGCTGCCGAGATGGCGGGCGCGGTGCTGGAGGCCTGCGCGAAGGCCGACGTCCTGCTGATGGCGGCCGCGGTGGCCAACTACCGGCCTGCGGACGTGGCTTCGCAGAAGGTCGAGAAGGGTCAAGAGGGCTTGGTGGTGCGCCTGGCGCGGACGACGGACGTCCTCGCCGCCGTGGCCGAGCGGCGCGCCGAGACCGATTGCCCCAGCGTGGTGGTTGGTTTCGCCGCCGAGACGGAGGATCTGATAGAGAACGCGCGGGGCAAGCTAGAGGCCAAGGACCTGGACCTGATCGTGGCCAACGACGTCACCGCCCCCGACGCGGGATTCGGTGTGAGGACCAACCGCGTGATGCTTCTGGATCAGGACGGCGGCGTGGAGGAGCTGCCGTTGATGAGCAAGGCCGCCGTGGCCGAGGCGGTGCTGGAGCGGACGGTCGCGCTCTTGGGAGCGTAGGGGCTCAAGCTCTGGGAGGCATCGGCGATGCAGCAGCGTCGGGTATGGAAACCCGACCTACTACGACTTGGGGCGATCGGATCTTGAGGGACCTCCGCGGACGAGGCCCGTTTGGGGTTGACGCGGGTCACGGACCCGCTGGGAGCAGGAGGGGAACGACGAGCGCGTCCCAGCAACTTGCCGACAGCATGCCACAGCCGGCGCTATTAGGCAAATCCCCGCCCTCCGAAGGGACATGTGTTAAATGAGGAAGTAGGGGTATGACCCTACGAGTATCTACACGTCCCGGTCACCGGGGCTGAGGACGAAGGCGGGATCCTGCCCAGCGGCAGAATCCCGCCTCCCCTAGGCTCCGGGGGTGGAGGCCGGAGCGGCCGATTGGAATGTCTCGAGTTATTCTGGTGCGCTATGGTCGCTGCTGCTATCCTCTCCTTTCAAGGCTCGGTGATGCCTGAGCCGCTGCGTGCCCTCGCCTACTACCCGCCCGGCTCGAAGCAGAAGGACTGCTTGTAGTCTTTCCACCACCCGTTGTCGCCCCAGTGGCCATCGCTGACCTTGTTGGTAGGTGGCTTGAAGTAACCTCTGATGGTGCGGTCCCAGGCACGAAGCGTGATGGTGTAGCCACACGGGGGCGGATCGGTTCCCGCGTGCGTGTTGTGCTCAGTGGTCAGATCCAGCTTGCCCAGCGGAACGTCGGTGGCCGTGGCCGGGAGGGTGCCGGTGCCGTCGAGATCCGTGCGCATGCTGTCGTAGTAGCGGTAGTCGGCCGGCTCCGTGGCGTCCAAGGGAACCGATGGGCTGGTGTGCACGTCGCCTCCCGTCCAGTACAGCTCGTATGCCCGGAAATGGTCATCCCGGGCCCGGCCTTTGATGGTGACGACGATGTTGGTGCCCGGTCCGGTGACCCGGCACTGATCTGAGAGCTTGTTCGTTCCGGCTGCGTCGTAGAGGGCCATCTGGACAGGATCCGGCCGCGTGTTGTCGAGGATCACCTTCACCGCCGAGCTGGTGACCTCGGAGGTTGGATCGCCCGTCTTGCGCAGGCCCAGGCGGAGCTCGAAGCTGCCGTCTTTCCCCGACGTGTTCCACACGTTCAGGGCCTGGCTGCTCTTGCAGGCCTTGGCCTTCCAGTAAGCCTCCAAGGAGATCCACCCATCGGTGTCGGACAGGTAAGCGTCCCAGGTGGAGAGGGTGGGGTGACAACCGCCGAAATAGGGTGACTGCAATGCCTGCCAGTCATCCGTCGGATCTCCCGGTGTGACGGTCCCGGCGGTGACCACGGGCAGCCATGAGCCGGCGGCCTCGCGATACTCGACGCGGTACTCGTACTGGCTGACGTCCAGACAGTTGGGGTCTGGAAGGTTGCCCCGCACGCTCACCCACTGCCCAAAGGGACGATCGTAGGCCGCTGGGTTCGGGGGTGGAGGTGGCGGATACGCCCCGTCATCCTTCCGCGCGTAGCCGGTCGCCGGGTCGATCAAGTCCACCTCGACGCCGCCGATCTCTGTGATCTGTATGTCCTCACAGGGAGGCGGCTTCAGCACGAAGGACAGAGCGTCGAGCCCCAGGTCGCGAGCGCGAGGGTTGAAGGGGGCGATGAGGCCCCAATTGGTGAAGGCGATGCCGTTCCCGAACTTGAGCGTGTCTCCGTCGCTGAAACTGAGCACGTCCTTGGGGTCGTTGTAGAGGATCTCGGTGGAGAAGTAGCTCTGCCGGGCCCCCATCTCGACGTCCCGGGTCAGCGAGGTGAAGGCGTCCAGGCCGAAGTCGACACCGTCGTTCCTGATGTCCGCCGGGACGGTGCTGGGCAGCAGTGTGCCGTTCTCGGCCACCACCTTGCCGTCGCGGGCCGAGAGCAGATCTCCGTCCAAGAACGGGGTGCGTAGATCGAGCAGCCACCAGGTTCCCTCGGTGGAGAACCAGATGTCGATGCCGGCCTCTTCCAGATAGTCGGCCAGCTGGCTCGGGTTCTTCCGCCAGTAGTCTCGGTCCAACCCCTGCTCCAGGACGAATGTCAAGAACGTGACGATCTCATTCTTGTCGCCGACGAAGTGCACCGCGTCGAGACCGATGTCGTGATCCACGTTGAAGTTGTAGGTGAGGGCGGCGTTGGCGATGACGGCGCCATTGCTGACCAGGAGGTCACCGGCGGTGAAGTTGCCGTAGGGGCTGTCCAGCTCGGTGGAGAAGGCCACCAGGTACCTCTCCACGTCGATGACGTCGGCGGCATCCAGGCCTAGGTCCTTGTCCTCCGGGATGTCAAACTGCTTGACCAGGTCCCAGTTGCGGGCACAGATGGCGCCATTGGGCCCCAGGAGGTCACCATCCGAGACGTATAGCAGCCCGGTCAGGCCGCGGCTCATGAAATCCTCCTCTGTGGAGAAGGCGAACTCTCGGCACTGCTCCAGCGCATCCTCGCCAACCTGACCATAGACCAGGCCCGCTGGCAGCATCAGAATGGCGAGCAAGGCTACTGGCAGCACCATGTTGGTGATAGATCTTCGCATGATAGTCTCTCCTTTCCCTTATCGGATCCTCAGACTGAGATTCTTCAGGACCAGAGGCAGGTAGATATCCAGGCGCGGCTCGTCGACGGCCGCTACGTGGAAGGCATCAAGGCCCAGGAAGTCGGCTTGGGGCGCGAAACAGAGGATCAA
>Ga0207796_1000624_pt1 | contig 13734 bp, 12 predicted proteins | sample Pon1CUnioCityCA_6_FD_187274 | JGI IMG/M metagenome (GOLD analysis project Ga0207796, IMG submission 187274) | Marine sediment microbial community from Union City, CA, USA - Pond 1C Sediment 1 (SPAdes) | ecosystem: Environmental > Aquatic > Marine > Intertidal zone > Salt pond sediment ...
CTTTTTGTCTCGCCGTCTGATCCACCCAGCAGATAGCCCATCGCCAGCGCTGCCAGCAGGAACAGCACGGCTGCCAGGATGCCAAAGGAGCCAACCAGGTTGATCATTTCCCTGAAATTAAGCACCAATCCCAGGACGGTCAGCAAAATCAACGCGGTGCTGGACGCCTGGCTGAAAACCGGCTGCAATTTGGCAGCGATCTCACTATAGCGTCCGTTGATGAAAAGACCAATCGCCAGTGGGAGCAGCATCAGCAGGAGCAAAGATTGGGCGATTTCCCAGGGGTTGACATCAACCCCGCCAAGCAAGAGGGGCAGCACGATGGGCAGGTAGATGATGGTGACCATCATCAACAACACCATCAATCCCACTGAAAAGGCAGCATTGCCCTTGGCAGCTTCCGCCAGCTTGGGCAGGAAGGGTGCACCGGCGGCGGTGGATAAAAGGATCAGGCCAATGCGCAAAGGTTCGTCCAGGGGGAAGAGCAGTGTGATGCCATAAGCCACAAGAGGCACCAGGATGAAGTTGACGGCCAATGCCATGATCACCAAGCGTGTATTCTTAAGCGATGATGTGATTTGCTTCAACCTTAAGCTCAAGCCCATGCTGGCCATGCTGCCGATGACAAAAACAAGTACCGATAAGGTTGCAAGGGTTTCAATTACTTCAGTCATTTTTTCTCCTTTTTTTGTTGTCCAATATTGGACCAACACGAATCCAATTGCTTTATGAAAAACCTTGAGATAGATAATAAATTACTTGGTTGTTTCCAGATCAACCCGTTTTTGATGTGTCAAATACAACCTGGTCGTAAAGCCAGAGCTGCTCGAAGAAATTTCTAGCCCGATTAAGGTCCTGCATTCCAGTGTTTTGGTGTTGAACGCGCAAGATTTCAATGATGGACCGTTTCCCATCGATTGCTTCAAACCATTGATGCTCAATTTTGTCAATTGGCAAGTACAGGTCAGTGTAGGTATGGGCCTGGTTGATCAACACGGCGGCTGCCCCCACAGGCAACCTCTCCTGCACAGCAATTGTCGTGGGCAGACGGATGGGGATGACGTCCTGCCAGCCGTCCATATCAAATCGAAGGGGTGATTTTTGACCCAGTTCATCTTCCCGGTATACGATCAGACTGTGGCGAACCATTGTCCCGCGAAATAACTCCATGATTGCATACTGTTGATAGGGTGGAAGCTGATGGATGCGGGACGCAAAGGGACTGTTTGCCATTGGGCTGCATTGGGGTAAATAAGGCGCCTGGCGCAACCAACGGCTAAAAGCAAGACCGCAGCGTCGGATAAACTCAAATAATTGGGGCACAGAATAGGCGCGATCCTGAGGGTGCAGCAGGGCATCCGCCAGGCCTGCCTCACTCTGGAAATCGAGGGAATCTCGCAGCCTGCCTTGCAAAGGATGATCCTCTGGTAAAATCCGCAATGTTTGCGCAAGATCTCGAATCTCAGTTTTATTTGGATGGATGCCAATTCGGCGGCAGAACTCCTGGAGCATATAGATCCCCGTCCTTCCGTAAGGCGCATAAACCATGATGTGCATGGCGCCACCCGGATTGAGAACACTTTGCAAAGCATGGAGACCGCTATCAGGATCAGGGAGATGGTGTAAAACACCCGTACAAATTATTTTGTCAAAATGCTCCCCCAGTTCCTCAGCGCGCTCAATGGGGAGATTCCTCAGCTGGAGGTTCTCCAGGCTATACTTGATTTTCAAATCGTTGGTAAGACGAATGCTGGTTTCGCTGTTATCAATCCCCAGCACACGAGCACCTGGGTGTCGGAGGGCATGTTTTGCCGCCTGGGATGTGCCACAGCCAGCGACCAGGATCGACATTTCTTCACGGTAAGGCTCACCCGGCCAAAACAAGTGGAAATCAGCACGCCTTCGGTTTTGATCCTGCCAGAGCTGCTGATATTTTTCCAGGTCCTTGACAGGCGGAGGGTAAGGATGGCGATTATAAAAATCGCGAACCTCTTTGGAAATGTTTTCATGAAATGCATGGTGATTTTTTTGAGTGTTAGCCATAACCGAGGATTGGGGTGATTTATGTCTCGGCGAAACTACAATGTTTCCCTGTCATCAGTTTGTCACCTGATTGGTGTCGCGCTCCTTTGAACCAAGGCTGCGGTAGATCCACTGGAAGACCTCCCGTGTAACGATGAGTGCGATCACCAAGAGGATGACATCCAGGAATTTGCCCAGATTAACATGCTCACCAAAGACGATGTCAATTACTTCAAGAATCAAAAATTTACTACCAAACAAGATCAGCCAGGTGAAAAATATCCTCAAGAACTTATTTGCTTTGAGCGCATGGAATACCCTGTGTTCGAGTTTCAAGATGATCTCAAGCAGGATCTTCAACAAGATAGCAGTGAAAATCGAGATCGTGAAAGAGTCGATGATTATCACCGGGTTGTACTCAACAAATAGGTTTAGAACGATAATATAGATGAGGACATCCTTCGTCCATGAGAAGAAAATCATCTGAAGCTTTGAGGTGTGGACGCCTTTAGGGGTTTTCTCTTCTGCTGTCATTTTTTCTTTCCTTTGGGTTGTACTTCTGCTTTCTTTCTCAAATGGCTGGCAGCACCAATGAGTGCCATGGCACTGCCAGCCGTGAATTTGATCAGTTACGAGCGGGTGTTTGCCTCGATATCCATGAAGACATAAAGGAGCTCAGCGACTGCAAGCTGCAGAACAGCAGCAGCCAAACCGATTGCGCCGTAAACAAAGACAACCACAATTGAACCAAGCACCGCCCCAAGGATATTCCCCAGGAAGCCCAGGAAGCCGCCGCCAATGTAGGTTCCTGAAACAAAGGCGCTAATGATGCCGACAAAGATCACAATGACCGTAAAGACAATGCTGATCCAAGCCAGGATCCTGTAGAATGCGGCGATGGTATTGAGTGCTGGATATTTTGGGTTATTCATAATTTTCCTCTTTTTCCTTATAAATTTGAGTGATACCTAATAATTTGTTCGTTGCATCCGTTAGCAAAAACGGATTTGTCTGACCTGCGTGGGGATTTATTTCGTATATCCTTTTAATCACGCATCTTATAACCAGGATTGATTTGTGCTTATTCGATAGGTCCTCCAATCTTGAAAATATGATTTTCTCATGAAAGAGACTGCCTCAAGGCAGGCTTAGTGACTTTTAGCCACAACCGGTTAATCCATATATGGGTTGATCATCATCCTGATTGCCTTTGCTCGAGCCTCTTTCATGTTAAGCTTGATCGCAAAATCCTTAGCACCTTGAATTTCCGTAAGCAAATGTTACTCAAAGGTCTAAAATGATTTTTTGTGCCGCTCAATGGTATTTTCCATTGGGCGGCACTAAACATGGGCATTAACCTGCGGCTGTATTGACCTGTTCCAGATTTCGCATAACCTCATCCAGGTTGAAGGAAGCAGGTTTCTGACGGGGCGGGAACTTTGCGAAAGCTTCGATCTGCTGGGCGACCAAGGCTTGCATCCCATAGATCAGGTAGGCGTGTGATATGACCCAATCCCAGTAAGTATTGGAATTCTGGTCAGCCCTTTCAAAGGGATCGCGCCGAAGGTTGAAGAACTTGGGTATCCGCAGCGGAACGAAGGGCTCTGCCCAGCATTTTAATGTCTTAGCCCTTTGCTCCATCAGCACCGCTTTCCAATCTTTGTGCCGGATGGCGAGAATGTCACCGTCATCGCTGATGTAGAAGAAGGTCTCCCGGGGGCTTTCATCAACTTCACCCATAAAGTAAGGAAGCATGTTGAATCCATCAATATGGACTTTAAATGTTTTGTCGCCAGCTTCGTGGCCTTCCAGGAGTTTTTCTTTGACCTGCGGATCGCCGGCTGCAGCCACGAGCGTCGGCAGCCAGTCCTGGTGAGTAACAATACCGTTCAGCACAGACCCAGCTTCGATCTTGCCAGGCCAGCGCACAAAAGCCGGCACACGCCAGCCGCCCTCCCAGTTGGTGTTCTTCTCACTGCGGAAGGGGGAGATACCCGCATCCGGCCAAGTGTTATAGTGCGGCCCATTATCCGTGGAGTACATCACGATGGTATCTTCAGCGATCCCAAGTTCATCGAGCTTATCCAGCATTCTCCCAATATTTTCGTCATGGGCGACCATGGCATCATTATAGAATCCCTGACCGCTTTTGCCTTTGTGTTTTTCGGCGGTGTGCGTTCGGAAGTGCATGGCTGTGGTGTTGTACCAAAGGAAGAAAGGATCACCTGCGCTGTGCGCCTCATCAATGAAGTTGAGCGCGTGTTCAGTGACCTCATCATCGATGGTCTCCATCCGTTTTATCGTCAATGGACCGGTGTCTTCAATTTTCTGTCCGCCTTTGCCATCTGCATAGGAGTGCAGCACGCCGCGGGGACCATAATTTTTCTTGAATGCAGGATCTTTTGGATAGTCCGCATCTTCTGGCTCTTCTTCTGCATTGAGGTGGTAAAGGTTGCCGAAGAATTCATCAAATCCATGGTTGGTGGGCAGGTATTCATCCCTGTCGCCCAGGTGGTTTTTGCCAAACTGGCCGGTTCGGTAGCCCAGGGGTTTAAGGAGTTCAGCAATGGTGGGGTCTTCAGCAGAAAGGCCGATTTTAGCACCGGGCATACCAACCTTGGTCAGGCCGGTGCGGATGGGATTTTGACCGGTGATAAAGGCTGCCCGGCCGGCTGTGCAGCTTTGCTGGGCGTAATAGTCCGTAAAAGCCACCCCTTCATTGCCCACACGGTCGATATTCGGGGTTCGATAGCCCATCTGACCACGGCTGTTGTAACTGATGTTCCACCAGCCGATGTCATCCCCCCATAATATTAAGATGTTTGGTTTTCCTTTAGGCATGGTAATTCTCCTTAATAATCATAGTTTAGTCGATAGAAAAAATCCGATAAAATATTTTATATTTCCTGCCTCCTTTAACCACTTTTGCGTTGCCTGATTTACACTGTAAGGTCTCAAATGTCCGTTATCCGGTTGGTGCTGGCTTCTGGGGAATCCGGTAATTCCCATTGGAGGACTTCTGACCATGGCAACTTTTGAATTTTTTTCCGCTTCCACAGGGACAAGGTGCATTGCGCCCGGTTTGTTTGAAGATGGCTGTCCAGTTTGCTTTCTCTCTCGCTAAGATATCCATCACCTGCTCTGCATGGTAGCCCCTATGGATCAAGCCAGCCATGATCTTCATTGGGAAATTTATATGATGAAAGAAGCTCTTGAATCCAGAGCAAAGATAATTCAGGTGGGGGTCTCCAGCCGGTGTTTCGATGAATCGGTTCTTGGGGCACTCCCCATGACAGGCAAAACGGACATCACAATCCAGACAGTATTGGGGTAAGTTGTCTCGCTTTTCCAGACCAAATTTTCGCTGCTGTGGAGATGCCACCAACTCAAGCATATGATTCTGCTGGATATTGCCTAGGTAGTAATCCGGTTCTACGAAATGATCGCAGGCATACAAGTCGCCGTTGTGCTCAAGGGCGACGCCCAAACCGCAGGTTTCGTTGAAAACGCACATGCCCGAAGAGGGCAACCCCATCCAATTACGCAAAGCTGCCTCAAAGGTTTGTACAAAGACACTGCCAACATCGTGATTAACCCATTCATCAAAGATGAGATTCAAAAAACGTCCCAACTGGTCCGGAAGGACCGAGCGTTCGGAAACCGTGCTGCCCTCCTGGTAGAGCGTCCTCCCGTCCGCATTGATGCGTTCCACCACTGGGATGAATTGGATCCAATCAGCCTCAGCTTCATCACGTAAAAAACGATATGCCTCCAGGGGATGATCGGCATTGACCCGGTTGACAGCCGTCAGGATATTAAACGCCACACCATGTTTTTGCAAAAGCCGAAGGCCGCGCATCACCCTGTCGAAGGTTGGACCCCCACCTTTGTCCACCCGGTATATGTCGTGCAGGTGGCGCGGTCCGTCGATGCTGATACCGATCAGGAAGTTGTTATCTTTAAAGAAGGCACACCAGTCATCGTTTAACAGGGTGCCGTTGGTCTGCATGGTGTGTTCGAGGGTCATTCCCGGCCGGCGGTATTTCTCTGCCAGCGTTACGGCTTTGCGGTAGAAATCCAGACCCATCAGGGTAGGTTCACCACCCTGCCAGGCAATGGTTACCTGATCCGTCTGGTGGGATTCGATCAACTGCTGAAGATAAGTTTCCAGCAGATCCTCGCTCATCCGAAAGTCGCTGCTGGGATAAAGCACCTCTTTATCGAGAAAGAAACAATAGGCACAGTCCAGGTTGCATATTGCGCCGGTTGGCTTTGCCAATAAGTGGAAAGCTGGCGGCGCGTTTTTTAGTAAGGGGAGTTCAAGATTTTTGTGTTTCGGCTTGCTGGCTGTATCCGTCAAACTAACTCCGTTTCCAAGTGCAGGCACAAGAAAAACCATGCCATCCCATACCTAAGACTCCCATGGGTAAACAATGCGCCAATCGGTTTTCATATCCACAATTGTCCAGTTTTTCTGGCGTGCTTCATCCAGCGCTTTGTCGAGTTTCCCAACCAGCGATTCACGGTCATAAGCCCACTCACGCTGATTGTCAGTATGATGGATAAGCCCGATAAATCGTGGTCCTTTTCCAGCCGATGTCCATTGGAACATCTGGAGATCTCCATCGGAGTTACCCATCGCTAAGATTGGTCGCCGACCGATGAATTTATGAATGCCAACCGGCTTGCCCTCATGATCATCCACAAAGTCAAGTTTTGGAATGCGCACAAGCACCGGATATCCATCTTGAATTTCAAACTTTGTTTCAATGCTGGAACCAATCACCTGTTCAGGTGGGATACGATAGACATCCTCAACCCACGCTCGCATAAATTCGATACCACCCGCAGAGGCAATATAGTTGCGAAAGCCATTTGCTTGGAGGTATTCAAGAAGCTCCAACATCGGCTGGTAGATCATCTCGGTATAGAGCCGTCCGGTGGTGGGGTGCCGAGCGCTGACAATCCAGTCCAACACAATCTGCTCAAATTCTTCGCTGGTCGTGTTGCTGTGGGTAGCCATCACCACTTCAAGAAGGGCTTTCATACCCCCAGAGAGAAAACCTTCGATATCATCTTCTAATATGTCTTTGTATGGCTGTTGATCATGCCACTCAGGGTGTGCGTCAGCCAAGGCTTTGACTCGATCCAGGGCAAAGAACAATTGAAAATAAAAGGGTTTCTCCGACCACAAGGTGCCGTCATTGTCAAAAACAGCAACCCGATCCAGAGCTGGGACATAGGTTTTATCATCTTCAGTAGTCACCGCCTTGACAAAGTCGATGATCGCTTTTTTATTTGTATCTTCGTTCCAGGATGGTAATGGGTCATTTTGTGTTGAAATTGGTTTCATAAGATATTATTCCTTAATCTTATTAGGATGATCATAAAGCATTTTTTCTTTTGTTAATTTAAACGATAGGACTTCCGCTTTTGTTTGATTTTAAATATTAAACACCGAGAAGAGAAAAGTGACACGCACTTGAGCAAAACATTACGTTCCAAATGCGTTTCGCAATTCTTCTTCCTGTTCCTTAGAAAGGTTGGTGGAGACCAGTTCGAAATCCATGCCCTTCAATTCCTCGACCACGCGGTCCACCACAGCATTGGTGGTCATCAGGAACAGGGCGGAAGTGCCGGGTTCCACTTCACTGCGGACCCGCTTGATGAAGTTGTCGTCAATGCCATAGTCGGCGAAGTGACCGGTGAGGGCGCCCTTCATGCGCGCGTCGGGAGAAAAGGGTTTGCCCTTCTTAATACCGATCGAGGCCCACAATCCAACCAACTCAGGGTTGAACGCATCACCCGGCTCGGCTTGGATAACTTCGTTCAACTCCTCGTAGAACGAGAAGTCGTTGGCGTGGATCGTGTTGTATTGCAATCCACTCAGATCGACGAAGTGTGGCTCCTGCGGGTTCGCTGCCTCCTCAAACGGGTACAGACGCCAGTGCTTTTTTATGTGGGCTGCCGTCTTCGACAGGCTTCCCTCTATCACGATGGCGCGCATCAACACGTAATTCATGTAAGTTCGGGACTGTGCGACGTGGTAGCCATCTGGGATCTCGCCTTCGTAGCCGGGCGGCAGGAACAGGTACTTACCACCCTGGCCGCGGTCTGGGCCAGTGAAGCCAACATCGACAACCCAGCGGAAGAAGGCGTCATCAACGGGTCCGAGGACACCCGGCGGGACCTCCATGACGGTCGGCCCATCCGAAACGTTGATTTCTGCTATGCAATAGATGACCGTGGTGTTGGGGGTCAGCCAGAGGGTGCGTGCGTCGAATGGCTGTTTGTGGATGCCCATGCTAAAGGTGTCCATACCGTCCTCCTTCATGCCCCGGACAAAGGCGTAGATCGAGGCCGCCGGGCAGCCCGTCAGGAAGGTCTCGACACCCCGTGAGAAGTCGAGTTGGTCGTCGACCTTCTGCACCGTCTCATCTGAAGGCATTCCATCGAAGAAATCCAACCGTCCGAGCCGAGAGGTCTCGACCATATCTGGGGTCTGAATCGACTTGGGGACATTCGCCGAGTATTTTGGGCTGCTGCTTTTTCCATTCTGACTATTTCTATTCATGACAAGCTCATTATAATATTAACAAAGGGTCTCTCTGCTTTCGTCGAGTATGGACGAAAAACAAAGATCGATATTTTGAAGGCTCTCCGGCAGCGAGTTTTGCATCGCCCCCAGAGAGCGGTGGATGAGTCACTTTTTACTTCATTTTCGTCAAGTCGCCGGGCTTCCAGGTTTTGTCAAAGAAAGGTTCCAGCGGCCCGTACAGGCGGATATAAGGGAACCAGCCTTGATCCGGCAGGGTCTTGACCCAATTCTTCTCCTTGCCCTGTGGAGCTTCAGGCCCAAAATAAATATCAACAGAGCCATCGGCGTTGATATCGGGTTGATCGAACAGGCTGATGCTGGGTTTGGGCATCCCGTTCTGCAGCAGTGAGCGCGTCTCTGCATCATAGACCGTTACAGACCAAAAGTCTTTGGCCGGGATCCCTGCAGGCAAGGTAAGCTTATAATCCTGACCACCATCCAGGTAATCACCATCTTTATCTTTATAAGTCGCAAGATACTGGGAGCCCACCCCAACCATTTTTAGTTCCATGGCTGGTGTAACTACAACTGCAGTGTAATGAAACAGTGTCCGGGCATCCAATAAACGAACGCCATCCCGCTCAAATTTGTACCCACCAATAAAGATCGTTTCCCAGTGACGATCCGGGTACATTTTGGCTTGGGGGTCCCGATTTGCGAAAGCAATGGCTTTGGCCATGCCATCGCCTAACCTGGCGCCGTCTGCCAGAATTTTTTGCATCCGTGCATCTGGATTGAAATCTTTCCCTTTCTCAATCCCCAAAGCTTTTAACAATCCCAATTCATCAGGTGTAAAGGCTGATGAGGGTTCATACTGAACCATTTTATTCAACAAATCGAAATAGGTGATATCCCGTGGATGGGTAGAATCGTGTTTTTTGAAGGATAAGATGAAGGTGTCAGGTTCATGAACCCCATCAGCGAGTGAATATATCTTAAAATTTTCACTGAAATAAGTAAGGGCTGCATCCCCACGACCGGTATTCTTTTCTAAGCCGCGCACCATTACCCAGTTGCGGTATGTGCTGGATTTGAAAACAAAATAGCCCTCAGGGACCTCGCCATCATAACCAGGCGGAAGAAGCAAATATTTACCGCCCATGCCCTTATCCATGCCAGCGTTCCCCAAATCAGCCAAATAGCGCATGAAACCATCATTAATGACGCCCAGCACCATCGGAGGCACCTCAATCACAGCGGGGCCCATTTGTTTTAGGTCCACGCTGGCTGACGCATAAATGCTTTCAGTATTGTATGTCAGACCGATCGCTTCGGATTTCCCTGCACCAGGCTCCACATATACCCCAATACCACCGGTTTCACTAACACCCATATCCCGGGGATGTGTATCGAGAAATGCCTGCATGGACATCGCTGGTATAAAATCAAGATAAGCACGGGTAGCGCGCTGCAGATCCAGCTGGTCATATAGTTTGCTAATGGTCTCTTCGGTGGGATATCCGCATTTAAATTCGAGTTCCTCTTTAAGTATACTGACTTTTGATTTTGTAAATTTATTTGTCATTTTTATTTTCTCCAGTTGATTAATAAGATTATCTTGGCGTTTTTTGGATGAATGCAACCTGGAATAAAAGGTTTATTTGATAAGGCATGCAGTGAAGATGTCATCCCTGACAGCCATTGATTGGGACTCTATGCCCCAAATGCATTTCGTAATTCTTCTTCCTGTTCTATGGTCAGGTTGGTTGAGACCAGTTCGAAATCCATGCCCTTTAACGCTTCGACCACCCGGTCCACCACAGCATTGGTGGTCATCAGGAACAGGGCGGAGGTGCCGGGTTCCACTTCGTTACGGACCCGCTTGATGAAGTTATCGTCAATGCCATAGTCGGCGAAGTGACCGGTGAGGGCACCCATGGCAGCACCCACAGCCAACCCAAACCCTGGAATAAAAAACAATAAACCGAAGAGCATGCCCCAGAATGCGCCATCCAGGGCACCGGCGCCCGTCAGGTTGACCGCCTGCTTGGTTTTGGGAGCCTTCTTATCCTCTGGCCAGGAGACGGTGGCGGCATCAACCACGGTGATCAACTCCTGGTTTTGCATCTTAAAGACTTGGTTAAGCATTTCCTGGGCACCCTGAGGGGACCCGAATTTGAAAACGGTCAGGGTATTCATTTGGTCCTTTCTCGTGAACGATTGATATTGATGATTTTTTTGGGGATATGCAGGATTACACATCCATTAATCAGAAAAAACTTTGGCTAACACACATTCGCGTGTTACCACCATGTCTATTATAACGATTTTTTAATTTTATTGCCATTAAGATGTAGATTTTTGGGTCAACATCATCATGTGATTTAGATGAAACAGCTCGTAGCAATGCTTAAAGGCTCTCAACATTTGTTGAGAACCTTTTTGATCATTTTTTAAAAACATTCACTAAGCAGTACGATCGCTTTGTGATTAAATTATGCACTCTCCAATTAATTCGAGGAAGGTTTGGGCTGCCAGGGCCAATGACCTTCCATTTCGACCACCAGGGACCAGGAGAGGAAGGTACGGATCACAACCAGAAGACCCAGCCCCAAGATGCTTGCCAGAGAGGGTTCCAGGGCTACCGTGCGGATGACATCCGCTGCGACCAGGATTTCGAGGCTGAGCAGCAGCGCCCTTGCCAGCCCATGTTTATACTGCTGGAAGCGTTCTCGAGTCGATAATTTTTTTTGAATGGTAAACAGGATATATCGAAACGTTGCAAAAATTAAGGCAAAAAGGATGATGATGACTGCCACCCCCTCAATAAATATGGAAGCCACCTCGATCCAACCAACTGCGCCTTCAGTGATTTCATTGAAGGCTGGATTATTGATCATTTCTAAAACCATGATGATTTCCTCCGGTAGATGCCTTATTTTCCAAGGTGAAAAATGCAGGGTTTTGAACCAGGCTACTGCGTCCTCCATTCCAATGGAGGCTGGTTACAGCCCCGTTAGGTTAACCTGCTCCACGCATCTGACAATTGAAACTTCCATTTTGATGGCAACACAGCAACCTATCTTGAGTTTTCCTGTTATGGCGTGAGTTGACACTTCCATCTCACGCCACCGAGGAAATGGGATTGTGTATTTAAATGTTAATTCTCGTCTTCTTCTGGTGCAGGACTGCCCTGCTCTGATTCACCGGTTTCACTGGTGGCTTCGGCTTTTGGGGATACTTCTTCACCCACCAGGTCCCTGGCGGCATCGCGCATCCCCTCGGCTGCTGCCAGTTGGGAGAGACCCTGGGCGGTCATTTCAGCGCCTGTCTGAGCCAGTTCTTCGCTCCTGGCAGTCATATCTGCTGAAATGTCCAACCTGGCAGCACCTTCTTCGACTTCTTCCAAGCCTAACCCCTCAACTTGAGCGCCGGTCTCTTCCATGTATTCTGCCAGTGCGTGGGTTGCCCCAAAGCGCAAAAGGACTTCCACGGCGATATTTTGGAGTTCCTCGCCTTTGACTTCCAGGAAGTCGGCCAGCACTGGCATATCCAGGGCGGCGACCACATCACTGACCGTCCAGAGCTGGCCGGCAATTGCTGCCAGGTCCATACCGTAACCGAGTTCCTCCTGGCTTAATGCGGAAACCAGGGCGCTTTGAATGGCGATATCGTCGGAGGCAGCCAGCATGGCAGCCCCCTGCCCAAGATCATTAACACCAGCATCTGCAACAGCCCGGCCTAAGGCTTCGGCGATTTGCGCAGCACGAAAGGTATCCTGTCCCTGGGCAACATCGCGAGCGCCACCCGCCAGCATCACCCGGCTGGCTGAGCCGACAGTTTCTGCTTCCTTGAGCTTATTTTCGATTTTCATTCCTTTTGTTTTCTGGGGTGTCTGGTCTTTCTTGACAGGTTTTTCTTTCTTTTTTGCCATTGATTGTATCCTTTCTCATCATTTCATCCATTAAGTTTTTCGAATTCAAAGCCCAAGCAGTTGTTTCTTCTTCGCTTCAAATTCCTCATCTGTGAGGATCCCCTTATCGCGTAACTCACCCAGTTTTTCCAATTCGGCAATGTAATCAGGCTGCGTGGCGCCAGTGGTGGGTGATGAGGCCGCCTGGGGAGCCCCAGATGGGCTATTCTGCTGGTCGAGTGCAGCCTGCTCCTCAGGGGTCAGGGGTTGGGACTGGATATTTAGTTCCTGCATGGCTTGATTCAAGTCCTGATCTTCGAGCTGGTCTGGCGGCAGACCGGTATGTTCTTCAATTCGATTAGCGTCCTGCTGCGAAAGCTTAATGGCGGCAGCCGTCCCTGAGGCTGCCAGCACCATCATGCCGCCGACAAATAAGGTCCGTCGTCGCATCCTACGGGCTACCCTGCGAGTAGTTCTGCGGGAAGTTCTACGGGCGGTTCTGCGTGCAACTCTGCGTCCTGATCGTCTATACATTTTTTCTTACCTCCGTTGGTTTAATTTTTTATCCAAGTAAAACGCTGATACCCATAATAATCACTGAATAATTCTGATACCGAATAAGTCTTAGCTAACCCCAAAGTGTTGGGAAAGTCAAAACAATAAAAATTGTGATGATGAATGTCAGGGTTGCAAAGGAAATCAGCCCAATACGAATTTTGACCGATTTAAACTCGGAACTCATACCGCCGAAAAATAAGACCGAGGCAAAGATCACCGTCAGCAAGACATAATTATCTGCTCGCGCATCGTTCCGGCGGGCTTCCTCAAGATGAAAAGAGACTTCTTCAAGGAGACGGTCTGATTCCTCCTGGGCTGCTGATTGGTATTCCACCATTTCAAAAGGGGAGGTGGGTGAATCGGGATTTTGCAGCGGTTGGGTTTCGATCCAAGCCTCAACAGCGACTTTCATTTCAGGTCGGAAACGTTCCATGAGAAAATCAAACAAAAATTCATCGCCACTGCTGTAAGCAGCAGCAAATTCTGTGAACATATTGACATCGATAGTTGTGAGCTGCAAGGCCTGGTTGGACATCCTGACCGACTCGGTTCTGGCAGCATTAGCTGAATTGTAACTGATCGTCTCCTCACCACCCCAAAGCGTCGATTGGTAAGCGCACCAGGCTGAGGCCACGGTTGCCAGAGATATGAGCACGGCTGAAATAATTTCAACCCATTGATTCAACCGCTCAAGCTGGCTTTT
>Ga0207796_1000625_pt1 | contig 13729 bp, 10 predicted proteins | sample Pon1CUnioCityCA_6_FD_187274 | JGI IMG/M metagenome (GOLD analysis project Ga0207796, IMG submission 187274) | Marine sediment microbial community from Union City, CA, USA - Pond 1C Sediment 1 (SPAdes) | ecosystem: Environmental > Aquatic > Marine > Intertidal zone > Salt pond sediment ...
CTGCGCCTGATGGAACAATTCTTTATCAATACAATCCTGAGACAGGTGCCTTTTCAAGTTCTATTTTTGAAGCACCCCTCATTGGTAACCAGGGTGAATTGTCAATATTCTTCCCACGGGATAACCAGAAAGCCCTATTGCCGGGCAATTACCTATTTACTTTCTCAACCCAATCGGCAGAAGGACTTCAAGAACTCCAGGTCATTCTACGCAGCGGTCGAGTAAATGAATTACAAGCCTTCGACTTAAATTTATGGTTAGCCGTAGATGACGAGTCTTTTTATGACCAGGAATCGCTGGAACAACTGGAATTGGAGATCTTCCAAATATTAAAAGAAAAAATGAGCCCGTTTAACTTGGTACCGGGAAAAATTGCCTTCATTCAACCCGCAATGGATGAACTGGAGACTTTTACTTCAATCAATGTTCAGACAGATTTAGCTGACTGCAGCTATATGATTGCAGAAAACGCCGATAATCCCCGAGGATTGAACATAGGTTTGGTAGAACAGATTTATGACGGGAACCCTGAAATATCGACAAATATTAAGGCTGTCAGTAGCGGGGCACCAGGAATGATCCTCTCAACCGCTTCTCCCCATTCTTGCATCCTGATAGAATGGCCTTTTTTCAAAGCAAATTTACCGGGTCTGGCAGATTCCATTCTTGAGCATTTGATCGTGTTCAGCGGTATTGATACCCGTGGGACACAATCCCCAAATGAACAAGGCGCTCAGATAAACCACGAAATAGCCTGGCGAATTCGCCGACATCCCCTCTTTTATAATGCGGATTAAGCGTTCAGGCTGATCCAATCAATCGAATCTTCCCCATTGAAACGTTCACGCATCACGTTTATCGCCTGGGGATTATTATCGACCAGGATAAATTGACGTCCCATTTCGAGACAAACCTCCCCAATCGTGCCGCTCCCTGCGAAAAAGTCCAAGACTGCATCCCCGGGATTTGATGAAGCGCCTACGATTCGCTTCAATACACCTACCGGCTTTTGAGTTGGATAACCCGTTTTTTCTTTACTGTTGGTTCCTACAATCGTGTGCCACCAGGTATCTGTCGGGAACTTCCCGCGAGCCGCCTTCTCCTTGCCCACCAGGCCAGGTGCCATATAAGGGATGCGATCTACTTCGTCACGATTAAATGTATACCTATTGGGATTCTTTGCGTAGAAAAGAATATTATCGTGCTTTGCCGGCCAGCGCTTTTTCGACCGACCCCCAAAATCGTAAGCCCAAATTATCTCATTGATAAATGAATCACGCCCAAAAATTTCATCTAACAATATTTTACAATAATGAACTTCCCTATAATCGATGTGAAAATACAAACTCCCATTAGGTGTAAGCACCCTGTAAGCTTCCACCAGGCGGGGTTCTAAAAAACTTAAATAATCGTCAAAATAATCTCGATAAGCTCTCTCCCCAATAACCGTGGTCTGATAACGGTTGCCGCCAAAGCCGACCCTATCCCCATTTTCATCCTGAGAAACGCGAATTTGTGTGCGAGCCTGTTTTTTGCCCGTATTAAAAGGGGGGTCAATGTAAATCAGATCAACTGTTTCATCTTCCAATAACCCAAGGACTTGTAAATTATCACCAAAATATATTTTATTCTCCATAGCTTTATTTTAACATTATCTGCAATACCCCGTCAGGCAAATAACATGGTATCGAATTTTCTGTTGTTTCCCAAATTTCCCACCCTCACCTCAATCCCTGCTGTATGGAATAGAGAGATAGGTAACACATGTTCGGAGACATAGGTAACAGATGATCTGGTTGGTCAAATCATCTGTTATTCGTAACATCTTGCACCCTCACCTCAATCCTCTCCTTCGGTGAGGGAGAGGACGTTAAGGTCTCATTGATCCTGAAATTGTGGAAAAATGTTCGGCCATTTTTTGGATGCAGCTTAAGCGCCCTCTCCTTTGCCAAGGGGGTATAGACCGGAGAGATAGTTAACACATGTTCGGAGACATAGGTAACAGATGATCTGGTTGGTCAAATTATCTGTTATTCGTAACATCTTGCACCCTCACCTCAATCCTCTCCCTCGGTGAGGGAGAGTACGTTAAGGTCTCATTGATCCTGAAATTGTGGAAAAATTTTCGGTCATTTTATGGATGCAGCTTAAGCACCCGCTCCTTTGCTAAAGGGGTATCGACTGTGAGATAGGTAACACATCTTCGGAGACATAGGTAACAGTTGACTGGCTGGTCGAATTATCTGTTATTCCCAAATCTTGCACCCTCTCCCTTTGGAAAAGGGAGAGGGCAGGGTGAGGGTTTCCATAGTTTTCACATTGTCAAGAAACCATGGAAGTAGGGAAAAATATATAGCCATCAACAACAACCTCATCCTACTTCCACCCGCTCAGGAATCATAGAATAAACCTTTTCAAATCAAACCTTAAAATATCCTAATTTGCACTTGACATACTATGTTATACATACTATAATGTTTATCAGTATAAGATGTATATCATTATGAAAGGTTATCTATTATGAAAGATGATGCCGTACATGAACAAACTCAAAACCTGGTGCAGGAACTGCGCCGTGGGGTGATCGTACTGGCTGTCCTCAGCCAACTTGATCAGGAACAATACGGTTACTCCCTGATGAAAGGGCTTGAAGATCAGGGTTTGCAAGTTGACCAGGGCACCCTTTATCCCTTGCTGCGGCGATTGGAAGAACAGGGACTGCTGGCAAGTGATTGGCGTGTCGAAACCTCTCGCCCCCGCCGATACTATATTCTGAGTGAATTTGGAAAAGAAGTCCTTGAAAACATGACTTCAGAATGGGAACGAATAAAAACAACAATGGATAATATGTTAACAAATACTAAGGAGATTCAAAATGAAGCTGATTAATTTATATCTGGATGAAATTCGACGTCATCTACCACCCAGGAATCGTGAGGATATTCTCAAAGAGATCCGTTCCACATTGATGGACATGGTCGAAGATAGAAACCCCGACCCGAACCAAAGCCCAAAAGAGCAAATAATAAAGGCTGTTTTAAAAGAATTTGGTTCGCCCCGTGAAGTCGCAGCACAATACGGTGCGAAGAATTATTTGATCGGCCCTCGCTTGTTTCCGGCTTATATTCAGGTCCTCAGAATCGTGCTGATTGTTATCGCAGCGCTGAATGTTCTGGGAATTGTTGTGACCATTGTCAACCAACCGACCATTGATACTGGGATATTCGACACCATCGCTGAAATTGTAGGCGGTTTATTCAGCAGCCTCTTTACAGGCTTTGGGATCGTCACCCTTTCCTTTGCCGGTATTGAACGAACCACACCGGAAGAATGGCGGGTTGAAATTGATCAAAAATGGGAGCCGGAACAACTTTTGAAGCATGAAGATGTTAAGAAGGTGAGTTACACCGGCCTGGCATTTGAAATTACATTGACTTTGATCTTCATTGCCCTCATCAATTTCTTTCTTGATCGGATAGGGATTTATTACCTTGGAGATTCAGGCTGGGTTTCTGAGCCTATCTTGAATGATAATTTCCTACGCTATGTCCCCTGGATCACCGCTTACTCAGTCCTTGATATTGGCTTGAATCTGTATCTCATTCGCACCGGATTCTGGGATAAGTGGGCATCACTGAGCAAGATATTGATCAACGCCTTCAAAATCGCAGTGAACTTTGCAATCATTCTGGGACCTGCAGTCATTACGGTCACCACCAATGCCTTGCAGAACCTGGGAGGATTTGACCTGGAAATCACAGCCCGGGAATTATCCCGGGGGATGAATTTCGGTCTTGATGTGATCCTTGGGCTGGCAATTTTTGGTTTGGTGGTGGAATCTCTCAAGATCATCTACACAAATTTCATCAGAGGCAGCGGTGAAAATATAGAAATTCACGTTGAGAAACAAGATTAAAGTTTTCTCAAAAGATCCCACTTGGTTTCATTGTGGGATCTTTTTTTATTTAATGGATCCTTTTTATCAAACCGGAAATATCATTGTTTAATCTTGACTCTAACAACATGTTAACACTCCACCAGTACCTTAAAAATTAGAGAACGTGAAGGTAAATAGAAAAAAGGAGTAGAACATGTTGAAGAATGGCAAGTTGATTACAATACTGGCTGGTTTGATGTTGTTTTCTGTTCTTTTATCTGCCTGTCAGGCATTAGGAACAGATCTTCCAGAGGAAGATATTGTTGGAACATCAGCGGCTCAAACAATGATGGCAATTACTCAAACAGAGGCTACGGAGACAGAAGAAGAACCAACCCCAACTGACATACCGGAGCCAACAAACACCCCTCAACCCACCCCAACGGCAACTGCAGAATCATCAAATGACGATAATAATAATAGCAATGACAATAATACCACCTGCAATTGGGGTGCTTTTGTGGAAGGTTCCACCGTAGAGGACCGGTCTGTGTACGACCCGGGCGAGGCTTTCACTATTGTTTGGGAATTAGAAAATATTGGCGATTGCACCTGGACAACAGATTACCAGGTCGTTTTCAGTTCAGGCTACCAAATGGATGCACCAGCAGTTATGGACATGCCCCAGGTGGTGGACCCTGGAGAGACCGTTGATATCAGTATGGATATGGTCGCCCCTGGGTCACCAGGCACATATACCGGCTACTGGTTATTGACCGATGAAGAAGGCGATGTTTTTGGCCTCGGTGAAGATAAAGATACCCCCTTCTGGGTCAGCATTCGTGTGACCGAAGAAGATGGAAATATCATATATAACTTCGCTGAAAACTTGTGCGATGCAGGCTGGGAATCCAGTGTTGAAGAAGATATTCCCTGCCCCAGTGAAGAGGACTTTGATCAAGGATTTGTACAATCCATCGATAATCCCCAAATGGAAAATGGGGAATCTTACGATGAACCAGCGATCCTGACCGTTCCTGACCAAGGAGAAGGCGGGTACATGGTAGGTCGCTACCCTAACATGACCATCGAAGAAGGTGATCATTTCCGGGCGACTATCGGCTGCCAATACGGTGCGGAGGATTGCAATGTGACTTTCACTTTACGATCCGTAATGACTGGTGAAGGTTTTGATAATCTCGGTTCCTGGCGCGAGATCAATGAAGGACGATTATATCCTATTGATGTTGACCTTTCCGATTTTGCAGGAATGAATGCCGGAATGGTTCTTTCTGTCATTGCAGCGGACGATTCCGGTGAAAATCGCGCGATTTGGCTTGATCCGAGGATTGTTAGGGACACCGAAGATACCGTATCCGAGGACGAATGCCACCAGGCGCAGTTTATTGGAGATGTGACTATTGAAGACCGTGCCAACCTCGAACCCGGAGAAGCCTTTACCAAGGTATGGCGAATTCGAAATATGAGTGAGTGCACCTGGGATGAAGAATACCAGGTCGTGTTTAGCTCGGGATACCAAATGTCAGCTCCGGATGTCATTAATTTGCCGGAAGAAGTGGAACCAGGGGATACAGTAGATATCAGCATCGATATGATTGCACCTGAATCCACCGGCACATACACCAGTTACTGGATGCTGAGAGATGAGGATGGCAACCGATTTGGCGTGGGTGAAGACAACGATACGCCCTTCTGGGTGCGGATTAGAGTCACCGAAGAGGATGAGACCATCGGCTATAATTTTGCAGAAAACCTATGCGAAGCCACCTGGCGCTCAAGCGAAAATGAGGATATACCCTGTCCTTCTGAGGAAGATTTTGAAGAGGGTTTTGTACAAAGTGTCGAAAACCCCCGTTTAGAAGATGGCAGGTCCTATTCAGAGCCCACTATCCTGACCTATCCTGACCAGGGCGAAGGCGGTTACATTGTAGGACGTTATCCTCCGATGACAATTGAAGAGGGCGACCATTTTAGGGCAACAATTGGATGTCAGGAAGGCGCTGAGGATTGTTATGTGAACTACACCCTCAGAATCTTACATTCCAGAGAAGGATACGATCGATTAGGGATGTGGCTGGAAGATTATGAAGGTTTCTATGCCCCAATTGATGTTGACCTCTCTGAATATGCCGGTGAAGAAGTTGAGATTGTCCTATCAGCGATATCCGCAGATGACACCGACGAAAATTATGCCCTTTGGCTCGATCCCAGGATTGTCAATGACCCTGGCGATGAGGTAGAGGATCCAACCCCTATCGATGAAGAGGGTTATTACGAATTCTATGATCTGGCAAGCAATTACTGCGATGCCGGCTGGGAGACAAGCGTTGAGGATTCTATCTCATGCCCCTCTGAGGAAGACCTCGAAGATGGCTTTGTACAACTGGTTGATGAACAACAGCTTGAAGATGGCAATACATACGATGAGCCCGCAATTCTGACTTATCCCGCCTCAGGGAGAAGCGGTTATGTCGTCGGTCGCTACTATGATGTGAACATCGAAGAAGGCGACCTGTTCAGGGCGTCCATTGGATGTCAGTACACTGCCCAGGATTGTGATGTAAGATACACATTGAGGGTCGGAGTTGAGGGCGAAGGGTTAACCACCATCGGTCAATGGCGAGAAATCTATGATGGTGAGATCTACCAAATTGATATCGATTTATCAGAGTATGCAGGGATGGAAATTGACTTGATCCTATCTGTAATTTCTCAGGATGAGTCTCAAGAGAATTACGCAATGTGGCTCAGACCAAGAATATTGCGAGAATCCGATTAAACCTGAAATTGACCTCGAATTTGAAGGGGCTGTCTTGACTGGCAGCCCCTGATTATATTTTTCCTGACAAGTCCCTTTGATATTGGTATTTGAGTGTGTTTATAAAGTATAATTAGACAAATAAGGTAAGAATAATAAAATAACAAGAAAGGAATTTTAGATGACAAAAAAATACTTGCCGATAATTCTTCTGTTAGGCTCATTTCTACTTTTCGCATGCAGTTCTCCAAATGACTCTTCTAATAATAACGTTCAATCGATGGAAACGCAGCAAGAACAACTTCAACCAACATTAACCGCCACGCTATCTCAAGAAGACCCCGCAACCGAAGAGCCTCAAAAAACACCAACAAATGAAGCAATGACGGAAACGCCCAATGATCAGCAGATAGATTCCGAAAGTTTATGTTATCATCCCTACTTCCCCGTAATTGAAGGCGCATCATGGACATATGATGATGATCTTGACGAAGATTACACCATACGGATTACAGAAACCAGGGAAAACAGCTTCACAATGACTCAACAATTATTAAATGACGAAAACTTCTTGTTTACAGCAGATTGGTATTGCTCAGAGGAAGGCATTTTAAGAGGATCTTTTGCTCAAGTAGATCTAATAAACCAGGCTGGAGGTGATGCAGAATCGCCAGAATTCGAGTTCGAGACACTCGAATGGGAGGGTGAAACCTTACCTAATCCTGATTTGTTAGAAGTTGGCTATGCATGGACATCAACTTATAAACTCTCCGCAAATTACGATATTGAAGGTTTTTCCGACACCTTTGAGGTAAATGTGACCATTGATCATGAGATCGCATCCATTGAAGAAGTCACAGTACCCGCAGGCGCTTTTTCTGAAGCAATTCGCGTGGATAGTACCGGTCAAATCGACATGGGGTCACTCTTTGGTGAGAACAACACCTTTTTCAGCAGTTTCGATTTCGGCTACAGCACCTGGTATGTAGAAGGAGTTGGCATGGTTAGATCCAGCAGTGAGATTTCAGGATTCAACAGCGGTGTTTCTTTGACTGATTCATCCTTGTTAAATTAATTGTGACTAACATAACAAAAATTTTATAATCTGCCTTATAATTGCATTACACTAAAGACCCCACATGGCTTACACCATATGGGATTTATAAATTTTGAAATTGTAAAATAGGAGATTATCATGGGACACATCCCCGAGGATGAAAATTTTGATGAGTTTATGAATGCCTCAGCAGAGGAATGGAGCGAGCCTGAGGAACCTGAACCCGTTCCTGAAACCCCTCCAGAGCCTACCAACAGGTGGGGATCCCCGATCCCTGATCCTAACGGCGGGGAAGTTCCAGAACACATTGGAGCTGAACCTGAAGAGCCCATTGGGCCGCTACCGCCCGTCCAGCCAAAGAAAAGTGCATCAAAATGGTGGATCATTGCCATCGCTGTGATTCTAATACTTTGTATATGTGCCTGTGTCCTTTTGGTTGGGTTACCTTTGCTTGGTGTCAGCATTTTCGAAAACAGCGTCATCACGTACTAGATAAAAAACCAGACTAAGTAAAAATACCGCACCAAATTTAGGGTGCGGTATTTAAGCGTGCCGTTCTTTATATTTTTTAACAATGATCAAGAAAATAACGGTGAATGTCGATCAACTCCTTATCTTCCAGGGCAACAGCTCTCTCATAGCTGCCGTCGGGCTGCATTCGCCATCCCTTGATATGATCCCGTAGGTAAACCTCCAAAACATCATTTCTTATATGGTGAATCATGTCCTTATCCTCAACCGGGAAAAGTACTTCAACCCGCTGATTGAGATTCCTGGGCATCAGGTCTGCACTGCCAAGATAAACAATTTCTTCACCGTGATTATAGAAATAATAAATCCGAGAGTGTTCCAAAAAACGCCCGATAACGCTTAATACCTGGATATTCTCACTAAGACCCTCAACGCCAGGTCGCAAGCAGCAAATCCCCCTTACGATAAGTGTAATTTTTATCCCGGTCTGTGAGGCCTTATAAAGCAGACGGATCATATCCCCGTCCACCAGGGCATTCATCTTCAAAATAATCCTGCCGTCACCATGCTTTTTATGCTGCAAAATTTCCTGGTTGATCAATTCCGCGACTCTATCTCGGAGCTGCACCGGTGCTACCATCAATTTGCGGTAGTTCTCCTTTGCAGAGTAGCCAGTAAGGTAATTGAACAAATCCGTGGCGTCTGCACCAATTGCATCATCGCTGGTGAACATGCCAATATCTTCATATAATTTTGCTGTCGTGTGATTATAATTGCCGGTCGACATGTGAACATACCTGCGGATATGCTCTCCTTCTTTGCGAACCACCAGGGCTATTTTCGAGTGTGTTTTCAAGCCCAGCAATCCGTAAGTCACATGGACCCCTTCTTGCTCGAGCAGTTTTGCCCATTCAATATTGCTCTCCTCATCAAAGCGGGCTTTTAACTCCACCAAAACAGCTACTTGTTTACCGTAGTCACGGCGAGCCTGCAACAGCATTCGAACAACCGGTGAATTATGCCCTATCCTGTATAGTGTTTGCTTGATCGCCATAACATTAGGGTCAATAGCGGCATTGCGTAAAAACTCAATGACAGGATCAAAAGACTCATAAGGATGATGAAGCATGACATCATTATCACGTATGATATTGAAGAATTGTTCAGGTTTGGCATCACGATCAAATTGAAATTCGTCAGGTAAAACCGGATTGAAGCGTCTGAATTTTAGATCCTGGCGATCAATTTGAGAAATCTGTGAAAGACTCCGTAATAAAACCGGGTTATCGTAAGTGTAAATAAATTGTGATTCAACTTTCAGGTTGTCAACCAGGATTTTTAACACGTAATCCGGCATTTCAGAGCTAACCATCAGTCGCACAACCGATCCAAAACGGCGCCGTCGAACACTTTCCTCCATGACCTCCAGCAAATCCATCACTTCCAAGCCCTGCAATTCGATCTCAGCATTACGGACCACGTGAAAAGGATGTGCTTCGATAATGGTCATTCCCGGGAACAAATCCGCCAAATTTGCCATGATCACTTCGCTGATCCAAACAAAATCATGTTTTCGATAATTCTTCACCCTCGGTGAAGGATCATAGGCTGCTTTTTTGCAGGGAAGAAAATGCGGTAAAGAGCCTGGAACCTTCAATCGGGCGAAATGGTGTTCTCCATCCTGATCCTCAACAACAACTGCCAAGTTATAGCTCAAATTTGAAATATACGGAAAGGGATGACCTGGGTCAAAAGCTAAGGGGGTCAACACAGGAAAGATCACTTCTTTGTAATACCCATCCACCCTTGATTTTTGTGCCTTGTTTAACTCATCATAGTGGTAAATTCTGATCCCAGCCTCATGCAGTTCAGGTTTAATCATCTCAAAAAAACACTGATGTGCTTCGCCAATTATTTTGCTTGCTTCCTTGCGAATTTCACGTAACTGCCTTTGAGGTGTCATGTCCTCAAAATAAAATCTGTCTTTATCAGTATCCATCCCCATTGACAGACCGCCCACCCGAACCATAAAGAACTCATCCAGACCAGATCCCAATATACTCAAGAATCGAACCCGCTCCAGCAAAGGCGTTTCAGGATTTGTTACCTCAAAAAGCACACGCCGAAAGAATTTGAGCATTGACATCTCTCGACTGAGGTAATTCATTGGATTATCAACTGATGCCAACTGGACCTTTTTTTCTTCTGGATTTTCATTTCCCATGGTGATAACCTTATTGATAAACACTATCAAATTTATGTGGTTCAAGTATACATCAAAATTCTCAAAGAAAATCGATAAAAAATGGGATTATAATAATATTATTAAAAGATACGGTCAAAATTGAAAATTTTTGTCAGGTATTCGTCCTGTCTGCGATTGTGGATTACGACCTAATAAGGTGACCCATAGAATAGCGCTTGACAATGCCTGAAAATTACTTAACAATTGAATTTCAGGAATTAAAATTTCATTCAATTAATACGCAGTTTACCAATGAAGCAGAATTAACTTAAGGAGAGAAAAAGTATGGAAGGACACACCAATTTCCCCGCTCCATTTTATCGTTGGCGTCCTCATCCCTGGCACGGTCTTGAAATCGGTCCAGAACCCCCCGACCGTGTCTATGCTTATATTGAAATGACCCCCTTTGACTACATTAAATATGAGGTAGACAAAGTCACCGGTTATCTGCACGTTGACAGACCCCAGCGAACTTCCTCTTTGCCGCCTACATTGTACGGATTTATTCCGCGCACATTCTGCGACGAACGGGTCAAAGCCCTTTCACAAAACGCCCTTCGAGGCGACGGCGACCCATTGGACATTTGCGTCGTAAGCGAAAGACCAATAAACCGCTCTGAAATTTTTCTAAACGCCATCATCGTTGGTGTGATCCAACTCCTCGACCATGATGAAGCAGACGACAAAATTATCGCCATCCTGGAAAATGATCTGGTTTACGGTCATATCCGAGATATCGAAGAATTACCAAAGGTGCTTGTTGAACGAATGCAGCACTACTTCAAGACCTACAAGATGATCCCGGGCCAAAAGCCAGGCATAGAACTGATCGGTACCGCGGGTCATGAAAAAGCAAAGAAAATTGTCACTGCTGCTATACAGGATTATGACGAAGCATTCGGACGTATATAGAAAGAATCCTAACTAATTTAATAGTTTTCTCATCAAAACGCTTGTCAGGAATCAAGCTTCACGCTAGAATTCAGGCATGCGTTTTGATATTTTTTCACTCTTCCCAGAAATCTTCAGTACATACCTTGATACAAGCATCCTTAAAAGAGCCCGGGAATCGGGGCATTTAGAAGTATTCACCCACAACATACGAGACTATGCGTTCGACAAACACCACACCACGGATGATACGCCCTATGGCGGCGGCGGTGGGATGGTGATGAAACCTGAACCAATATTCACGGCCATGGAGGAGACCTTAGGAACACCGCCGAAATGCCCGATCATCCTGCTTTCGCCTCAAGGACGCCTTTTCAACCAGGAGATTGCCTTCGAATTATCAAAACACAGCCACCTGGCATTGCTATGTGGAAGATATGAAAGTGTCGATGAGCGGATTCGGCAGCATCTGGTTACAGATTCCATCTCCATCGGTGACTACGTGTTGACCGGCGGTGAGCTTCCTGCCCTGATCATTGTTGATGCTGTCACACGTCTTCTTCCGGGTGTTTTGGGAGATCCAGACGCTGCGGTAGACGATTCCCATGCCACAGGACTGCTTGAATACCCCCATTACACCCGACCGCCAGCGTTTCGAGGCTGGGAAGTTCCTGACATACTGCTCTCCGGCAATCATGCTGAAATCGCTCGCTGGCGCCGCCAGCAGTCGCTCAAGAGAACCCTCGAACTCAGACCTGATTTGCTTTCCAAAGCTGATTTAAGCCAGGAAGACCTGGTTTATTTAGAAAGCCTGGGATATCACCAGGGGAATCAATCCGTCTAACCACACACTTCAAGGAGAATTAATGCAAGCAAAACAAATGAATTATGGAAAAACCTTATTGCTGGGCTTTGGGTATTTTGGGGTCAGCGTGATATGGTCCATCTACAACGCCTTTGTCCCCTTATTTTTAGATGAGCGTTTCGGTCTCCAAGCAGGATTTATTTCTTTTATTATGGTGCTGGACAATATCGCAGCTCTGATTATTCAGCCGCCTTTGGGAGTCTTTTCAGATCGACTGCGTTCACCAATTGGACGGCGGCTGCCTTTTGTAGTCGTCGGCGCACCTCTGGCAGCAGCCATGTTCGGACTGATCCCTTATGCTCAGGTTTTGCCTTTGTTCATATTGAGCTGTATTACCTTGCTGCTCGCGATGGCTTTTTGGCGAACGCCCATTATTGCCCTCATGCCCGACATCACCCCCTCGAACCAGCGTTCACAGGCAAACGGCGTAATCAACTTAATGGGAGGATTGGGTGCAGTACTGGCTACCTTAATTGGTGGTACGCTCTACAATATCAATCCTGCCTATCCTTTCTTCCTTGCTGCCGGTCTTGTGGTAATTGCTGCTGCACTCGTGTTGATCTTTGTCCGGGAACCAAAACAATACATCGCTTCCAAACTTCACCTGGCAGATAAAAGAGAAGGTGCCCACATGGAAGAGAAAGTCCTGAAAAACCTGGGAAATGTGTTCACCCAAAAAGATAAAAGCCCCATGTATATCCTCCTGGCAATACTGTTCTGGTTCATTGCCTATAACTCGTTGGAGACCTTCTTTACCCTTTACGGCGTCAATCACCTCGGATTGAGCGGGGGTGATAGTGCTTTCCAAATTTCATATATTGGACTGGTCTTTATGCTGATGGCAGTCCCTGCCGGTATCCTTGCCAGCAAGATCAGACGAAAAATCACCATTATCATTGGGATCTTTACCATGATTGCCTGTGTGGTCCTGATGTACTTAATTCCTGTGGACATCCTGACCACCCGATTTGCTTCACTGATGGGATCCGGTTTTTATGTACTCTCGATCATTTTAATGTTTGCTGGGATCGGTTGGGCGATGATCAATGTCAACTCTCTGCCAATGGTGGTAGACATGACCGATGACGACCATATCGGAACCTACACCGGGTTGTACTATTTCTTCTCACAACTGGCTGCCACCCTGGGTCCCGTTTTCTTTGGTTGGACCATTCAATTAGCTAATAACGATTACCGCCTGATGATGGTAATCGCACCATTTTTCTTTTTGCTCGCCTTTTTCATGATGCTTGGCGTGCGTCGCGGTGAGGCAGTATCTTATAATGCCAATTTGGATTGATCTTGAAATTCTGTTAACAAATGACTGGATGTCTTGCCGGTAAGCCAAAAGGAACTTATAATATACACAATGGCTTATCCTAAGCCGTTACAAAATTAATCCTGAATAAGAAGGAGAATATATGTCGAAAAAGTTTTTACTCATCTTGTCTATGGTTGTGATCGGCAGCCTGCTATTTGCAGCCTGTGCGCCAACCGAAGAAGAACCAGCTGAAGAACCAGTTTTGGTCTGCCAGATTACTGAC
>Ga0207796_1000626_pt1 | contig 13728 bp, 16 predicted proteins | sample Pon1CUnioCityCA_6_FD_187274 | JGI IMG/M metagenome (GOLD analysis project Ga0207796, IMG submission 187274) | Marine sediment microbial community from Union City, CA, USA - Pond 1C Sediment 1 (SPAdes) | ecosystem: Environmental > Aquatic > Marine > Intertidal zone > Salt pond sediment ...
GACCCTTGCGGCGGCTCTGAGAGGCTTTTACGGCCCTCCCTTGCTTTGCGGCCTTGGACTTAGCGTTCGGGCCGCAATATTTTTTCCCGGTCCTACCCCAGCGGTAACAACCCTTACTGACCTTGCGGACGGGCATTACTGAGCGAGTCTTTCAGCTTGTCGCTCCCCAGCCTCCCGGATTCTGGATTCAGATTCCGGCTCCTCTCCGACTGGCTCCATAAGATCCTTCCCTGCACTCACGGCATAAGCACGAATAGCTCGATTGGATCTACGAATCTGGGCATCCGTGGCTCGCCTTCTGTCAAGTATCAAGGCTTCCATGAGCTTAGGATCACGGAGAGCGTCAATAAGCAACCTCTGTGCCTTTCCCGCCGTCATGTTCTCAAACAGCCTTCGTCCCTCTTGAGAGCCAATGTTTGCCGTTTGAATAGAAGTTCCTGCATTTGAAGGAGTAGGGAGACCCAACGACTGCAAAGTTCTGTTAAGGAAGTTGCTACCCGCTGTGGCCCCTCTCGCGCCAGCAACCTGACCGATAATAGTAAACAACCTGTTCTCTCGGATCTTGATTAGTTCAGGAATGTTTTCTCCAGCAGTCTTTGGGGTATTCTGGTAAACCTCAAGATCGCGCAACCTCTCAAGGGACTTCTCAATGTTTCGGATTTCCTCTGGATCAAACAGGAGTTCGATCGCCTCTCTGTTTGCTCGCTTTTTGATGAAGTCCATTCCCCGAGACGCAGAGAGCTTAGTGGCTTCCCCAGCTTCTTGAGCGTACCTCGTAGGAACACCCGAAAGAGTCCCGATGAATTCCTGCACGGAGTATTTTGCGGCATCAAGAGCATTTCTGGCCTCATCCGGATTGCCATGCTTGTTGATCTGAGTGACCAATTGCCGGACTGCATCAACTGGATTTCGTCTCCCGGTGGAGGAAAACAAAGTCCTAGCGATTTCTTGGCCACTCTTGCCACCTGTAAGCTCAGAAAGAACAGCAAAACCCTGCGGGGAATGACGGCTGCTCATTAGATCTTCAAAGCTCTTGACCCCACCTGCGGCTGAATCAACCACGTCGAAAGCATCATTCGCATTCTTGATGTCAGCCTTGACATCAGGGAAAAGATCAAGCAACGTCCGATAACGCTCTTCGTATCTCCGAGCAGCATTGGCATTGATTTTGCCAGTACGGAAATCAGGCACGGTAGTACGAATGAATTCCCCTCTAAGAAAATTCCTAATCTCCATGAAGTGATCAGAATCAAGCGATTCCTTGATCGCCTCAACGTTCATCGCGTTATCCATGTTCTCAACGGAGGCAAGACGCTTAGAAGGGGTGCTCCCGAACGTTGTGCTAAGAGCCTCCTTTGGGTTTACGGAACGCTCCCCAGAGGGTTTCTTTTGCAGAATTCTTCCGACGAAACCTTGCCCGAACTTCGTGTTGTATTCCCTAGAGAAAGCGGTAGCGATCCTTATTGCTTGAACATCTTCTTCCGACATACCCCTGCGAAGAGATGCGTTGCTGACAGTGTTATCAATGCTGTCAAGCAAGGATCCACGCATGGTTTCAGCAATGTTCGCAAGATTGCGATTGGGATCCTGCCCGGATCGAGCCTTTGCGGCAACATCAGCAAGGGAAGAACGCAGAGCCTTCAAGTTGCTGTAGGAAATCGCGTATCTATTTGGGTTGTTGATGTTGTTGATGCGACTTTGAATCGTGCTTTTGGCCAATCCCATCTCTTCAGCGATCGCAGCATGGCTCATGCCTTTCTTCCGTAAGCGCATGATCTTGTTGTCCTGCTGCCTTCTGCGGAGAACAGGCCCAAGAATGGTATTAATCTCTTCGTTTTGTTGAAGCATTTTCTTGCTGAGGTCATCCCGGCGAAGAATCTCGTCGTATGCTTTCAGGGATGCTTCAACGTTGACATTAACATTGTCCGGAACTCTGTTCCAATAAGCAGCCTCTTGAGCCCTTGCTAATGTATCGGCTTCATCAATTCTCTGGACAAGGGTTTCTGCCAGCTCCGATGGTTCAATAGCTCCGGCCCTCATACCCTCAACAAGCTCAAAGGCTTGCTTTTCCGCATTGGCTAGGACCACATTGACAGCTTCGCGGTTTTGCTTGATGATCAAGTCAGCAAGAGTTGTTAGGTCATCGACATTTTCTGCTTGGTAGAGGGAGTCCCGCAGAGCAGCAATGCGATTCTGAAAGTCCTCCGTGACAAAGTTGGAATAATCATTGGAGTTCGGATTGCCAAGATTTTCTGCAAAACGACTGAGGATGTTCAAATCTCGATCACCAACTGAGTAGATTGGCACATTATCGGTAACAGCCCTTTGCATTGCTTCAACAGCATCCGGACCCAAGTATCGGTAAAGCACTTCACCAACCTTTTGCCTAGCCATGAGGTTAGATCGGCCATTCAGCCGACCAACAGCTCGACCTGGGGGAGTGTCAGCAAAGGATCCAAAAATCCCGTCACCCCTGCGAACATTGCGGACGTATTCATAGGGCAGCATCATTGTAGCTTTGCCCCTCTGAGCCGCCAGAGAGGCACCAGCAGTCCCGCCTACACCACCGACGAGAGCACCCGCAGCTTGTCCTATGGGACCACCGGGGGCCACCGTTGCTCCAACGCCAGCACCAGCTTCCCCAAGCATTTCAAGAGTCATTTCTCTTCCGGGGCGAGTTTGGAATCCAGAAGTAAGGCTTTGACCGATTCTCCGGACCAAGGGATTACCCAACTGGGCAAGCTTCTGAGCACCCTTTTGAACACCCCCAACGGAGACAATCCCTTCGCCAACAAATTGAGCAACATTCTCAGCTAAAGTAGTCGGCTCCCCAGTTGGCAGTCTGGTCTCTTCCTTGGTCGGAATAATGGAATCAATTCCCGCATAAGCAGCATTGACCGCCGTACGAGTAGCGTCCTGAGCTGCTTCTATTTGCCCACCTCTAGCCCCTAGGTTGACCTCATATCCAGCGATGTTTACCGGAATATCTTCGGGAAATCCAACAGCCCGAAGAATGCCGCCCATCGCTTCCGGGCCAGCTCCCACCAAAAATCCAAACATATTGGCTGCTCCCCGGTTGGAATAGTTCGCAAGATTCCCAGCGGAATCGACCATTCCTTGAGTCCGTTCAGCGATTGTTCTACGAGTAGCACGGGGGCGAGCACCTCCAGATCCTGTAGGTGCAGTAGCGGCCCTGCTTTTTGCCTCAGCAATTGCTTTCGCTTTTGCCCGGTCTCGCTCTCTCGCTTGATTCTGTTCTTCAGTAAGAGCCATACCCTCTACTTTTATTCCATGAACAATTGTCTATCATCCTCGGGGACGTGTCGCCAAAGCCTTCGTGCTTCATCGGCATCTTCAAATTCATTTATCCAGCCAGTAGGAACGTTTTCCATTGGTTGCTCCTGAGTAGCACCAGCAGACGGTTGATCAACGGGATTCAAACCTTCAAAAGCACGGAGGAAACTACGAGCAGACGGGAGGATGAAGTCTCGAATGATCGGCAATCGATTAGCGGCAGATCGTCGCGCATCCGGGGCATACTGACCGTTTCTGTTGTCACGAATATCCTCAAGAATTGTCTGCTGCGCTTCAACGTATTGCACGAAGTTCCTCATTCGTTCACGGGCAGCCCTAGGTCCAGCTTGCTTGAGACTTCCCGCTTCAGGAAGAAGATTCTCAATTTCTTGCCTTACCTCATTGCTGGCTTTGCCTGTGACAAGTTCATCAGCAAGAACAACGAACGTCCAAGTAGTGAGGGAGTTTAACTCGCTCCTAACGGAGTTAAGAGCTTCACTCGGAAGAGCTTCGGCTCCGAAAAAGTCAGAAACCGCATTGGCGACATTTTTGGTGACACCGCTTAGCCCAAACAAACTGTTCATTTGTCTTTGAGTAATTTGAGTAGTTGGATCCTCAATGTTTGATAGGCTAAAAGCACCGGAATCAATAGCTTCTTGAACTTGATCAAACTCACCAGAGGAAAGCAGACTTTCCATATCTTCCTCTGTGTTGATGCTGAAATTGCTAAGGGACAAGTCCTCAGTGGGTTCATCTATTGCGGGATCATCTGGACCGGGAGTACCCGTTGGTCGATCCTCAGGGGCTGCACCAGCAAAATCAGCAGCACGATCCGGAGAGCGTCCAGCACCTTGACCAGCTCTTGGAAATTGAGCTGCTCCAGTCAGCGGATCCTCGGGGAAACCACCACCAAGAATCTGCATCACCGCCGAATCACGGGCAGCTTCTTGGCTCAAGTCCTGCGTGTTGGAAAGTGTTTCCGCAAGGGTACGAACCTTTTGCTCAAACACCGGGACTTCAGCAATCTGTTCGTTACTAAGAAGACCTCTCCTCTTGAAATCCTTAGTGTATTCAACAAGAACCGAATTCGGAAGTCCAATGCGAGCAGCTTCAGCGTAAAAAGAGTCAGTATCAACGTTGCCCTGCGAGTCTGTGTACTTAGTCAGCAAGTTATCCGCTGACCTCATTGCCGCAGACGAAACATCGACATCCATTGGTGTATATGTAACTTCAGCGGTGCCATCAGCGTTTTTTGTAATTTCCGGCTGCATCCCCCTTGGAGTCTCGGCCATGAGTTGCTCAACAGTCTTTCTGGGAGGAGCTTGCATCTGCTCTGCCATCTGGGCATAAGCAAGGAGTTGTTGGGGCTCAACCTCCGAATTGATCATGTCCTTCCGAAAGGACGAGTCCGTGTAGAGCTTACGCCCGAATTGCTGCACGGGGCTCATGTTGGCATTCATCCCAGCCTGATTCGGACCTCCCATCTGGGAGTCACCCATGAGAGTCTTCCCGATGTTGGAGTACAGGTTATCAAGGGATTCCTTGCGCTTCTTCTCTTCCTGTTTCTGCCCGATCTTCTGGACGGCACTACCAATCTGTTGCCCGAGATTGGAGAAGGCTTGAGCTTGGATCGCAGCGGCATTTGTCTGGGCCTGAGCCCTCGCTTGGACACCCTGCATGATCTGCCGCCCGGCTACTTCTGCACCCCTTTGAACAGGGGAGAAGTCAACTGCCCCAAGCCGGGGCTGGATCTGTGTACCACGTTGGAAAGCCATAGTCGGTTAGGTTAGTCAATCATGCTGTAGTCAACCGCGAGGAAGCCCCCTGTAAGCTCCTGTACGGCCCGAGGATGCGTCAGGAGAGCCTCCTGCGCCATGACACCCTCATGGACCTCATCGGAGCCCCTGTAGCGGAATCTGTAAGTCCTAAGACCCGAGGGGAGATACCCCGTGTGCTCGATGTCTTCCTTGAGCCGGATGTCGGACATACTGAACAATTGCGGATTGCTCATAAGACCACCGCCAATACTCCCGAGAGCACCAAGGAATCCAGAACTTCTGGTAGCCGAAGCTTGCCGTTTAGCAGCCTCAAGAGTAGCTTCAGCCCCAAGTGCCGTACCGAGGAGGCTCGCTTGCGTCCCGAACATCGTGGACTGGAAGTTAATCTGGTTCTGGAGATCCTGAAGAGCCATGTTAACGCCCACATTGGGATCAAAGAGTTGCGGACCGACTTGCTGCTGGAGCATCTGTGCGCCCCCGGCGTAGGCTTGGCCAATAGCAGGAGCAGTAGTCCCCTGCCCGAGGATCGTCCCAGCGATGTTCCCGCTCAGTCCACGCTCCATGTCGAAGGCAGCAGCCCGTGCGCCAGTAGCAGTCTGCTGCGCTTGTAAAGCTTCAGCCCTGCGAGTCCCAAGGATCTCTTCGCGCCCGAGAAGTTCCGCAGCGAGCGCACTCGTATCGCGCACCCGCCCCTGTGCCTCAGCAGTACTCAGAGCCCTCTGCTGGGCAAGACGACGCTCCTCGGGGCTAAGACCCCCGGCGGCTTCCATCCTCTCCGTGGCGAACTGCTGGAGCTGTCCAGCCTGTTGCGCTTGGGCCTCAGCAAGTCCGGTAGCTTGAGGCTGCGCCCCCCGCATACCGCTGACATAGCCCGGAGCAAGGCCAAGGACGCTCTCAATAGCTGATTGCCGCGCAAGAGCCGTCTGTTCCCTCTCAACCTCACCAGCCCGTTCAGCAGCTTCCTCCTGCATGGCGAGAAAGCCCTGCTGGCCTCCTGTCCCCATGAGGAAGTCCTCAAGACCACCGAGCTGGAGCTGGGCATATTGAGGCCCATAGGTCCGTTCAGCCGCGAGAATCTGCTCCTGTACCTCCGGGCGGGTAACACTCTCGATGTAATCCTGCATGGAGGAACCAGCGGAGGGCATGCCGGGGTAGCCGGGAGCCATCTGATACAGAGCACCAACCTCCGGGAACTGCTCAGAGATAAAACCCATTGGATCTTGCTGGGATTGCTGAGCAGAACCACCGCTGGAGCTACCGCCCGAACCCGAAGAGGCACGGGAGGTCACCGAGGGCGGGATGCCCGGACCTCCGCCCGGACCCCGCATGGGGTAGTCCCGGTTTGCTAGTCTATAGTATCGCGTAAGCATACTTTATGCAGTCCTTTTCCACATGTAGACGGTGATCATTAGTCAATTCCGAAGATTTGATCCAACTGATTCTCGCTGAATCCAAGATCGTTCGCCCACTGAATAAGGTCCGCATTCTGGCGGTGGAAGCTCGCAGCGTTGTCCCACATGATCTTGGCCCGGCGGGTGACACCACCGGACGCAACCGTCTGCTCGACTTGATCGATTAGCCCAAGGTCGTCCAGACGGAGCATGAAGTCCATGCGGCTGAGTTCGGAATTCTTTCGTGGATCCACCTTGGGAGGCTCCTCAAAGCTATTTCCATTCCAGAACCAACCGACATCTACGCTTGTCCCAGTGCAATCAATGGCCTTTGGATTGGCAATCGGTTTGGGGGTTTGCGCAACGAAATTAACAAACCCTTCTGAATCAAGCAATGCAAACTTTTTCATTAATAGAACTCCAATACCTCAATATAATAATATCCTGTGAAACCTGTAATGGCAAAAGTTACAGTTATTTCTTGAGTTGATTCATTTACTGATAAACCTTGAAAATATGCTCCTACTGGTCCAGCAGCATATACATTTGTAAAAAATCCAGAAACCGAAGTCTTGGAAAAATCAACGGTATTTCCGTCTGTATTTAAATTGATGACTGCTGTATTTCCGCTGGCCGCTCCATTAAATCTTTGAACACTTTTGATTCCCATAGCATCCTCGGCTAATTTGTCCCTTGTAATTGCCCCATCTTGAACCTTGTCAGTAGTAACTGCATCGTTAGCGATTTTACTTGCAGTAACTGCATCAACAGCAAGGTCATCGGAACCAACGGCACCCGTGTTGATCGTAGCATTGTCAACGAGGTTGTTAAGCTTATCTGCGGTGACCTGCTCATTGTCATTGAAAGTGTAACCCTTTGTAATATCGCTCATACTAATCTGCGCTGATGGTTGAACGGAAGTCCACTATAGCAGAAATCTTGGCTGCCCGTAGTCTAGGCTCCCCTTGTGTGTTCTTGATTTCTACCTGCATCCCGTAAGCACGCTGATTCCCGGTTCTTGTCCGAAGCGAGATGTCCTCATTTGCGGACAGAATGGAGCCCGTCACGCTGAAGATGCTTCCAATGTCCGTAGTAGCATCGGGGTTCTCAAAGATGCCGCTGATGTCAATGTCTACCGCATTGTTGGAATTCGATTCCAAGTGCAGCTCAAGCTCTCGGAACTTCTTGCGGTTGAGATCCCTCATGGTGTACTGCCGCGTTCGCGCAACACCTTGGATGTCGTACTCCACTGGTCCTGCTTGCCCAATGAAGGTAATCAAATTGTCTTTCCCGTTCTCTCGGGCCTCCAACTTGTGAAGTGCTCCCGTCTCATTGACGATGTAGATAGCTCGATCATCCCCATCGCCGCCGACGAACATATTCTCAATGTCAAAGACCGTACCAAGCGGAAGGATTTCGGCGGGAATGGTATCCAAGGACTCCCAGCCGCCGTTGAGGAAGTTAAAGACGATAATCGCGTTGTTGACCGGGCTGTCGTCCAAGGGCACGGCAAGGTAGTACCGGTTGTTGAAGTACAACCCGATAGCCTTGTCGGCGGCATCCCTGTTGATCCTATTGATCGTTCCCTGAATAGGCTCAGAAAGCGGGACTTGGTTACCCCGAAGGTTGTAGAGGTCTTGGAAGCTTACCCCGTAGACACCACTGTCCGAAAGGAAGAAGATACTCGGCCCGATCTGCACAATGCTCCTCCGGGCGGAGCAACCAATCTCGGATGTCAGTAGCTGGGTCGAATAGTTGCGGAGGTCCGTTACCCCAGCGGCGCGATCCGGCTTGAGGATTAAATGAATCGAATTCCGGTTGAATACAATAAGCTGGTTGTCGGAGAAGCTCAACATGCCTACGATCCTGTCAGCCTTCCCGGCGTTCACCCGGAACTGGTTGAAGATCTGGTCATAGGTATCGTGGTCGAGAATGTCCGAAGCGATCAGCTCATCGCGGATCTGATTCCCGTCATTGTCCGTGTGAGGATCATAGCCCCCAGCACTCGTCGGGACGTACTCCCACGGCATCCAGAGCCTACGGTTATGGTAAGTGGCAAAGCGAGGAGCTGGCATGTGCGCGTAGCCCCCTGAGACGGATACCTTCTTCGTGAAGTGAGAGTTATGGCTGGAGTCGTTGTCCTTCTCAGCGTAGAAGGTAAAAGTGTCATCGTCCGGGATGGAAGCCACGACATATTCTTCACCTTCCTCAAGCTGAGACCCCCCAGCATCGACCACAACGATCTCATCGCCTACACTAAGGCCATGATCGGTTGAGTCAACGGTAACAACATTATCGGAAATGACTGTATTGTTGCCGTTATCCCCAAGCCGTACAGGCTGAGTGTAATCCCCGGTCTCTACTTCCTCAAAGTAGTCAATCGGCAAAGTAACATTGTAGTTATCAGTTGCGGCATCCCAAGTAAAAGTAGCTACCTCGGGTTGCAAGTCTCCACCCTTCCAGACGAGAGGCACTTTGCCCTCCTCAAAGATGAAGACCTTATTGAAGGCTTGCAGCATTTCAACTTGGCCCGATAGAGTCCTACCATTGGGGTATCCGATACTCCCGGTACTTCCATCGCTTAAGTCAATGAAGTCAACCTTGGAGTTCGTCGCCAAAAAAACGTAGTTGTCATTTGCGGTATTCGGATCGGAGTAGTAGAGACTCCCGAAGATCCTCGTAATAATGTTGTCTTCAATCCGGGGCGCACCAACAGTAGCGGTCCCCCCAGCAGTCCCCGTAGCTCCCGTAATCGTAATGCTGATATTGGTCGAATCAACAACGGTAATAATGTAATTCCGATCCTCGAAAGTCGGGCTTAACCCGGTGATGCCACTCACAAAGGCTAGGGTGTTGTTTACGAAGCTGTGATCAGAACCGAAGGTAATCGTGATCTTTCCGGAACCATCAGGGTCAGACACACTTGTGGAGTCCACATCTTCGTAGACATAGAAGGGCAGGGTAAGAGCGTTAGACGGGGAGACAACAGGGCTGGAGAAAACATCGATTCCCTTGCGGAGTCGCCACTCCCCGTTGATTTCCATGCGTCCGTTCTGGGAGTACGCGAGAGTACCTGGGTCAAGCTGGTCAGGCCGGAATCGGTCGTTGTACTTCGAGAATCCCGTATCGCCATCCTCAATGATTCGGGAGTCCAAGCCCCCGGACCTGCTGTAGTTACTCGGCATCTAGCAACTCCACTTCTTTCTGCTCCAGTAGTTCGCAGAGAACTTGTCGTTTTTTCCCTTGATGCCGCCAGAGCGAGCACAGTAGGACTTCTTCCGCTTGGGCTGGTCCTTCTTGATGGACATACTCTTGCTACCGAAACGGACGATCTTCTCCTTCCCGCCCTTGCAAGCCTTCACGACGAACTTCTTGTTGCCGGACTTGGCTCGCCGGGGCGAGTTGCACTTCATCTTGGACTTGTCGATAGCCATTAGCTGGAGCGTACTTTCGCTTTCTTCGTGTTGGAAACAACGGTCTTACCCCTGCCCCCAGCTCGCTTCTTCTTCCGCGCAGTCTTGGCTCGTTCGGACTTGCTCAGGGACTCAGCCTTCTTGCGGGGCAAGCAACGGTCGGGATTCTTTTTGTTCTTGGAAGTCCCGCACTCACCCTTGATGGATCCGTCAGTGCCAATGCGAACCCAGTTCTGGTTGCGCCATTTCTTGAGTTCGCCCATCCGTTACTTCTTCTTGCTCTTGCCCTTGGCCTTCTTCGCGTAGTTGGGATCCTTGCAGTACTTGCTGGCGGCCATATTCGCGTAAGCACTCGGGTAGGTATCAAAGGTACGCCGAGCCCATTGCTTGCCAGCCTCACAGATCTTGTTGCCCTTGCGCTTCTTAGCCATTGATACGTTTCCTCTGAGTCGATTGATCGTTACGTCGCCCGAGCATCTTGCTGGGCTTCTGGCAGTAGTGAATTGTTTTCACTTGCCGTAGTTCATCGCTTCTTCGCAGCCTTCTTGGCGGCTTTCTTCCCAGCTTTCGTGTACGGGAACTTCTTACCTTTGACCATTGGCATCGTTTTTCTCCTTGTCGAGTTGTAGTTGTTTGAGACGAAGATTCTTGATTCCTACCCAGATCGCAATGATCCCAGCCGCGATACCAATTAGGGCGGCAATACCGCTCAGTACGGGTTCAGCCTTGGAGAACCAAGAGCCAAGGGCTCCGCCCACAGAGACGCTCGCTGAGGTAAAGACTGTATGCACGGCTTTAGTGGGATCCTGCATTATTCATTGGGGGTGACAACTTGGGGTTGCACCACTTCGGGTCGTACGATTTCGGGCTGGACAATCGGAGGATCCTGAATGAATTCCGAGTTCAACTGGAACATCCCGCCAGCAATATTCCTCATCATGTCCGTGTTGGACTTGTGAATAGCGACATTCTGCCAAGCCCCAATGGCAAATCCCGCAAGGGGTGTAATTGCGCGGAGGCCGGAGATAATGGTGTTCTCGGGGATCCGAATGCGCCCAATAGCATCAAAGGCCGCAAGGGAAGCAACCGTCATGTCCTGCGGGACGCTCACACGGGCGAGTTCAAAGGGCTCACCCTCCGGGATAGCGTAGTTGCCGGGGGGGAGCTGCACAATGATCTCAATCTGATTCTCGGACTGGTACTCAGCCAGCTCGGAATGCATCCGCATGATTCCAGCTTGCTTGTTCTCAATAGTCTGCTGGACCGTCTCGGGAACAGCGGAGCACCCCACAAGAAACAGGGTTCCAAGGATGAGGGCGAAAATGTTACTTGTCTTCATTGCGGAATCCAAGGGCTGCAAGAAAAGTCCCGATGATCCCGGCAACAGAGGAGGCTGCCATAGCCACAATGTTTTGCAAGGAGGATTGGACTTCCTTCTGGATTTCTTCACGGGTGGAGATTACTTCCTGCTTGGTTTCTTCAACAATGGACTCAGCAGTATCTCGCACGGTACTCGTAATGACCTTCCCGGACTGGATGATGCCATTGAGTTCCGTCACGGCACTCTCCAGATTTTCCCTCATCTCAATCTCAGCAGGAGAGGGCTCCTCGGGTTTGAGAGATTCCAGCGTACCACCTCCGAATCCAAGTGCTCCAAGTACAATTCCGGCAATGCCTGTCTTCTTTCCGAGCTTCATTTGATCCTTCTCCAGTGTTGTTCAGGTGTAGCAAGTAAGTGAATAGGATGCACGATTTTCAGGAAGTTCTCCATGAGTTTCACATGCCAACGAGGGCGTTCTGTAAGGGACTCAACGGCGGCTCCCCAGATAATCGCTAGATCCCCAATAGTAGCACGGACCTTCCTTGGTTCGGCCCAAAGAGAGGGCTGCACGTAGATGTATCCGTCCATGCTTGTGTGAACACGGGTAATGAAGTCATGCAACAAGCCAGCCGGGGCGAGGGTGCGCGAGATTCCGCTACCCGTCCAGAGCCTCGCAAGGGACACGCTGGACCCATCGTGGATCGTCCCCTTGGGAACATGAATGATCCAGTGCCCGGTGTGCTCCTTGGTCTTTCCCAGATGGATAGCGTTAAAGCAGAACCAGAGGTCATTCTTGCTCTCCAGCATCTGCTTCTTCTTGTGCTTACGCTGGGCGAGGACTACCTCAGCCTCGTAATCATCGGAAAGATAGAAGCTTCTGTAGTCATCGGACATGTAGAAGCCCCGCTTGATTTCCTTGTTGGGCTCAAGGCCATAGCGAAGGGTAGTACCAACTTCGAGCTTCTGGAGGCTAATGTCAAAGCCCGGAATCTTCGTCCAGCTAGGAGGCTCGTATGTACCCCGCTCCTTGGAGCCGTATCTCATCAGTAGTAAGCTCGGATGATTGTATTCGGGTAATCCTCCAGTCTCCAAGTCTGGCCATCCTGTGGCTCAATGACGTACCAGCCGTTGTTCGTCGCCCAAGCGGTGTCCATGTGGTAGTTCCCACCGGGAATCTGGACGAGCTGCTTGACCGCAAGGGGAGAGAAGGGAGCAGGGAGCATGCGACGGAGGGCCACGGCAGTAGCCGCGATGTCATCACAGTCGGAGACGTTCTTGATGTAGCCATACCCCGCGAAGTCCATGTTCTGCTGGATCTCATGGAACCAGCCAGCAAGCTTCGGGATGCCGGACTCCTCAAGGAGGACGTACTTGCCGTCGAACAGAGTCCCCTGTGAGTACTTGTAAGCCCCGTGAATGGCTTCCCTTGCGTCCGCACGGGTCAACACCCTCGCAGCTCCAACGGGCGGCGCAAGAGGGATTCTAGGCCCCTTCCTGCGGAACAAGCCGAACATGGTTAGATCGCCGTCGGGCGGTAGCGCAGTCCGAAGACTTCCTCGCGGAGATCCCAGAGGTCGCCCTTGATCATGTCGGACCTCTGCCCGTCAATTACTTGGTGGCCCCACTCTCCATCTCCACTCGGGAGAGAAACAACGGGGTCGTTCTCCTCGTTGAGGTAAAAGATCGCACGGAGTTCGGGCTTCCCACTGGCAGCATGGACAAGACCAATGGCCACTCGGTTCTCGCCTTCCAGCTCCCCGCTGACTCCAATGACAACAGAGGGAGACCCATCGGGCGCGGTCTCGCGGGTGACGATCTTCTCGAACTTCATCTCCTTGAATTGCTCAGGGGATACACCAAAAGCAGGGAGAACGGCGCAGAGGAGAAGGGCTAAGTACTTCATGGGTATTCCTTGGTTAGGGGCGGATGCCAAAAAGCTGGTCAATGACCTCCGGGGCAATACCAAGCTGATCGGCCATTGAGATCATCACGGGGTTGTTCCGCTCGAAGGTAGCAGCGTTTTCCCACATGATGCGGACAGAACGGCTGATGTTGCCTGAATTCATGGCTTCTTGGATAGCATCGAACATACCCATCCTTTCGATCCCGAGCATGAAGTCAAGCCTAGAAAGCTCTGCCTCGTCGCGGAGCATCTCCAGTTTCTCATCCTCGCCCATCCCCGGCTCGGTAAACCAGTCATTGGCAAGCTCGATAGCTGGGCCTCCTGCTTCCTCAATCGCCTTGATGAAATCCCTACGGCTGACATCCACGGGCAGTACAACCTCCTTCGCGTAGTACTGAGTACGGAGTTCGCCCTCCTGATCTTCTACCTCTTCACTCCCGTAGTCCCAGTGGACGCGAAGACGGGGGCCGATGACTTGATAAACGGGGAGTTCCCAGGTGGAGTAAGTGATGTTCATAAATTGATTGTATTGCTTTTAGATTCCTGCTGAAATGAGCAACCTGTATTGGCTGACGCAGCCCCCTAAAGATTTGAAGATTTCAAAAAGCTAACCGCGCCCCGATAAACC
>Ga0207796_1000627_pt1 | contig 13712 bp, 9 predicted proteins | sample Pon1CUnioCityCA_6_FD_187274 | JGI IMG/M metagenome (GOLD analysis project Ga0207796, IMG submission 187274) | Marine sediment microbial community from Union City, CA, USA - Pond 1C Sediment 1 (SPAdes) | ecosystem: Environmental > Aquatic > Marine > Intertidal zone > Salt pond sediment ...
ATCCTGCCCACCGCTTGATGAATCAAGCGGCTACCTGGATACGCCCTGCGGGCTGGGCCGTTGTTCGCTGATTGTTTGACAATCCTATTAGCAGCCAGAACAGTACTTGAACTCCCGCATTATAATCATGGTATGCGGAAACCACGCCGGATACCTCATGAAGGTAGATTCTCCAGACGGTCCCTGATCCTGGGTTTGGGGCTGCTGGTATGGGGCAGCTGGCTTGGGGCAGGATGTTCCCTGAGCGCTGAACAAAACCCGGTGGAGATCGCTACGCCTGCTGCGACCTCATCCATCCAGCCCTCCCCGGATGTGCAAGCCAGCCCGCTTCCGGCATTCACACCCCCAGGGGCAGATCCCTTCCCGGAACCCGAGGGGCAGATCGAGAGTTCTTTTTCCTTTGAGTATCAATGTAACCTTTATGCGGTTACCTTATCCCTCTATCAGAGCAGCTATCAGTACTACCAATCCCAGGATAAGAATTTCTATTATCGGGGAGAATTGCCAGCGGATTGGCAGGCCCAGTTCTACTTGAATTTCCTCTCCTCTGAAGATGACCTGCCAGCTGTGAAAAACCTGATCGCAGCGGTCAGCCAGGCCGTCAACCAGGATGGAGATGAACTGGTGATCGCCCTGGTCAGCCTGGTCCAGCATTTGAGGTATGACTGCGACAAACTGTTCAATTTTGGTCAGCCAGGAGGGGCGGACTACCAGACCAACTATCCCTATGAGACCCTGTATACCCGGACCGGCGTTTGCGGTGATACTTCTATCCTGCTGGGTAAGATCCTGCAGGAATTGGGATACGGGGCCGCTTTTTTGATCTATGACCAGAGCAACCATATGGCTTTGGGGATCCAATGCCCCCTGGATGTTGCTACTTATGGTGTGGATGGCAAAGGCTATTGTTATATCGAAACCACCGGCCCCTCCCGGATAGGCGTAAAGCCTACCAATATCGCCGGGGTGGAGTTTGACGAGGACCCATTGTTGATTCCCATCGCTGCGGGAAAGACTTTTTCCCGCATGACCTCCCTGGCGGAGGAGATGAAAGGGGAAACGATCCGCTACGGCCAGAGGATCCTCCAGCTGGCAAACTGTCAGGAAATCCAGCTCTATCAGGAGATCGTCGTCCGCCGGGTGACCATAAGCGAATATGAGAATCAGTTGGACAGATTGCAAACAAAGTCGGGAAGTGCTAAAGCAGCCTACGAGGAAGAGCTGGAGATCTATATATCGCTGGGTTGTGATGATGGTCCCTGGCCCCCGGCGAAATACCAGGATTGTCTGACGCAGTATGAGATCCTGGAAGAGAAAGTTGCCCTTTATCAAGACGCAGTGGATGAGTACAACCGGATGGTGGACCTTTATGGCGCGGAAGTCGATCTGTTGAACCTGGCTGTCAGGAATTTCAATGCTTTGATGGCTGCCAAGGACCAGAGCTGCAGCGCGGTCTTTTCGGAAGGCATCGCTGAGCCGGAAGCCAGTGAGTGATGCTTAGCAGGGGATTGAAGGAGGACTGACCCCTCGCTGTGTCTGGGATGCTTCGCAAGCCCTCCTTCCTGATTGGGAAAAGACCATTGTTTGCCATCCGTAGAAAAAATCGATGGTAGGGCGACCCTGTTATTAGGGACTGAAGTCCTCAGCAGGGCCTGCGCTCCTGCTCCGGCCTAGCGTCCCCTGCGGGGACGATGGGCAACCAGGCAGGGTGGTATCCTTGTTGAATAAAGTAGCTCCGGGAATTGATCCCGCGGCGATGTGAGATGGACTAGCCCCTCGCCATACCCGGGATGCCCCGCAAGGCCTTCCCCCGGGCAGGCGCCGAGCCTCCACCTTTGGGGACACCAGGCAATTTATCGTTTCCCTGGATCTATCACCTGTTCTTTTTTGATTTTCCACCCCCAGATGAATCTGGGGGCTGAGAATCAATCCAAACGATTTGTCTGCAGTCTGAAAACCATTTGATTGTCAGAAAAACACAAGCCCCGCTTATGCGGGGCTTGTGCTTGGGCAATCTTATCATTTATTCACAAGTCAAGCTCTCAAATCCGGTGCTCCGACTGTCGTGCGCCAAGGGACTTTATTCCTCCAGGAAGGTCAGCTCCACGGTCATGCCCCAGCGCAGCTGAGGATCGCTCTCGTCGAGTTGGATGGTGATCGTGTAGAGAATATCCCCGGCCTGGGTGGTGAAGGACTCGCTGATGCGCTCCACGGTTCCCATCAGAATCAGGTCGGGCAGGGCATCAGGAGCGATCTCCACCGCCTGGCCTTCGCTGATCTTGACCACTTCCAGTTCGTTCAGATCGCTGGTTTTGACCTGGAACTCGCTCAAGTCAGCCAGCTGGGCTGCGGGGACCTCGGGTCCCACCAGCTGCCCTACTTCGAGGTAGAGATCGGTGACAGTGCCCATAAAAGGTGCCTTGAGGGTGTAGCCCTCAAGCGCTTTCTCAGCTGCCGCCAGGCCAGCTTCAGCCGCTGTCAGCCGGGCTTCCAGCAGGGCGAGCTGATCGAGGTCGAAACCTTCCTCGCCCCACATCTCATAGACCCGTAAGGCCTCCTCTTCGGCAGCCAGAGCCGCATCCAGTGCAGCCCGGGGGCCGTCTATAGCCCGCTGGGCTGCTTCCAGGTCGCGGAGGGCCTGGTTGTAATTCTCCTCGGCTTCTTCCAGGTCGTCTGCTGCAGTTTGGCGGGAGGTGTTGTCTTCAGCGAGGTCACGGTACTTGTCCCATTCCTCTTCAGCTTCCTCCAGCTCCTCTTCACGATCGAGGATGTCGACCCGGGCATCGTCCACTTCTTCTTCCAGATCATCCAGGTCCAGGCTCTCCCAGATTGCTTCCAGCTGGGCTCGCTGGGCCTGGGCATCCTGATATTCCTGCCAGGCCTGAGCGGCGGACAGGTCAGCAGTCCGCTGGAAGGCATCCAGGGCTTGCTGGGCGTTGAGCAGTTCCAGCTCAGCTGCTTGCAGGGAAGCCTCAGCGCCTTCACTGTCCGCCAGCAGGGCCAAAACCTGGTCCTTTCGGACCTGGTCGCCTGCTTCTATCAGGATCTCCCCGACCCGTCCGGAAGCGGCGAAGTGCAGCCAGCTGTCCTGCATGGGGAGGATGTGGCCTTCCGCGATCACGAAATCCAGTTCCGGGCTGTCCTCGATCACTGGCAGGGGTGTTTCTTCAGCCCCACAAGCGCTGAGAACGAAAATTGCCATCAGGATCAATCCCAGGAAGATGGTAGTCTTTTTTGTGTTCATAGTCTTATCCTTTTTATGGATCTCAATTGCTAAGTAAATGATGTTTATTATTCATATGCCAGGACCTCGCGAATGGTCAGCCGCGCCGCATTGCGGGCGGGCAGCACGCTGGCCAGGGAGGAAAGCAAAATGACCACTCCCAGCCAGATCACGTATCCCAGGTAGGTGAATTCAACCGCAATCGGCGTCGCAAATACCGCGTTGCTGACGATTGCGGAGAGCAAATAAGTGAAGGGAACAGCCATCACGATGGCCAGGCCAAAAGAGATCAGCCCGATCAGCATACCTTCCACGATCACCATGCGCATGATCTCCCGGTCAGTGGCGCCAATCGAGCGCATGATGCCAATCTCCCGGGTGCGCTCAAGCACGTTCATGCTCATGGTACCGGTCAGGCCCATCGACCCCACAGTGGCGGTCAGTAAGGCCATGATCAGCAGGAAGGTGATCAGGATGTCCAGGCTTTCGGCGGCTTTGTCCAGGGAGGAGAGTCCGGGCGTGGTCTGTTGCACTTTGTAGCCCTGGTCCCGGAAATAGGCATCCAGCTCCCGGGCCATCATATTCTGGTATTCCCGGTCGTGTTTCACAGTCACGAAGCGATAGGAGAAGGAGCGGTTGGCCAGATTAGTCTCCCGGGAGATATAGTCATAGGGTGTGTATGCGATCACCCCTTCCAATCCGACGAATTTAAAGACCCCGATCACTTCCCAAGCTTGTTCCTTTCCCCTGAACTTGAGGGGGATGCTGTCCCCGATCTCCAGATCGGGATAATAATCGTAAACCCCTTCGCTGATGGCCATTTTTCGCTGGTCACCAGGCTGGATCCAGCGCCCTTCCACCAGCAGGGGAGAAACCAACTCGCTGTCCGCTGGCGGAGCCAGGATGCTGATGTTCTCTGCTGTGGACCGATCTGGATAGAGGATCTCCGAGGAAGCGAAGGTCCAGCCTTCAATATAACTGACCCGGGGGTCCAGATAGCCGACTTCCTGGATCTCATGCAAACGGTAAGGCCGCTCAAAATCGATGGTGACGTCAGCCAGGAAATAATTACCGATATCCTGCACATAATCAAAAAGAGTGACCCGGACATTGAAGACCGAGATGAAGATCGCCCCACCCATGGTGAGAGTGAACAGGGTCAGGGCCAACCGTCCCCGCTGCCGGAAAGTGTTGCGGAGGGAGATCAGCAGCTGGCGGGGAACGCGGATGCCGCGGTCAGCCAGCCCCCGGGTGGCTTTCAGCTGGAACTGCTCGAATTTCGAGCCCCCTTCCTTGCCTTCTGGATCGGTCTCTTCCCCACCCTGGGTCCCATTGCCGTCGAGGGCTTTCTGAACCGTGACCCGGGAGCCGCGAATCACAGGCACGAATCCAGCTACCAGGGGTACCAGGATACCCACTGCCACCTGGATGGCTAAAGAGAGAGGTACTAAGCGATAGCCCAGCAGGGTGAAACCCAGTTTTTCGGCGACGAATTCTGCCAGGGCATACGCGCCCTGGCCGCCGGCCGGAATGGCGATCACCAGGGATAGGGTGCCAAAAACCAGCAGGGTGACCAGGTACATGCGGAAGATGATCTGGTTCTGGCCTCCGATCAGCTTCATGACCCCAATATGGCGCAAATGCTGTTTGAGCAGCGCGCTGAGGGTATTGGCAATCAAGGAGCTGGACAGGAAGACAATCAGCACGCCCAGAGCCAGCAGGATGCCCAGCACAGCGTTGATGGTTGATTCCAGGGGATGCTGGTGGGTCAGGGAGCGGAAGAATCGGTACACTGCATAACCGTTGTTTTCGATCTTCTCTGTCAGGTCTGCCTGCACCGCGCGGATATACTCGTCATCATCCTGCCCGGCGACATCCACGGTGGCATAGAAGCGGTTGTAGCGGTCAGGCTCATTGAAGTAATTCAGGTGATCCATCTCGATATAGGTCAGGGGAGGAGAGAGGAAGTCGATGGCCCCGGTGGAGGAATCCATGACCACGCCAGCGACCTGGATCTGCTTGACCGTGTCGTCCCGGAGGCGGATCTCCAGGGTGTCGCCAGGAGCGACCTGGAACTCATCCAGCACGTCTCTTTCCAGCAAGAGCTGTTCTTCGTCGGGTGCCGACGCGCCGCTGACTGGATCCAGCAGGTTGACCTGGTTGTCCTGAAAACTTTCCATGGCTACCACATCGACTGCGGTCCATTTGCTTTCCCCCAGAGGGCGGATCTGGAGGGTGAAGACCCGGCGGGCTTCCACCTCATTAACCCCTTCAAAATTCTCGATTGTGTGCAGCAGGTCCTGGTCGAAATCATCCAGGCGGATCTCCATGTTGGCCGGGTTGTTGGCGGCATAAGTCACACCCAGGTCATCGGAGATGATGACATAGGTGCCGGTCAAGACGCCGATGGCAAAGACGCCTACAGCGATGGACAGCACCACCAGCAGGGTGCGGACCTTGTTATCAAGTAGATCGGAAATCACTTTTCGCCAGCGAGGGCGCATGCTTGCTCCTGTAGGGCCTTATCCACGGCCAAATAATCGCTTTCGTTTTTTATTCCGGTTGACCTGCCGGTTCTCTTCCAGCCGCTGCTGGACAGTGCGGCAGATGGCTTCCTCGGTGAGGGGGGAGGCTTCCATCAACCAGTTGAAATCCTCCCGGGGAAGTGCCAGGAGCTCGACCGGGCCGTCTTCAGAGGCCCGCACACTGGCGATGGCTTTGCCGCCTTTGAGCAGCGAGATCTCACCAAAGAAATCATTCACTCCCAGGGAAGTGATCACCAGGTCATCGCTGAAGCGCTCCTGGAGGACGATCTCCACCTCCCCGCTCTGGATCATATAAAAATGCTCCACGCTCTTTTTCTGCTGCAGGATGGTAGCACCGGGCTGATAGCTGACCCGCTCCACCCGGTGGGCGAGCTCTTTCATCACGGGATGGCTGAGCAGCGGCAGGGATTGGGCGATGGTCTCGTTCACCAGCTCGCCATCAGAAATGAATACCGTCCGCGAAGCGCGCTCGGTCATCGAGGCGTCGTGGGTGACCATCAAAATAGTCTTGCCCTGCTGGGAGAGCTGGTCGAAGAGGTCAATGATCACCGCCGCGGAGCGGGAATCGAGATTGCCGGTAGGCTCATCGGCCACAATAATGGGCGGGTCAGTGGCCAGCGCCCGGGCAATGGCTGCGCTCTGCTGCTGACCGCGGGACACGGCCCGGGGCAGCTGCTGGGCCTGGTCGCGCAGGCCAACCAGGTCGAGCAGTTCGAGGGCTTTCTTGGGCCGCTGATCGATCTCGTACATGCCCACGTAATCCATGGGCAGCATGACGTTCTCCAGGAGGTTGAGCATGGGTAAAAGCTGGAAGAACTGGAAGACAATGCCCAGGTTACGGCCCCGCCACAATGAGCGCTGGCTTTCGGTCAATGTATAGATATCCAGGCCGTCGACAGTGATCTGCCCGCTGGTGGGGTGATCGATTCCGGTGAGCATGTTGAGCAGGGTGGATTTTCCGCTGCCGGATTTGCCGATCACGGCGGCGAACTCGCCTTCTTTTACAGTGAGGTCGACACCCCGCAGGGCGGTGAACTCCCCGGCCGTATTGACAAAGGTCTTGACCACATCCTTCATCTGGATCAGCCCGCTGCCCTGGGAAGAGGCGGAAAGGATCTCAGTCATTTTTCCTATCCTCTCCGATCAGCTCGCCATCAGCGATCTCCACATAGCGGGTGAAGCGGGGCATGAGGCCCATATCATGGGTGACCATGACAATGGTGCGCTGTTCCTCCAGTAATTTTTCAAAGATCTTGAAGATGTGGTCGGCGGTGACCGAATCCAGGCTGCCGGTGGGTTCATCGGCCACGATCAGGGGTGGATTATTGGCCAGGGCGCGGGCGATGGCTACCCGCTGCTGCTGGCCGCCGGAAATCTGGGTGGGATATTTGTTCACGTGGTCAGCCAGTTCGACCATGTCCAGCAGCTCCAGGGCCCGCTCCCGGCTTTTGCGGGGGTGGTAGAGGCCGCTCATATCCATGGGCAGCATCACGTTCTGGACCAGGGTGAGCATGGGCAGGAGCTGGAAAGATTGATAGATCACGCCCATGGTCCGTCCCCGCCAGAGCGTGAGCTCGTTCTCGGAAAGTTCGGAAAGGTTGAGGGTGGATCCGTTGGCCCGCACTTTGACCTGGCCGGCGGTGAGCTGATCGACCCCGGTGATGATATTTAGCAGGGTGGATTTGCCGGCGCCGGATTTACCGATCACACCCAGGAACTCGCCGGGATGGATATCAAGGTCGATGCCTTTCAGGGCTGGGAAAGCCCCGGCCCGGGTGTAGTAGTGTTTGGTGACACCGTGTAATTCGATAATGGGTGAGGTCGCTTCAGTCATGATTAATTGAGAGTCCAATCAATAGATTCTTAGACATTCTTCTTGTTCCCGGTCATTACCCCAATTGTGGGCTGGATGATCAGGCCGCTTAAGATCCGCCCCATTTTCTCCGGGGAGCGCGGGGTGTCGTTTTCCAGCCACCAGCGGATGAGCGAGATGGTGGATGAGACAATGTGGTTGGCCGCTACTCCAGCGGGGATCACTGCCTGGGGCAGTTCCGCCAGAATGGTTTCCGCTTTGTGGCAGGCCCGCTCCTGGACCGGATCGAGCACAAAACGCAGATTGGGATCCAGCAGCAGGAAGCGGAACGCCTGCTGGTTGTCCTGGATGTGCTGGAAGAGGGTGGTCCCGATGGTCTGGAAGGACTCCCCTGGGTCCTCGACCAGCTCACCCGGCAGGGGCAGGTTAAGCAGCTCGTAAAACTGGTCCAGCCGTTCCTGGGCCACGCTGAGCAGCAGTTCATCAAGTCCGGTGTAATGCCGGAAATAAGTCCGGTAGCCGATATCGGCCCGGTCGGTGACATCCTGGATGGTGATGTTCCGGTAGCCTTTTTCGAGGGCCTCGGCGATCAGGGCCTCACCAAGCAATTTCTGGGTGCGGACCACCCGTTTGTCTTGAGTCATGTTATGGCACCTTGTCTGCGATATGGCAGTCAGTGTGCCGTAATTTACCATATGCCATCGAGGGGGTCAAGGTGCTGGGCGTCATGCGGGGATTACAGTCCTGTCAGGTGGAAAAATGACACCTGTCATTGCGAGGTAGGAGCGAAGGAAGGCTGCGCGGCAATCTCGGTCCGCAGGGACGGAGGACAGTGAATGGGATATAGGATCTTTCAGCACTCCTGCTCACCGCTTGATGAATCAAGCGGCTGCATGGGTGCGCCTGAAGATATATATATGGACTGAAGTCCTCAGCGGGGCCATCGCTTTCGCTCTGGCCGAACGTCCCCTGCGGGGACGACGAAGAACCTGTTATTGCGAAGAGACTTAGATGAGGAAGGTATTCACGGCAATTCTGCTCACCGCTTGATGAATCAAGCGGCTAGATGGGTGCGCCCTGCGGGCTGGAAAAGCCCACTTCAGTGGGCGAAGGAAAAAAAGCCGTGGGAATTGATCCCGCGGCGGTGTGGAATGGACTTAAGTCCTCCCTGCTGGCTAGGGCCGGGTGTCCGCCTACGCGGACACCTAAGATCGTGTCAAAATGAAGAGCTTAGTACGAGGATGTATCGCAGCACTCCTGCTCACCGCTTGATGAATCAAGCGGCTGCATGGGTGCGCCTGAAGATTTATAAAAGGACTGAAGTCCTCAGCGGGGCCATCGCTCCCGCTCTGGCTGAACGTCCCCTGCGGGGACGATTTAGGGATTAATAGTGAGCAAGGGGGACAAAAAGGGGGATTTATCGCTGCCTGTAAGGCAGGGGGAGCTGGATTGGCTCCAATTCTTACAATATTGTTATGTCAGGCATCTTGTATATCGAGGGAAACTTGCTTATGATAGGTGAGGATCATGAGAATCCATCTATTGGAAGAAGATTTATTCATATAAGGAGTATAACCATGTTATTCGCACCGAAAGAGAAAGGCCAAGGCCTGGTAGAGTACGCTCTGATCCTGGTACTGGTCGCTGTTGTCGTGATTGTCATCCTCTCCCTGCTGGGACCTGCGATCGGCAATATCTTCAGCAATATCGTTCAGAATATCTAAAGGACCGTCAAGGTTCCAGGCGAGTGACCGCCTACAATGTCACATATGCTCAGCCCCGCCATCGCGCGGGGCTTTGTTTTTAAGGCTGACTGCGCTGGGGACCGGTGGAGCTGCGGGTTGGGAAATTGACCATTGTTTGCCATCCGTAAAAAAACGCTGGTAGGGGCGACCCTCTGGGTCGCCCGAAGACTTTTCTATGGACTTAAGTCCTCAGCAGGACCCACGCTTCTGCTTTAGCTGAACGTCCCCGGTCAGGAGTGCAGCGATTCCATCAGCTGTCTTTCTTCCACTTGCGATAGAAGAACACCCCGCCGCCTGCTAAGGCCACCAGGACGCCCACCCCGAGCAGGTTGAGGAGTGTTTGGGAGGTAGCGGAGCCGCCTGCAAAAAGAGCGGATTCCTCCAGATCAAGGCCTTGTTTATCCAACAGGTTGTTCCAGGCAGCATTGCTCATCCGTTCCACAGCGCCGATCGAATCCCGGTGGGTGATCAGCAGCTCTCCATCACTCAGCTGTTGGTTTTGACCTGTACTTATATCTGTTACTGAGACCGATCCCTGGTTGACATAGGTATGCAGCAGATCCAGGTCCGGGTCGTATTCCAGGACCACATCGGAGGCGACAGTGACCGCGGCCTTGACGCTGACATCCACGCCCAGGCTGTTGCCCGGCTGCCAGCCGCGGGTGAGGATCCGGATCGCGCCCCGGATATGATCGATCATCCCCGGCCGTCCATCATCGCGATGGACAGTGAAATCATTGATGCATAACTCGCTGCCCCGGCTGATATACAAGGTTGTGGGTTCGGCATTGAATTTATCATCCCGGTCATTGAAGGTGATCTTGGCCCGGCCGTTAGAACCGGTCTGGATGCAGTCTCCGATGCGGATCGGGGTGCCTTTTTTGGCTGCCCCGCTCCCGCCCTCACAGTAGTTGACCTGGATTTCCCCCAGGGCAGCTGAGAGGTGGCCGACGATGCCCAGGGCCAGGTCAGCGGTATCCGCCCCGCGGGCGATATCGACCTTGGCAGCCACCTCCTGGCGCTTGGCTTCGCAGACAGGGTCAGCTTCTGTTCCCTGAGGTGGATCGCTGCTTTCCTCCGATGCTGGTGCCTGCTGTGGTGCTTCCGACCAGTTGGGATTCTTCTCAGCCCGGTAGGTCCAGACCACGTTGCAGGGAGGGGAATTCCACAAGCCAGCCCAGAGTTCGAACTCACTCTCCTCAGAAAGGGCAATGGGCACGGTAAAAGTCCAATCCTGACTCGAGGAACCTTCCCAGGTGGGATTGTAGGGCAGGTAGGTAAAGATAGGATCCAGGGCCCGGTCCAGGTAGCTGTATTGGAAGGAGAACCCCAGGCCGCCTCCCCCTTCGTTGACCGTCCCGCCATGACCGCCGCTGGCAGAAAGGGAGATCTCCTCGGCAGGGACTAATTGGGGAGGTGGGCTGTCAAAGTTGACCGTGACTGTGGTATCGGCATAGGTGTAGCCGTGGTCAACGTCCACGGCATGGACCGAAAAGGACCCAGCGGAGGTTGTGTAGGTGAGGGACTTGCCTTCGAAGCGTGGTTCGCCAAAATAGACTGGATCCCCCACACCACCCACAAAACTGGTTCGTTCGTTATGGGGATTGACCCTGGTGTCCGCCAGCACCCAGATGTATTCTGTGGCTGTGGTTGTGGGCTGAGGCGCAACGGCTGTCTCACCCGGTGACTCTTCTGCGGTGGGTTGGGGTGCTGGCGCGGTGGGCTGTTCCCCTTCCCCCGCCTCAGTGCTTGGATCCCTGGTTTCTGTCTGCTGGTTTTCAGAACTTGGTTCTGCTGCAGCAACGTCTTCCACCAGATCGGTAAAGTCGACTGTTTGACAGGTGGGGAAGATCCCGGGTGGATCCTCTTCCTCTCCGGCGGGATCGACCTCCATTCGGAACCTGATCTGGCGGATCTGCTCCACCCTGGCTGCACAACGGGCGGCAAAATTGCCCTGCTGGATATCCCGGGCCCGGTCTCTGATGGAGCCGCCCCCACCGTGCTTGGCGACCAGCATATCGACCAGCTGGTTGACGACCGCGTGCTCGGAATCTTCCCCGGAGACCAGGCTGATAAGCACTTCCCGGGTGGTCTGGCTGGCTGTGGGCTGGTAGCCCTGGTCCTGCAGGCCTTGCACCAGGCCGCCCAGCGCGCCCAGCTCCTCCTGGACCTGGATCAGGCCCTGCTCGATCTCACCGGTGGGCCTGTCAATCAGCTCGACCACTTTTGCTCCCGCGGAGCGGATGGTTTTCCCCACGTCGCCGCCGATCACCTGGCCGGCGATGGTCATCCGGTCTGCAATCCGCCGCACCTTGGCGACATCTTCCAGGAAGCCGCCATCATTCCCGGCCAGCTTGTCCAGAGCGCCGTCCAGAAAGCTCTGCGAGGAATTGATCCCCTCGGTCATCGCCCCCAGCACCTGGGTAGCGGGCGTAGAAGCCAGCATGCGATCCGTGAGTTCATCCTGGACGGTGTCGATGAACTCCTCCCGGGCAGCTTTCTTTTCCGATTCCGCGAAATCGTACATGGATTCGCGTTCACCCTCGATCAGGGCTACCAGTTTGGTATAGGCTGCCGCCTGGCTGTCCCGGATGGGAATGTCATATATTTCCCGGTCCAGCAGCTGTTGGCGGGCAGTTTCCCGCAGCGCGTCGTAATATTCGGCCTGATCTTTAATGAAACTGTTGGCTTCCCGGTAGACCCGGTTGCGCTTCATCACTCCCGTGATCACCTTGACAAAGGGGATGAAATCGCCGAACCCGGCCTGGGCTTCCTGGACCTCGATGACCAGGGTAGCTGGGAGCAGGAGAGAGATCACCAGCAGCAGCCGCCAGGTTATGTTGAGGGGGGATGGTCTGTATTTGTTCATCAGATTTCCTTTTTGGCTAGGGATGATCGGTGATGATCAGGTTGTCAAAAGCGACTGTCTCTGGATCCCGGGCGGAAGTAATTGCTAAACCGAAGTAGCCCGGCTCTAAAATCAGGCTGCTGGTAAATTCCGCTGCCAGTTCATCGCCCAGGAAAACCTGGATTTGGTCTCCCTGGCAATCGATTTTCAGCTGGTAGATCCCGTATGCGGGGAGGAGATCCTCCGGGATAGGCTGCAGCTCGACCTGGGCCCACTCTCCCCCCTGCCAGGTCCGGAAGGCGATCTGGCCTTCGATGGGAAGCACCGCGATCATCTGATAATAATCAGCGCCGCCATCCGGGTACTCAGATCGGAAAAGGATCCCAACGCTGGACCCCTCCGCAAATCCCAGCGGCCGGATTTCAACCTCGAGGATGAAATCCTTCAGCTCAGGCTGCGGGTAATATACCAGCAGGATACCGCCAGGGAAGTGGCTGGTGAGTACCCCCTCGCCGTCAATGACCCCATACTCCATCACGCTTTCACCAAAGAGGGGGATGGCCAGGGGGTCCTCGCCCTCAAAATCGTCCTCAAAAGACACCCGCTGAACCGCGGTAGGCTGCGGAGTGGGCGCGAGAGTTGGTTCCGGGGTGGGGTCTATTGTTGGCTCCTGGGTGGGTTCCAGTTCGGGCTGCGGGTCAGGAAGCTCTGCCAGGGGTTCTCCATCCGGATCGGGGCTGAGGATGACGGTTTCCACGTAAGCCAATTGATCGTCTTGAAAACCGAGCAGGATCTGGTCCCCGGCCAGCAGCAATCCACCTTCCAGGTCAAGAGCGCCCAGGTCAACTTCTAACAGTTCCTGGTCGAGCAGCAGGCTTTCCACTTCGGCCTGGCTCATCCCGGCCTGGAAATCGAGCGGGTGGTACCAATGGGCGTAGATCGAACCGTCCTCGACCTCCTCCAGCTCGACTGTCCACAACAGCTCGCCGTCGATGAAATCGAACTGGGTGTTGAAATCGAAATAGGACCAGGTCTCCCAGCGCACTACCTGGCCTTCCAGCTCCTGGAACTCGATGGTAAAAGCGTCGGGGGGACCCATTTCCTCCAGTACCGTGGGCCGGCCGTCGTCCGGCTGGACACTAAGGGCTTCCTCAAGGGACATGGAATCAGGTGCAGCTTTCGGGCTGCAGGCAGTGATAAGAAGAGCGATCAGAAGTATTATGGGGAAGATACGGGGAGATGGGGCTGTCTTGTGTGTCACATGCACCTCCAGGGGACTGCGCAAATTTTGTATCCAGGTTTTATATCATTAATGTAGGGGAAGGTGGGAGGGGGTATTTTGTCACTTAATGAAGATTTAACCCTGGACTGGCCCCTCGTTCCACTCGGGATGCCCCGCAAGTCCTCCCTCCTGGCTGGCGCCGGGTGTTCGCCTTCGCGGACCCCTAACCCCCTGTCATTGCGAGCGGAACGGAGTGGAGCGCGGCAATCTCGCCGAGGTATTGTAAAGGCTCGTTGATCGAGATGCATATTGGAT
>Ga0207796_1000628_pt1 | contig 13701 bp, 10 predicted proteins | sample Pon1CUnioCityCA_6_FD_187274 | JGI IMG/M metagenome (GOLD analysis project Ga0207796, IMG submission 187274) | Marine sediment microbial community from Union City, CA, USA - Pond 1C Sediment 1 (SPAdes) | ecosystem: Environmental > Aquatic > Marine > Intertidal zone > Salt pond sediment ...
GATAGCATTCACCCGTATCCTCGGTGAATATTCCTGTGCCATGTGAACGGCCAACCATTGGGTGAAATTGCTGACGCCGGCCTTCGCTGCAGAATATGCCGGGATGCGGGTTAGTGGTCGGAAGGCATTCATGGAGGAGATATTTAGAATAACGCCTTCCTTTTGTTCGGCCATAACCCTTCCAACAACCTGCGAAGGGATGATTGTCCCGATCAGATTCAAATCAAAGACCCATCTGATGGCATCCTGGGGAAGATCAAAGAAGGATGCTATTTCACTGGTTGAGGCTGCGGCTTTGTTCCCACCTGCCCCATTGATTAACCCATCGATGAATCCATATTTTTCAATAACACCGTCAACAGCACCTCTGACCGATTCCGCATCCAAAACATCGCAGGGCAGGGCGGTTGCCTGGGTCGTTCCATGATCCTTATTGAGACGATTAACCAATTTTTCAGCAGCGTCTAAATTTAAATCAAGAACGACAACATTGGCACCGCATTCACACAAGTTTTGGGAAATCCTGCTGCCCAACACCCCAGCACCGCCGGTGATTATAAAGTTCTTTGTAGTAAAATCAAATGCTTTCTGATAATCCAAGCTCATCCTTCCTCTCTCGATAGGTTTTAACAATTATAATAACTAAAACGGCATTGAAAAGCAGAGAAAAGTTTTTGAATAGGAGTGATGGATGTCCACTAAAGTGTATTCCACCGAAATCTTGATCGTCGGTGCTGGACTGGGCGGCGTTGCCGGTGCCCTGGCTGCGTCAAAGTTAGGCCGAAATGTGATCCTCACCGAAGAAACGGATTGGATTGGGGGTCAACTCACATCCCAAGGTGTTCCCCCCGACGAATCCCCCTGGATTGATGACTATCGGACCGGCGCCACCTTATCCTATCGACAGATGCGCAATGCCATTCGTGCCTATTATCAGCGCTATTATCCGTTAAACGAAAACGCCAAACGAAATCATCATCTAAACCCGGGCATGGGCAGTGTCAGCCCGATCTGCCATGAACCGAGGGTAGGCCTGGCTGTGCTTGAGGGCATGCTGGCACCCTATCGTGCCAGTGGAAGACTGCACATCTGGCTGAATCATTCGCCGATCGATGCCGATATAACGGGCGATCGGGTGGATGGGATCACATTTCTTGACTCAACAACTGGAGAAAAACGCATCGTCAGATTCAAATTTGTTTTAGATACCACAGAACTGGGTGATCTCCTTCCGCTGGCTGGCGTTGAGCATGTCATCGGTGCGGAATCTCAATCGCAAACCGGTGAATTGCATGCGCTGCCAGGCCAGGCGGACCCCCTCGATCAACAAGCGATCTCCTGGTGCTTTGCCATGGACTATCACCCTGGTGAAGATCACACCATCGATAAACCAGCCAATTATGACTTCTGGCGGGATTACCAGGCAGATTTCTGGCCGGCACCCCAATTAAGCTGGTCGACGCCCGAACCGACAGACCTGCACACTGTCTACCGCCCCCTCTTTGCAGGCCCGACTGATGCACCTTATCTTGATGATTTATGGCATTTCCGCCGCATCTTATATAGAGGATATTATCCAGAGGGCTTTTTCCCCAGCGATATCACCCTGGTGAATTGGCCACAAATTGATTACTGGTTAGGACCCATCGTTGGTGTCTCTCCAGAGACAAAAAAACAGCATCTACGTGGCGCAAAGCAGCTCAGCCTTGCCATGCTCTACTGGATGCAAACCGAAGCGCCGCGCCATGATGGTGGTGTTGGGTACCCGGGTCTGCGCCTGCGCGGAGATGTCCTCGGCACGGACAGCCTTGCAAAAGCGGCCTATATCCGTGAATCTCGCCGGATTAAAGCGCAATTCACTGTCAGAGAAGAACATCTTGGGGTAGAACAGCGCGGCACATTACAAGGCGCTGAAACTTTCCCGGACACGGTCGGTATTGGCAGCTATCGGATTGATCTGCACCCCAGTACTTCGGGACGAAATTATATCGATATTCCCAGCTGGCCCTTCCAGGTGCCTTTAGGTGCACTGCTTCCGGTCAGGGTCCAAAATCTACTGCCTGCCGCAAAGAATATCGGCACAACACATATCACCAACGGGTGTTTTCGCCTGCACCCTGTGGAATGGAATATCGGTGAAGCAGCGGGTGCCTTGGCGGCATATGCTCTTAAAAATAAACTTTACCCGTCACAAATACGAGAGGACACAACACATTTACAAGATTTTCAAAATTTGATCACCAACCAATTGGGATTTGACTTACAGTGGCCTGAAGAACTTCGCCTGACACCTCGCGTCAAGCTGGATCCGTTGGGAATATAAGCTAAATCCTTATACAATTTTTCTATTGATAATCATCATGACCATCCACCCAAAAAATCGCTTCCAAAGTCGTTGATTTATGCTATTATCATAAATGGTTGAGAAAAATGAGCCTTTGAACGCATACCAGGAACAAAAGGAGACTATCATAACATCCGAGAATATTGCTGAATCCAAAGATCGCATAGACTTCTCACAATATCACGTAATGGTGATCATCCCGGCTTTTAATGAGGCAAGGTTTATTGGGTCTGTTGTTTTAAAATTAAAGAAACACCCACTGAATATCCTGGTGGTGGATGATGGCTCCAGCGACGATACCGCTGAAATTGCCCGGTCGGCTGGTGCCAGGGTCTTATCCCTGAGTGTAAACCAGGGGAAGGGTGCTGCCCTGAATGCAGGATTAGAAAAAGCTAATCGAGAGAACCCTGATGCCATTGTCTTGATTGATGCGGATGGTCAGCATTTACCTGAAGAACTCTTGAAAGTCGTTGAACCGGTTTTAAAAAATGAAGCGGATATTGCCATCGGCTCCCGCTATCTCCACAACACCTCCAATACACCCTCACACCGGAAATTTGGTCATAAAATCCTAAATTTTGTCACCGGGACCGCATCCGGTATTACGGTCTCGGATTCACAAAGCGGATACCGCGCCCTTTCTCCAAAAGCTTATCAACTGCTCCAATTCAGCTCAAAAGGTTTCTCCGTCGAATCAGAGATGCAGTTCCTGGCTTCAGAACACGACTTACGTGTGGTGGATGTGCCGGTGACCATCCAGTACTTAGATGGCGAAAAACGTTCAGCTTGGCGCCAGGGTGCCGGCGTCTTGAATGGGATCCTCTCCCTGACAAGCCAATATCGTCCACTGCTGTTCTTTAGCGTGCCAGGTTTGGTCAGCCTCTTCGGGGGGATCATTTGGGGTATCGTGGTGATCAACCGCTTCAGGATCTATGGGCGTTTGGCTGTGGGCTATGCCATGATTTGCGTGTTACTCTGCCTGTTCGGGCTGACTCTTTTTTCAACCGGGATCACCCTGCATGCCATTCGCACGCTCTTCCTAGAACACCTCGCCAGCAGGGATATTAAACCACGAAGCAGACAACTGTAAATATTTCAGGAGAACGCTTTTTTGAAAAAAGTCGGCATTCTTACCTTTCACAACGCAGAAAATTATGGCGCCGCCTTACAAACCTATGCCTTGATGAAAGCTGTTCAGGAGCTTGGTTGTGATTGCCAGGTGATAGACTATCGAAACCGTGGGGTTTTTCTGCGAAATGCAATTAAGAATGGATACTACTTCCTCACCGGGCAAAATCCCATTAAAAATCACCGCGCTTATCGCCAATTTCAACGCCATTATTTAAATCTCTCTCCAAAAACCTATCGACGGCTATCCGAATTCGAAAAGGACGCCGATTATTACAAGATCCTCATTTTCGGCAGCGATCAGATCTGGAATCCAGACCTTTCTCACGGGTTTGACCCCCTGTATTTTGGGCAATTTCATACGCAAGCAAAGAAAATTACTTACGCAGCCAGTGTTGGTAAAGATTCCCTGACCAGGGAAGAACGTGAAAAATTGAACCAATTGATCGAGGGTTTCGATGCAGTCGCTGTCAGGGAAGAGAACATATTGCCCCTGATCAATCGTGAAGCAACGGCCGTATTGGACCCCTGCCTATTGTTATCCGCAGAGCAATGGATGGAAATTTCTGACAAAGATGTCCCTGACAACCACTATATCCTGGTCTATCAATTACACCCCAAAAAAAGCATCCTAGAAACAGCAAAAATCTTGGCAGCAAAGTTTGGTAAAAAGGTCCTGATCATTTCCCCCTATTTGATCATGAAGACCCATGGAATTCTCCATAAGCTCGGTCGCATCACACCCAACCAGTTCCTCAGCTACTATCGACATGCTGATATCGTTCTCTCGGACTCTTTTCATGGCACCATCTTCAGCATCCTCTTCGAAAAATTATTTTTTACAATCCTTCCCAATGAAAAAACCGGTAGAATAACCTCCTTGCTTGAAAAACTCAATCTATCAGAGAGGATCGTCCGTCCAAACTACCTGCCCACGGGTCAGATTGATTTTAAATCGGTCAAGATAACCTTGAGTGCTGAAATCGACCATTCATTAACCTATCTCGAGAAACACCTGGCATGTCACTAGATTTCACAACCTGGAAGAATATTGATAGCCTGCCAAAACAAAACTGTTTTGGTTGTGCCGTTTGCGCAGATATCTGCCCAGAAAAATGTATCGTGATGACCCACGATTTTGAAGGCTTTCCCTATCCGCAAATTGATGACAAGTGCTGTATCGCATGCGGAAAGTGCCTGGAAGCCTGCCCAGCATTGAACACCGCGCAAAGGCAAGGCGCTATCACCCCGCCACCTTTCTTCGCAGGCTACACAAAAGATGAGGACCTGCGCTTTCAAAGCAGTTCTGGCGGTATCTTCAGCCTTATTGCCGATAACATTCTTGCCCAACAAGGCACCGTCTATGGTGCCACCTACAATATCGTTGAGATGGCCGTCGTACATGCTCGAGCTTCCGCCCAGGATGGACTCGCAGCAATGCGAAAATCTAAATATGTCCAGAGCGACACAAGAGACATTTTTAGCCTGGTCAAAAAAGACCTCCGAGCAGGATTAAAAGTGTTATTCACCGGCACGCCCTGCCAGGTAGAGGGACTGCGATTATACCTCGGGGAAAGCTATGAAAACCTGTTCACATGCGATTTTATTTGCCATGGGATTCCTTCGCCCGGACTTTTCACTCGCCATTTTAAAAATATTGAAAAACGGGGTGACGCACCCATCACAGATATTGACTTCCGGACAAAGGAAAAAGGTTGGGGCAGTTTCCTCAATTTCTATCTCAAAGTCGCAACTGAGAAGAAAAGGCATTTGACCTATGCCCCCTTAGACGCCTTTTATGCCCTGTTTCTAGCCAACCTGATTCTCCGCCCGGTCTGTTATCAATGTCCCTATGCTAATCTGGATCGAAAGTCTGATATCACCATCGGTGATTTTTGGGGGGTTGAGAAATCCCATCCCGAGCTCTATGATGGCAAAGGCACTTCCCTGATATTGGTCAACACGGTTAAAGGACGGAAGATGATCCATTCACTGGCTGGGCACTTAACGATCAAACCAGTTGAGAACTTAGCAACTCTTCCACCAAACTTGCAAGAGCCAACCGGCTGTCCAAATATTCGAGAGCAATTCTTTCGCCACATCATCCGGCTGGAAGAATGGCCGAAAGGGCAGTTACAAGCACATCTTCTTGCAATTAGCCACCTAATAAACAATAAACTCAAAGCACTATTGAGGAATTGAATGCTGATACCTTCTCCACCCATCATCTCTAGTGTTACTCCCTTAATACTGGCAATTTAGTCATTGGTGGTAAAATCATAGCGCCTTCTCAATTGCATTGCATTGGGCGTGTTTAAATCCTGCTGAATAGAGGGTAGATTGCTACTCTGTTTTTATTATTTTTCGAAGCCATCATATACAGAAATTACATTTGAGGTCCTTTTATGTGGGAAGAAATTATGACAACCATCCAACAAGCCTTTTCAAACATGGCTTTGACCAGTACAGACCTGTTCAATGTTTTATTTTCTTTGATTGTTTCCATCCTGATCGGATTCGTGATTTCGCAGATTTATAAAATCACCCATCGGGGTGTCAGTTTCGAAGTGACCTTTATGTCATCTCTTGTCCTCTTGGCGCCAATCGTTGCCATGGTGATGTTTTTTATCCGTGGCAATCTCGTTTTATCGTTGGGACTCGTAGGATCATTGGCAATCATTCGTTTCCGAACACCGATAAAAGACACCCGGGATATGGTCTTCTTATTTTGGAGTATTGCTGTTGGGTTAGGCGCAGGGACCTTTCATTGGGCGGTAGTTACCCTGGCATCCCTGGCAATCTTGCTGGTTGCGATCGTACTTTACCTGGTCAAATACGGTGACAATCAAAGTCACGATTACATTTTGATTGTCAATGGTTTTTCGGAGTTCACCAGTCAATCACTCAATGTAATTCTTAAAAAATATTCCAAAGATGTAAGAATTCGGTCACAAAACTTTGAGGGGGACGGCTGGGAAATCGTCTATGAACTTCATTTTGACAAAGCAGGTGGTCCGATTGAAGAGATGGTCAAAGAAGTCAAATCCCTTGAAATGACAACTTCCGTCTCTCTGCTCGCTCCACAATTGGCTTTACCCGCTTGATCCTTTCCTATTAATGCAAACTGAAGCACCTCAACTCACCTCAGAAACACGTTTTGAACGAAAATATCGCTGCACTTATGCCCAATATTACGCTGTTAAAAACGCCCTTTCCTCATTTATTATTCCCGATCCCTACACAAAAAAAGCACCGATCAATAAATATTTAGTACGCAGCCTGTATTTTGATTCCTATGATTTACCCATCTTACTGGAGAAAATCAATGGCAATGCTAGTCGTGTAAAATTCCGCCTGCGCACATATGGCGAATCAGCCCAGGAAAACCCGGACATTCGGGTTGAAATGAAGGTGCGACAGGCGAATCTCACCAAAAAGTATGGTGCATTGATTGATCTTGAAGCCTGTACCCATTTTCTAGCTTGCCGACATTGGGAAAAACCTTCAGATCCAGTATTAACAGAATTCGAACGCCAGGTCCATGCCAGGAGTTTGTTCCCAAAAATCCTTGTCGAGTACCGGCGTGAAGGCTTTTTCACCCATGACATAAAACCGCTTCGAATCACCTTTGACCACAAGATGAAATCAACAACATCGAGAAACCTTTTTCCGGATCAACCAAAGTGGCAAAAGCATCTAGGCTCAATCATTGTTTTGGAAATTAAACACCAGGGAGAACTGCCCCGCTGGTTATTGAACATCGTCCAAAGCAATCAGCTCAGGCTGGTATCAAATAGTAAATTTGCCCTTGGGATGATGTCCAGCCGCAGAGATTTGATTTTTCAAGGTTGGAGGTGAGCGGAGGATGAACCAGATTAGCCGAAAGATCCTGACTTTGGCGATGCTGATCTTAATATTAATTGGGATTTTCTTGACTGCCCTTGCCTTCGATCAGAGGGTTTCCTTCGCGGACAATCATCTCGAGTTAGCCATCCGTGAAGAAATCGGTAATCTTGGTAAACCGATCTATCAAAGCCAATTGCACGACATCATCGTTTTGGACCTGAGCGATAAAGGAATCCATGACCTCTCAGGATTGGCGAACCTGAGGTATTTAGAGCGCTTGAACCTCGATGATAATTCCATTGTAGATCTCTCACCGCTCAAATCACTTCGCAACCTATATGCTATCAGCCTGAATAACACAGGCATCATCGACCTTCAAGAAGTTGGATTTGACGCCATCAGCCATCTGCCGCTGGTCGAACTGTCGCTGGAAAACAACGTTTACTTCTCAAAAGTTGGGGCTGAAACCCGCCTTTCGGATATCACCCTGCTTGAAAAGTTCGAAGACCTGGAAGTCCTCAGATTGAACCACAACCATATCCAGGATCTATCACCCCTTGCCAATTTGATGAAGTTATCCGAACTAGAACTTAGAAATAATCATATTGAGCGGATTGACCCTCTTGCCAAACTGACTCACTTACAAAAACTTGACTTAAGCAGAAATCAAATAGAAGAAATTGACCTCCTGTCCGGTTTGAGCCAACTACAATATCTTAATCTTCGAGAAAACCGTATCACGAATGTCGGCCCACTTGCTCCCCTCAATAACCTCACTTACCTGAACCTGCACTCCAATCAAGACATTCAATCCATCAACCCGCTTTCAGGACTCACCCAATTAACTCACCTGATCTTAGAAAATATCCCAGTTGAAGATGGTATTTGGGCCATTCAAGGCATGTCAGAGCTGGTCCACCTCAACCTCCAAAATTGTGCGATTGAAGACTACGATGTGATCGGCAGCCTGATGGCACAGGGCGCCCTGCAGGACGATCATGAAATCAACCAGCAAGCCACAGTGAATATTCGCGATAACCTCCTACGTGATAATACTTCGGATCCACTGTCTCCCATTCGACCGTTTTGGGAAAACATTGGTTTTCGAAATCCATTTGTACTTCCATACATTTCGGGTTTGGTCCTACCGCCGCAATTTTCCCACGAGGGTGGCTTTTTCAATGAACCCATTTCACTGGCACTGACGACCTCTGAACCTGAGCTTGACATCTACTACACCCTGGACGGGTCCGACCCCGATCCACAGCAAGTAGGCTTATCAAAAAGCCCGTATCAAAAAACGGTGAAGTATGCTGGATCAATCAATATAAAGAACAGGGCTGATGCGCCCAACCTGTTTGCAAATATCAATACAACCCATGTTGAGGATGTTGTTCCGTGGGTTACGCCTGGCAATGTCTATAAGGGAACGGTTGTGCGTGCGGTTTCCTTTGATCCCAAAACGGGATATCAAAGTACCATTGTGACCAACACCTATTTCGTGGATGAATCATCCTCTCAACGCTACAGTACCCTACCTGTGATTTCCCTTACGGCTGATTACAGTGTGCTCTTCAAACCAGATACCGGCATTCTCAATACTGGCTTGGATGACAATCCTTTTTATCACCTGGAAACCCGTGTGCCAGCAAGTATTGAGTTTTTTGAACCGGGTGGGGAATTGGGTTTCAAAGGAGATTACGAGGTCAAACTTCATGGGAATACATCTGTTTCCAATCCCCAAAAGGGGTTCCATGTCTATGCGGAACCCTGGCTTGGCGAGGAGAAAATAAGTTACCCAATTTTCGAAAATTCAGAGTCTAAAGCCAACCAGCTTAAATCCTTTGATCGGATCATCCTGCGCGCATGGGGGACAGCCTTCAATTGGGATGTCTTCTTTTCCGACGCCTATCACCAAACATTGATGGCAAAGTCTGAGCTTGACATACAAGATTACCGTCCTGCCGTGTTGTTTATCAACGGCGAATATTGGGGGCTATACGAAATCAGGGAAACCAATAAAAATGCTGAATATTTCCATGCCCATTATTTTGATGGCGAGGATGTCCCATTGGATATCCTGGAAATGGGTACAGTTGATTTTATCGAGTCAGGTGATTCTGATCACTGGTTCGCCCTCCTGGATTTTATTGATCAACATGATATCCGCCAGGAGGAACATTACAACTATGTTGCAAGCCAGATGGACATCAACAATTTCATCCAATACGTGATCCACTGCATCTTTACTGGAAAGAAGGACTGGCCCATCCATAATGAAGCCCTATGGCGCGCACAAGCACTGGACGGAAAGTGGCGCTGGATCCAATTTGACATGGACCAGGGCTTACGCCCAGGCACCGATGACTTGCATGACATGGTCGGACAGGTGACAGATCTAGCGGAACTCCCCCATCCCTTACTGCTTGCATTGTTAGAAAATGAGACCTTTAAAAACACCTTCCTCAACACATTTGCGGATCTTCTCAACACCACTTTCCTGACTTCAGTTGAGTTAGATCATTTCAATCAAATGTCTGAAGAATTGGAACCTTTTATCCCCGAGTTCAAGGAACGCTGGCATCTCGATCCCGATTGGGAGGGAAGCAAAGCACGGGCATTGTCATTAATAGAAAATCGCTGGACCTTTCGAAAAAACCAGGTCTTAGAGAACTTTGGGATCGAAAGCACCCACCAGATTAGCCTTATTTCAAACCAGACGATGGGAACCATTGGTATCAACAGCCTGGAGATCTCCCAAGATTTGCCAGGAGTAACGGATCCGGGAAGTTGGCGTGGATATTATTTTGATCAGATCCCAATCCGGGTTTATGCCATCCCTAAAGAAGGTTACCGCTTTGTGAAATGGGAGGGCAGCGTATATCCCGAGACCCAACAAGCAGCGATCACCATTCTCCCCCAAGAAGACCTCACGCTGGAAGCGATCTTTGAGAAAATTGATACAGATTAAACCACTATTAATTAATGGTTCGATCGTTAAATATACCGATTTTTTATTACTGACCAGAAGTCAATAAAACAAAATCCCCACCGGGTTCAAATAGGACTTCATAATTTGATTTAACCCTCGCTAATTGTGCTTCGGGTTCCTGCATTGAGATCCAATCCCCCATGCTCAGCAGGACATAATCAAAAGTCTCACTTAGGATATCCCCGGAAATGTCTTGAGGTTCATCCACGTAATCAAAATTTGCACGTGTTGCACCGGCATCAAAAAAGACGTTAAACAAAGCTAATAGTTCGTCGACATTTTTGACAATTTTCAATTCAGCCCGATCAAATACCTGGTAAGTGGCGTACATGTTCATACCAGGATCAAATTGGATCTCCTCCTGGAATTCGGAGAAGGGCAGGACGACCTCCTGGAAATCATGATAATTCTCACGAAACACAAACATCGATCGGAAATTCGAGGCAACGGGCGCAACCATCAATGAGATGACTATCAGGTAAATGATTACATTGGCAAATAAATTTTCCTTAAATAGAATAAGAAGCCCAAATAATACTGTCACCAAAAGGGGATAATACATCAATGTCACCACCGACCCCAAATCCAGATTTTGAGCTGGAATCACGAGACGAAGCCAGACCCGAATGCCAACAGCAACCGCGATCCCCAAAGCAGAAATAATTAACAATTTCCGCCGCTCAGATTTTTGCTCCGGCCACTGTAATTTAATGAATTGCGGTGCTAATATCGCAATAACCGGCATGACGGGTAACCCAAACCGTGTCTCATACCCAAGGCGGTTATTGATGGAGATAATCAGGAAAACTGTATACATCAGGGGAACAAGCCAAAGCAGTCTGCGCGGCAGGCTGGTTTTTTGATTGAGCATCACACCGCTGAATAAAAAGAATAAAAAGGGTAGAAGTGTTCCCTCAAACCAGTATCCCTGATACCAATCATCCGGGTTTCCATCGCCCAGGGCGTTCATCGTCTCCAACACACGTGAGGAATACACCGCGTAGGTTCCAAAAAATTCCCGCCACTCACTGATCCGCAGACCAAAAAAAGGATCCCCCAGGAAAATCCAGCTCAGGATGCCAAATACAATCACACCTGCAAGCGCACCTGCCACAATCCAAAGCAGATTTCTCAAAAAGGCTTTAAAGTCAAATTTAGCTTTACCAACCCATCCCACACCAATTAACAAAACGCCGATAGGCAGGGTTGTCTCTTTGGTTTTAAAAGCAAGGAACAATAAGCATCCCAGCAGCACTAATGCCCACTTTCGCTGATGCTCCTGGTTCACAGAATAAAGATAAAGGGCAAAGAAAGCTGTCATCATCAGCATGGCTGTAAAATCAACGACGATGATACCGGACGTGTCAGCAATTGCAGTAAATGAAAAGAAAATCAGCACTGCTAAAGCCCCATGAAGCAGATTGCTGCGCCTCAAGACCTTCCTTGCTGAAATATAGACCAAGAATGTGCTCAAACCCATGATAAACCCCCAGAAGGCATGGTAGCCCTGCAATGGATGGGAAGCCAACTTCAGAAAAATACCTTGAAGAAAAACGTGGAAATAGCGATTGAGGATGAACGGCATTTTAATCCCATTCATACCCACATTCATATACAAGGTGATATCTGATGAATTAGGTCCCCCCTTACCATACCGTGCGAAAATGAAACCAATCAGCACAGAGACCAATAATGCAAAGAGGAGTTCGATCACCCATGTCGCCTTGGATGACCCCAGGGCTTGGAGCCATTTTTGGGATCGTAGGTTGTTTTCTTTCACTGTTTTTTCAACCATATCATTTCTCAGTATCTCAATTCACTAGTCTATGAACAGCATCTCAATCCTGCAGGCCAAGTATTTCGCCAACAATCTGGGCAGCATCTCCAACAAAATTTGGGCAGAGTGTATGAAAGAGATTTTCCCGACGTACCTGCGCTAAATCTTCTGAATCCCCAATATCATAACCCAGCAAGCCAGGGCAGGTCAACGATCCATGCTTTTCCTTAAAACGATTTTGGAATTCTACAGCTAAATCATAGCAGGCATATTTCTTTTCACGATCATAGGCAGTAATGCCTTTAGCTAGTCCAATAGCCATGAGTGCGCCGCTGACTGCTCCGCAAATTTGACCTGCGTGTCCCATCCCCCCGCCAAAAGGGGTGGCTATCCTGAATGCCATTGCCTCATCCATGCCATAATAGACGGCAAATGGTCCGAAAGTGGATTGCGCACAATTATAGTGCTGTTCAAATAAGGACCGGGCATGTGTTTCAAAATGCATTCAGCACTCCTTAGTCATAAATAAAATTTATTTTTGGTTTGCGAGAAAACTATCAACCGATTCCCTTTCTGGCAAGGAGGGTTGAGCACCGCGTTTTGTAACAGACAAGGCCCCCGCCGCCATGGCTAACCTCACCGCGTCAACCAGAGATTTCCCCTCAGCCAGGGCAACTGCCAGGGCACCATTAAAGGCATCCCCTGCAGCGGTCGTATCCACCGCGGTCACTTCAAAGGCGGGAAAATGCTTATCCATGCCCGCAGTGATCACACGGGTGCCATTGTGCCCCAGGGTGATGATCAGGTTTTTTACACCCCATTTTTTAATCTTCTTGATGCTTGCATCGATATCTTTCTGACCGGTCAGCATTTCCAATTCAGGCTGGTTGGGTGTCAGGTAATCGATCTGGGCGAGAAGTTGCTTGGATAATTCTTGAGCAGGTGCAGGATTCAATATGACTGGCACGTCATAGGCTTTGGCTAATTCCACGGCCGCTGTGACAATTTCCAATGGGCTTTCTAATTGCAAAAGCAGGATGTCGGCCTCGCGCATCAAGGCGCGGGTATTATTAACATCCTCAACAGAGACTTTATGATTGGCTCCAGAAGCAACAACAATGATATTTTCACCATTTGATGCTACGGCAATCATGGCAACACCGGAAGGCGCTTCGGAGTCCTTGATGACATACGTTGTTTTTATATTATTCTCCACCAATCCCTGGATGAGCGTATCACCAAAATCATCATTACCTACACGCCCGACCATGGTTACCTCTCCCCCCATTCGAGAAGCAGCGACCGCCTGGTTAGCGCCTTTTCCCCCCTGATAGGTCTCAAAATCACCGCCCAGGACGGTTTCGCCTGGATTGGGTGCATGCGGCACGCGCACAACGAGATCCATATTGATACTGCCAACAACGAGTATTTTCGCCATAAATCATTCCTCCTGGACCTTGCCTGATCTTTGGATTGAAAGTGTGGTTAAGGCATTTCCTCTTCTGAATCTTCAGAATCAATGGATCCTTGATCACCGATTTCTCGAGTGGATCCTTCTCCTGGCATTTCTTCATTTTGATCCTCAGGAGAGATATATCCATCCTGTTCACCAGT
>Ga0207796_1000629_pt1 | contig 13698 bp, 13 predicted proteins | sample Pon1CUnioCityCA_6_FD_187274 | JGI IMG/M metagenome (GOLD analysis project Ga0207796, IMG submission 187274) | Marine sediment microbial community from Union City, CA, USA - Pond 1C Sediment 1 (SPAdes) | ecosystem: Environmental > Aquatic > Marine > Intertidal zone > Salt pond sediment ...
GCGGTCTCCTTGGTCACAGTTGGGGATTGCTTCCTCGCTGCGCTCGTCGCAATGACAGGCTCTGTCATTGCGTGCTGAGTGGCGGCACCTGCCATGGATGAACTCGCAATGACAGGCTGTATCATTCGGCGCTGAGTGGCGGCACACGCCATGGGTGAACTCGCAATGACAGTGGCTACTAGTGACACTGGTTCTGTCACCGCAGGTGGCGAGAAGCGGCTATTCTTCCGGAGGCGGCTCGTCTGGCCTGCGCCGGATCCAATCCTCGTGTGAAGCTATGTCGCGGTCGAGCAGTAGGCGGCGCAGGATGACGCGACGGCGCTCGGGGTCACCAGGTGGGGGCAGGGGACGGCGGTTGGCTTCCAGCCTCTTGCCCAGCGTGAGCAGCAACATGGCGGCAGCGGCAGGCAGCACCACATCAGGACCTTCGATCAGCGCCGACAATAAGGGCAGGGTTACCATCCCCACCAGGGCCCAGGGCGCCGAATCACCCAGCCTCCAGCCGACGGCAAGGAAGAACAGCATCCAGGGAAAGCCCCAGGGAAAGATGGGCAGGAGCATGCCCATAAAGGTGCCCAGCCCGCGGCCGCCGGTAAAGCGCAGGTAGACGGGCCAGTTGTGACCAGACACTGCGGCCAGTCCCGCGGCCGCCGCTGTGGGCATGCCCAGGTCCAACTGCAGGGCAAGCCAGGCCGGGAAGGCAGCTTTGGCCATGTCAAAGAGCCCGACGGGCACCACAGCCCAGCGGGCGACGTGCTCGTAGATCATGGAGCCGCTCACCGTGCCGCTGCCGTAGGTGCGCAGGTCGAGCTTGCCCAGCCACCTGCCAACGAGGTAGGCGGTGGGGATGGAGCCGAGCAGGTAGCCACCGAGGACCAGGAGGGCAGACTCGAGCATCACCTATCCTCCCCTGTACGGGCCATAGCGCGTGCCTGGAATGCCACGACGATGCCGGAGCCCAGGGCCAGCACGCCCAGCAGGCCCATGATCGGCAGGATGCCAAAGCGGTCAGCCAGCGATCCGCCCAGCAGCAGGGGGATGATGCCCGCTGCATTGGCCAGCGCGAGCTGAGCGGCGATGACCCTGCCGCGCAAGCGGGCAGGCGGGCGCTCCTGGAGGACGACGCGGGCGGTGATGATGGTGAAGGCCAGGGCAACCCCCAGGCCGAGGATCAGCGGCAACGCGAGCCACAGACGGCCCTCCTGGCTGCCGAGCGTTGCCAGCAAGCCGAGACTCGCGCCAAAGCCCAGCAGGCCGGTTGCGATCCAGGCTGGCCGGGTCAGGGCGGACTCGGACCGGCTCAGGATGATGGCGCCCAGCAAGAATCCCAGCCCGCCAGGCAGCAGCACAAAGGGCGCGTTCTCAGTTGCCAGCCCCATATGGCGCGACACGAGGCCGGGCACCATGGACAGCACGACCAGCAGCAGGGTCGCTGCCAGAGTGGCCTGGATGGCGACGAGCCTCAACAATCGGTCGCGGCTGATGGTCAGCCAGCCAGCTCGAAAGTCCTCACGTAGGTTCTTCCAGAGGGTGGCCATGTTGCCAGGGCTCTCTGGCAAGGCAGAGTCGGGAGGAAGGCCGGTGACCAGTACGGTGGCAAAGACACAGAGCAGCCCGCTCAACAGTCCCACTGCCGGCGGGCCGGAGAGCTTGATCAGGAGGGGACCGAGGGCTATGACGCCCAGCCCCTCGGCGGCCAACATGCTGATCTGGAGGAGGGCGTTCGCCGGGACGAGGTTCTCGTGCTCGACCAAGTCGGGCAGCATGGCCAACTCGGCGGGTGTGGCGAACTGGGTGAAGGCGGTCCCGGCCACCATCGCTGTGTAGACCATGGCGATCGCCAATCTGTCCGACAGGACCAGCGTGCCCACCCAGAAGGCCAGGGCAGGCAGTGCGCGGATCAGAAGACTCGCTACCAACACTCGCTTCCGGCCCCAGCGGTCGACTACGGTGCCGGCGACCAGCGACCCGAGGAAGGCGGGAAGGATGGCAGACAGGATCACCAGGCTTGTCTGCGCCGTGGACTGGGTCTGTTCTTCAACAAAAACGGCGCCAGCAAGGCCCATGCTGTAGATGGCGGTGATGGCCGCGAACTGGGCAACCCATAGCGTGAGGAAGCTGCGATTCCTGAACAGGTGTGTGGCCTTGGTGGCGCTCAGCGAGGCAATGTCCATGGGGTGCGATCCCTTTCTTCGATGAATGGTCTGCTATGACTCGTCTGTGTAAAAGGCCACGCCCAGCAGCCCGGGCCCGGTGTGGGCGCCGATCACTGGCGTCATCTCGGTCACGTGGAGTTCCACGGGATCATAGTCCTCCGCGATTCGCTGTCTCAGCGCCTCGGCATCGTCCGGTGCGGCTGCGTGGAGTATGGCGATGTGGAGCCTGCGCCCGTCCACCTGTCGGGCTAGCTGCTCCAGCATGACGCGGATCGCCTTGGACCTGGTGCGGGGCTTGGCAAAGACGTCCACGTGCCCATCGGCGAGGTAGAGGATCGGCTTGATCTGCAGCAGGGTTCCTACCAGCGTCGCCGCTCCGCCGATGCGCCCGCCCCGGTGCAGGTACTCGAGTGTGTCGATGGAGGCAAGGAGCTGGATCCGGGCGGCGACGGCCTGAGCACGGGCCACGACCGTCTCCAAATCGGCACCTTCGGCAGCGGTGCGGGCTGCCTCCATGACCACAAAGCCCTGGCCCATGGCTGCAGTCTGGCAATCGAGCACCTGGATCTGCACATCGTCTACCAGCTGGCTGGCAGCCGCGGCGGAGTCGAGTGTGGCGCTGAGCTGGGACGACATGTGAATGGAGACGATGCCAGAGGCTGTCTCGGCGGCTGAGGCGTAGACGCGCAGGAAATCGCCAATGGAAGGTGCTGAGGTAGTAGGGATGTGGTTGGAGTGGCGGAGGAGACCATAGAGCTCGCCGGGCGTGATGTCGATGCCGTCGCGCAGGATGTGGCCGTTGAGCGCCAGCACGATCGGCACCACCTGGACGCCCAAGTCTCGCGCCAACCTGGCGGGCAGACTGGCGCTGGAATCGGTTACTATGGCTACTCGTTTCATTTGCTCACCTCCTGACCGATGGCCAGATGTGGGAGCACAGTGCAGGCTGTTCACCTCTAACAGCCTCATACCACACCTATCGTACCAAATCGTTGGCGACGGCGCAAGGGCCACCTGGGCAGTCCTACACTGGGCAGATGGCCAATCTTTGTGCACGCGTCCTCATGGCAAGGCGGCGTCCCTCTCTATTGTAGCCCAGACTCCCGTGCCGTACTTGACAGCCCAGGGGCCCCTCGTGACAGGAAAGGGTCACTATCCTGACATTTCCACCCGGGAGCCTGACCGGCGCAGCCACAACCGGTACCCGTCAGAGCGCCAGGAGGCAGTCTGGCAGTTGGCCAAGCTGCTCTATCATTGCGTCGGGCACAGCAGGGCTTTCGGAAGTGGATGGGACGGCATCGCCCTCCTGCCGGGCGTCCTGCCGGGAGCGAAGCCACACGCTGCGCATGCCGGCCTGCTGGGCTCCCTGGATATCAGCTTCCAGCGTGTCGCCCACCATGACCACGGAAGCAGGGGAGAGCGTCCATGCGTCGAGGTGCGGGGCAAAGGCTTCAGGGTCGGGCTTTCTGATGCCTGTAGTGGCAGAGCTCAGGGCCGGGTCCAGCCAGGGGCGAAAGCCCAGGCAGTCTACTAGACGCTGGATCAGGGGCTCGTGTGTGGCGTTGGACAGCATGCCCAGCCGCAGCCCGAGATTCGACAGGGCCTGGAGCACCAGGATTGCCTCAGGGTCGGCGAACCAGCGGGCCTCCTCGTGGGCAAAGAAGGCATCGATAGCGCCAGCCAGCAACTCGGGATCGGGATCTGTCAGTCCGTATTTCGCCAGAGAGCGGCGCATCGTCTCCTCGGCGGTTACCTCGCGCAGGGTGTCCTGGGCGCGGGCGTATCCCTCGGTTCGACGCTCGAGCCAGGTCCGGGCGAGGGCCTCAGCGTCGAGGCTCGGCTCGTGCTTCTCTATGAAGCACACCAGGTCGCTGGCGCCCTGTTCGAACATCTCGGGCCAGGTACCGTCGAGGTGCATCAGGGTGTGGCCCATGTCGAAGATGACGCCCTCAATTGCCACTATCTGCCTCCATGTGCATCGGTGCCGTATCGACGCAAGAACTCGGCAGTCGACATCCAGCACTCGGTGCGTTGCAATCTGGAAAACCGGCGCTGGCGAAGGCTGACGGCGTTGTAGGCCCACATGAGCGCCCAGGAGTACAGGTTCTCCCAGAACTCGCCAAAGCAGCCCAATGGAGTCTGGTAGGGGGACATGGTGAATCCCAGCCTGGCGAACAGCTTTTCGCCACCAGAGTCGTCGCCCGCAGCAAAGAGGGCGGTGGCTCCGCCCAAGGCCTTGACGCCAGCCATACGCGGATCGTAGTGCATTTCGATAGCCAGGACGCGAAAGGACCGGATGACCATGCGGCTCGTCCGGAGCGCCATCGCCAGATTCCCACCCTCGGGTGGGATGGAGGGCATGTGCTCATTCCAGAAGTGCAGGCCCAATACTTTCTCTCCCGCCGGGAACTCGGCATCAGGGAGCACGAGTTTGTGGGGGGCGCGGGTGATTTGTACCCGGAAGAAGCATTCGGGGTCATTCCAGTACACGAATACGCCCTGGAGCCGGCAGAGAAAGCGGTCAAAGGCCCGCACTATGCTTCTCACAGGTCACCGCCGGCGGATCTCAAGGTCTCCATGCCATGAACTCCCTGAGCCAGTCGGTCCGCGTAGAGGGTGCTGGTTCCATGCGACCGTCTGAACGCAGTATGAACCGGTCGCCGCGCCAGACGATGAGCCGGCCCAGTCCGCCCGCCAGCCAGGCCAGGCTGGTCATTATGTCGCGGACCGGCAGCCACAGGAGCCAGCGGCGTGATACCACATCGCCCGTGCTGGCGGATATCAGGGCTGAGGCCAGCCACCGGACCGCGACAGAGACAGCCAGCATGCCCCAGCCAATGGGGGCAAGGCCAGAGAGCAGGATGTAGAGGAGGGCCAGCGGAGTGCTGAAGGTGATGAACAAACCTGGATAGCACCATGGGCGACTCACTCGAGCGCAGCGATTCCAGCGGGTCTCGCGGTGCCAAAGCTCCCGGAAACTGGTCGCGCCCAGGACGGTGGCTACTACATAGTCAGACAGATGGACGCGGAGCCCGAGATCGGTGATGCGAGCGCCCAACTGGTAGTCGTCGGCGAGATACTCGGCAATGGACCTAAACCCACCCAGGCGCGCGAGGTCACTGCGCCGCAAGGCCGCAGTGGATCCCATGGCAAAGCCGAACTTGAAGATCTGATTGGCGATGATCACCGAGGGCAAGAAACAGGTGCCAATGTAGAGGGCCTCCAGTCCGGCGGGCAGGGTCTTTGCATTCTCGCCCCGGTAGCAGCAGGTGACCAGGCCAGTAGCCGGGTGTTCCAGGGGCGCGACCACGCGTCGCAGGTAGTCGGGTGTTACCCGCATGTCGCTGTCGCTGATGACGAGGATGTCGTACTGCGCGCTGGCAACGAGGTGATGGAGCAGGCTGGCCTTGCGATTGGGGCCAAGGACCGGCCCGGTGACCAGGCGGATGGTGAGCTCTGGGTGTTCGCGCTGTAGTTGGCGCGCGACGGCGATGCCCGGGTCGTTAGCGTCGGCAAAGCCAAAGAGCAACTCGTATTCTGAGTAGTGCTGCTGGCAGAAACTGGCAAAGTTGGCGAGGGCTTGCGCATCAAGGCCCCTTATCGGCTTGAGTAGGGATACAGGCGGCGTATAGTCCGCCGGTGCCCGCGGGCGGGAGCGGAAGAAGCGGTGGGTCAGCCACCATGCTACCAGCCAGTAGATCCAACTCACGGTAACCAGCAGCAACAGCAGCAACTGCAGTGTTTCGAGCATATCACTGCTCCCCCATCAGGGCGGGGAAGGTCGTAAGTCGCAGGCCCCGCTCATGGAGGGCTCTGCGCACGGCCGGGCTGAGCAATGTCGCCAGATCGGAGGGGTTCGGGCCGTACGCGCCGTCCTCTGTCTGAGTAGAGGGGTGGAAATAGATCTCGGCTGTGGGCACCTGCAGCCGATCGAGCAGGCGGAGCACATAGTCTTCGCGCATCCGGCCCGTCTGCATGAGTCCGTAGACACGGTTTACCACCTTCAGTGGGTGACCATCGAGGTTGTCGGCGCACCGGCGGGAAAGGAGGCCAAAGACTGTGGCCCACAGTGCCTTGAGGCCAGCTCTTTGTCGAGAGTAGCCTACGGACGTCCAGAAATCATCGCGGGGCAAGCGCAAGCCTCGCGCACCGTACTTTTCAGCCAGAGGCAGCAGCAGACGGAACACAATGGGGTGCACGTGCATGTGCATGTGGCTGTCTACGTGAGACAGGGGCAAGCCCGTCGCGGCAAATCGCTCAAACTGGGCCTCCAACTCGGCAGCCAGCTCTGCCTGGGCGGCGCGACTGAACGCGTACCGCAGGCCAGCACGCAATGGCTCAGCAGGGAATGCGCCATCGCGGTCGACGATGTGCGGGATATGATCGGGGTGCAGCGCAGCCCGCCCGCCAGCCACCACCACGTGCAGGCCGACGGCGAGCGCAGGCGCCTCCTGCGCCATGGTCACTGCTTCGTCCACGGCGTTGCCGGTCACCATGAGGCTGGTACTGGTGAGGACGCCCTGCCGGTGGGCGCGCATGATGGCCTGGTTGACGCTGTGCGAAGCGCCAAAGTCGTCGGCATTCAGGATGACCTGTATCATCACATCACCCCGATCCTCCGGTCCTTATCTACCTGCAGCCTGATCTGCGTGATCTCACTCTGCGTAGAAGGCGATGCCCAAGACACCCGAGCCTGCGTGGGCGCCCATTACGGGCGTGAACTCGGTGATGTGGAGCTCGGCGCAGTTGAACTGATCCTCGACCTGCTCCCGCAGATCCTTGGCCTCCTCCAGCGCGTCTGCGTGGAGGATGGCGACATGTAGCGGGCGATGGCCTGCCCTGCGAGCCATCTCCTGCAGCATCAGCTGGACTGCTCTGGACATGGTACGCGGTTTGGCAAAGGCGGCTACCTCTCCGTCGGCGACGTATACAATAGGTTTGATCTTGAGCATCGTGCCCAGAAAGGCCGTGGCTCCGCCAATGCGCCCGCCCCTGTGCAGATACTCGAGGGTATCAAGGGCGGCAAGAACGTGCACCCGGCGAGCAATCTCCTCGGCGCGCGCTACGACCTCATCCAAGCTGGCTCCCGCCGCAGCGGCACGAGCCGCCTCGAGGACCACGAATCCCTGGCCCATGGCGACGGAGCGGGAGTCAACGAGGCGGATCGGTATGCCATCCACGAGCTGGCAGGCTGTGGAGGCAACGGTGAAGGTGGCACTCAGCTCGGTCGGCAGGTGGATCGAGACAATGCCTGATGCATCTTGGGCAGCCGTGGCGTAGACCCGCAGAAAGTCTCCGGCGGATGGCGCTGCTGTGGTGGGCAGGACCTTGCTGGCGCGCTGCCTGCGATAGACCTCGCCGGGTGTGATGTCTACCCCATCTCGATAGGTCCGGCCGTTCAAGTTCAGCAGGATGGGCACTACCTGGATGCCTAACTGCTGAACCAGGTCGGCTGGAATAGTGGCGCTCGAGTCAGTTACGACCAATACATTGCTCATTGTCTGCCCTTTGCCGCTGCCGCCTCAGCCTGGGGTGCAAGCGATCTGCATCCGCTGACGATTTGGGTAGACCGAATGCCAAGACGCTGTCGATCGCTGACCACCTGTCCGCAGGATTCTGCCCCCTTCTTCGTTGCAGGGCGTGCTGGTTGGCACGTCGCTGGCCCCCACCCAGTAGGTCAGAAGGCTGGATAGTATGCTGGCGGCGACCAAAATCAGAACCAACAGGATGAGTACGACTCTTGGCCGGGTCCTCGACATTTCTACAGCTCTCTCCGATGTAGTTGATAGCGGGAACTCCCGCCAACGCATCTCTATTGTACAGAAATGCTGTCAAAGGCAGAGGAGTAGGAGGTAAAGAATGGCCACTAGCAGGTGAACAAAGGTCAATGAGGCTGCCGGGAAGGGCGGGGATCAGGCAGGGCGGAACCAATAACCGACGCCATACTCGGTCAATATGTACTCGGGGTTGTGGGGGTCGCTTTCGAGCTTGTTGCGCAGCCGGCTGATATAACTCTTGAGATAGGATATCTCGTCCGTGTACTCCCGACCCCAGACCCGCGCGAGCAGCGCTTCGTGAGTCATGACGCGTCCGGCATTGCGGACCAGATGGTAGAGCAGGCGATACTCGGTGCCGGTAAGGGGCACTGACTGCCCACGCACGCTGAGCTCGCGCCGCGCAAAGTCCACATGGATGTCGCCACTTGTGAAGGGGTGCTCCTGGGCAAGGGGCAGACTCTGTGCGCGACGCAGCACAGCTCGAACTCGAGCCAGTAGCTCGAGGTGACTGAAGGGTTTGGTGACATAATCGTCAGCGCCCAATTCCAGCCCCTGGACCTTGCTAAACTCGTCGTCACGGACGGTGAGCATGATGACCGGCAGATCAGAGAAGACGCGTATGGATTTGAGTACCTCCAGTCCACTCATGTCAGGGAGGCCAATGTCCAGCAAGACTACGTCGGGGCGCTCCTGCTCAAGGAGCTCGAGGGCTTCCGGTCCGTCTTCGGCGCTGATGATCTCCCAGGCAGGCTGCTGCATGCGGAAGCTCATGGAGATGACTTTGATGACGTCCGGCTCGTCGTCCACGATCAAGACTCTCATGAATGCCCCTCTTCCATCGCTTTGGGCAACTGGAAGCAGAAGGTGCTTCCTTTGCCCACCAGGCTCTCTACCCAGATGGAGCCACTGTGCAACTCGATCATCTCTCGGGCAATGTAGAGTCCCAGGCCCAATCTAGAGGAACTCTGGCTATTGCCCACCACGTAAAACTTGTCAAAGATGTGCGCCTGGTGTTCCTCCGCGATGCCTGGGCCGTCATCGGACACACATACCTGGAGGTGGTCTGGGGTATCTGAGATGCCGATCAGGATATTCCCCTGTTTGGGTGTATAGCGGACGGCATTTGACAAGATGTTGGTGACTGCCTGCTCGATGCGCCGCCTGTCTACGGACACGGTACTGACAGACTGGGGAAGTTGTAGGTTCACCGTCTGGCCCCTTCGGTTGCTCAACGGCTTCAACGTCTCTGCTGCCTTGCTCACCAGGGAGGCGAGATCGGTAGGCTGTCTAGATAGGGTGATCTGACCCGCCTCAAGCTTGGTTATCTCCAGGAGGTCGCTGACAAAGGCCTCCAACCGGGCCACATGGTGCCTGATGGTTCCGACCAGTTCGGCCTGGTCCTCAGTTGACCCGTTCCCGTAGGTGTCCAGCAGATCCACTGAGGTCTTGATGCAGGTCAGGGGGGTGCGGAGCTCGTGGGACACCGCAGAGATGAAACCGCGCTGGAGCTCGTCAAGGGAGCGGAGGCGGGAAACTTGCTGTCGCTCGCGTTCGTACAGGCGTGCGTTGCGAATGGCCAGGGCTGCCTCGTGCCCCAGAGCCTGAAGGAAGTCGAGGTCCTGCTGGGTGAATGCCTGGCGTTTGCCATAGGCCACATCGAGCAGGCCAAGTGGCTCTTCGTCGAGGGTCAGCGGTATGCTGACCATGGAGGCAGCCGCGGTGCCAACACGGAAGCCTTCCAGTGCCACGGACACGCTGGGAAGGTGTTGATGCAGGTTGCCAACTGGGCGTGGAAGGTCACTGGACAGTATAGCCGCGATGACGCTGTCGTCCGCAGGCCACTGCTGGTCTGCTAGCGAAGCTACGTCCACGCCCGCGCCGGCAGCAACAGACAGGTACTGACCGGTCTCGTCCAGCAGGGCGATCATGGCCCATTCGGCGCCGAGCAGAGCTTTTGGCGCCTCAACGACAGTCTGCAGGGTGAGGTGTAGATCCAGCGTGGTGTTGAGTGTCTGGAAGAGAGAGTTGAGCGCCTGCAGCCTCTGAGCCAACGCCCGCTCGCGCTCGGTCTCAATATGCTCGCGGCGCAGTTGTTCTAGCAATAGGCCGCATAGTACAGCAACAACCAGAAGGAGCATGCCCTTGGCTGCCACGATATACTGCGCGGGCGGAGAACCAAGGCCCGCCGGGCTAAAGTAGCAGGCGCCGACATAGATCAGGCTGATGACCAGGCTGACGGTGAGCGTCCGGGCCAACTCCAGTTGGAAGGCTGCGCCGATAATGATAAAGACGTATAGCACAAAGAAGCTGGAATGGTAGCCGCCAGTGAGGTACACAGCTAGGGTGGCGAGTACTGTATCCAAGGCCAGGTAGTTCAGCGGTCGTCGTAGCCAGTTCACATAGTGTGAAAGGAGGTAGAGCAGTCCATCGTAGGCGAGCAGGAAGAGCGCAGCGTGGGGTATGCGCACGATGACGCCGGCTGTAGACTGGTCAAACAGGTCAAGGATGAGTACAAGCAACAGTGCCAGGAAACGGAGAAGGAGGATCGGCCGTTCGCGAGCGGACATGCCCCGCTGCGAGCGCTCGGGCTCGCTTCCTGTGAGCATGGGCTGGCTGACTTTCTGACCTTCGGCTACCATCGTTCCCCACCTCATCTCGGCATGCCGTTCGGTGCGACTACCATTATACCACATGTTCCGCCGGTGCTCCACGGCGAGGATGAGGATTTGTATCTGGTTCCACAAAGCTGGCCCGGGCCTGGTGATTTGGCTAGGGAATGGGTTCCAAGGGCTGGCAGTTGGGGCAGATGTGGGTGCTGGTGCTACCGGTCTTGATCTTTTCGACTATGGTCCCGCAGTCTGGGCAGGGCTCTCCCTCGCGGTAGGCGACGTGGAAGTAGCCGCTGTCCCATCTGCCATGCTCACCGTGGAGATTCTGCTCCCAGTGGCTGCCGCCGAGAGCGATGCTCTGTTCCATGGTCTCACGGAGTGCCTGCCATAGCATATCCATCTCGTCGTCATTGAGGGTGTTGATTGTCCGAAGAGGATGGATGCCGGCGGAAAAAAGGGGGTCCTGGACGTAGACGTTGCCGATGCCGGCGATGTGCTTTTGATTCACTAGGAAGGACTTGATGCCGCCGCGCCTGCCCTGGAGCAGCTTGCGGAACTCTGCCAGGGTGAGACTGAGAAAGTCGGGTCCCAGTCGAGACACCTGGGGGTGCTCGTCCAAGTTGTGGACATAATGCACGCTGCCAAACCACCAGAAGTTGATGGCCAGCGCTCGGCCATTGTCGAGGTCAAAGACCAGGCGATGCTTTTCTGGAAGGTGCTCCCGGTCGGTGTACAGGATCTCGCCGCCCATGCCCAGGTTGAGCAAGAGCCAGCCGTTGTCCAATGCGACTTGAATCCACTTGCCGTGGGCTGTCGCATCCATGATTTCTGTCTCCACCAAGGCACCAACAAAGTCATCCTCGGGCAGGTTCAGGCACTTGGGCTGCAAGACCTGGACTCCTGTGATTACCCGTCCTGTCAACTCTCTATTCATGTCGCTAGCGAGTACAGCGATCTCGGGCAATTCAGGCATGGTTCCCTCCTTCTATGGTCAATGAGCATGCTTCCGTCCAGGTGCCACCACTATTGTAGTCGAAAGCGGCATCCAAGACAAGAGCAGGCGAGGTCTGATGCTGCACCCACGCGTTTCCCCCGCTTTTTCGAAAAGCGGATGACGCAGATTCCAGGTGATCTGTGGAGGACAATCGTTCTTGATTGCTATTTGACAGGCCGTTGCCCGTGTGCTATGCTCCATGTCCCATGGTTCGATGATTAGCCGGGCTTTTACACTGGGGATCCGGCTCAAGACGCGGCAGGCTGCCGGACAGGGCATCGTCAATTTCGTCCCAGGTGTAGTCAGAGTATGTGAACAAGGCCGAGGAGTTGGGCGGGCAGGTGCTGTATCCCAGGTCGCCGGTCCCGGTTATGGGTTGGTTCGCCCGCTTCCCGGACACGTAGGGGAACTACCATGCCGTCTGAGAGCGACGATTCGGCAGCCTGAGGATTGAAACGCCCAACAAGCGATACAAGCTCTCGAAATTCGTGGAGGGTTGTCTGAATGAAAGACCCCGAGGTGGTTCTTGGGCAGTTGGAGGAAACGCGCGCGGAAACGCTGCGCTTGCTGGAAGCGCTGACACAGGAGCAGCTTGACTGGCGCCCTCCGGCAGCGGACGGCAAGGAGGAGTGGTCACTGGGCGAGGTTTTCATGCATCTTGCGATCGACGAGATATACCTCCGCGAGATGATCGCACTGCCGCTGCTGGAAGGCGTCAAACCGCCAGAGGGGGTGAGCTTTCTCCCGCCGCCGCCTCCCCACGGGATGCCAAAGACGGTGATTGGATTTTGGTTCGAGCGGGCCCGGGTGCAGACCCGGCGTTCCTTTGAGACGTGGCCTGAAGATGCGCGGCTGGATATGAAGCACGAGGGCGGCCTAGCACCGATGAATGGCCTGGAGTGGTTCGAAGGTTATGGGTTTCACGAGGCATTCCATCACCAGCAGATCGCGGATATCGTTGCGCAATTGCCCGAGGACTTGCATGACTAGGTTTTGCCTTCGTTTCGGATTGGCTCGCTCAAGTCAGAGGACAACTCTGAGCCATTCTGTGCATGTTTCAAGGTCATGGCACTATGGAAAAGCATGATGCTGTGCAATCTGCCCGGGAGTTTGCGATCGATCCTATTCCGATTGCTCCTTTGTATAGTGAATCGCACCAAGCCCAGACCAGGGCATAAGATCGCCCGGGCGATTCCGCGATCTCTCATTGATGAGTATCTCACTATCGAGTAGGTCCTGGAATCGACCGGGATCGAAGTAGGTGACTCGCCACACTGGAGACTCTTCACGTATCTCGACGTGGTTGCTTGCGCCTTCAGCCGGAAGGTCGAAATCCACCTCAATCACAATGCCGACTGAGCTATAGAGCAAAGTCACTTCAAGCCACTCTTGAGCCCCGGCCTTCTCGGTGTGCATCCACATCAGCTCCGGCTCCCCGAATCTTCCGAAGGCGTCAGCGACAGTCAGAGAGCCATGGGTGAGAATGGACACAGCCGTGCAAGTGTCATCGTCGAAGTATGCGTAGCCGAGAGTGTCGGGGCTCGGTCGTCCAAACCTCCACTCAAGGTGAAAGAGTTCATCGCTGCGCGGGTAGCGTCGCATTCGCTCGCGAATCGAAAACACCGAGGGCAGATCCATCAGGATGCTCAGGACGCGCACCGAGGTCATCTCGCCTGGCTGAATGCCGTACCAACAAGGAGGATCGCACGGATTTGTGAGCACGGTCGAAGGGTCACGAGTGAAATGGGCCAACGCGGCCACGATGCCGACTATAGCGGCAAGAAAAAGCAGAATGCCACCGTTGATCAACAGGAAACGCTTCAATCTCATGCTCCCGGATGCGTGTCGCCTCTATGGTTTCTGCCGGTACCGCTCGCCGACGACCCCTATCCCTGCGGCCGGAATTAACCTCAGAGTCAACTGTACAGGGCTTGTAGCCTGGAACCAATCGTCAACTCGTTCGATAGCCACCAGCAAACGATTGCTTGCGAGCTCTACAGCCCTCTGCACATCCCTCACGCATCCATTATAGCCTTGGGATTGGGGAATGTCAAGGGCCCGCGTGCCGGACAGGAATCGGTTCTGAGGTGGGAGGGACGGGCGGGGGAGATTTCCTGCCCGGGCGTCTCTACAGATGCGGGTTCAGGGGCAGGAAGCATGGC
>Ga0207796_1000630_pt1 | contig 13698 bp, 10 predicted proteins | sample Pon1CUnioCityCA_6_FD_187274 | JGI IMG/M metagenome (GOLD analysis project Ga0207796, IMG submission 187274) | Marine sediment microbial community from Union City, CA, USA - Pond 1C Sediment 1 (SPAdes) | ecosystem: Environmental > Aquatic > Marine > Intertidal zone > Salt pond sediment ...
CAGACCGAGAGCCCGGACCTGTTCCTCCATGAAAGGGTCCAACTCCTCGACGACGACCAGCGTGTCGACCTCGGAGGCAAAATCTCGGATCATCTGCCGCGGCAGGGGGTGGACCAGGCCCAGCTTGAGGAACGAGAAACCGGCGAAGACCTCTCGAGCAACCTGATAGGCCATCCCATCGGCGATCACCCCTACGCGCTTATCGCCCCACTCCACCCGGTTGAGGGGACAGGTCTCGGCGTACTCAGCCAGGGCCTCCATACGCTCCTCAACCTCGGGATGGCGAAGACGAGCGTGGGCTGGGATCATCACATACTTCTGGGGTTTCTGCTCGAAGGGAGGGAGGGGATCCCAAATCCGAGGCTCATCGGGCATGCTCACCTCCACCGGCGACTTGGAGTGAGAGAGCCGGGTGGTGGAGCGCACCATCACCGGCGTGTCGAACCTCTCGCTGAGCTCAAAGGCGAAGGTGGTGAATGTTTTGGCCTCCTGGCTATCAGACGGCTCCAAGCAGGGGAACTTGCCGAATCGAGCATAGTGCCGGTTGTCCTGCTCGTTCTGTGAGCTGAAGGCGCCTGGATCGTCAGCGCTAACGACCACCAGACCGGCCCCCACGCCCGCGTAGGAGAGCGACATGAGGCTGTCGGAGGCCACGTTGACGCCCACGTGTTTCATGGCGGCCAGCGCGCGCGCTCCTGCAAAGGAGGCACCGATGACAGCGTCCAACGCCACCTTCTCATTGGACGACCACTCTGCCCTGACCCCCGCATACTGCGCCAAAGCTGGCAATATCTCTGTGCTTGGTGTCCCCGGGTAGGCAGCGGCATAGCGGACCCCAGCCTCCCACGCGCCTAGGGCGATGGCCTCGTTACCGGAGAGCAACCGTCTCTTGACAGGGGTCGAACCGGCTTTCTTCATAGGACTGGCTCCTTAAAGACTAGACCGAGCGTTCAAGCAGCCACGCGAGCCACTCAGACAGGGACCGGCCCACGCGACGAATATCTCGCGAAGGAAAGCTGTCGCTGCTCAGGCAGCATCTGCACTACTCTGGTCACCAGTGTACTGCAAGAGCGGGAAGCTGACAAACGGCGGTGTGGACAACAGCTCGGGGCTAGAATAGCCTGGGGATGCGTGGCTCTATGCTATGCCGCGGGAGGACAGAAGCATCGACATCTTGTCAGTGCATCTCTGATCCATCGCACGAACTGCGTTTAGCGACCGCGCAGTCGAATTCTCGCCTCGCGGCAGCGAGGACACTCGATGCCTCGATACTCCCTGCCGCAGGTGCGACAGACCTTCTTCGGCATGGGACGATCATCCTCCAGCGACGTGGCGATGAGAAGAACCTCCTGTCCATCATACTCGGCCAGCCACGCGTCCAACGTCTTCTCGCCGACCATCCATTCACCGCTTCCGGCGTCGCGACGAAGCCGTCCCTCGACGACCCTCGAACCGAGCTCGTACGCCCCAGAAGCGAGATCTCGTATGCTAGCTTTGCGATGTGCTGGCATAGCACCCCCTAGTCCACACAGAAGAAGACTGAGCCAAGAACGCCCCATTGACACAGTACGCCATCGGCCGGTAGATGCCTCTTGGGACCCCATGCGGGCCTACCGAGACATTGGAATCAATCAGCGTCGTGCTCCCCCTGGCGTTCTACGTTCTCGCGCATCACCCGGAAGCGATCCAAATCATGAGCAACCATCGTGTTCGGCATGATGGGGCGCGCCTCCTCCAGGATGTCCGACTCGCGATACCGTCGCGAGATATGCGTCAAGACCAAACGATGGACGCCGGCCTCGCGCGCCAATCGAGCCGCTTGAGCCGCTGTCAGATGGGCAAACTGCTCAGCCAGATCGGCGTCCCGCTCCAGATAGGTGGCCTCGATAACCAACAGGTCAGCGCCGTGCACATGGTCCATCAGGCTCGCCGTCTCGCCCGTGTCGCCTACGTGCGCCAGCCAGGCGCGACGCTCCGAGGGACCGAGGACGTCATCGGGTTCAATCACCCGTCCGTCCCGCAACGTCACGCTCTCCCCGGCCACGAGCCGACTGCGCTCCGGCCCAGCGGGCACGCCCAGCGCCTCCGCTTGCTGATTGATAAAGGGCCGACGCGCCTTCTCACGAAACAGATAGCCAAGGCTCGGCCCGCGGTGAGAAACCGGAAAGGCGACCACCTCGAACTCGTCATCCTCCAGAATCACGCCGGGCTCCACCTCGATGAAATCGATCTCCATCGCCGGCCGCGCCCCACGCAGCACCACGCCGTAGATCAGATCATAGACCCGCTCGAGCGCCCAACGGCCGCCGTAAATCTCCAGACGGTCCATGGCCTCCCACCGGGCGAAGGTGGATATCAGGCCACCCAGGCCGAGGATATGATCAAGATGCCCGTGGGTGAGCAGGATGCGGTTGAGACGCTTGAACCCCAACCCGCTGCGCAGGATCTGTCGTTGCGTCCCCTCCCCACAGTCTACGAGGAAACGGTAGTCCCGGTGGAGCACGACCTGAGCCGACAGCCCCCGATGGATCGAGGGAGCCGACGCGGACGTTCCTAGGAAGACAACTTCGATCATGACCCACCCCTCGCGGCCCAGCGCTGCTGAGCTTCCCCTCTCCCTTGGGGGAGGGTTGCCTGTTCGGCTTCGACCACCAACGTACCCGGCCTTCCCTCCTGACCCTCTACCTTCACGGTGCAATCCAGGAACTGCTCGACGACCCACACATTCGTCAGCAGATGTTGCGTGATCCTGGAGGTAACCAGACGAGATTCCCCACTGGCCATCGCCATAGGGAGCACCAACTGGTCGGCCAGATGGGGATCGACCGGAGCGCCGGACCGATGATGCAGCAGGAGGTCCTCGCACGCCGCCTCCGCGACACGCTCCGCCGGCAGCCCCTTACGACCGTAGGAGGTGAAGCCGGCGGTGACGTGCTCGTATTCGACAAACAGGAAGATGCCCGCCCCGGGCCCGTCGCCGCGCAGACGCCGCGGCTCAACCCGCGCCTTCAGCCCCTCCTCGGCAAGCACGTTTCGCGCCCGGTTCGCCATCCGCTGCGGAATGTGAGAGGGCAGATTCGTGACGGCCGCGATCCCCCACACCCGTTGCACGTCGCCCCGTTTGGTGAGCGTGATCGGCTTGAGCATCCCCTCGCGCCCGGCGATGACGACGCGGGCGGTGCCGCCCCCGACGGGGTAGAATCCCCACTGAATCACCTCCACATCGGCGCGTACGCCCATACGGCCCAGGGTGGGCAGGAAGACGTGCTCCACGTAGGAGACTGATGGAGCCCAAGCTACGTGCGTGCCACCGTGCAACAGCACCTGCGATTTCCCATCGACGACCGCGAGCGGCAGAAGCAGGGTCTGGAGCACCAGTCCCACCGAGCCAGCGCTTCCCCCTTGGGCAGCCTCGGTCACATCGAAGGCGTACTCGCCCGGGAAGACCTGCCCCTGCGGCTTGAGCGTCACCTCCTGAGACCCGAGCTGGTCACCCTCTACAGAGCCGCCGCACACCGCGGCGGCTGCTCGGACAGCCGTCAGGTGCTGGGGGCGCAAGCCAGGCCGGCTCCGACCAGCGCGAATCCGCTCCACACGGGTGGGGCGGCCGGTCAGAACCGCCATGGTCAGAGAGGTGCGTAAGATCTGCCCCCCGCCCTCCCCATGGGAGCCGTCGATCACGACGAGGGAAGACCGGGCCTCGGGGCCGGGCCCACTAGCGCCTCTGTCATCGGCTCGACGGCGCTCAGCAGACGGTGTCATCGCTTCTCCATATCCTGCAAGGCCTCATAGGCTGGCCGCAGCTTGGCTTCGGGCCGGCCAGGCTCGGTGATAGCCCACCAGTACTGCTCATCCTCTGGCGTCCATTGAGGATCAGCTATGGAAAGCACGTTCATCAAGCCAATCCAGGGAGCCCAGTGCTCCTCGGCAAATCGGAACGCGCGCACGAGATAGTCCGCCTTCTGCTCCGGCGTCACGGCGTGCCAGTGGTAGGGGGAATCGGGGCGCGGATCCGTGGTCCATCCCATCTCCAGGATGACCACCTGCTTGTCACCATCCCCGTAGTCCACCATGATGCTGCGCATATCCTCGACATGTCGGAAGCAGAAGAAGGGTTGACCGCCGTATGCCTCACTGGCGGCCGCCTCCTCCGGGGAGACCTCGGGCGGGGCCTTGTAGCCGGGGGCATTGACGCCCAGGGCGTCGAAGTAGGACGCCGCTCCCGCCTCGTACATGTGCTTCAGATACTCGGTATCTGGGATAGCCTGCGGCAAACCCGTCCCCGTCGGGGCCAAGCCGGCGGAGACGACCAGGGCATCGGGATCGGCCGTCTTCACGCCGGCGTAGCAGGCGCGAAGCAACGCCACATATCCCGCTGGATCAGGCTCCCATCCGCCCCACTCGCGAGCCAGATTTGGTTCGTTCCAGACCTGGTAGGCATGCACGCGCCCGGGATACCGTTCAGCCAACGCGTGGCAGAAATCGCCGAAATCCTCCGGGTCCTCCGGGGGGCCGTTACTGGAATGGACGCCCCGGGGCGGCACAGCCCAGGCTGGCTCACTGTCCAGCCGGAAGAGCACCTTCAGGCCACGTTCCTCAGCGTCGGCGACGATGCGGTCGGTGAAGTACCAGTTGAAGGCTCCCTTCTCGGGCCCCTCCACATCGCGCCACCCCACGTTCTGCTTCACCCAACCGAAGCCGGCATCGCGGATCAGATCCATGTCGCGGCGCGCTATCTCCTCGTCCCACCAGAGATACGCCTGCATGCCATACTCCGGCGACGCCATGCGGGGAGCAGGCCACGAGGTCGGCGTGGGTGCAGCCTGCGAGCCCTCCGGGGCCTCGGCGGGGCAGGCTCGAAAACAGAGGGCAACGCCAAGAACCGCGACCACGATCACCACACCAGCGACGAGAGAGGCTCGCAGGGAGGCTGCCGACCGTGTAGGTGAAGATTCCATAGTTAGCAACTTGTGAGACGTTGGAAGGCGTTGACGCCAAAGCGCCTGAACCCTCCTCTACGGCTTCTCCATCTCGGCGATGGCGTTGAATACCGGTCGCGGTGCGCCACTGAAGTCAATCAGAGCATAGGGAGCGTTTGGATCCCTGGGCCCCCATCCCAGCTGCGAGTAGTTGAGGTTCCAAAGGAAGGCCAGGCGCACGAAGCCCCATTCGCGCATCAACTCGAAGGCCTGAACATCCCACTGGGCCTGCTCCTCGAGGGTGTTGTCAAGGGCGAACTCAAAACCTGGCGGATAGCCTTCAAAGCCCTCAGCCGATGCCCAACCGAACTCGGTGACGCAGAGCGGCTTGTCGCTGCCAGCGGCCTCGATGCGCTCGTGGTAGCCCCAGAGGGTGGATCTGAATGACCAGCTGTGGTGCGGATTGTCGAAGGGGCCTCGGAACTGAGCACTCGGGTCGTCGTATCCCTCATCCCACGCCACATCCGGCGGCATGTTAATCCCGTTGTGATGGGCCCCCACACAGTCACAGTAGCTCAAGGCATCGAGGGCGATCATGCTATCCATGTAGTCGAAGTCGTCCATCCAGATGATACGCTCAGGGTTATCCGGATCGGTCTGGCGACCAGCGGTCGGCGACAAGGCCCCGCTGACCACGATGATATTGGGGTCGCGGCTCTTGATCGCCTGGTAGGAGAGCCGAAGCATCTCAACGTACCGCTCTGGATCGACGCCCTCCGCCGTGTCCCATTCGCGATCCAGATTCTGCTCGTTCCAGACCTCAATGGCGTGAATACGACCCTTGTAGCGATCGACCAAGCGACCCATGAAGTCGGCGACCAGCTCCAGGTTGTCGGGCGGGGCACCTTCGCTGTTCTGGTCCGTGTAGCTGCGGGACCATTCCGGGGCATCGACCACACTGAACATCACCTTGAGGCCCTTCGCATTGGCTGCTTCGACCACGGCGTCGAAGCCGCTCCAGTCCATCTCCCCCGGCGTACCCTCGAAGTGAGCCCAGCGAAGCTGCTGTTTGACCCAACCAAGCCCCAGGTTGTCCACCTGCCCCATCCAGTAGGCTGGATCACCGCCGCCGACAGCGTTGATGGCGATGCCGTAGCCGAAGCCCTCCTCGTCCACGGAGACAGTGGGCGTGGAATTTTCCCCACCTGTCGGCGTGTTCAGCTCCGCGGTCGGTTCGCTCGATGTTCCATCCTCACTTGCCTCAGATGGCGAGGGAGACGACGCCGTGACCGGCGTGGATCCATCCTCCGCCGGATCCTGATCGCTACTTCCCTCGGTCTCGGCGACGCCCGTCGGATCAGCCTGCGGGGCAGGCTCGGCGCCATCACTCCCCGGGCCTAGCCAACCGTACCAGGTACACAAGCCACCCACGATGACCAGAACAAGCCAGGCAGCGATAGCGATGTAGAGGCCCCTGCTGCTCAGGCCCTGCACTCCGGACGAAGTCTTCGACATCAACCTACCCTCCCATACAGAAAAAGAGGCCCGGCTCAGTCGAACGACCCAAATAAGGCGACTGCGGCCGAACCTCTGCTTTTCGGACTGTCATTCAACGGATCGTCTGACCCTGGCGGTAGAGCACAGCCCAGCGTTCATTGCTCAGCGAGATCCCTCGACTCCGCTCGGGACAGGTCCCCTTGACCTCGCTCGGGACAAGCTCACCGCAGGGTGAACCTACGCAGCCCTGCAACGTCTACAGTATAGCACGATCGGATCCTCGGGTCAAAAAGCCCGAGGCGACGAGCGGTAGCCTCATCACCGCGTTCCCAGCACGCTGTGTAGCGCATCGCAGGCCGGGCAAGACCCACCGGGACGAACGATGGCGTAACCATCCTGCGGATCGTAGCCGTAGCGCACGTAGTCGATGTTCCACACGATGATACAGCGCACCATCCCGGTGTTGATGCTCAGCTGAACCGCCTCTTGCAGCCAGGCGGCCTGCTCAGCGTTGTTCGTTCCTCTGGCCCAGGCGAACCAATCGGAGAACGCAGGCACGCCTTCCTGCGAAGCGTACCCCATCTCGGTGTAAAACAGCTTACGAGCTCCACCGAAGGTATTGTAGTACAACTCCGTCTGGGGCAGGAAGTACCAGGAGTGATGACCACCGCCGTTGTCGGCCGGATGCCCGGTCCGAGCGGACGGTGACGTCGCGCCGGAGTTGTGGTGCGCGCCGATGTAGTCCATACACTGGGCCGCGCCCGCGTTGACCATGCCCTGCAGGAACGGTAGATCATCACAGTTCCCGCCGTTCGGCTGACAACCACCGCCGAAGGAGCCGGTGGGCGACGGCGCCGCGCTGATCACGGCTGTGCCGGGATTCGCGGCCTTGATGGCGCGATAGGCGGTGCAGAGAAGATTCGTGTAAGCCTGCGGGCTGATGTGACCCAGCTGCCACTCGCGATCGATGTTCGGCTCGTTCCAGACCTCAATGGCGTCGGCGCCCGCCGCGGCCATTCCCGCCATCCACTCGGCCACCTTCTGCTCGAAGCCACTCTGCGTCACCATGTCGGCTGGGCCCAGGCCGCTGACCTGAATCTTGAAGCCGTTGGCGTGGGCAGCGTTGATGATGCCGGAGGCATCGGACGGATACCGCACCTGCACCTTGGCCCAGTTCATGCCAGCGTAGTGCATCTTGTCAGCGTAGGGGAAGCCCCAGTCCCTGATGTGGCCTCCCAGCTCAAAGCCGCCGCCTCCCGTCGGTGCGGGGGCCGGGGCTGGGGCTGCCTGCTGGGGTTCGCCGACCACGATCTTCACCCACAGCTGACCACCAAAGAGCGTGTCACCCGACCTCAACTGCCACTCGCCGGTGTACGATCCATCCTCCGCCGGCGCCTCCATAGGCACGGAAATGTCCACCTTCCCACCGGGCTCCAAGCCGAAGACCTCGACGGCCTCTGGGGCCCCCATCTGATCCCCGCCAACGAACGCCAATACGGTGTCCTCAGACCAGGCACACGAGCCGGTGTTCTCAACCTGCCAGGTCTTCTCGAACGCCTCGCCCTGGTCCATCTGTGTGTTATCCGGAACGGTCACGTCGGCGAGGAACCGCGCATCGAGGCACGCCGCCTCGACCTCCTCTGCGGTCTCCTCACCCTGAGCCGACGCCTCGCCCGCATCCGCGGATGCCTCGGCCGTCTCCGTGATCGTCTCGGTCTCGGTCACCGTCTCCGTCGACTCTGGCTCCGCCACCGTCACCAGCATCGACCCGTGGTCCGAGCCCACCACCGATGCACCGATGGTGTACGCGCCTGGTTGCTCCGGTGCGGTCCAGGTGAAGCTCGGGTTAGCGAGAGGGCCAGACTGACCATCGAGCTCTTCATCCCCTTCGCTCACCGTCCAGGTAATCTGCATGTCTTGCAGGCCCGGCAGGACGACCGTCTCGACGTCGGGATAGGCCGCCACCACGTCCAGGACACCCTCGAAGTTACCGGCATCCAGGGCGTCGGCGACGACCACGCCACCCAGATGGTAGCGCTTGGCCCAGGCCAGCTTGTTGGCTAGACTGGCCGCTGTACCCAGCCAGGAGGTACACACGTCACCTTCCTGTGTCTTGTGCCGCAAAGCATAGGTACCAGCCGCCTGCTTGGGCGATGTACTCAACAACGATCCGGACAGGCCAAAGGCCACGTCTAGTCCCGGCTCCACCTGCTCGATATCGTCCAGCATCGCGACGTCGCCGAACGGCTCCAAGGCCTCTTCAGCCGCCACGTTCTGGTAACTCCCTGTGCCCTCCACCATGGTGGTGCTCAACGAGGATAGGAGCATCATCACCTTCTGGCGCGGCACCTGCGCCGTGGCCCAGTCCAGCAGGCGACCAGCGGTCCCACCCTGGGCGTAGGCCTCGGGATCGGCGGGGAACGGCACGCGCACGGTATCGGCGACCTGACCCAACGCCGCTAGATCGTAGCCACCGACCTCCCACCTGCCATCAACCAGCTGCGGACGGTCGACTGTGACGCTAAGCCGCAGATCCATGGCGTGGAGTTTGTCGGCCAGGGCCCTGATGAAGGACGCATACGCCTCACGCTGGTCCGTCGCTACACCACGATAGTCCATGACAACGCCATCGAAGCCTCGCTCAGTGCACAGCTGCACGATGTTGTCGATGTGCGCGTCCTGAGCCGCCCCATCGCTGAGGAAATCGCTGAGCAGACCCGCGTTGACGCTCCCCTGCGGCGCCCAATTGCGCAGGGCTGGAAGAACAGCAGAGCCTATGTCCTCACCGGGAAGGGACAAGCCCTCCACGTCACCAGCGAAGCCGCCCATGGTGCCCATAAGGAGTCCTGTGGGACTCAATGCATCAAACAAGTGGGCCTGACTCATGTCGTCATCCGCATCGAGATAGGTGGCAACCTCCCCATCTTGCAGGTCAGTCTGGACCACCACGACGGACGCCGGTAGCTGCGCCACGTCAGCCCGGATGAACTCGCTACCGGCCACCTCGGTATGCAGATCGCTCCCTACCCAGCGCCAGTGGTCCCCGTCCCAGGCGTACAGATCGAGCGTCTCCCAGGGCTCAGCGTCGTTGGGGACGACCACGTCCACCCAGATCGACTGGGAGGATGTGCCTCGCGCCTTAATCTTGTAGTAGGGGCTCTTGACCTCCAAGTGGTCCGGCAGCGCCTTGGCCGCCTCCTTGAGCTGGGACCCCGCCGATCCCTCCAGGAACGTCAGTTGAGGGACCGAGCCCAGCCGCACGCGCACCCGATCTTTGAAGGCCTCCGGATCGACCTGGAGCGTCAGGCCATCCGGATGCGAGACGACCGCGTTCTTCGCGCTGAGCGTCTGATAGCCTACAAGGCCCAGCCGCTGTAGAAGCGAGATGGGCGGCAGCAAGGCGGCCACGACCACCAGCAGCGCAACGATGCCCAGAACCGTTCGGCCGAAGCCAATCTTTCGCACGAACCGGCCAAGTAGATTCTGGGCATCCGTCAGCGGGTTGTTACGTTCCATGTCCATCGATGCCTCCTCTTGCAAGGAAGTAGAAATGCCCTTGTTGGAGCTTCCTCTTCAGTGAGTTCAGTCGGTGATGAGGTCTCGAAGTATACCAAACGGCGCGTATTCTAACACGCTCGGATTCTTTTGACAAACCTTGGCTGGATGGGAGGGAACGAGCCAGAGCCAGCATAGCCCAAGCATGCTCTGGGTCTGTGTGGACGTTCTCGCCAGAGGCGCCCCGCCTCGGGATCTTGGGCAGCCGCTCGGTTGCCTGTGTGGTGGGTCATGTTAAAATACCTGATGGTGATGAACGAAACAGAATCGTCGCGTCAAGCGACCTGAAAGGCTTTAGCAGACTATGGCACATGAGACTTCCAAGACGATAGCCTTCATCGAGAAGACGATCCGTCTGCCACTGGTTATCACGGGGATCGTGATGGGAGCGATCCTCCTGGCGTGTACGAGAGAGGGACCATCTATGACGCCCGCAGCAACACCTTCAAGAATAGCTTCTGAGTGGGAGCCCGGCATTCCGCCCATCGATGGGGATGCCCCAGCCCAGACGGAGACCGCTACGTTCGCCCTGGGGTGATTCTGGGGACCGGACTCCCGGTTCGGGAGCCTCCCCGGCGTCGTCCGCACCCGCGTAGGCTACGCAGGCGGGTCGAAGAGCGACCCCACGTATCGCAGCTTGGGCAATCATAGTGAGACCATCCAGATTGACTACGATCCCGAACGTATCACGTACGAAGAGCTGCTGGACGTCTTCTGGAAGAGCCACAACCCGGTCAGCCGCTCGGTCTCGAGCCAATACGGCTCGATCGTGTTCTATCACGATGATGAGCAGAGACGCCTGGCAGAGAAGACGAAGGAGCGCGAGGAAACAGAGCGTGGTCGCAGGCTCCCCACGGAGGTGGTACCTTACACCGAGTTCTGGCGCGCCGAGGACTACCATCAGAAGTACCGCCTGCGGGGCGTCAGAGAGCTGATGGAGGAGTTCGCGGCGATCTATCCGGATTCGAAAGACCTCGTGGACTCGACCGCCGCCGCGCGCGTCAACGGCTACGTCGGCGGGCACGGGACGTTGGAGCAGTTGGAGGCAGAGATCGACAGGCTGGGACTCTCCCCGGAGGGCCGCGATAGGCTGGAGGAGGTCGCTCAGCGCCGACTTCGCTAGCGTACTAGCCGCTGTTCGCCGTGTGCTCTTAGCCGATCAAGCTGGAGCGCGAGAGACCGGGCCATGAACGGTCAGTCGTTCTCAATCGAGGTGCACACACCGGCACGATGAGCTGGAGGTGACCCCATGTTCTACCCATCGGATCGCGTCTTGGTCGGGATCATGAACAGCCGGCGCGACTTCTCCATCGCGCGCGAGGAGCGCTGGTACCGAATCCCCAAGCGCCACGCCCCGGAGAGCACCACCGAGGCGGTGGTGCTGGCCTTCTACTTCACCAAGGCCTTCGGCGAGGAGAAGTGGGCCATCCACTACTACGCCCCCGTCGAAGGCCACGAGCTGGTGCGCCGGCGCGATCTGCTCCCCCAGCAGCCGGATCATCCGCACGCCGACGACCCCTACTACAAACTGCAGCTGGGCCGGATGATGAAGCGGAATGAGCCCATCCCCAGCCTTCGCTGGCGGCGGCTGACCTTCATCGAATCGACGTGGGACCGCTTCGTGGCCGCGGAGGAGGTCAACGACCTCTACGCCACCGGCGACGACGGCCTCTATGTGACGCTCAAGGACGAGAACCTCCATCCGGAGCGCGAGTTCCTCTTCCGGGAGGGCGGGACCGAGTACCTGGTCGATATGGCGATCCCCTGCCGGCAGGGGACGGTCTGCATTGCGATGGGGGATCGTCCAGCGCCGGAGGGCGCGCTGCGTGATCCGGAGGTGGATGCGGTGCGGGAGGCGGTGGAGGCTTTGGGGGGAGAGCGAGCGCCAACATAGCGAGGCACGGTTGTTCGTAGACCCGCAAATCTCGCCGAGCCACCTGCTCAATCTCCGACACGCTGGTTCTGTCAATCGCTGCAGGGGCACAAGAACGACAAGGCAATAGGAATCGAGCAGCTCCCTCCGATCCTGCTCGAGGGCATCGACGTCGAACGAGAACGGGAGGCGTGGCAGGCACCGTAAGGAGAATGAGCGCCTGGGGTCAGAACCCGGATCCCAGGAAATCATCGGATCTGTCAGCCTTTCCAGCAGGTTGGGAGCGGATGCGATGGCAGATGCGAGAGGCGGATGGAGCGGCTGATCCACGGGGGGAGAAGGTCGGCCTTGTCGATGGTAGGAAGGCGTGTTGGAGGGAGAGTGTGACGAGAGGGGTCGGATCGGACGTGGGTCGAGAGCACGTCGCAAAGATGTCCCGAGGCTGTTACGTTTCGGCCTGTGGCACGACATACGCTATGCGGGAGCTTTGCGGGGATAGGCGGTTAGCAAAACCACCCTACATGATTCCGATGTGATGTAGGTAAAGTTTGCCATCCGATTAGGGGAATCCCAAGAGAGAAGACAAGTAGACGGTTGGTGAAACCGCCCTGCACCGTTGCAGGCCAGGGTGAGTTCATCCAGCTAACGGGGGCCACGGTGCCCGGCAGAGCGAAGAACGGTCAGGACGACGCAGCGCTGGTAAGGGCGGTCAAGCGGGACGAAGCGCCTTCGGCCTCTTTCACCGGCGCTACGTCGGCCGCATCTATCCCTATGTCTATAGCCGGGTGGGCCGGAAAGCCGATGACAAGGACCTGACCGCCCGAATCTTCACCGAGGCACTGGAGGGGCTCCAAGACTACCGCGAGCAGGGTACGTTCTCGGCCTGGCTCTTCACCATCGCCCACCGCCGCATCGTTGACCAGTATCGGCGGAGGCGCCCGAATCAACCCTTGGACACGGCGTCCGAGATAGAGGGCGACCGCCCTAATCCGCTGGCGCTAGTGGTGCACGAGGAGCGGTTGGAGCACCTGGCGACGCTAGTGAAGGGGCTGGACGAGGAGAAGCAGGAGCTGCTGCGGCTCCGCTTCGCCGGCGAGCTGACCTACCGGGAGATCGGAGAGGTCGTGGGTCGGAGCGAGGGCGCCGTGAAGATGGCCATCCACCGGCTGCTGCGCAGGCTGGAGGAGGCGTGGGAGGACGAGGATGAGTGAGCGTGTGGAGACGAGGCATTCTACGGAGATCGAGGAGGCGCTGGGGACGCTGTCCTCCGCGCCGGAGCCGGATCCCGCCTTCGTGGCCAGGCTGGAACGGCAGTTGAGGGCTCAGGGCACGACCGCCGCACGGCAACCCGCGCGGGAGCCGTCGGTATGGCAGCACTTTCGGGGTCTGATCTGGCAACCCCTGCAGCGGCACCGCTGGGCCACGATCGGCGTTGCCGTGCTCCTCGCCCTTGCTGTCGCCCTCTTGGCCGTCGGCCCGCAGCGGGTGTGGGCCGACCTCCAGCGGTTGCTGGGTTACGTGCCGGGCGTGGGGTTCGTAAACCTGGAGGAGACCCGTGTCCTGGCCGCGCCCGTGACCGTCATCCGCCAGGGCGTGACGCTCCGCGTGGAGCAGGTGGTCGCCAAGTCGGACGGGACCACGGTCGTCATCAGCAGCAAAGGGCTGCCGTCGGAGGACGAGGTCTGGCCTGAGGGACCGGAGCGGGAGGCGCTCTCGCAGCCCCGCCTGCGCTTGTCGGACGGCCGGACGCTGGAGCCAGATACCTTCACGCTGCGTTGGGGCGCGGGGAGGCTCGAGTTCCCGCCCTTGCCCGATGACGTCCACCGCGTCACGCTGCACCTGCCGCGCCTGCCT
>Ga0207796_1000632_pt1 | contig 13689 bp, 13 predicted proteins | sample Pon1CUnioCityCA_6_FD_187274 | JGI IMG/M metagenome (GOLD analysis project Ga0207796, IMG submission 187274) | Marine sediment microbial community from Union City, CA, USA - Pond 1C Sediment 1 (SPAdes) | ecosystem: Environmental > Aquatic > Marine > Intertidal zone > Salt pond sediment ...
GGTCGATCTGTCGGTGCGTGCGCCGGCCGGCGCCCTGGAGCTGTTTGTGTTTCATCGGTTACCTTCCGTAGCTGTAGGTGGCCGCGATGGACTCAAGCTCAATCTCCTCGTCGTTGCCGGTGTTGTCATCCAAGGTCACCCTGATCTGCAACAGGTAGAAGTCGACCCCGAGGTCCGTGGCGACGATGTGGCGGGCGTTGGCGGTGTTGGCGGCCTGGGTCCAGGAGCCGGACTCGGTGCGGTACTCAACTTTGGTGTAGAAGTCGGCGACGGCGTCGGAGACGACAGCGGACAGGTTGAGGAGGTGCTTTTGCACGGTCGGCCGGCCCATGTCGATCCACGAGCTGATGAAGACCCCATCCTCGTAGTCCTCCAACCTGGTCCATCCGTCGGTGGCGCTTTCGGTGGTTGGGAGCCAGAGCTCGCCGGCCATCGGGTACAGGTCGGCGTCATCGGGGCAGGTTAGCGCGCCGTCCAGGACCTGCACGAAGCGGCCGCCGTGGTAGAGGTAGATGTACTGGGCGGATGCGCTGAGGAAGTACAGGATCAAGCGACCTCTCCACTGCACCAGACCCCAGGCGGTAGGGACGACGGGCGCATCCACCTTGTCCACCAGCTCGACGGAGTTGCCGTCGAAGAGCCAGATGGGGATCACTTCACAATCGCTGGAGGAGGACCAGTAGACGCCGGGGGAGAAGAAGAGCTTATCCTCCTGGATAGCCCAGGGTGTGGCCCAGCTGGCGGCGACGTCGTCGGGAACGTAGCGACCGGTGGCGGTTTCGATGTAGGCGAGCTGGCGGAGATCGGCGGGCGGCCGGTCGTCCACCAGGTAGACGTAGAGGGCGCCGTCGGGCTGGCGGCAGAAGAGGACGATGTTCTCTCGGTAGTGCATCATGTACTCGACGTTGATGACGGGGTTATCGAGGTAGGAGGCGAAGGCGCTGGCGTCGTTGTCGTAGCGGTAGAGGTCGTCGGTCTGGGTGAGCATGAAGATCGTATCGCGGACGGTGAGCAGGGCGTGGGCGTCTCCGCCGGTGTAGGCTGCGGCGGTGTAGCCTCCCGGCGTGGTGGCGGTGCGGTAGACGTCCCGGTCGCTGCCGACCAGCCAGAAGGAGTTGAGGGCTGCGGCGACGTTGAGCTTATGTCTTCCCCCGATCTCGCTGGGCGTGCTGCTGAGCTGATGGACGCCGGAGGTGCTGAGGTCTGCGTGTTCGATGACCATTTGGCCGATGTCGCTGTTGGCGGTGTCTGTGCCGATGAAGTAGAACTTGTTGTTGAGGACCTCGTAGTAGGCGCCGAAGGGGTAGTCGAAGTTGGAGACGTAGTCGATGTGGCCGGTCCAGGAGGGCATGCGCTTGAGGGACTGGTTGTCGCGGGCGGGTAACAAGGCGTCAAGGCTCCAGAAGTCCCCGGCGGAGTGGTGGTAGTAGCGATTGGGGGTGATGAACTGATCTTGCTGCCAGTGTTGTACGCGCATGAGGTCAGCTCCAGTCGTCGTCCCACCGGTCGAGCCTGCCGGTGCGGGCGATGCCGCTGTGTTTAATGCCTTCGCGGCGCCCGAGCCTCTCGAGGGCGAGCTCGAACTCCTTGAGGCGGGCGTCGGCCCAGTCGCGCAGGTCTCGGTTGCCCCAGTAGGTCTCTTTCTCCTGGACTCTTTCTTGGGCGCAGTAGCCGGTGGCGCCGACGATGAGGGTGGTGACGTCGCGGTCGGGCAGGGTGGTGGCGGTGGCGCTGTCTAGGCCGCTGATGGTCTGCTCGGTGGTGTAGAAGATCCTGAGGACGTCGCCGCTGTCGGGCTCGACGGACTCGTCGATGAACAGCACGTCCCCGGGCCAGACCTGGAAGTCGGCCCAGTCGGGGCGCCAATCGGGGTCGCTGGCGTCGTAGTCGAGCCACACGCGCTCGATGTCCAGGTAGTCGATGCTGCTGATGTCGACCTCGCGTCCGTCGGCGCTGAGGGTGACGGTGGTGATGGCGCGGTGGGGCTTCATCTCGGTGATGCGGTGGAGGGCCCAGCGGACGGCCTCGTCGATGTCCTCCTGCGGGTAGGCCTTGGCGCGCCGGACGTAGGCGCGGAGCTCCATCTGCGCCTGGAAGCGGAAGTTGCGGCCTTGCTCGTCGGCGTACTTGCGCAGGTCGGCGACGACGTCGTTGTGGGCATAGAGGTCCTCGGCGAGCTCGACGGAGCGCATCTGGGCGGCGAAGTGGCAGGCGCCGGTGACGATGGTGCCCTCGTCGTCGGCGGGGAGGGTGGTGGCGGTGGCGCTGTCCAGGTCCTCGATGGTGTGCATCTTGGTGTACCAGACGCGGACGGTGTCGCCGGACTCTGGTTCCTCGCGGTCGTCGATGTAGAGCAGATCCCCTGGCCACACCTCGAACTGCCTGTAGTTCGGAGGATACGAAGGATCCGACGAATCGTAGTCCCACCAGACATCCTCGACCTGGAGGCAGCCAGTGAGGGAGGAGATGTCGATCTCGCGGCCGGCCGAGGAGAGGGCGATGGTGCCGAGGGCGTGGTTGGGCTTGTACTTGCTGTACTGCTCGAGGGCCGTGCGGATGGCCTCGTCAAGGTCGTCGGTGCTCCAGCGGGCGTTGGTGGCATCCTGGAGGCGGGCCTCGACGCGATCGCGGATGGTGGCCAGGTTGTTGCTGGACTCGGTGATCACCTCGGGCTCGGTGAGGCCGTAGGCGGCCTCGAGCTGGGTGCGGATGCGGTCGCGGATGTCGTTCAGGGTTGACATGGGTGATCTCCTAGTGGCGCATGCGCCGGAGCAGGGGCGGACAGGCGCTGTCGGGGTAGGGCCATTCGTAGCGGCCGATGTCGGGGGCGCTGCCCTCGGTGCCCTCGGTTATGTCGGCGATGGTGGTGCCAGCGTCGATGGCGGGGCTGGCCGCGGCGAGGGTGAAGTCGTCGTTTGCGGCGTCGGCGAACTGCGGGTCAGTGGTGACGTTGTTAGCGCCCTGGTCTTCCTCAGCGATGCCCTGCCAGTCGGGGTCGTTGCTGTTGAGCAGGTTGTAGTCGAGGTCGAGGGTGACGGTGTGCTCTTCGTTGTGGTGGATGGCGGTCTCACCGAGTTCGTAAAGGATGTTGTTCTTGGCGGTGAAGGTCATGTTGTCCTCGGTGGGCCAGATGCAGAAGCCGTACCCGTAGCCGGCGCCGGCGCGGGTGCCGTAGGCGGCGGTGCAGTGGTAGACGTTCCAGGTGCCATGGCCGTGGACGTGGACGAAGCCGAGGGATCCGTTGAGGCTGTCGACTTGGGGGTGGTCGTCGGTGGTGTGGTAGTGGAGGCAATACTTGATGGTGACGGTGCCCTCGTGTAGGGATTGGCCACGGATGCTGCCGTGGCGGATGTCGTAGAAGGTGCAATACTGAACGGTGCCTCCGGCGGTGCCTCCGGAGCCGGCCTTGCCGAAGTTGATGCCGAATTCTCCCTGGCGGTGGATGGTGCAGTATTCGATCAGGGTGTCGTCGCCGGCGTCGACCTGGACGCCGTTGTCGCCATCCTGGAAGTCGCAGTGTGTGAGGGTGGTGCCGGAGCAGCCGGTGAGGAGCTCGAGGATGTTGCCCTGCTGTTCGACGCGGGGGATGCCGACGATGGTGACGGTGTCGAGGGTGAGGTTGGCCTGATTGCACTTGAGGCAGTTGGAGGTGAAGTAGCCGGTGCGGGCGAAGGTACAGTTGGTGAGCGTGCACCCTGAGCCCTCGATGCTGCAGTGGTTGTTGCAGTACCATTGGATCAGGCCGGTGATGGAGACGTTGTTGGCGGAGATGGTGAGGTTGTAGTTGTGGTTGATGTGGGCCTCGATGCAGGTCGGTGCGTCGCCGCCGATGTTGACGTAGAGCTTGTTGTTGGCGTTGTCGAAGTAATAGCTGTTGGTGGTGGTGTCGCAGGTGGCGACGTCGGCGACGCTTTCGAGGTAGGTGGCGCCGTTGTAGCATCCGCCCCAGTTGGCTCCGGTGTGGGTGGCCTCATAGACGTTGGTCTGTCCGGCGGTCTTACTCCACGAGGTGAAGGCGACGCTGCCGGCCAGGACCGGGGTATGGCCGGTGTCGTTCTCGATGGTGACGCTGGCGACATTGATGGTGATGGTTTTCTCGCGGAAGAAGGTGGTGTAGTCGGAGCTGTCGCCGCGCAGGTAGAGCGTGTCGCCCTCGCTCATCTGGCCGATGGAGCCGGCGATGGTCTTCCAGGGGGATCCGGAGGATCCGTCGTCGGCGTCGTTGCCGTTGGCGTAGTCAGCATAATAGGTGGCCACAGTGCACCTACCTCAGCAGGCCGACGCGGACGGTGATGCCGGAGGCGGTGTAGGTACCGGTGCCCCTGGAAATGGCGGCGATGTACAGACCGTCGTCGCTGGAGGCTGCCTCGATGATCTTGCCGATGTTGGCCACCTCGGCGATCTGCGAGTTGACCAGGTCGACGTAGTCGTCGGTGGCCACCTCGACGATGGCGACGATCTCGTCGACGTTGGCGTCGGTGACAGAGACGGCGCTGTTCTCGGTGCCGATGGCGACGTTGCTGCGCAGGAGGACGATGTCCAGGGCCTGGGCCTGGTCATCGAAGTCGATCACCTGGACGTTCTGCAGGATGGCCTTGCCGCCGTCCTCGGTGAAGGCGGCGCCGTCGAGCTCTTGGGTGGCAGCCAGTACGTCGCCGTCCGCGTAGGCGTTGGTGTCGAGGGACAGGGTGACCTCGAAGACCTCGTCCTGGGAGACGATCTTGAGGACGCCGTCGGCGTCGACCTCGACGGGAATCAGGTTCTTACTGGGGTCCTGGGCTAGAATCAGGGTTGGCATGTGGGTCTCCTTGTTCTGTCTGTTCAATGCCGAGGCGGGCCTCCTCGAGGGGCTGACGGGAGCGGTGGAGGTAGCAAACGTAGCCGGGGCGTCGGTGGCGGATGGCGCGATCGACGGCGACGGCCCTATGCCAGTCGCCGTTGTGGGATGCCTTGAGCCGGCGCCAGGTATCGTGATCGTGGTAGGGACAGATGATGCAGGAGGAGGGCTCGGGGACCTCCAGATTGTGGCGTCGGAGCCACTGGATCACCATGTGGCGGGTGAAGGGACGGTTGAGATCGTCCAGGTAGGGATAGCGGTTGGGGACCCATTGAACGTTGGAGGGCTTTGCTCGCTTTGCCTCGTCGGCGGTGATGCCGATCCATTGCTCGAAGGATCCGGGGGCTTTAGGTCGGCCCTGGAGGACCAGGAGGCGCCGGAGCAGAGAGCGGAGGGGCCGGATTTTCCAGCGGTAGGAGCATTGGCGGCGGAGGGAACCGGAGGGTGTCCCGTCGGGCCAGTGCGTGAAGGCTGGAAGGTGAACGGGCTCGGTGGTGACGGTGAGGAGCTTGTTGGAGAGATCGGCGTCGTGGACGGTGAAGACAGGGATGCCGTGGCGCCGGAGCCAGGGTGTCCATTTGCGGGCGAAGCGGTAGGTGTGTTGGTACTCCCATCCGGTATCGGCGTGGATGGCCAGGTCAAGCTTGGGCAGCGTGCCCAGGGCCGACATGGCGGCCAGGCCCCACGATTGGACGCCCCATCCTAGGCTGAGAACTCTCAAAGGCACTCCATATGGGTTGGCGCGGGCGGCCCGGGTGAGTGCTCAGCACGCGGGCCGCCGCGCGCCTTAATTGGACAGGCTGGACCCCCCGCAGCGGTGCGGGGGGTTACTCCCTGGTGGAGAGCATGGCCTCCACGATCTTGCCGGCCATAGCGTCGCCCATGGCGCCGACCTGAGCGGCGAGTTGGGTGCCCATGGCGACGATGGACTCGCGCAGGGTCTCGGCGACGTCGGCGGCGATGGCGGAGGAGATGTTCCCCTGGGTCTGGGCGTTGTTCGCCAGGCCGGAGGCGATGGCGGACTCCACGGCGGACTGGGTGTAGACCTGGTTGGCCAGGCCGGCGGCCATGGCCTCGGAGGCCGTCTCGGACGGGTCGACGTGTAGGTGCTCGGCGCTGATGTCCTGCTTGGTGCCCATGCGCTCCAGGCTCATCTGGAGCGTGTTGGCGAACACGTTGTCCAGTTGGGCGCGGAAGCGCTCGCGGGCGTTGAAGGACTCCTCGGCGCGTCGCTGGCGGGCGTCGAAGCCCTCTTCCTGCTGGCGGACCATCTGGGATTTGAGGATCTGGTTGAACTCGTCCAGCTCGCGGGATCCGCGGATGATCTCCTTCTGCCAGGCGTCGACGAGGGCCTTCATGTTGGTGTCCCAGGCGCGGGCGTTGCTGGCGCGCTTGGAGCTCCAGTCGTCGACCATGTCCTTCAGGTTGTAGATCCAGGCTTCCTCATGGCCGACCTCGGAGCTCTCGGGGAGCACTTGGCCGGGGAGAGGCACGTAGTTGCCGTCCTCGGTGCGGATGAAGACTGTGTTGTCGGTCATTGTTCCACTCCTGGTGGTTGGATGCGTCTAGGCGGCTGGCGGTGTATCGAGCACCGGCAGTTCGATGGGCTTCCAGATTCGGAAGGCGAGCGTGTCCTCGGTGACGTGGTCTTGGCGTTTGAGCATGAGGCGCAGTTTAGCGAGCCGGAGGGCGTTGTAGGTGGCGAAGCCGATCTGGAGGAAGACGCGGAAGTAGAGGCCGAGGAGGTCGGTTCCTCCGAGGCGATCGGGGAGGGCGTAGTTGGTGCCGGGTCCGCCGACGATGGCCTTGGGGTTGGCCTGGGCCAGGGCGGTGAGCATCGGTCCCGGATGGCCGTCGTTGTGGCAGAGCCAGCAGTTGGAGACGAAGACCACGGCCCCCTCGAGGTCAGCCTGGGCGAGCTGATCCGCCGAGAGGGCCGGGGTGAGGTGGTCGCCATACCAGGTGCGGTCGCCTTCCCTGCCGTGCAGTTTGAACCACACGAGGTCGTATCCCGCGAGCAGAACCGGGTCGAACGTCGCCATCGTCGTGGGCGGGCACAGGATGGGCGAGGTCCCGGCCGCGCGGCGGACGAAGTGACGGAAGGAGGCCGAACAGTAGGCGAAGGTATGCATTAGTCTGCCTGTGATGGGACGACGGCGCCGTCAAGAGCGGACTGACCGCGGTAATACCAGCTGGTGCCGTCGGAAATCATGTAGACGTAGTCTCCGACAGCGCTGGCCGGGCTATCGTGGAAGGTGATGGTGTCGTCGGCTGAGGATGTGGGCCCGTCGTCGCCGGTGTCGACCTCGAGCTCGTTGATCCCGCCGATGAGGACGTTTTCCAGGGAGTTGCCGGTGACGATGGTGTAGTGGGCGCCGGAGGGTGCGGCCTTGACGATGAACTGGAAGGAGCAGCCGGCGTCTACGGTCGAGATGGCGGGCAGGATGGTCTGGAACTCGGTGGCGTGGTTGAGGAAGTAGGTTGTACCGCAGTTGGCTGCCGTGGCAGTGAAAGCGGCGGTTGCGTCAGCTGCCTTGAGCATGAGACCGCCGTTGATTGTGGTCGTGCCGGTGACGTTGAGGGTGCCGTCAATGTCGACGTTGCTGGCGAAGTCGGCGGCGCCGGTGAGCTCGAGCGGGGGCACGATGGAGAAGGCGGCGCTGTCGATCTCCAGGCGTTCGGTCCCTCCGGTGGCGATGTTGAGGGTGTCAGCGGCTGAGCGGAAGATCCCGGAGTCGGTGTCGTCCTCGAAGGTCAGGGCTGGAGCGGCGGCCGAGGAGGATCCTTCGATGTCGACCGGGTTGCTGAAGTTGGCGGCCAGGGCGATGGGTTCGGGCGGTTCGTCGGGTTGCTCGGGCATGGGGTACTGGACGCCGAAGAAGAGGGCGATGGCGAGGGTGACCAGGGACATGATGACCCAGGTGAGCCACCTGGTTTGGTTTTCGGTCATGGTTCTACTCCTTTTGGGCTTCGTAATGCAGATCGTAAGGTCGATCGTTCAAGCTAGGTTTGGGAGCGGGCCAAGGCAACGAGCCCACCAGCGATGGACACCACGCGCATCGTTGCTCTCAGGGGGTCCGCTCCCAGTGGGTTGTGCGGGTTCGATGGTTGGACCTCCCTCCTTCGCTTGAGGTCGAATGTTTCCTCGCGGTAGTGCGCAAGGCGCGGTCTCATACGCTCCGCAGGCCGTCCTCCAGGGCGGTGCCCAGGATGTAGGCCACGATGGCCAGCACAGCGTTGGTGAGCTGTTGTTTGTCCACGCCGGCCCGGGGTCCCAGGGCGATGAAGGCGATGGCGACGATGGTGGCCCAGAACTTGCGGGAGCGGAGTAGGTAGTAGAACTTGTCGGTTAGGTCATCGGGCATGGTGGCCTCCTGTTTATGGACAGGATTTACAAGATTTACAGGATAGTTAGGTGGGTCATAGCAGGTGTTCCTCGAGCCAGGCTTTGATCTGGCTCAGGGTGCGGTCGGAGATGCTGTCGTCCTCCTCGACCAGCTCGATCCACGTGCGCAGGTCGTCGTAGGTGAAGAGCCCCTTGTCGTGCAGCTTCTGGGCTGTTACGGATCCGACGCCGGGTATAGCGGTGAAGTCGTCAAGTCCGGCTGAACTTCGTTCAGCTTGGCAGTTTCCTCCTTCGTCAGAAACTGCAGGCTTGGCGTTGGTAGGGGGCTCGGGGTCTGGGGCCGGCTGGCTGGCTGCCCCTGGGGTGTGACCTGAGCCCCCTATGAAGGTTGGAGCGGGTGCGTTACTCCCGCTGTGGGGCAGCGTATTGGTTCGATTGGGCTCACCAGAGGTGACACGTTCGGCGGTGGGGACGGCTTGCGTGTCGGTTTCTGGGTAGTGAGCGACTTCGTAAGTGTCGAAGGGATCTTGGATGTACAGCACGTCATCTTCGATCCAGGCGCGTTGGATCATGGTGATCTCGAGCTGGCGTGCGACGGCCGAGACGAGGTAATGGTCCCTGTTTAGTTCACGAGCACCGGGCATGTCTAGCCCTCCTCGAACCAGAGCATAATGCAGGGGTCCACGGGATCGGTGCCGTCGCCGACGTCGAGGCCGACGGCAATGATGGAGCCGGCGGTGATGTGCGGGTAGTCGTCTCCCTGGTTACTGACCAGGTCACCGTCGAAGTCGTCGAGGTCCCAGACCGTGGGCGTGTCGTCCTGGCCGATGGCCTCGTTGTCGAGGTAGCCGTCGGGGTCGGCCTTGGTGCCGACGTTGATGTAGGTCGATGTAGCGGTGTTGTTCGCAGCTGCGGACACGGCGCGGAGCGTGAGATCGCAGGGCGCCTTGAAGAAGAACGTGGCGTCGGCCGCGATGGTGCCGGGCATGGCAAAGGTTACGGCTAGTGGTCTGAGCATGGGTTCCTCCTGTGCAAGTTCAGGTTACATTTTCCTGGCCATCTCTGCTGTTAGCGCAGCGGCGCGATATTCCAGAGCTAGGTCACCAGGTGCTTGTACCAGGCCCTCCAGTCGGTGGGTCCTACGGCGAAGAAGAACCGCACCTTGATGGGCATGGTGTCGTTGGTGAACATGAGGCCGGCGCGGGGGTCCGCGACGGAGAAGACCTCCGGGGCGCGGCCGTAGCGGAAGCCAAGGCCGAGACCGGGGTACAGGTTGGGATCGGCCTGGGCGACCCAGTCGTTGGTGTCGGTCCAGAAGGGGACGGTGATCACGCGGCGCCGGGCGGCGGCGATGCGGGCGGTCAGGCCGTCCGCGAAGGCGTCCGGGTTGACGTGGTAGTCGGCGTCGCCGGGCTCGCCTTCGCCGGCGGCGAGGAGCTCGGCGGCGGTGTCCTCCAGGTCGATGGGGACCCACAGGAAGCGCGGGCGCGTGAGCGCGCCGAGCCGCTCGCCGGAGTTGACCTCGGTGTACTTCATCATGGCGATCTGGGTCGCCTTCCAGGCGTCGTAGGACAGGGCCGTGGAGCCCTCGTTAGAGTGGTTGGAGCTGTCGATCAGGTAGTTGCTGTCCGACATGGTGGGGCCGTAGCCGCTGTTGGCGGTGAAGACCTCGGCGATGGCCTTGCCGAGCGTGAGCCAGGCGCCCTGGGCGAGGGCGCGGGGGGCGGCCATGACGCGGCCGGTGTCGTCCTTGTCGATGGTCTCCAGGGTGATCCCCAGGTAGCCGCCTTTCTTGACGAAGCTGTCCGTCTCTGTCTGGTCGTCCCAGGTGAGCTCGGAGTAGGCGGCGCCCTCCGCGACTGTGGGGAGCTCCCCCACACCGCCGAGGGTGATCCAGCGGATGTCCTGGAGGTTGTTGAAGTCCCGGACGGTGACCCCGGGGGCCCACCACTGGTTGTAGCTCTGGAACATGTTGATGACGATCTTGTTGAGCCGGTTGGCGACGAGGCCAGCCATGGTGCTGGTGGTGACGTTGGCCAGGTAGACGCGATCCTCCTGGAAGCGGCCGGTGAGCTCGTAGTCGCCGGACAGGAGCATGTACAGCTCGCGGATGCCGGTCAGCGGCCGCACGCCCTGGGGCGGGCGGGTGCCGGAGAGCAGGGCCTCGACGGCCATCTCGAGGCGGTCCAGGCCGGTCCAACCGCCGTAGAGGGCGGGGGACCGGGGGGCGTCGCCCATGCCTTCGACCGTGTTCCTCTCCTGCTGCTTGGCCAGGAGGCCGTGGATGCGGTCGACGGCGGCGTTGAGGGTGGCCAGGTTCTCTTGGATCCTGGCGTGGTCCCAGGCTGGCGGACGCTGTCCGCCGCCTTGGGCGCCTTCGGTGGGGCTGGTGTCCAGCTGAGCGGCAGGGGCTTCGTTGTCTTCGGCGACGGCTACCGGCTGCTGGATCACCTCCTGGGGTTCTGGGTCAGCCGGAAGCGAAGCGGCGCTGACCTGAGCGGTGTTGAGTTCTTCGGGCATGGTTCCTCCTGTGTTGCTGTGGATGGTGCTGAGGGCTTGGCGGATGTACCCGGCGGCGCCGGGTTCGTAGACGGCGTCGACGGATGATACCTTGTTGATCTTGGTCCAGATGCGGTTGCCGGTGTCCTCGTCGTGTTCGTACTCGCGGAAGACGGAGATGGAGAGGCCGATGGGCGGGACGTCTTTGCCGGCGGCCTTGTCGGCGATGACCTGGTCGTAAAGGGAGCCGAGCAGGTGCCCGGCCTCGGTGTCGTAGAGGCGGATCTGAGCTCTGACGGCCTGGTGGTCGGGATCCCAAGCGGCGTCGGAGGCGAGGCCGGCGAGATCGCGGATGGAGGGGCTTTGTCGCCAGCCGAAGCCGAAGAGGTCGGGGTGGTCCACGTAGTGGGGCAGGGGGGAGAAGAGTCCCTGGTCCACGGCGTCCTGGAGGACGTGGTCGGGAATGAGCCAGTTGGAATCCTGTCCATCGTCCTGGCGGATCCATCCGGGCGTGACGAGGATAGCGTCGTAGGTGGGATGGGGAGAGTCATCTCTGGAGCTGGGTTGGAGCAGGACGTGACCCTGATGGACGGTGGCCTTGTGGTGTGTGGCGTCGGTATATTTTTTCTGAGGATCAATATCGAGTGACGGACCGTGTGTCTGCCCTGATCCGTCGTGGCGAGCGGCGCCAGGAGAGGCTTTCTGAGGGGCTTTTTGTGGAGAGGAGGGATCATTAGCCTCTTTGTCGCTCTGAGCGAGCCCTAGAGCGTTCCTGTGGGCCTGGAGGTGGGGTTTGATGGCGCTACCGGCTTGCTGATCGGATCGGGGCTCGCTGTCGGCGGTCTTTGAGTGGTGGGTGAAGGCCATGGGTGATCTCCTTGGCGATTCGTGGTCTGGTTCGTCGTCTCTGGGTTCGTACTCTTCCTCGTTGTACCGTTCTGCTGCTTCGCGTAGACATTCTAGGACGCCCAAAGGCCACAACTTCCGCAGATACCATGCGGCGCGTTGCACCCAGATGCGCCAGTCGGCGGGCTTGTTGACTTCGAGCCATTCGAAGTAGGAGTCCCAGGAGTCCCAGGCGTCGGGGGCGTCGTCGGGTGGCCAGTTGACGGGGCGGGGGGTGGGTTGATAGGCGCAGTAGCAGTGTGGATGCATGGGGAGCGGTGGGGCTTCGCTAGGGTGGAAGATGTAGCCGATAAACTGGCGGCAGTGATTGCAGACCCGGGAGGGATCCGGGTTGTCGTTGCGGTAGAGAAAATGCCAGCCGCCGATGAGGCCTTTACGGTCCATTGGTCTCCTGTCCTTGGGCAGGCTCAGGATGCGAATTGGCGAGGATCTCCTCGATCTGCTTTTGGCCCAGGGGCTCGCCGGCGAACTTGAAGGCCAGGCTGACGGCGGTCTTGTCGTCGATCCAGCCGAGCTGCTTCATCTGGGCGAGGGCCTGGACGACGTCCTTGACGGCGATGGCGAGGGATTCGTTGTCCTTGCGGGCGACCTCGGTGGTGGTGGCGGTGGTGTGGAGCTCGTTATCGCTGGGGTACTGCTGGCCGGTGATGATGCAATAGCGCCGGTAGGCGGCGGTGATGATCTCGGTGGCGATGTGGATCAAGTCCTCCTGCCGCTCGGCGTAGAAGCGGGTGGTGGGCTCGCCCATCTCCTTGGCGGTGGCGTAGTTGACGGTCTCGCCTTCGCCCAGGTAGTGGAGGCCGACGTTGCCGGCGGTGGCCACGGCGAGCCGCAGGGCTCGGCCGTCGTCCTGGGCGTCGCCGGACCCGATGTGCAGGGCGTGGGCGATGAGCTCCTCGTCGGGGCCGGAGACGTAGATGCCCTTCTCGATGGGGTTGTCGGTGCGCAGCTGCTGGCGCTTCTCCTCCACCAGGGCCGGATCGGAGATCCGTAGGTGGAGCACGGCCTGGCGGGTGCGGATGCGGTTGAGGCGCACGCGGTCCTTGAGCCATTCGCTGTAGCGTTTGGCCCAGGGCAGGACGGGGGTGAGGTCGGACTCCCCGCGGGTGGCGCCGATGGGCCGGTTGACGGCGAAGTGGAGCATGAGCGGCGGGAGCTGTTCTGCCGCCGCCTGGAAGGCGGCGGGGTGGCCGGGGCCGATCCACCATTTCGGCTCTGCTGCCATCTCGCGGGTCTGAGCGTAGCGGAGCTCGATCTCGTAGTCGTCGGGGTCGGTCTCGATGTTGCGGATCCGCGAGGCGGGGATGAAGCGGATATAGGACATGCCGTCGACCTTGTTGGTGAACAGGACGGGGAAGATCTCGCCGGCGCGGGTGAGCTCGTCGCAGGCGGGGCCGAGGCGGCGGTCCATGCGGTTCTGCTTGTGGGTCCAGAAGGCCTGAAGGAACGCGTCGACCTGGGGGTCATCGGAGGCCAGGGTGATGCCGTTGCCGAGGGCGTAAGAGCGGGTCAGGGTGACCAGGCGGCGGACGAAGAAGTTCTTCTGCCAGGCCTCCAGCGTCTGCTCGAGATCGCTGTACTTGTCGGCCCAGGGGCGGTCGGCCGGTCCTCCGCCGCTCAGGGACTCCCAGCCGGGGGAGTCGTCGACGCGGACGCTCACGGCGGCCAGACGCTGCTGGACGAGGGCCTCGATGGTGTCGCCGAAGAGGAGGGCGGCGGCCCGGTGGGCTAGACGCTCACGGAGCCCCATAGCGGCCTCCGGCAGGTGCTTGGCAGGTGTGGTATAATGAGGAATTAAGGTGATCACCCCTGTGGTTACGGAAGAGCCTCCCGGCTCTTCTTGGTGCCCAGCCAGACCAGGGGGTGGCCACCTTTCTGCTATATGGGCACACGCGGTTCCTCCTTCTTGCCGGTGAGCGTGTCACCAGTCGGCATGGTCGATGACATCGAGGGGATCTCCCACTTCAACGCTGGCCCCCTCGGCGCTGCCGGGCCAGTCCTGCTGGTCGAGGATGGCGCACAGGGCGGCGGAGATCAGCAGGTCGTCGTGCCCGTAGGCGATCAGTCCATCGTAGGCGGTGGGATCCCATACGCCCCATCG
>Ga0207796_1000633_pt1 | contig 13669 bp, 8 predicted proteins | sample Pon1CUnioCityCA_6_FD_187274 | JGI IMG/M metagenome (GOLD analysis project Ga0207796, IMG submission 187274) | Marine sediment microbial community from Union City, CA, USA - Pond 1C Sediment 1 (SPAdes) | ecosystem: Environmental > Aquatic > Marine > Intertidal zone > Salt pond sediment ...
GCGGGGGCTGCCCGGCGTACCGGATACCCGACCCTCGAGCTGGACGGCGCCCGCGAGCTCGGGGAGGATGCGATCGAGCTCGGGTGCGCGCAGGGTCAGGTCCAGCTGCAGGATGTCGTCGACCTGACCCTGGACAGAGACCCGGTTTTCGCCCAAGCCGAGTTCGAACGCGTCGATGTCCAGATGGTCCCCCCGCAGCCCGATGCGGGCGGCGCCATCGATCGCCTCGCCCCGCAGCCGCCCTTCGAGCGCCGTGACTTCGAGATCGACGGACCGCTCCCCTTCGACGGGCAGGCTTCCAGTACTGCCGAGTGCGGCCGTGAGTTGCCCCGACCACTCGGGGAAGAGGGCGCCCGGATCGAAATCCCGGGCCAGCAAGGTCAGGTCCCAGGCAAGGCCTTCTGCGCGATCGATCCGGCCCTGTGCCGTGAGGATGCCGGCCTCGCTGTTCAGAGCCAGTTCCGGAATCTCGACGTGGCTCAGGGAGCCCAGCGCCGACCCCTGCAACTCGAGGGGCGGCCATTGATCCACACGCACGCCTCCGGCCAGCTCCCCCCGCCAGTCGTCCGGGGTACCCTGCAGCTCCAGTCTGCCGGGCGCAATATCAAAGACCCGGTCCGGTCCCATGCGATAGCGAAACACGTTCCACCGGTTGTGCGCCGTGAACCGCGGGCTGCCGAGGGGGTCGGTCATGGACAGGTCGGTGTCCAGTTCCAGTCCGCCGCGCAGTTGGTGCTCGAGGTTCAGTCGCTCCGCCAGGTTTCCGGTCAGCTGGACCGTGCCCTCGGCCACCGGTACACCCAGGGCGGCCGCGACACCCTCCGGCAGATCCAGTCTCCAGCGCGCCTCCGCCTCAAGCGGATACAGCCCCGAGGGCTGGATACTTGCGTCGAGCGATACCCCGATTTCGGCCAAGGCCAGTTCCAGGGCCGTCACCTGAACGCGGTCGGCACCCGCATCCAGCCGAAATGCGAGCGCGTCGATCGTGACGCGTTCCTGCCCGGCCTGGCGGACCTCGAGGCTCGAGAGCCTGAACTGCTCGACGAGCACGCGCAGCGGCAGCGGAACGCGCTCGGGCAATCCGGTATGCCGGGTCGGCTCCCGGGTCTCCGGATCGGCTGCCGCCAGATCGACGCGTCCACCGTCGAGTTGCAGCTCGGGAATGCGCACGGTCGACCGCAACAGGCTGGGTGCGTCGAGCCGGATCCGCACACGATCCAGCGCAATCGTGTTGCCCTGCACACGCAGCCCGAGTCCGCTCAGGTCCAGCCCCCGGAACAGCGTGCCGTCGACCGCGTCCACGGTCACCTCGAAGGGTGCATGCCGTTCCGCCTGGACAAACAGCCAGCGGGTACCCTGTTCGGTGACCAGCAGCACAACGACGCCGGAAACAGCCAGGACCACCAGGATCAGGATCCAGCGCAGGAGAAACGCGATCGCCTTCAGCGCACGGATCACAGGTCCGGACCCATGGTGAAGTGGACGCGAAAATCATCGTCCGAGTCGGGAGCGTGCGCGAGGTCCAGACGCAACGGACCCACCGGTGATCGCCACCGCAGGCCGATCCCGGCCCCGAGCTTCAGTTCGTAGTCGTCGAACTCGTCGAAAGCGTTGCCGACGTCGGCGAACACGGCCACGGCCCAGGGACGGTCGCCCAGGGGATGGTCGTACTCGACGCTGCCGACCAGCAAGTGCCGCCCGCCGATCACGCGCCCCTCGGCATCGGTCGGCCCGAGCCGCTGGAAGCCGAAGCCACGAACGCTCGTGTCCCCGCCGGCGAAGAAGCGCAGCGACGTGGGCAGCCGTTCCACGGCTTCGGTTGCGGTGAACCCGGCGTCACCGCGCAGGATCAGGCGTCCCGGGCCAACGCCGCGTATCCATTTCACGTTGGCCCGGGTTTGCAGAAAACTCAGACTCGATCCCAGGTCTTCATAGGCGCCCTGCACGAGAAGATCGATCCGGTGCCCCTTCCGCGGGTAGAGGAAGTCGTCGGATCGGGTTCGGTTGATTCGGTACGAGGGAATGAGCAGGTTCGAGGTGTCCGTGACGTCCCCGACCTCGAATTCCTCGTATTCGTAACGGATGCCCCGGGTGACCTGCCACCCCGACGGGAGCGTCTTTACTTGGTTGGCGCCGACCTGAAGGCGGTCTGAAGTGCCGCTGGGAATCTCTTCCGTGCGGTAGGCGACGAACACGTCCAGGTTGTCCCGCAGCGGGTCGGCCAGAGGGATGTCGTAATTGAATCCCGCTTCCGATCGATCCGGAGCCAGGTTGAGGTCGACGCGATAGCGGTGCCCTCGCCGGTTCACGTAGCGGTGTTCCATTGCGGCTCCCAGGCGCGGACCGATGTCCGTCGAGTAGCCGAGACTGAATTCGTAGGCGTAGCGCGAACGGGGCTCGACCTGGACCAGGATCGGTACCTCCGTTCCGGTCACTTCGTCCAGCAACGGCCGGACTCGCACGGCCTGAAAGTACCCGCTGTCCCCGAGATTACGCCGGAGCGTGAGCAGCGATTCCGCGCTGAAAGGCGCTCCGGTCTCGAAGGGGATCAGCCGTTGCACGAAGGCGGGGTCGAGAATGTCCTGCTCGAGCCGCACTTCGCCCAAGCGGAAACGCGGTCCGGTCTCCAGGTGCAGGAGTACACGGGCTTCGCGCTCGGTCGGGTCCACCCGCAACTCGCTGCTCACGAGTTCGGCGGTCAGGTAGCCGCGATCATAAGCGACGCGGACCAGGCGGTCACGCAGGTCGTCGTGCAGGTCATGGCGCAGGGTCTGTCCCGGCGTGATTCCGGGGGCGCTGGCCACCGCGGCGAGCAGCGGATCCTCCGCGCCCTCCCCCGAGATCCGCACGTCGACGTCCGCGAACAGCACCGGTGGGCCCGGGTCCAGCTCGAGCTCCAGGTTCCAGCAGTCCGCGCCGCGCAGCACTTCGAACGCGAGTACGGGCTCGTAGTGGCCCAGTGCGTGCAGCGCCTCCTCGGCGCGGTGCCGGACATCCCGGATCATGTTGCGTTCGCGAAACCGGGGCAGGTCACAGTCGTGCCCCGACATGCGCGCAAAGGCCTGGATGTTCTCCCGCTGCTCCGCGCTGCCGCCCTCGATCTGCAGTTGCGGGGTGGGTTGCGCCTGCACGGCAGTGACCGTCAGCGCGAGCGCCAGTGCCAGCCACCACGATGGCGGGAATCGGGATCCGGGCTTTCTGGGGCGGGTTGCAAGCATGGGGCGCCATCGGTGCCGTGGTGGCGGGATTCAGGGCCGGAGCGTCCATGGCTTCGGCCGGGCCGCGCCCTATCTTACCCCGACCGTTCCTTCCGTCCCGTGCGCGGCGCCCACCGCGGGGGTTCCCGCGGAAGGCGTCAGGACCCTTGGGGCCCCCCCTGGCCCCTCGGGAACACCACGAGGTGGGAGAAGCCGAGACGCAGGCGAACGTGATCCGAGACCACGTAGTTGTCGTGGCTGGGCGCCACGCACAGCAGTTCGGTGCCGTCCCGAAGGCGCAGCGTGTACAGGAAATCCGCGCCGCGAAAAGCCTTGGCGACGACCTCCGCGGGGATGTCGCCCGACGCGTTGTCGAGCTCGATGTCGTCCGGACGCACCAGCACGTCCACCGCGCTGCCTTCGGTGAAGTGTCCGGGAAGCGGCCCGTGGATGCGGCCCAGTGCGGTCTCCACGCAGTCCTCCGCGCAGACACGTCCGGGGACGATCGTGCCTTCGCCGACAAAACCCGCGACGAAACGGTCCGCGGGCTTGTGATACAGGTTGTAGGCGGTGTCCCACTGGCACAGGCTTCCGGCGTTCAGGACGGCGATGCGGTCGGCGAAGGCGAAGGCCTCGTTCTGATCGTGCGTGACGAGGATGCCGGTCGTGCCTTCGGCGCGCAGGATTTCACGGACCTCGCGGGCAAGGTCCGTGCGCAGTTCGACGTCCATGCTCGAGAACGGTTCGTCCAGCAGCAGAAGCTGGGGCCGGGGCGCCAGCGCACGGGCCAGTGCGATGCGCTGCTGCTGTCCACCCGACAGGGCATGGGGATAGGCCCGCTCGTATCCCGAAAGGCCGATCAGGCGCAGCAGCTCCCTGACACGGCGATCGCGTTCGGCCCGTTTCCAGCGCCGGATGCCGAAGGCGATGTTGCCGGTGACGTCGAGGTGAGGAAACAGCGCGAAGTCCTGGAACACCATGCCGACGTTGCGCTTTTCCGGGGGTAACAGGAAACCGGGGCGGCTCACCGTTTGGTCGTTCAGGCGTATCTCGCCACGCATGACGCCTTCGAACCCGGCAATCGCCCGCAGCAGTGTGGTCTTGCCGCATCCGGAAGGCCCGAGGAGGCAGCCGATCTGACCGCTGGCCAGTTCCAGCGAGATCGCATGCACGACGCGCAGGCCCGAATAGCCGACGTCGACGTCGTCGAGCACGACCTCGGCGGCATGTCTGGAGTTCGGTGGATGCTCTTTCATGAGGCTTGCGCGCCGGCGGGCAGAGCGAGCGGTTCGTCGGTGGCACGCCCCCGTTGGCTGCGGGACCGTTGCTTATACCCGGGCCGGGACCGTTCGATGGTCAGGCTCAGCAGGATAACCGGAAGCAGCCCCACGAGCACGATCGCCAGGGCTGCGCTGGAGGATTCGGCCAGCCGCTCGTCGCCGGCCAGTTCGAAGGCCCGCACGGCGAGGGTGTTGAAATCGAACGGTCGCAGGATCAGGGTCGCCGGCAGTTCCTTCAGCACATCGACGAACACCAGCAGCAGCGCGGTCAGCAGGGTGCCGCGCATGATCGGGAGGTGCACTCGGGTCAGGGTCGCGAGCGGACGCATGCCCAGCGATCGGGCCGCATCGTCCATGCTCGGCTTGATCTTGCCCAGTCCGGCCTCGACCGTCTGCAGCGACACGGCCAGGAAGCGGACCGCGTAAGCGAACAGCAACGCCCCGAGCGTGCCCGACAGAAGCAACCCGGTCGAGATTCCGAAATGCGTGCGCATGAACGCGTCCAGCGTGTTGTCGAACCACGCGAACGGCAGCATCACGCCAATCGCGATGACCGTTCCGGGAACCGCGTACCCCATGCCCGCGACCCGCACGGCAAGGCCGGTGATGAGACCGCCCTCCATCCGTCGCGCGTATGCCAGAACCAGCGACAGCGCGACGGCAATGACCGCGGCCAGGGCGGCGAGGTAGAACGTGTTCAGCACGAGTTGTCCGAATTCGGGCGTGAGCCACTGCTCCGTGGTGCGCAGCGCCCAGATCGCCAGTTGCGCGGCCGGAATCAGAAAACCGAGCAGAACCGGGACCAGGCAGGCGGCGAATGCGGCCGCTGCCTTCCACCCGCGCAGCCGGTAGCGTGGCAGGGTGGAGTAGCGGGAACTGGTGTGGTGAAAGCGCGCACGCATCCGTGACCAGCGCTCGAGCAGGATCAGAACGAACACGAAACTGAGCAGGACGGCGGCAAGCTGGGCGGCCGCGCCGGGGTCCGCGAGGCCGTACCAGGTCCGGAAGATACCGGTGGTGAACGTCGCGATCCCGAAATAGGCGACTGTGCCGTAATCGGCCAGAACCTCCATCAATGCCAGCGTGAGGCCGGCGATCACGGCAGGTCGGGCCAGGGGTAACGCGACGCGCAGGAAGCCGGAGTACGGGCCACTGCCCAGCGTTCGCGAAACTTCCAGCACGCAGACCGACTGTTCCAGGAAGGCCGCGCGGGTCAGCAGGTAGACGTAGGGGTACAGCACCAGCGTCAGCATCAGCATGGCCCCCGTCAACGAGCGGATTTCCGGGAACCAGTACTGCCCGTAACCCAGCCCGGTGATCTCACGGATCAGGACCTGCACCGGGCCGGTGAAATCCAGCATCCCGGTGTAGGTATACGCGATGATGTAGGCCGGCATCGCCAGGGGCAGCATCAGGGCCCACTGGAACACGCGCCGTCCGGGAAACTCGCAGACACTGACCAGCCACGCGACCGGAATGCCGATGACCAGCACGCCGATGCCGACGCCGAACACGAGCAGCAGGGAATTGCGCACGTACTCGCCGAGCAGGGTCTGACGCAGGTGCAGCCACACGTCGCCAGCGGGCAGAAAGACATGCGCGAAAATGACCAGCACGGGCAGGGCCAGAATCAGGGCGATCAGGACCGAGAGGATCGGCCAGGCGCGGGGGCGCCCACGAGAAAAAAGGCCCGGCGTCCGTGCGCGCCGGGCCCGGCTGGTTACGGTATGCTCCATGGGTGCGAATAGTAAATGTTCTTATTCACCATTACACCCCGATCCCACCCGCCCCGGGCATGACCGGGGGCGGGCGGGCCATCGACACGTTGCCGGCCGCTCTCAGCGCCAGCCCGCGCGGTCCATGACCCGGACGGCCTCGGCATTGTGCACGCCGAGCAGAGACAGGTTCAGATCGTCCGCCTTGAACTCCCCGAAGCCGCCGAGGATTTCGCTGGCCGCCACATTCGGCCGAACCGGGTATTCCTGGTTCACTTCGGCGTACCAGCGCTGGGCGTCTTCACCCGTCAGATACTCGATCAGACGGATGCCGTTTTCGCGGTTCGGCGCATGGGCCGTGACGCCAGCGCCGCTGATGTTCACGTGGGCACCCCGGCCGTCCTGGTTGGGAAAGAATACGCCCATCTGTTCGGCTGCCTCGCGCTGGTCGGTATCGTCTCCGGCGAGCATGGCGCCCAGATAGTAGGTATTGGCAATTGCGATGTCGCAGACACCGGCCGCGGCGGCACGGATCTGGTCTCGATCGCCGCCCTGTGGCGGCCGGGCCATGTTGCGCACGATTCCATTGGCCCATTCCTGCGCCGCTTCGACGCCTTCGCTCGCGATGATCGAGGCGATCAGGGACTGGTTGTAGATGTTCGAAGAGGAGCGGATGCAGATCCGGCCTTCCCATTGCGCATCGGTCAGAGCTTCGTAGGTGGAGAGTTCCGAGGAATCGACCTTGGATTTGTTGAAGAGAATCGGTCGCGCGCGCATCGACAGCCCGTACCAATAGCCCTCGGGGTCGCGGAGATTCTCGGGGATATTGTCGTTGAGTACCTGGGATTCGATCGCCGAGAGCACGCCGGCCAGTTTCGCCTGGTGCAGGTTGCCCGCATCGACGGTGATCAGCACGTCGGCGGGCGAGTTGCGGTCTTCCAGGCGCAGGCGCTGCAGCAACTCGTCGGCCTTGCCCGTGAGCAGGTTGACCTGGATTCCCGTATCCCGGGTGAAGTCGTCCAGGAGTGGCTTGATCAGGTTTTCCTGGCGGGCGGAGTAGAGGTTGACCTCGCCGTCGGCAGTGGCGGTTACGGGAAACGCCAGCGCGACCGAGAGGGCAGCCATGGTGAAGATTCCAGAGACTTGGCGGAACATGTTTTCTCCTGAATGAGGTTGGTTCGTCTAGTGCGAACAAGAACCATTGTCATTTAAAACCAAAAGGCCGTCAAGCGCAGCGCGCGTTCGATCCCGATTCCCGGGGCACCGGCGCTCCCCCTGGACCAGACGGGCTGGTAGGCTTGCGCCATGGAGTCTCCACGCCTTCCCGACCTGAATCTCCTGCCGCCCGCCATCCAGGAACGTGCACGCAACCTGCTGGCACGGTTTCTCGAACGGGCCCCCGACGCGCCCGCTGCAATCCCGGGTGCCGAGCAGGTTTTTCTCTGCAGCGACTACGTTGCCCAGACAGCCCAGCGTCATCCGGAGTATGTGCTCGACGCGCTCACGCCCGAGGGGAAAATGCCGGCACGCAGCGATCCCGAGCTGCACGAATGGCTGCGCGCGTGCACGAGCGGGGTCGCCGACGAAAACGGACTGAAGGGGTGCCTGCGCGAACTGCGGCATCGTGAACTGATCCGAATCGCCTGGCGGGACCTGCTGGGTGACGCCGACCTCGACGAGACCCTGCACGATCTGACGCGGCTGGCGGATACCCTGGTGCAGGGTGCGCTCGGATGGCTCGAGGCGAAATATCACGAGCGCTTTGGGATTCCGCGCGACAGCGACGGTGTGCGGCAGTCACTGATCGTGCTCGGCATGGGCAAGCTGGGCGGCCGCGAACTGAACTTTTCCTCGGACATCGACCTGATCTTCGCGTACTGGCGTCCGGGCTGTACCGATGGCGCAAAGAGCATCGACAACCAGGAGTTCTTTCAGCGCCTGGGCCGCGCACTGATCGCCGCCCTCGCGGACGCGACCCCCGAGGGCTTCTGCTACCGGGTCGACATGCGGCTGCGCCCGTTCGGGAGTTCCGGGCCTCTGGTCATGCACTTCGACGCGATGGAGGACTATTACCAGGCGCACGGTCGCGAGTGGGAGCGGTACGCGCTGATCAAGGCACGCGTGCTCGCGGGAGACCCGGTCGCGGGCGCACGCCTGATGGAAAAGCTGCAGCCCTTCGTTTACCGCCGTTATCTGGACTACGGCGCCTTTGCCAACCTGCGCGAACTCAAGCGCATGATCAACGAGGAGTCGGTGCGCAAGGAGCGGATCGAGGACGTGAAGCACGGCGAGGGCGGGATTCGCGAGGTCGAGTTCGTCGGGCAGGTGTTCCAGCTGATCCGCGGGGGCCGCGACCGTGCCCTGCAGCGCCGGGATCTGCTGGGCGTTCTGGAGACCCTGGCGCGACAGAACCTGCTGCCGCGTCACGCGGTGGATCAGCTGGTCGATGCCTACCGTTTCCTGCGCCGTGTGGAGAACCGGCTGCAGATGCAGAACGACCAGCAGACCCATCGGCTGCCGTCCAATCCCTTCGACCGTACCCGGCTGGCGTTGACCATGGGCTATTCCGATCAGGCGAGTTTCGAGACGGCGCTGCTGCGGCAGCAGCAGCGGGTGCATGCCCAGTTCGAGCAGGTCTTCTCGGCGCCCCAGCGGGACGACAGCGATGCAGTCAGCGCGGCCCCGGCCGCGGGCCGACAGCGCACGATGAGTCATCTCTGGTCGGAGAAGCTGGAGCAGGACGAGGTGCTGCCGATCTTGCAGAGAATGGGTTTCGCCGAGCCCGCCGCGGCGTACGAGGGCATCGCGGGCCTGCGCGACAGCCCGGTCACCCGGAGCCTCAGCGAGACGGGCCGGCAGCGGCTGGACCGGCTGATGCCCCTTCTCCTGGGTGCCATCGCCGAGATCGACGCGCCGGATCCGGTGCTTCCGCGGGCCCTGCAGCTGGTGAAAACCATTGCGCGCCGTTCGGTCTACCTGTCGTTGCTGGTGGAGAATCCGCTCGCGTTGTCGCAGCTGGTGAAACTCTGCGAGGCCAGTTCCTGGATCAGCGATCAGCTCACCCGGTATCCGATGCTGCTCGATGAACTGCTGGATCCTCGGGCCCTGTACGCCCCCCCGGGACGCGATGGGCTGAAGACGGAGCTGGACCACGAACTCGCGCAGTTCCCGCTCGAGGATCAGGAACAGGTTCTCGACCGTTTGCGCCAGTACAAGCAGGTCCAGACGCTGCGCGTGGCGGCGGCGGACATCATGGGGTATCTGCCGTTGATGAAGGTCTCCGATCACCTCACGTGGCTGGCCGAGGTGCTGCTCGAGAAGGTGCTGGAATTGTCATGGAACCTGATGGTCGAGCGTCACGGCGAGCCCTGGTGTGGTCAGGGGAATGCGCGGCGCCGCGCGCGTTTCGCCATCATCGGGTATGGCAAACTGGGTGGGCTGGAACTGGGGTATGGTTCGGACCTGGACGTGGTATTCCTGCACGACAGCGAGGGCGAGGCAGCGCGAACGACCGGCCCCCGCGAGATCGACAACGGGGAGTTCTTTGCGCGCGTCGCCCAACGGATCGTGCATCTCCTCGGAGCGTTCACGTCCGCGGGGCGCCTGTACGAGGTCGATACGCGCCTGCGCCCCAGCGGACTCTCGGGACTGCTGGTCAGCGGACTCGACGCCTTTGTCCACTACCAGGAGGCGTCGGCGTGGACCTGGGAGCATCAGGCCCTGGTTCGGGCCCGTTTCGTCGCGGGCGACCCCGAACTCGGTGAGCGCTTTGCCGAGGTGCGCAGGGCGATTCTCGGTCGCGCCCGCGAACCGGAGGCACTGAAAGCCGAGGTCGTCGAGATGCGCGCGAAGATGCTCGTCGAGCATGCCTCCCGCGATCCCGACGTGTTTGACCTCAAGCGCGATCGCGGCGGTATCACGGACATCGAGTTCATGGTTCAATATTGGGTTCTGGCCACGGCCCACGCACACCCGGAAGTCTGCACCTGGCCCGACAAGGTGCGCACGCTGGATGTGCTCGTTGAAACCGGTGTGATCCCCCCCGACCTGGGGCTGGCACTGGCGGATGGCTATCGCGACATGCGCAACCGGATTCACCGGTTGACACTCGCCGGGGCGGACACCCGGCTGAGCAATCCGCCGGAGGATCTTCGCGCGCTTCGGGCGCAGGTGATGGCGGCGTGGGACGCGCTGTTCGGGGAAGTTCCGGTGGACGGGCCTCCCGGCAAGACTGACTGAGGAGAAAGCGACAATGTCGATGGCGGATCGCGATGGAGTGATCTGGTTGGACGGAAAGATGGTGCCGTGGCGCGATGCCCGTACCCATGTGCTGACCCACACACTGCACTACGGCATGGGAGTCTTCGAGGGTGTGCGCGCCTACGGGACCGAGAAGGGAACCGCCGTCTTCCGGTTGCCGGAACATACCCGGCGGCTGTTCGATTCCGCGCGCATCCTGAAGATGAAGATGCCGTTCAGCCCGGAGGAGATCAGCGCCGCCCAGCTCGCGGCGGTGCGCGAGAACGGATTGAAGACCGCCTACATCCGGCCGATGTGCTTCTACGGTTCCGAGGGCATGGGACTTCGTGCGGACAACCTTCAGGTCCATGTCATGGTCGCGGCCTGGACCTGGGGCAGCTATCTGGGCGAGGAGAACATGACCCGGGGCATCCGGATTCACACGTCGTCCTACAGCCGGCATCACGTCAACGTGACGATGTGCAAGGCGAAGGCCAACGGCAATTACATGAATTCCATGCTGGCGCTGCAGGAAGCGCTCGCCTGCGGTTACGACGAGGCGATGCTGCTGGACACCGAGGGTTACGTCGCGGAAGGCAGCGGCGAGAACATCTTCCTCGTTCGCGACGGCGTGCTGTACACCCCGGACCTCACCTCCGCACTGGATGGGATCACCCGACGCACCATCTTCACGCTGGCCGCGGAGGAAGGGCTCGACGTCGTCGAGAAAAGGATCACCCGGGACGAGGTCTACATTGCCGACGAGGCGTTCTTCACGGGCACCGCAGCGGAGGTGACCCCCATCCGCGAAGTGGATCAGCGGCCCATCGGAACGGGTACCCGGGGTCCGATTACCGAGCGGTTGCAGTCGTTGTACTTCGATGTCGTGAAGGGCCGCCATCCGAAACACGCGCAGTGGCTGACCTACATCTGAGACCTCCGCGCCAGGACTGTCGAGACCATCCCCATGCCCAACCCCCATACCGCCGAACATCAGGGCCGCTTTCACTCCGCCAACGCGGAAACCAAGGTGACCGTGCGCCGCGCAGACCTGCCGTTGAACTGCCCGATGCCGGAGACCGCGCTGTGGGCCTCGCACCCGCGGGTCTATCTGCCGATCGAGGAGGCGCCCGGCGGGCGGATACGCTGTCCGTATTGCGGTACCCTGTACGAAATCGAACAGGATTGATCCGGCACGCTCCGTTTCGTTCAGTTGAGAGGTGCCCGGGGGCACGGCGGCGCTCGAGAGAGAACCCCGATCAGGGTCCGAGGCCGTTGCGGTCGAGGGTCGCTGGCCCGTTGTTCACGGAGCGGATCCGAGTCCCGTGAACGGGATTGGAGGTATGTGGCGTGAAGGACAAGGCCAGGATCATCGTCGTCGAAGACGACGCCCGCATGGCGAATGTGATCGAACGTCACCTGAAAAGTCACGGCTTCGACGTGACGACGGTCCCGAGTGGACCGGAACTTCGACGTGCGTACCGCAGCGACGGCGCGGATCTCGTGCTTCTGGATCTCAACCTCGGGTCCGAGGACGGAATCGATCTGGCCCGCGAGCTGGTGCGGACGACCTCCGCCGGCGTGATCATCGTCACCGGCCGCGATGCCCTGCAGGATCGGATCGCGGGTCTCGATTCCGGGGCCGACGATTACGTGGTGAAACCCTTCGATCCGGACGAACTGGTCGCCCGGGTGCGTGCCGTCCTGCGCCGTCACCTTCCGACGCTGCCGCGGGACGAGAAGATACGGGTCGGACCCTACGTGCTGGACACCGGGCGCCTGATCCTGATGCGCGATGGTCTCGATTCGGAAGTACGCCTCACGGAGACGCAAGCGCGGATGCTGCTGTCGCTGCTGCAGCACTTCAACCGCGCGGTCAGCCGCTCGCAGCTGCTCGGCCGAGAGGTTCGCGGCGTGGATGAACGCATCGTGGCCGTGCATATCGCGAACATCCGCCGGAAGCTGAGAGAGGCCCGGATGGATGACCTGGTCATCTGGCCGGTACGCGGCTGCGGGTACCGCGCGCGCGTCGAACCAGCGCTCGACATGGGTCAGGACCCGACGGGGTAGGCCGTGAATCCCGCCGCGATGGAATCTCCGGTTCTGCGACCCCGTCGGATCGCGCGCAAGGCCGGCGGCGCGCAGGACGCGCGGGCAGGCTGTCGTGCCGGGTAATCTCGCGGTTCTCAACGACGACCTCCGGGTTCTGATGGAGGCGCTCTCCGAGGCGCAGACCGGCATCATCATCAGCGAGCGCGTCGGATCGGGGGGGCAGTACCGAACCGTCTACGTGAACCGGGCCTTCGAGGCGGTCACCGGCTACAGCGCCGAGGAGATCATGGGCCGGGGCTGTGGTCTTCTGCAGGGTTCGGAGCGGCAGCAGCCGGCAGTAGCCGAGATGCGCAGCGCCATCGCCGAGGGGCGGACCTGTCGGGTCATCGTGCGCAATTTCCGCAAGGACGGGCGTCCGTTCTGGAATGCCATGACCCTGACTCCGATCACCGACGCATCGGGGGAGATCACGCACTACCTTGGTGTACAGCAGGACGTCACCGATGCCTACGAGGGGATGGAACGCGTGTCCCGCAGCGAGGCATCGCTTCGCGAGGCGCAGTCGATCGCGCATGTCGGCAGTTGGGAACAGGACTATCGCACGGGCGAACTGCGCTGGAGCGAGGAAGCGTTCGCTTTGTTGGGGTACGCACCGGACTCCGTCGAGCCCTCCCTCGAGGCCTTTCTCGCAAGCGTGCACCCGGAGGACCGGGCAGCGGTCCGTGCCGAGATCGAGGCGGCCGCCCAGCGTCCGGACGGGCTCTACAGGATCGAGCACCGCGTACTCGGACCGGACGGCGTGCCCCGGATCCTGAGCGCTCAAGGGCGCGTGTATTTCAATCCCGACGGTGTCCCGATACGACTCTCCGGTATCGCGCTGGATATCACCGAGCGCAAGAAGGCGGAGCTGGAGCTGCTCCGGCGGGAGGCCATGGAACGCGAGTTGCGCGACCTTTCCATCGCGTGCCTGGAGCCGATGGACCAGACCATCGACCAGGTGATCGACCGGGTGCTGGCCCGCGTCGGCCGCTTCACCCGCTCGGATCGCACCTATGTCTTCAGGCGGGACCCGGGCGCGGAAACGGTAAGCAACACCCACGAGTGGTGCGCGGACCGCATCGCACCGATGATTGCCGAGCTGCAGGGTGTTCCGGTAAAAAGCGCGCCCTGCATGCTTCGGCAGCTG
>Ga0207796_1000634_pt1 | contig 13666 bp, 10 predicted proteins | sample Pon1CUnioCityCA_6_FD_187274 | JGI IMG/M metagenome (GOLD analysis project Ga0207796, IMG submission 187274) | Marine sediment microbial community from Union City, CA, USA - Pond 1C Sediment 1 (SPAdes) | ecosystem: Environmental > Aquatic > Marine > Intertidal zone > Salt pond sediment ...
GCGGACGCCGCGCGGTCACGGCCGGGTCGAGTTGCCGCAGACTGCCCGCGGCCGCGTTGCGCGGATTCATGAACCCGCGTTCCCCGGACTCGAGCAAGCCTTCGTTCAGGCGCAGGAAATCCGGGCGCCGCATGAACACCTCGCCGCGCACCTCGAGCTCCTCGGGCCAGTCGGATCCGCTCAACGACAACGGAATCGCGCGGACGGTGCGCACGTTGCCCGTCACGTCTTCGCCGGTCTCCCCATCCCCGCGCGTGGCGGCGCGCACCAGGTGGCCGTCACGGTAAAGCAGGCTGATCGCGAGACCGTCCAGTTTCGGCTCGGCCATATAGTCGATCTCGCCCTGAGTCTCCAGACGTTCCCGGACGCGCCGGTCGAACGCCCGGAGGTCTTCCTCGCCGAAACCGTTGTTCAGCGACAGCATCGGCAGCCGATGGCGAACCTCTGGGAAACCACTTTCCAGCGCTCCACCGACACGCTGCGTCGGCGAATCGGGGACGATCAGCTCCGGGTGCCTGGACTCGAGCTCCTGCAACTCGACCAGCAGTTCGTCGTATTCCGCATCGCTGATCTCGGGATCGTCGAGAACGTAGTAGCGCCGGTCGTGGTAGGTGATCTGTTCCCGCAGCTCCGCGGCTCTTCGCGCCGGGTCGGCGGCGCTTTCGCTCACGGGCCCGCCTTCCTGCGCAGGAGATCCGGCCGGTGATGCAGAAGCCACTGGTTCATCTCTTCGCGCATGTGGGCCAGCGTCTGGTTCGTGGCGGTCGACTGCTGGGCATCCAGAATGCTTCCGCCGAGATCCCTCGCCAGCACGTGGCTGGTTTCGAGCAGAGCCTCAAAGGCCTTGTGTGGCTGCTCGCAGGCATGGACCTGGAAGAACAGCGTGATCCCCGGTGTCATCAGGTCGGCGAGATCGTCCTCGCTCAGGGTTCCCGGCGCGACCATGTTGGACACGCTGAAGAGGATCTCCCCGCCCGCTTCGGCGTCCGCGTGATAGTGGTAGATCGCCATCTCCCCCGGCTCGAGACCGGCCCGCTTGAGCGCGGCGCGAAGCGATACGCCGGTAAAGGGCCGGTTGCGTGGCGCCACCACGTGCAGGATCAGGATCTTTTCCTTTCCCCTGCCCGAGGCGAGCGGGTTGCGCCCGACCACCCGGGGTTCGGACACGTCGTCGAAGTCGAATTCCGCCTGCGGCCTCGGATCCGGCCGCACGGGTGCCTTCGGCCCGTGTCTTTCGCGCGCCGTCGGCGCGGGCCTTTGCGGTGTCGCGGACGCCGGCTTGCGCTCCCGCGGCGGGGCGCTGATCGGCGGCATGGAGGCAGACTCGGGTTCGGGCTCGTCCACCGCCCGCGGCTTCGGAGCCGGCTCCGAACCCGCGGCGCCGTCGCGCGGCACCCGCCGCACCGGCGATACGTCGTCGTCCAGGTCCGGCAGGTCCAGGCGCTCGCCCGAAGTCCCCAGGCCGGGCTCGACCCGGTGTTCGTCCCGGTGGGCGCGAATATGAACGTCATCCTCGTCCCAACTCTCGGGCTCGGGTTCCCACGCCTGGCGCCGGGCGCGCGTACGCAGCCGGTGGGCGATCCAGATTCCGGCCACGAGAATGACTCCCAGAAGCAACAGACTGATGCGCAGCCAATCCACAAACAGCCCCCTCGTTCGTTCAGGCTTCGGCCAGTTCCACCGCAGCGTCGATATCCACGCTGACCAGGCGTGAGACGCCGGGTTCATGCATGGTGACTCCGATCAACTGCTCGGCCATGGCCATGGTCGTCTTGTTGTGCGTAATGAAAATGAACTGGATTCGCTCCGACATCTCCTCGAGCAGCGCGCAGAATCGGCCCACGTTCGCTTCGTCCAGGGGTGCGTCGACTTCGTCCAGCATACAGAATGGTGCCGGATTCAACTCGAAGATTGCGAACACCAGCGCCGCGGCGGTGAGCGCTTTCTCCCCACCGGACATCAGGTGGATCGTGGAAAGCCGCTTGCCCGGCGGCCGCGCCATGATCGCAACCCCCGTATCGAGCAGGTCCTCACCGGTGAGCTCCAACCGCGCCTCGCCGCCCCCGAACAAGCGCCGGAACTTCTGGGCCAGCCCTTCGTTCACCCGGTCGTAGGTAGCACGGAACAGCGCGCGGGTCTCCTTGTCGATCTTGTGCATCGCCTGTTCCAGCGTCTCCAGCGCCGTGACCAGATCCTCGTGCTGCTCCTTGAGGTAACGACTGCGCTCGACCAGACTCCGGGCCTCGTCGATCGCCGCGAGGTTGATCGGCCCCAGCCGTTCGATGCGCCGGTCCAGGCCCGCAATCTGTTCCTCCCAGGCCACCGGCGAAGCTTCGTCCGGCAGCCCCTCTGCCAGCGCGGACGGATTGAAGTCGGTTGCCCGCAACTGCGCCATCAGCTGTTCTTCCTGCACCCCCAGCTCGCGCAGGTGCAGACGGCGCTCCTCGCAGTGGGACCGGCGCTGCTCCACTTTCTCGTGCAGCTCCCTCAACTCCCCGCCCAACGCGCGCAGCGCCGAATCACAGGCCTCCACCCCGTTGCGGGAAGCGGCCAGGGCCGCGTCGGCATTCTGTCGACTCGCCAGCTGCGTCTGCAGCTCGCGCCGCCAGCCATCCAGAGGCGCGAGCCGCCCGGCACGCGCCGTCTCCAGCTGGGCCAAGCGCTCCCGGTCCTGGGTTCGCTGCTGTTCCAGCCGATCCAGGTGACCCTGCTCGATCACAACACGGTGCCGGGCCTCCTGTAACGCCAAGCGCGCCGACGATGCGGCTTCACGCGCCTTCTGGACGTCGATCCGGGCCTTGTCCTGCCGTTCCTGCGCCGTCTGCCCGCGCGCCTCCAGCGTCGAGCTGTCGCGGTTCAGCGCCTCGAACCGTGCCAGCGAGGAATTGCGCTCCGACAGCGCCGCGTCCCGCTGCACCGCCGCCCGCGCCATCTGTTCCTCCAACTCGGCGATTTCCCGGGCCAGACGGCGGCGCTGTTCCTCGGCCTGGCGGCTCCGTTCGCGCAGGCGCTGGACCTGACCGTCGAGGCGCGCGACTTCGCGCTGGCTTTCGCGCAGGGCGGGTTCGAGCCCTTCCAGTTCCGTTTCCAGAACACCGACGCGTTCGCGCCGTGACGCGAGCGAAGCCGCATAGTCCGCGCCACGCCGGCGCAGTTCGGCCGCCTCCTGCTCGAGTGCACGTTCCAGACGGAGCCGCTCGACCACGCCCTCCACCTGGCGATCCACGGTGCGGTGACAGAGCCAACCGGGTCCGAGCCAGCTACCGTCCCGCGTGACCACGCTCTCGCCCCGGCCGCAGGACCGAAGACGTCCCTGCGCCTCGTCCAGTGAATCTGCGCAGTAGACCCGCGCGAGATGCTCGCGCAGCGCATCCGGCCCGCTGACCCGCGCAGCCAGGGAGTCCGGGCTGAACGGCTGCTCCCCGGCGTCGGGATCCAGTGCGCGGAACCCTGCCCCAGGAAGATCCCCGGGCACCTCCGAGAGCGGCATCATCACGGCCTCGAACCAGGGTCCGAGCACGACCTCGACCGCGGCCTCCCAACCCTGCTCCACCTCGATCTGCGCCGCCACGCGCCGGGCCGGATCAATACCCCGCGATCGCGCCCAGGTCTCGAACCGGGCCCGATCCCGATCCTGGTCCAACCCGGGAAGAATCTTCAGCGAGGCCAGACGCCCGGCGATCTCCCGTGCCTTGCGCTCCACACCGTGCGCGGCTTCCTGTTCCGCCTGCAGCGCCTCGCGCAGCTGTGCCAGTTCCGTCCGGAGCGCGCTCTGCTTTTCCTGCAGCTGCTCGTGTCCCCGGACCGCCACCCCGAGTCCCTGCTCCGCCTGGCTCGTTTCCGTGTCGCCGTCCCCGGACGGCAACCGTCCCTGTTCCTCCAGCAGGCGCTCGTGGCGCTGTCGCGACTGCTGGAGCAGCTGATCGGCGTGATCCATCCGAGTGCGTGCCAGCTGCGCGTTCTGCTGCGGTTCCGCCAACGCCCGGTGCCAGGCCGCCTGCGCCTCGCGTGCCGCGTTCAGTTCCCCCTCCGCCGCCTGGAGCTCCCGCTCGGCGCGCTCCAGCGCCTCCACCGCGGCCGCGTTCCCGTCCTCGTGGGCGGCGATCGCCTCCTGGACTGCCCGGACCCGACCCTCGGCTTCGGTCGCAGCGCGTTCGGATTCCCGCATGCGGGCTTCCAGCTGTGTCTGCTCGCGGGACTCGCGCTCGAGCTCCTCTTCGGCGTGCCGGATCGACTGTTCGAGCCGCGATACGCTTCCGGAAATCTCGTAGAAACCCGCCTGGACCTTCTGCAGCTCGTGCTCCAGGTCCACACGCTGCGCGCGCAGCGTCTCGGTCTCCGTTTCCCGGTGCTGGGCCCGTGCCTGCACCTCCGCCAGCGCGGTTTCGGCGTCGGCCAGCTGCTGGCGCTCCGCTTCAAGACGCGACTCGAGTTCGCCCAGTCGCAGCAGCAGCAACTCCGCCCTTCGCTGGCGGCGCAGCGCCACGAGTTCCTGGTAACGCTCGGCGGTTTCAGCCTGCCGGGTCAGCTTCGCCGCCTGGCGATCCACCTCTTCGCGAACATCGTCCAGCCGTTCCAGGTTTTCCCGCGTGTGGCGAATCCGGGTCTCGGTCTCGCGCCGCCGCTCCTTGTACTTGGAGATACCGGCCGCCTCCTCGAGGTACACCCGCAGCTCTTCCGGGCGCGCCTCGATCAGGCGCGAGATCATGCCCTGCTCGATGATCGCGTAGCTGCGGGGTCCGAGACCGGTACCGAGAAAGAGATCGGTCACGTCGCGCCGACGCGCGCGCTGGCCGTTCAGGTAGTACTTCGACTGCCCATCCCGGGTCAGCGCCCGCCGCACCGAGATCTCCGCGAAACTGCTGTACTCGCCGCCCAGGCGACCCTCGCTGTTGTCGAAGAACAGTTCGATGCTGGCCTGGCCGACGGGCTTGCGGCTGGAGGAACCGCTGAAAATCACGTCCTCGCTCGAGTCGCCGCGCAGGTGCTTGGCCGAGGATTCCCCCATCACCCAGCGCACCGCGTCGATGGTGTTGGACTTGCCGCAGCCGTTCGGGCCCACGATCCCGACCCGGTTCCCCGGAAGCACCAGGGTCGTCGGATCGACGAACGATTTGAATCCGGCCAGTTTGATGCGGGAAAGTCGCACGGGTGGGTGGGGTCCGGTGGGCGCAAAGCGTAGAATCTTACATCGTTCGGCCCCTGGCCCGAAAACACTTCCGCACAAGGACACCCCGATGCCCAGCCAGCCCAGCAAGATCCTGGAGACCTTTGCCAACCCGCAACCGGACCGCGACTTCACGATTCACATCCGGATACCCGAGTTCACCTGCCTCTGTCCGGCCACCGGACAACCCGATTTCGCGGAACTGCACCTGCAATACGTTCCCGAGCGGGCCTGCGTGGAACTCAAGTCGCTGAAGAACTACATCTGGTCGTATCGCAACGAAGGGGCCTACCACGAGGCGGTGACCAACCGCATCCTCGGCGACCTCGTCGCCGCGGTGAAGCCCCGCTTCATGCGCCTGACGGCCGACTTCAACGTACGCGGGGGCATCTACACGCAGGTCGTCGCGGAACACCTTGCCGACGGCTGGACCCCAGCACCCCGGGTCGACCTGCCACCGCCGATTCGCGACTGAAATCGGCGCAACCGATCTCCAACCGCCCATGTTCCGCCGGTTCGTCGGGATCGACCTGGGCACCTCGGGACTGCGCCTGGTCGTTCTCGATGCCGGCGGCGCCTGCGTGCGGCAGCTCCGGCGCCCCTGGACCGAAGGATTCGAGCGGAGCCCGGGAACCTGGCGGGAGGCCGTGCGCGACCTGTTGCGCGCGGTGTCGGAACAACTCCCCCGCGAACCCACCGCGCTCGCGGTGGACGGCACCTCGGGCTCACTGCTGCTTCTCGACGCCGGGGGAAGGCCGATCGCGCCGCCGTTGATGTACGACGACGCCCGCGCCCTGCGCGAGGCCGCCCGTCTGCAGGAAATCGCCCCACGTGACAGCGCGGCGCACGGAGCCACCTCCTCGGCCGCCAAGCTTCTCTGGCTGCGCGCGCAGGGAGCACTCGCGGGCGCGGCGGGGGTACTGCACCAGGCCGAGTGGATCGCCGGCCTGCTGCGCGGCGATTTCAGACGCGGCGACGAGAACAACGCGCTGAAACTCGGCTACGACCCCGTGGCGGGATGCTGGCCGACGTGGTGGCAGAAGGAACTGGGTGCAGACGCCCGGCTGTTGCCCGAGGTCGTCGCGACGGGCACTCCGCTCGGCCGGATCGACCCCGGCTGGGCCGCGGACACGGGCCTCCATCCCGAAAGCCGGATCGTTGCCGGCACCACCGACAGCGTTGCCGGCTTTCTCGCGACCGGGATACGGGACACGCGGACCGGCGTCACCAGCCTGGGCAGCACCCTGGTGCTGAAACAACTGTGCGAGCACCCGCTGTTCGATCCGGATGCCGGCGTCTACAGCCACCGGGTGCTGGGCCGCTGGCTGGTCGGCGGCGCGTCCAACAGCGGCGGCGCCGTGCTCGCGAAGCACTTCACACCCGAGTCGCTCGATCGCCTCAGCGCCGGGATCGATCCCGAGGAAAGCTCAGGGCTCGATTACTATCCCCTGCCCGGACCCGGAGAACGCTTTCCGGTCAGCGATCCCGCGTACGCACCCCGTCTCGATCCACGTCCGTGCGACGACGCCCGTTTTCTGCACGGGATGCTCGAAGGCATCGCGCGCATCGAGGCGGCCGGGTATCGACGGCTGGCGGAGCTCGGGGCCACGCCCGTGAGCCGGATCGTCACCGTCGGGGGCGGCGCGCGGAACCCTGCGTGGACCGCGATCCGTTCGCGCCTGACCGGGGTGTCCGTCGAGACCGCGCCACACGAGGAAGCCGCTTGGGGCGCCGCCCTGCTGGCCATGCATGGTCTCGGGGCAGCACCGGACTGACATGGCTCCTCAGGCGTGCCCGACGTGCACGCGCTCGTGGCGGGCCTCGGGCAGCGCGGCCAGCGCCTGGTGGGTCAGATCGCGAGCCAGGCGATGCGTGAGTTCAGGGTCGCCCGGAATCAGTTCCGTGCGCACCGCCAGCGCCATCGCCAGAGCCTGCAGCAGATCGCCGTTCTGGGTATCGCCCAGCAGCGCGACCTCGTGATTCAGGGCGTGCAGGACCCGATCGAGCAACTGATGCACCCGCGTCGCCGAACCCGTCTGCTCGTGCAGCGGAAAATCGAAGGAGATGGCATCGCCGGTCGGAGACTGGTAGCGGTATGGCAGGTAATTCATGATCTCTCCTCGTGGATCAGGGACGGTGGTTTTCGGACGGCCTCGGGCATCCGGGCCATCAGCATGTAATTGACGCCCTCGTATCGGGTCAGGCGCATGCGTCGGGTCAGCGGATTCACCGCCACCCCGGAACGCGCGACGATGCTTCCTCCCGCGGCCTCCAGCGGCCGCACGAGTTCGGACGGACGGACGAAGCGGCGCCACTGGTGGGTTCCCCGCGGCAAAAGCCGGAAGATGTACTCCGCCCCCAAGATACCCGCCACGAACGAGGCCAGGGTGCGGTTCAGGGTCGCCAGCACCATGAACCCGCCGGGACGCACCACGTCCAGGCAGTGTTGCAGAAAGGCCTGGGCATCCACGACATGCTCGATCACCTCCATGTTCAGGACCACGTCGAACGGTGGCTCGTCGAGATCCTCGAGCGCCACCTGCCGGTACGTCACATCCAGCGCCTGGCCGGCCGCATGGCTTTTCGCGATCGTGATGTTGCGCGGCGTCACGTCGATTCCGAGTACCCGGCCCCCCCGGCGCGCGATGCTCTCCGACAGGATGCCGCCACCGCACCCGACGTCCAGCACCCGCAACCCTTCGAGGGGCTTCGGTGCCGCCGGATCGCGTCCGATCTCCTGCGCCAGATGCCGCACGATCCAGTCGGTGCGCACCCGGTTCAGCACGTGCAGCGGCCAGAACGGCCCCGCTTCATCCCACCAGGTCACGGCCAGCCGCTGGTACCGCGCCACCTCTTCAGGGTCGACACTGGCCGCCTGGATCACTTGCGGTTCGGACATCGCAACTCACCCCGTCTCGATTTTTCCGTTTCGGCCCTGCAACGCCCTGTTTAGTTCAGCGCGGCTGCGAGTTCGCCGGCTAGCCGGGCATCGGCTCTGGCAAAATGGGGCCATGCGACGCCCCCGCTCCCGCAAGCGCACTCGGTCCGCCCGCCGCAGGCCACGAAGCTCCCTGGGGCGACGCTGGGCCGGGCGCGTTCTGGCGGCCCTGGCGCTGACCCTGGCGTTCCTGCTCCTGCTGGTGCTGCTCCTGCGCTGGGTCAACCCGCCGTACTCGATGTACATGCTGAGCGATGCCTCCGGCCCGGTGGGTTCGTCCCTCTACCGATACTGGCAGCCGATCGACGGCTTGCCCGCGCACGTTCCCCTGGCCGTGATCGCCGCCGAGGACCAGCGATTCCCGCTGCACCGGGGATTCGACTGGAAATCGATCCGCCAGGCGGTGGATGCGTATCGGCAGGGCGAACGCTTGCGCGGCGCGAGCACCATCAGCCAGCAGACCGCCAAGAACCTGTTCCTGTGGCACGGCCGCAGCCTGTTCCGGAAGTCCCTGGAGGCGGCGTTCACCCTGGCGATCGAGACGTTCTGGACCAAGCGTCGCATTCTCGAGGTATATCTCAATATTGCCGAGTGGGGTCCGGGAATCTTCGGCATCGAAGCCGCATCCCGCTCGCATTTCGGCATACCGGCCCGGCAACTGAGCCGCGAACAGGCCGCCCTCCTGGCGGCGGTGCTGCCCAACCCGCACGAATACTCGCCGACCCGCCCCTCGGAGACCGTTCGCGCGCGCGCCCGCTGGATCGAGCAGCAGATGGCGCAACTCGGAAGAGGCTGGCTGGGTCCGCTCGGCCTGTCCGCGGGACCCGAACCCGGGTGGTCAGACCGACCGGCCAGCCGCTAGACTGACTGCGCGGATTGGCCGGGCGCTCCAGCCGCGCCGATCCCGGATGGCCGCGAACCGATGGAGAACGACATGCCCCGACAGCCGCGCTCCCCGGGATGGGGGCTTTTGCTCCGGAACGCGCTCGCGGGGCTCCTGCTGATCGCCAGTTCCACCGTGATGGTGGCCAACGTCCATGCGCAGGAGACCGACGACAACGTACAGGCCCTGATCTCCGCGCTTGAGGACCCCGAGGCTCGCGCCCGCCTGGTCGAGGCGCTGCGCGCGGCCGCGAAGGACGACACGGCGCCCGCCCAGGTCGAACCCGCCGCTCCGTCGCTGCCCGCGCGTATCGCCGCTCTCACCCAGGAGATTGCCGAGGGGTCCGCGGCCGAGCTGCGCGAGTTGCTGGCCGTCGGGCAGGACGTGATGGCCACGCTCCGGTCGGCGGACTGGACCACGGTCGGCCTCGCCGCGAGCGATCTGTTCCTTCTGATCGTCGTGACCGTGGGCCTCTTTCTGTTGCTGCGCCGGCTGGCGCGGCCGGTATTCGCGATCCTCGACCGCTGGGTGCTCAAGTCCCAACGCAGTCTCGTGCTGGTCCGCACCGTCCCGGCGGTTCTTCTGGCCGCCGCGGCGGACCTGCTGGTCGTGGTGCTGGCCTGGCTCGCGGGGTACGGGCTGGCCTTGTTCGCGTTCGGCGACGCCGGTGCGCTGCTCACTCGCCATGCCCTGTTCCTGAACGCGTTCCTGATGATCGAGGTCACCAAGGCGCTGGTGCGGGTCCTGTTCGCCAGCCGCTACACGGGACTACGCCTGCTGCCGATGGCGGGTGAAGAGGCGGCGTACTGGAACGCCTGGATCGGCCGGCTGGTGGGTTTCATCGGCTACGGCCTGCTGCTGCTGGCGCCCATCGTCACGACCGAGGTCTCCGCCGCGGCCGGCCGCGTGCTGGGTCTGCTGGTCATGCTGGTCGCCTTCAGCTACGCCGTTGCGATCATCCTGCAGAACCGTGCACGGGTCTGCCAGCGGATTCAGGCATACGGAGACCGCAGCTCGCTGGCGTTCACGCGTTTCAGCGTCTCGCTCGTGGCGCGCACCTGGCACTGGGTGGCGCTGCTCTATTTCGCTGCGCTGGGCCTGGTGACCATCACCCGGCCCGAGGATGCCCTTCCGTTCATGGCCATCGCCACCGGGCAGAGCCTGGCAGCGGTACTGGTCGGCTTCTTTGTCGCTGCGCTGCTCACCCAGGTTATCAGCCGGCGGATTCGTCTGGCCGCGGACACGCGGCAGAGCTTCCCGAAGCTCGAGGAACGCCTGAACGCCTACATTCCCACTGCGCTGAAGGTGATGCGGGCGGTCATCCTGGTGCTCGTGCTCGCGGTGATCGCCGATGCCTGGGGGGTGTTCAGTCTGGGTAGCTGGCTGCAGTCCGATACCGGTTCGGTCTTGCTGGCGAAGGCGTTGTCCGTCGCGATCATCCTCGGCGCAGCCGGCCTGTTCTGGCTGGTCGCCGCCAGCTGGATCGAACACCGGCTCAGCCCCCGGGGTGGCCGCAGAGGCCCGAGCGCGCGCGAAAAGACGCTGCTCACCATTTTCCGCAATGCCCTCGCGATCGCACTCACGGTGATGGTCGCGATGATCGTGCTGGCCGAAATCGGCATCAACATCGGACCGTTGCTGGCGGGCGCGGGCGTGCTGGGACTGGCCATCGGCTTCGGGGCTCAGACGCTGGTCCAGGACATCATCACGGGGGTCTTCATCCAGTTCGAAAACGCCATCAACACCGGCGACGTCGTGCAGGTTGCGGGTGTCACCGGTACGGTGGAGAAGCTGACCATCCGCTCACTCGGGTTGCGCGACCTCTCGGGCACCTTCCACGTGATCCCGTTCTCGTCGGTGACCACGGTCTCCAACTTCACCCGCGATTTCAGCTACCACCTGGGCGAATACGGTGTCGCCTACCGGGAGGATACCGACGAGGTGATCCAGCACCTCTCCGCGGCCTTCGACGAACTGCGCGCACACCCGGATTACGGTCCGAAGATCCTTGGCGATCTCGAGGTGCACGGGGTCACGGCCCTTGCCGACAGCTCCGTGAACGTGCGGGTGCGCATCAAGACGCTGCCCGGCGAGCAGTGGGGCGTGGGACGCGCGTACAACCGGCTGGTGAAGCGTCACTTCGACACCGCCGGGATCGAGATCCCCTTCCCGCACATGACCCTGTACTTCGGCGAGGACAAGAAGGGCGACGCGCCGCCGGCGCATGTCCAGTTGCTGCAACCGACCGCCGGGTCCGGGCCGGGAGTCGTTCCCCCGACGATGCGCACGGAACCCGAACCGCCCGCGAAAAGCCGGAACCTGCACGATCCCGATGCCGACGATGCGACCTGAGCGCAGGGCATCACGCGGAATCCGGATGGATAACGGCGAAAGACGAGCCGAGTGCGTACAGTAAAGCGATGGCACGCCTGCTGATCCTGCTGATTCCGCTCGTCTTCCTGGTCACCTACGGCCCGGGCTGGTGGGTGCGCAGGACCCTGCAGAAATACAGCGAGCCGGCCGACCGCTACCAGGGCACGGGCGGGGAACTCGCCCGGCACCTGCTGAACGAGCGCGGGCTGCACGACGTCGCGGTCGAAGTCACCGAACAGGGCGACCACTACGACCCCGAAGCCCGCGCCGTACGGCTTTCAGAGGGCAACTACCACAACCGTTCCCTGACCGCGGTCACCGTCGCCGCGCACGAGGTTGGGCACGCCATCCAGCACGCGGAGGGGTACACGCCGCTGCGCCTGCGCGGCGAGCTGGTGCGCTGGGCCGCCGGCGGTCAGCGCCTGGGCGCCTTCATGATGCTGGCGATCCCGGTGATCACGATCATCACCCGCCACCCCGCCCCGGGGCTGATGTTCCTGCTGGCGGGTTTGCTGTCGATGGGGCTGGCCGCGATCGTGCACTTCGTCACGCTGCCCACGGAACTCGACGCCAGCTTCGGCCGGGCGTTGCCCATCCTGCGCGACGGCGGCTACCTGTACGAAACCGACTACCGGCACGCGCACCGGATTCTGAAGGCCGCGGCCTACACCTATGTCGCGCAGTCGCTGATGAGCCTGCTCAACATCTGGGCCTGGCTGCGCTTCCTGCGCCGCTGAGGCTTGAACGTCATTCCCAGCGCTGCGGCACGCGCTCGATGCGCTCGGTGTCGTAGCCGCGCTCGGCCAGGAACGCGAGAATCCGCAGGTACTCCTCTTCGGGAATCTCGGGCTCCCGCGCCATGATCCACACGTAGTCGCGCTTGCTCCGTCCGATCACCGTCCGGCTGTACTCCTCGTCCAGATAGATGATCAGAAACTCGGCCTTGATGGGCCAGACGAAGCGCATGCCCCATTCCGCGTTGTTTTCGCTGCGCACGAATCCGCGGGGTGTGTAGCGCTTCTCCGGGCCGTCGAACGCGTCCTTGCGGAAGGTGAACACCGTCGACACGGTGCCGTCCGCATTCAGGCTGTAGCTCTCCACGGCGTTGTGCGCGCCCCGCTCGATGAAGGTGGGGATGTTGCCGATGACGTACCAGTCCCCCATGAAGCGCTCGAGGTCGACGTAATCGACCGTCGGCATCGGCGGGTGGCTGCTGCAGCCCGCGACCGCCACGGAAAGCAGGGAGGCCAGGGCGATCGTGCGCAAGGGATTCTGTGGCATGGTGTCACCGTCGCAGTAAGAATGTAGCTGCGACCTTGGAAACGGAACGAAATTCCATCGATCCGCGGGCAGGATCGCACGGAGGCGCCGACAGCGCGGCGGCCGCAAGGAACCGATCGGGTTTCGGCCGGTCGATGGAGAGTCCGTACAGGGGGTACAGATGTACACACTGATCGATTCGGCCGAGCGCGGGCGCATTCCCGATCCGCTGCTCCGGTTCGGTATCCGGCAACTGCTGCGCAAGCGCCTGCGGGAAACGCCCAGCGATGTCGAAGCGCAGTGGGAGCGGCGCGAAGCGCTCGTCGAAGCCATGCGCGCCGCCCCGGTCGCATTGTCCACCGAGGTCGCCAACGAACAGCACTACGAAGTGCCGGCGGCGTATTTCCACCAGTGCCTCGGGCAACATCTCAAGTATTCCTGCTGCCAGTGGGATCCGGATGTCGGCGATCTCGATACCGCGGAAGCGCGTATGCTGGAAACCACCTGCACCCGCGCCGGCCTCGCGGACGGCCAGCGCATCCTCGAACTTGGCTGCGGCTGGGGTTCGCTGTCGCTGTGGATGGCCGAGCACTACCCCAACAGCGAGATCGTTTCGGTCTCCAACTCGCACTCGCAGCGCGCGTTCATCGAGGAGCGCCGCGATGAGCGCGGCCTTGGCAACCTGCGCATCGTGACCGCGGACATGAACGACTTCGCGCCGGAGGCCCCCGGTTTCGATCGCATCGTCTCGATCGAGATGTTCGAGCACATGCGCAACTGGGAAGAACTCCTGCGCCGCGCCGCCTCGTGGCTGGTCCCGGGCGGTCGCCTGTTCATCCACGTGTTCTGCCATCGGGACCAGGCCTACTTTTTCGAAAGCGAGGGCGCGGACAACTGGATGGGTCGGTATTTCTTCCGCGACGGCCTGATGCCGGCGGATGACCTCGCGCGGCACTTTCAGCGCGACCTGCGCGTGCTCCGGCAGTGGCGGGTGAACGGTCGCCACTACGAGCGCACCTGCAACGAATGGCTGAAACGGCAGGAC
>Ga0207796_1000635_pt1 | contig 13665 bp, 13 predicted proteins | sample Pon1CUnioCityCA_6_FD_187274 | JGI IMG/M metagenome (GOLD analysis project Ga0207796, IMG submission 187274) | Marine sediment microbial community from Union City, CA, USA - Pond 1C Sediment 1 (SPAdes) | ecosystem: Environmental > Aquatic > Marine > Intertidal zone > Salt pond sediment ...
GGGTTTCGGCATCGACCCGGCGTTCCGGGTCGGCGTGAAAGATTCCTGCGATGCCACACATGGCCTGTCTCCTGAATTCTTGGAAAGCTTTGTTGAGTCAATGACGGCTAAGAGCCAAAAGCTAAGAGCTTTGTTCACAGGAAGACCGGGAAGACCGGGAAGGGTAAAGAAAACAGGGTCTTCAGGTTTTCCAACTTTTAAAGAACTTCCCGATCTTCCCGGTCTTCCCGGTGAACATGGCCCTTCTTCTTCGTCTCTTCGTCTCTTCGTGGTGAATCCGAAGCCCTTGCTCCTTATTGGTCGGGGGTGTCCATCACCGCGCTGATCCGGCGGACCACCGAGGTCAGCAGGGCCATGCGGATGAACACCGCGCCGCGGGCCTGGGCGAAATACCAGTTGTGCGGCGTGTCGTCGAGATCGGTCGCGAGTTCGTCGCCGCGCGCCAGCGGATGCAGGATGACCGCGCCCGGCTTCAGCGGGGACTCGCGGGTCAGGTGCAGACCGGCGCCCAGCGACTCGAAGCTGTCGCCGACCCAGGCGATCGCGTTGATGTACACCACGTCGAGTTCCGGCAGCACCGGATCCAGCTCGTTCACCACGCGCAGGGTCAGGCCCGCCTGTTCGAGTTCCTCGCGCTGTCCCGTGTCGAAGTTCTCCGGCTCGTTGGAGATGATCACCACTTCCAGGATCGCCTCGGGAAAGCGGGCGAGCAGCAGCAGCAGGCTGCGCACCGTGCGCATGCGCGAGGGCACGCCGATGATGCCGACGCGGATCCGCTGTTCCGGGGCCACATCGCCCTGGAACAGCTCCGGACGCCACTTGGCCAGGGTGTAGAGATCGGCCATGGCCTGGGTCGGGTGCTCGTCGATCCCGTTGCCGGCGTTGACGATCGGGATGCGCAGGCTCTCGAGCATGTCGTAGACCGCGTGGCCCTCGCTGCTGCGCAGCACGATCACGTCGCCGTAGTTGTTGAACATCTCGGCGATGTCCGCGAGGGATTCGCCCTTGGCGATGCCGGTGCTCTTCGCGTCGGTGATCGACATGATTGCGCCGCCGAGCCGGTGCCAGGCGCTCTCGAACGACAGCCGGGTGCGCGTCGAGGGTTCGTAGAAGGCGCTGATCAGGATCTTGCCGGCCAGCGGCAGGTGCATCAGCGCCGGCGTGGACTCGTACTGGGCCGCGAGCCGGAACAGCTGGATCAGCGTCGCGCGGTCGAACTGCCGGCTCGAAACCATGTGCCGCGAAGCGAGCTCCAGCAGCGGTTCGGGATCCTCGGGCAGGGCTTCGAGCAATGCCTTGGGCCGTTCGATTCCGGCGGTGCCGTCCTTGGGCTGCAGGGGGCGTCGGAGCTGTTTCTGTTGGGAAGTCACCACAGGCGGCCTCGTTTCCAGTCGTGAACGAAGAGCGCGATCAGCAGGATCGGCGCCAGGGTGGCGACACCGGTCGCGATCACGACGATCGTGCCCAGCGCGCCCGCGGAAATCATCATGGGGCACCTCCGTTGGCCATGGCACCGTTTCGGGGTTCGGCTTCGGCCAGCCGTCTCCAGTCGAACTCGCGCGGCGCGAGCCAGGTGAACACCAGCAGCACCGCGAGGGACACCGCGGCGCCGACCAGCGCCGCGACGTAGAAGCCGATCGCAAAGTAACTGACGAGGCCGAGACCCGTGCCGGCGATCATCCCCAGTGCCGCGCCCATCGGGTTGGCCCTGCGCCAGTACAGCCCCGCGACCACCGGCCAGATCGCGCTGGCGACGAAGGCGCCGGTGAAATAGAGCACGGCCGCCAGCGAGCCGACGACGGGGATTTCACCGCGGTAGCTCGCGGCCACCCAGGTCAGCAGGCCCAGCAGCACGACCATGATCTTGGTCGCGTGAAACTGCTCCTGTTCCGAGGCCCGGGGGCGCAGGTGGCCGCGGTAGATGTCGCGGGTCACCAGGTCCGAGGTTGCCGCGAGGAGCGAGTCGAGGCTCGAAGCCAGCGCCGCGAACACCACGATGAACACGACGATCGCGCCGGTCAGGCCGAGCACCTCGGCGGCGACCAGCGGCCCGACCATGTCCGCGATCGGCACGTTGATCCCCAGCGCCGGGGTGGCCAGCGCGACGAAGCCCGCGACGATCGGGATCGGCAGCCAGAGCAGACCCGCGAGCAGGTAGGCCCGGAACCCGACGTTGCGGCCGAAGGCAAAGGCGCGCGACCACCAGACGTTGGAGTGGAAGATCTCGCCGACCCCGAACAGCAGGTTGTTGAACAGGAACATGATCGCGGCGGGGAACAGCAGGTTCAGCAGCTCCGGGCGCTCTTCCATCAGGTTGAAGTGAATGGCCTCGAAGCCGACCTTGTCGATGGTCAGCCAGGCGATGAAGGTGACGCCGAGAATGATGATGATCGTCTGCACGAAGTCCGTGCCGATGACCGCGCGCAGACCGCCGAGCAGCGTGTACAGCACGCAGACGGTGAGGATGACCGTCATCCCGACCCGGTAGTCGATGCCGGCCAGCGCGTTGATCAGCACGCCCCCGGCCATCGCCAGGCTGACCAGCCAGCCGAACGCGTAGATCAGCGACACCACCAGGAACACGCGCCAGGTGAATTTGCCGAAGCGCAGCCGGATGAAGTCGCCGGAGGTGAATCCGTGCGGCATCAGCTCCCGGATGCGCCGGGCCAGCGGCGCGAACAGGATCAGGCCCAGCGCCCCCAGCGAATAGCCGAACATGCCCCAGACGCCCAGTTGCAGCGCGAGCTGCGGAGCCGTCATGGTGGTGTTGGCCGTGACCCAGGTCGCCATCGCGGTGGCCGTGGCGAGTGCCAGGCCGACGTTGCGCCCGGCCAGCATGTGGTCCTCGGCGGTCTTGTTGTTGCGGCCCAGGTACCAGCCCAGTGCCACCCAGAGGACGCTGAACGCGGCCAGCAGCGCCCATGCGATCCCCGGGGGCAGAATCGCGCTGTCCGCGGGAACGTTCACGAGGCTTCCCGGACCCGGATGATCTCGTTCACCGCCTGGTCGGTGGTCATCACCCGGGCATAGCGGTCGCGGATGGTCGCGATCGTCGCCTCCTGCAGCTCCGGCGTCACGGTGGTGCAGCCATCCTCGATCAGCGTCACGTAAAAGCCGAGGTCGCAGGCGTCACGCACCGCAGTGGACACGCACTCGTTCGAGTACACGCCGACGATGAACAGCGCGGTGATGTCCAGGTTGCGCAGCAGGTACTGGAGGTTGGTCGAATTGAACACGCCGCTGGCGGTCTTGTTCAGCACGATCTCGTCGCCGATGGGCGCCACCTCTTCCAGGAATTCGGCTTCCTTCGAGCCCGGCGGCGCGTGCAGGTTCAGGCGCTTGTGTCCGGGGCTGCGGTCGCGGCCGTCGCGGGTATGGGACTGGATGCGCGAGTGGATCACCTCGAGCCCGCGGGCACGGAAGGCGTCCTGCAGGCGTCGCACGTTGGGCAGGATCACGTTCTCGAGCTGGTGAAAGTAGTACTCCTGGGCTTCCAGCGGGACCCCCGAAGCCGCGGCGTCCGCGAACACGCCGTAGCCGCGTGCCGCATCGAGGTACTGCAGGTCGATGCACAGCAGGGCGACGTGGTGCCGCGCCAGCTGCTCGCGCAGCATCCGGGTCGAGATCAGCGTGCCCCGGTACTGTTCGCGCAGCGGGTCGAGCGCGTCGAAGTTGGTGTTCATCGGGGCCAGGGTGTCGTTCATGACGTTTCCTTTCGGGGTTGGGCGGCGAGCGCCAGTACGCTGCGCAGCATCAGGTTCGCGCCGGCCTCGATGTCTTCCCAGTTGGTCCACTCGCCGGAGGAGTGGCTGCGCCCTTCGAGGCTGGGCACGAAGATCATCCCGGTACGCGCGACCGCGCTCATGCTCTGGGTGTCGTGGGCGGCCCCGCTGGGCATGTGCAGGAACGGCAGGCCCATGGCTTCCGCCTCGGTGCTGATGAGGTCCAGCAACCCCGGGTCGCATCGGGTCGGCGTGATCTCGGAGAGCACGTCGAATTCGAACATCAGATCGCGTCGTCGCGCGATGCTCGACAGCGTGCGCCGGGCCGCGTCCGAGAGCGTCTTCAGCACCCGTTCGTCGGTGTCCCGCACCTCGAAGGAGAATGTCGCCTGGCCCGGAATGGTGTTGGCGGCACCGGGATGGAGCTCGACCCGGCCGATGGTGGCGCGGCTGTTCGGTCCGCCGTGTTCCTCGAGGATGCGATTCACTTCGCCACCAAACTCGGCCAGTCCCTGGAACGCGTCGATGCGCATGTCCATCGGCGTGGTGCCGGCATGGTTGGGTTGCCCCTTCAGCCGCACTTCCCACTTGAACAGTCCGGTGATGGCCTCGACCACCCCGATGGGGATGCGCTTGCGGTCGAGGACCGGGCCCTGTTCGATGTGCAGTTCCAGGAAGGCGTGGATGGTGGCCGGGTCGCGCCGCGCCCCCAGGGCTTCGTTGGCATCCAGCCCCCACGCCGCCATCGCGTCGACCAGGGTGATGCCCTGGAGATCGCGCGCGCCCTGGATGCGCTCGGGGGTCAGCTGTCCCGCCAGGGCCTGCGAGCCGAACATGCCGCCAAAGCGTCCTTCCTCGTCGCTGAAGTCGATCACCTCCAGCGGGTGGCGCAGTTCGATCCCGGACTCCTTCACCGTGCGCAGCACCTCGAGCCCGACCAGCACGCCCAGCGCCCCGTCGAGCGGCCCCCCGCCGGGAACGGTATCCAGGTGCGAGCCCATCACGACGGCCGGGCGGACGCCGTCGTGGCCGAGACGTCCGTGGAGGTTGGCGGCGCCGTCCTGGAACAGCTCCAGCCCGGCGACGGCCAGACGTTGCCGAAACCAGTCGCGGCCCTGCCGGTCGCCGTCGGTGAACGCGCGCCGGTTCAGCCCGGCCTCGGCGTCGCGCCCGACCTGTCCCAGATCGAGGATGTCCTGGCGCAGTCGCCCCATGTCGATTGTCGGCACTTCCATGACGGCTCCGGTTGGTCGGGGTCCGGTCGCGGCGTTCACGCCAGGCGACGCCCCCCCGCGATGGCCAGGATCAGCACCACGAACAGGCCGGCTCCGAGCAGGAAAAAGAGGAAAGCGCGGCCGAGGCCATGGTGTTCGACGACCACGACGGCCTCGTCGCTCCAGGCCGTGTCGCCCTGGGCCCGGATGCGGAAGCGGTATTCCCCGTCGGCAAGGCCGCTGACCAGCGTGCTGGCGTCGGGTCCGGTGTAGATGATGCGGGCATCCGCGTGCGCCGGCCCGGTCGCCTGTTCCAGTTCGACGTGCTCCGCCCCGGTCCAGTCGAGCGTGAAGAATCCGGCGCTGTCGCGTTCGGGCGTGGCGCCGAACGTGACGGCCGCGGACGTGACGCCGACCGGGATCAGCCACAGCAGGCACAGGAGCGCCAGCGACAGCCGTGCCGGGCCTCTTCGGGTATGGCTGCGCAGGCTCATTGGGACTTGCCCACCGGCTGCAGCCCGGCCTGGGGTTCGGTGGCGCCCATGTGCGCGATGAGCACGCCCAGCGCGCGATCCAGCGCGGTGCGCTGGTCGACATCCATCGCTTCCAGCGCGCGGTTGAGCTCCCCCTGCGGCGCGGCGGGCGCGCGTTCCAGCAGTGCGGTACCGGCGGGAGTGACATAGATGCGCACGATGCGCTGGTCGCGTTCGCGGCGCTGACGCTCGACCAGCCCCCCCTGCTCGAGCTTGTCCAGCAGGTTGGAGATCGTGGACGCGTGTACCGAAAGCCGCCGGGCGAGATCGCTGACCTTGAGGCCCGGGGATCGATGCAGCTCCCAGAGCGCCCACAGCTGGGCCGCGCTGATTCCACAGGAGCGCTCGACCGCGTGCGAGTGCCCCTGCAGCGCACGGATGATCATCCGCAACTGGCGGATCACCGAACGGGATACGTCCGAATCCTCCACCACGTCCCGCAGATCGGTCACCGGTCCGGTCATGCCCGCTTCCTCACCGTGCGTTCCAGGCAATATTTTTGTGCACAAATATCCGCGATGCAAATCCAGGGCCAGCCGTGCCGAAATGGGGCCCCGAAAAGGGCCGCAACATTGACAGACCACACGAAACGCAATAGGTTGCATGCAATATTGTTTTGCGAAAACTCTTTTGTCGCCCGTGTATCCCTGCCCCCGTGACCGATTGAGTGGCCCGGTGACGCCCGTTGCGGTCCGGGGGGAACCTGTTCGAGAAGGAGACGCCATGAAACGCCATGCCCTGTACGCCGCCCTGCTGACCATGCTGACCGCCATGCCGGTCGCCGCAGAGGACGAAGCGATCGATTTCGATTTCTACGCGTCGCTGCGTCTGCAGGCTGAAGCGGTGAGCCCGGACGGTGCCGACAGCTACAACGGTCTGCGCGATGCCTACTCCCGCATCGGGGTCCGCGGCAACGCCCCGCTCGGCGAGGGTTTCAGCGCCTTCGCCCAGCTCGAGCTGCCGCTGGATCTGGCGAACGGGGCGGTCCAGGACCCGTTCGACAACGACGAGGACATCCGCATCGCCAAGATCGGCCTGAGCACGGGCTTCGGTACCTTCGCGGTCGGTCAGGACTGGATGCCCTACTACAACGCGATCGCCTACCCGGTCGACATGTTCAGCACCTACTACAGCGGATTCGCGACCTTCACCTCGTTCCGGATCAGCGACAGCCTGTTCTATTACAGCCCGGACCTGAACGGACTGTCGTTCGGGGCATCCTTCAGCGACGGAGGCGGGTACGGCAAGGCCGACGGCCGCGCCGACGACCGCTACCAGCTCACCGCGAGCTACGCGTTCGGCGACACCACGCTCGCCGCGGGCTTCGACGACGTTGGCGGCGCCCAGAACTGGAGCTTCCTCGGATTCTCGGCCATGCACACGATGGGCGATCTCTACATCGGCGCGAAGGTCGAGGTCATCGACAGCGATCAGGAAGCGGACGGCTTCGGCAAGGATGGCGACACCGCGCTGAACCTCTACGCCGGGTACACCATCGGCAGGAACGTCATCAAGGGCATGGTGGCGGAGGTCGACAACTACGGCGGCACGATTTTCCACGTCGGCGTCGACCACAACTATTCCGACCGTCTGACCCTCTTCGCCGAGTACTACAACGAGGAGGAAGGCGCCGCGATTCCCACTCGCAAGGCCACCGACTCCCCGCCGCTGGACGCGTTCGGTTCCGGTGGGGACGTGTTCGCGGTCGGCGCCCGCTACAGCTTCTGACGGCTTTCCGCCCCATGGCCGGGCGAGGACGTCGCTTTGCGGGCGCCGGCCCGGTGCACAGGATTCAGAACCGTCGCGGACGCGCGCCATCGATGTGCCGCGGCCGGCACGCGAACTGAGGAGATCACGAATTGAACGACGAAACCATTGAAGCGAAGATCGAGGAAATCGAGCAACGCTACGAAACCGACTACGAGGTCGGTCAACAGAACGTCAACCCGCTGGGCCTGGACCTGCACAACCCGGTTTTCGTGGTCAGCGCGCTGCTGATCCTCCTGTTCGTCGTGGGGTCGCTGCTCTTCCCCGAGCAGGCCAATACCGGACTGGGCGCCACGAGGGTCTGGATCGGCGAGATGTTCGACTGGGTGTTTCTCTCCGCGGGGAACGTGTTCGTGCTGTTCTGCCTCGCGCTGATCGTGCTGCCGGTCGGCAGCATCCGCCTGGGCGGCGTCGACGCGAAGCCGGAGTACTCGGTGCTCTCCTGGTTCGCGATGCTGTTTGCCGCGGGCATGGGCATCGGTCTGATGTTCTGGAGCGTCGCCGAGCCGGTGGCCTATTTCACCGAGTGGTACGGCACGCCCCTGAACATCGAAGGGGGCACCGAGGCCGCGAAGGCCGCGGCGCTGGGCGCCACCATGTACCACTGGGGACTTCACCCCTGGGCCATCTACGCGGTCGTGGGCCTGTCGCTGGCATTCTTCGCCTACAACAAGGGCCTGCCGCTGACCATCCGCTCGACGTTCTACCCGCTGCTGGGGGATCGCGTCTGGGGTCCGTTCGGACACGTGATCGACACGCTGGCGGTGCTGGCGACGATGTTCGGCCTGGCGACCTCGCTGGGGCTGGGCGCGCAGCAGGCGGCCAGCGGCCTGAACTTCCTGTTCGGTATCGACGGGGGCCTGAACACCCAGATCGCGATCATTGTGGTGATCACCATCATTGCATTGATCTCGGTGATGCGCGGGATCGACGGAGGCGTGAAGGTCCTCAGCAACATCAACATGGGGATGGCCGTCGTGCTGTTGCTGTTCGTGATGGTCGCGGGCGGTCTCATCGCGCTGGCGTCCAACATCGGCAACACGGTCTCGGCCTACGGCCAGTACCTGTTGCCGCTGAGCAACCCGTTCGGACGCGAGGACGAGACCTTCTACCACGGCTGGACGATCTTCTTCTGGGCCTGGTGGATTTCCTGGTCCCCCTTCGTCGGCATGTTCATCGCGCGCGTCTCCCGCGGCCGCACCGTGCGTCAGTTCGTGACCGCGGTGCTGCTGATCCCCACCCTGGTCACCATCCTCTGGATGAGCGCCTTCGGCGGCAACGGCGTCGATCAGGCGATGGCACAGGTGGGCGCACTGGCCGGCGGCATCAGCGATTCCTCGCTGGCGCTGTTCCAGATGCTCGAGAACCTGCCGTTCACCGCGATCACCTCGTTCCTGGCGATCCTGCTGGTGATGGTCTTCTTCGTGACCTCTTCGGACTCCGGTTCGCTGGTCATCGACAGCATCACCTCCGGGGGCAAGACCGACTCCCCGCAGTCGCAGCGCATCTTCTGGGCGACCATCGAGGGCCTGGTGGCTGGTGTGCTGCTCGCGGTCGGCGGCGTGGCCGCGTTGCAGGCACTGCAGGCCGGGGCCGTCAGCACGGGATTGCCGTTCGTGTTCGTGTTGCTCGCGATGTGCGTGAGCCTCGCGATCGGTCTGCACCACGAGCGCGTGCTGCTGAAGTTCGCACCGGAAAAAGCGGCCTGAGTCGAACCCCGGCGGGCCGTCAGGGGTCGTCGGGATTCGCGCGGCCCGGCCGGGGGATCCGGTCGGGATGGGCGATGCGGGCGAGCACGATCGCCAGCACGATGGCGGGAATCCCGATCGCGGCCGCCGAGATGAAGAACCAGAACCAGCCGACGTGCTCCGCAAGCACCCCGGTGAAGCCGGCCAGGAACTGCCCGGGCAGCGTCATGATGGAGCTGAACAGGGCGTACTGGGTCGCGGTGTAGGCGGTGTTCGTGAGGCTGGAGAGGTAGGCGATGAACACCGAGATCGCCAGGCCGCCGCTGATGTTGTCGGCCATGATCGCGAACACCAGCCCGTAGGTCTGCGGACCCAGCAGCGCCAGCCAGGAAAACGTGAGGTTGGTCAGCGGCGCCAGGATCGCGGTGAAGACGAGCATGCGCAGGATGCCGAAGCGCATCACCAGCAGCCCGCCCAGCGCAGCCCCGGTCAGCGTCATCGCCAGACCGAAGGCGGCGGCGATGTTCGCGATCTCGGTCTTGCTGAAGCCGAGATCGAGATAGAAGGGGTTGGCCATCACCCCCATGAAGATGTCGCTGATGCGGAACACCGCGACGAAGACCAGGATCGCCAGCGCGGCGGCGCCGAACCGCTGCCAGAAATCGGCGAACGGACCGACCACCGCGCCGATGAACCACGCGGTCAGATCGCGCCGCCAGCCCCGGTGCCGGGTGCGGTCCAGGTAGTCGATCACGCGCTGTTCCATCTGCCAGGTGTGCGCGTCCACCGCGACCTCGGGCTCGCGGATGATCAGCGTCGTCAGCATGCCCACGCCCATCAGCGCGGCCATCGTCCCGTAGGCCAGGCTCCAGTCGCCGGCCGCGGCGATGTGCAGCGCACCCGCGCCCGCCGCGAGCAGCGCCACCCGGTAGCCGAACACGTAGGTGGCCGCCATCGCGCCCTGGCGGTCACGCGAAACGGCCTCGATCCGGTAGGCATCGATCGCGATATCCTGCGTTGCGGAGCCGAACGCCGCCAATACGGCCCAGACCGCGACCAGCCACAACTGCTCGCGCGGATCGGTGAGCGCGATCCCGGTCAGCGCCAGCGCGATCACCGCCTGCGCGAGCAGCATCCAGGCCCGCCTGCGGCCGAACCAGCGCGTGAGCAGCGGCAGCGCCATGCGGTCGACCACCGGCGCCCAGAACACCTTGATGCTGTGCGCCATGCCGACCCAGCTGAGGAAGCCGATCGCGGCCAGCTCCACGCCGAGATCGCGCAGCCAGGCGGTGAAGGTCCCGCCGACCAGCAACAGGGGCAGCCCTGCCGAGAAACCCAGGAACAGCATGCCGACCACGCGCGGGTGGCCATAGACCGCGAACGCGTCGCGCCAGCCGCGCGCGGCTTTTTCCTGCTGGGTCGTGTCGGCCGAATCCGCCATTCCCTGCGCTGCTCCTGAGTACGCTCCGCGACCCGTATGACCGCCGGAGCGCACGATGATCGCAAAAATGTTTGGCCTTCACCGAAAAGCGAGGCTAACCTCTGCTCAGCCCGGCGTCCTGCCCGGGATCTTCACGCCCGCCGCCGGGAACGGCCGAGCGGGCTCGTGGACCGGTTGCCCGGAAGGTGAGTCATGCAGCGTTCGTTGCCACTTTTTTTCGTGCTGATGCTTTTCGCGCTCGCGACCCATGCCGCCGATGCGTTCTTCGGCGAGTGGATGCTGGACGAGGCGCTCTGTGAGGAAGCCCGCGTGTTCTGGACCGCGGACGGCATTCACGGCGCGCTTGCCTACGAGGACGGTCGCTGGGTCGAGATCGTCTCCACCCCGTATTCGCGCGAGGGGGACGTGGTCACGTACTCGGTGGTGCCTTTCGGGATCGGCGGTTCCGGCGATGCGGAGGCGGTCACCGAGCGCGTGCGCATCACGATGCAGGGCACGGACCGCCTGACCGCCGAGAACCTGGACCGCGAACCGCCCGACAACACGGTGGAATACATCCGGTGCCCGGCGCGCTGATTCGGGTCGCGGCGCGGTGGGCTGAGCGGCGGGGGCATCAGTCCAGCTTCGCCCGATCGTCGTAATCGATCCAGAACGGCGCGTGGTCCGAGAACCGCTGGTCCTTGTAGATCACGGGATCCCGGGCGGTTTCCGCAAGGCGCGGCGTCGCGACCTGGTAGTCGATGCGCCAGCCCACGTTCCTGGCCCAGGCCTGCCCGCGGTTGGACCACCAGGTGTACTGCTCCGGGCGCGGGTCCAGGCGGCGGAAGACGTCGACCAGCCCGAGCTCATCGAACACGCGATCCATCCAGGCCCGTTCTTCCGGCAGGAAGCCCGAGTTCTTCTGGTTGGACTTCCAGTTCTTCAGGTCGATCTCGCGATGCGCGATGTTCCAGTCGCCGCAGATCAGCCACTCGCGGCCGTCGCGTGCGCACTGCTCCAGCCAGGGCAGGAAGAAGTCCAGGAACCGGTACTTGGAGGCCTGGCGGTGATCACCCGAGGAGCCGGAAGGGAGGTACAGCGACACGACGGACAGTTTGCCGAAGCGCATCTCCACGTACCGGCCCTCGCGGTCGGCCTCCTCGAAGCCGCAGTGGGTGATGATCGCGTCGGGCTGCGTCCGGCTGTAGATCGCGACCCCGCTGTAGCCGGGTTTCTCGGCGTCCACGTAGGCGCAGTGATACCCGTCCGGGTGAAAGGTCGGGTCGTCGAGCTGCTGGATCTGGGCCTTGGTCTCCTGCAGACAGACGACGTCGGCGCCGACCCCGGGCAGCCAGTCGAAGAAACCCTTGCGGGCTGCGGCACGGATACCGTTGGCGTTCAGGCTGAGAACTCGCATGGGTCCGCACGATACCCGCGCGCGCGGCCGCGGGGAAGGGTGCGGAGCCGGCTCCTGGGGGTGAGGGCGGGCCCGGCCTGTGCGAAAATGAGGGCTTTACCTCGGAGCACAGCCGATGTCCGCACAGGATTTCCTCGCCTACTCCCTGCAACGCGAGGTGCTGCGTTTCGGGGAATTCAAGCTGAAGTCGGGTCGGGTCAGCCCGTATTTCTTCAACGCCGGCCTGTTCAATCGCGGGTCCGATCTGGTGCGGCTCGGCCGCTACTACGCCGAGGCCATCGTCGCGAGCGGTCTCGAGTTCGATCTGCTCTTCGGGCCGGCCTACAAGGGCATCCCGTTGGCGGCCGCGGTGGCGATGGCGCTGCAGCTCGAACACGGGCGTGACGTTCCCTGGGCCTTCAACCGCAAGGAGGCCAAGGACCACGGCGAGGGCGGCAACATCGTCGGCGCGCCGCTGCAGGGACGGGTGCTGATCGTCGACGACGTGATCACCGCCGGCACCGCGATCCGGGAAGCCGTCGACATCATCCGTGCCGGCGGCGCTGAGCCGGTGGCCGTCGCGATCGCGCTGGACCGGGAGGAGCGGGGTCGCGGCGACACCTCCGCGATCGCCGAGGTGGAAAGCGAATTCGGTCTGCAGGTGATCCGGGTGGCCCGGCTCACCGACCTGATCGCCATGCTCGAGGCCGATGGCCGGGACCCGAACCACCTCGCGGCGCTGCGCGCCTACCGCGACCAGTACGGCATCAGCGCGGGTTGAGGGATTGATTCGTTCCGGCGGGCGGGAAAGGGACTGATTCACCACGAAGAACGCGAAGACACGAAGGGTTTTGGGTGGGGGCAGCGGACCCCTCACTTTTGGGCCGCACGCCGGGCAATGTGCTGCCTCTGTAAAGTATTTCAAAGAATCCGGAATCAACCGGAAACCCTGCACGTGCCTCGGGGCCAGAAAGCCCCATTCAAAAATCCAGACCCTTCGTGTCTTCGCGTTCTTCGTGGTGCAAAAAAGCCCTTCCCCCCAACCGCCGGTACCGCCTGAACGTTTGATCCCGGGCGGTTTTCTTGCATTGGGGCCGTTGCTCCTATAGCGTCGAGTCCACGCATCATCAAGCTGGGGGTGCCGGCGGCGTGCCGGCTGAGAGAGTCCCCTTGAACCTGATCCGGTTTGCACCGGCGGAGGGAAGCTTGTCGCGGCCGAAACAGGCCGCCCCGGTTTCCTCGTTCCGCCCACACCCGAGGAAACCCCATGAGCGCCATTCCCGAAGACTTCATCCGCAGCACGGCCCGCGTGTCCGACGCCGTGACCCGGCCGTTCCCCAACTCGCGGAAGATCTTCGTCGAGGGCAGCCGCCCCGACATCCGGGTGCCGATGCGCGAGGTCTCCCAGGACCCGACCCAGGCCTCGATGGGTGCCGAGGAGAATCCGCCGATCACGCTCTACGACACCTCCGGACCGTACACGGACCCGCAGGCGCGGATCGACCTGCTGCAAGGGCTGGCCGACCTGCGCGGTGCCTGGATCGACGAGCGCGGCGACACCGAGTCGCTCGACGGTCCCAGCTCGGCCTTCGGCCGCGCCCGCGCCGAAGACCCGGCGCTGGCCAGCCTGCGCTTCGCGCACATCCGCGCCCCGCGCCGCGCGAAAGCCGGCGCCAACGTCAGCCAGATGCACTACGCGCGCCGCGGCATCGTCACGCCGGAGATGGAATTCGTCGCGATCCGCGAGAACAACCGCCTGCAGGAGATGCGTGCCGATCCCCGCTACGCGAAGCTGCTGCGCCAGCACGCCGGCGACCCGCTCGGTGCCTGCATCCCCGAGACGATCACCCCCGAGTTCGTGCGCGCGGAGGTTGCGGCCGGGCGCGCGATCATCCCGGCGAACGTCAACCACCCGGAACTCGAGC
>Ga0207796_1000636_pt1 | contig 13623 bp, 12 predicted proteins | sample Pon1CUnioCityCA_6_FD_187274 | JGI IMG/M metagenome (GOLD analysis project Ga0207796, IMG submission 187274) | Marine sediment microbial community from Union City, CA, USA - Pond 1C Sediment 1 (SPAdes) | ecosystem: Environmental > Aquatic > Marine > Intertidal zone > Salt pond sediment ...
AGCTCCGAAAATGCGGTGATGCTGCTTCCGTGAGCCCCGAAAACAATGGCCCCGAAGAACGGAAGCGACAGCGCCAGGCCGTGATAAATCCCCAGACACGCCTGCGGGTTGCTGGCATACAGCACCGGGATCAAATCTTCGTCGATGATGCCGGAAACCGCTTCGGAAACGATGTCGGGCTCTTCTCCGATCCGCCGCCGGCGGGCAACGGACAGGCCCAGCTGGTCCAAACCCGCTGCGAGGTCGTCGATGTTCAAGATCGGATCCGAATCCGATCGGCGTTGGGGTGAAATTTCCGTCACTACGATGTGGCGCTGTTCGGAAACAATTTCCCCTCCCCTGACCGGGCGCTTTTCCACATACTCGGAGGTCATGGCGGCCAGAAGCGCCCCGTAGTTCATGAAGAACGCCAGTTCGCCCCCGAGTCGGACCGGTTCGGCCTCGGTGACGTCCACGATGAGGTGGTCGCTGGAAGCGCCGAGGATGGCCATCTGCGGTTCGACCGGCGCCAATCCTTCCACCACGACGTCTTCGCGGCCGATGTTGAGGATGGCCCGGTCTCTTTCGCCCTTGTCGACAAAGGTCGGTTTGCCGCCGAAGGCATCCTCTCCGGTTTCCCCGATGGGCACCGACGGTTTTTCTTTGAGCTCGATGATCTCCGCACGAAGCAAAAACGCGTCCTGATGCGTGCCGGGCCAGGCCTGCCGGCACACGGTTTCACGGCCCAGAAGAATGCCTTCTCCGATTCGAATGTGGTTGACGGCCCCGGGCATCTTTCCGGATGCGATCAGCTGCAGGGAACTCGAATTGCCACCCGAGATATAGCGCAGTTTGATCCCGAATGCGGTCTCGATCCGGCGGGCGTAGTCGACAAGTGTGTTCATGTTCTTTTCCGACGGCACCACGCCGCCGTAGCAGCTCAGGTTCGTTCCCAGGCCGGAGATACGGATGCCGGGAAGCTCGACCACCTCGCGCACCATGGGCAGCAGGTCGTCGGGCCAGACGCCTTCGCGCAGATCGCCCAGGTCGACCATGATCATGATGTTGTGGACCAGCGCCCGCCGGAAGGCGGCTTCGGAAAGCGCCTGGATGACCGACAGCTCCGAATTCAGGCTCATGTCCACGGATGTGACGATGTCGTCTGCGGCCGAAAGGGGGGGGATCCGCAGCAGGGTAAACGCGGTGGCAACCCCGTTGGCCTTGAGGCGGTGGATGTTTTTCATCCGCGATTCGCCGATGCACGCAACACCGCCGCGGAGCATGGCCTTGGCCACCTGGGGCATCCCGCAGGTCACTTTGGTCACCCCGCAGACCTCGATGCCGCACCGGTCGCACAAGTCGGTGACCGCCCGGGCGTTGTGCTCGATTTTGTCCAGATCGATGGTGATGTAAGGGCCATACGGCATGGTCGGCTTCCCGGTTGCTTCGCCCCGTCCCGTGCCAACATGCGGTGAGGGGCCTGCGAAAGCATCACCCCACAGATTTGCCCCCGCGGGGATTTTCCTGCGGGTCGTTATGAATCCCAAGGCTTTTCAGCAGCAATTGCCCGGCTTCTTTCGGGTAGCGACGGCTCAGCACGCCGGCTGCCGCCATGATGTTGCACCGGTCCAGGTGGACCGACGCATCGGACGGCGGCAAAAGTTTGGACTTTCGCGGGTCGGGTTTGATGTGCTGTAAGATGTCCAGGCCCGTTCCGAGGCGGGTCAACGCGCCCCCGGTACCGATGACATGCCCGACGGCCGACAAGTCCCTGCCCTCGATGATCTCGTTTCTGCCGTAAGCGCCGTAGGCGGCGCGCAGCTCTCCGGCGTGCCGCCAGATGGCGATGTCCACCGCCCAGCGCGCCAGCCGGGCCGAGTTCTCGCGCTCGCCGTCCGTATCCGGGATCGGCAAAACATCTTCAACCGGCCCCAGTGCATCTCCGGCGGCTTCCACGATTCGGGACGCGTTGATGTACACCCCCAGGTCGCCCTCGACGGTCCGTTTGGATCGGGGCTCCGGGGCGATCATCAGCTTTGCCAACTCGGGGGAGCCGTCAGTCACCGAGTGCACGTCCGTGGTGGCGCCGCCCACGTCAACGGCCATCACATCGCCCAGGGTTTCGGCCAACATCTCGACGGACCGCATGACCGCCCCGGGCGTGGGGATGATATCATCCTGGACCCTTTTTCGAATGGTTCCCATGCCCGGGGCCGTGACGATGTGCCGTGCAAACACGTCCTGGATCACCTTGCGGACCGGGTCGATGTTGAGTTCGTCGATACGCGGGTACACGTTTTCCACGACGAAGACCGGCATGCCGGCGGATTCGCATAAGCGCCGGATTTCACCGCTGGCGGCGATGTTACCCGCGTAGATCAGGGGGATATCCAATTTCAGATCGGCCAGGCTGCGCGCGTTTGCCGTGACGATCTCACGGTCCCCGTAATCGACGCCCCCGGCCAAAAGGATGATATTGGGTTTGACCCGGCGGATCTGGTCCATGTCGTCGGAAGACATCCTGCCGGCGGTCGTGAACGTGACAATGGCGCCGGCCCCTAAAGAGGCTTCCCGCGCCGCCCGCATGGTCATGTCGCGGGTCAGCCCGTGCACGGTCATCCGAAGCCCGCCGGCGGCCGACGACGCCGCCAGCAAGACAGCGTCGGTGGTGTCCACGCCCAGGCGCGTTTCCAGATCCTTGCGGGCCGCCGCCAGCCCCTTGGCCACATCCCCCTCCAACACGGTGGTCAGGCCCAGTCCCTGACCCAGAAAGCGGGCGCTTCGCCCGTCGCCCAGCCCGGAAAAGGCGCTCACTTTCGTGATGGTGCTGCCGATGTCGGCGGCGATGATTTGCGCTGATTTCATCCGAATAAAATCGCTGCGCGAGTTTATGACAGGCGGCTTTGCCGCCAGAAAAGAATCCAGGTCATGAAATCGCGGTTATACCCCCGGATCATCGTCCTTCTCCATCATTTTCACAGCGATGAAGCTGGCCACGTGCTGTCCCTTGGTTCCCCTGCCGAACCCGGCGTCCATCCCGCAGTCGACGGCCATGGCGTCGTTGACCTGCGTGCCGCCGGCGATCAGGATCAGGCCTTCGCGCATGCCCCGCTCCACGGCAAGATCGTGGAGCCGGCGCATGTTGATCCGGTGGATGTCGTTGTGGGAAATGATCGTCGAGATCAGTGCCGCCTTGGCGCCGGTCTCCTGGACGGCGTCGAGCACCTTGGACACCGGCACGGAGGTTCCCAGGTAGTGGCAGCGAAACGCGTATTTTTCCAGGCCGCCGTGCTTGATGTCGATGATTTCCCGCATGCCCACCGAGTGCTCGTCTTCGCCCACCGTGGCGGCCACCACGTGGATTTTCCGCGGCCGCACGAAGGCTTCGATCTCGCTGTCGGCAAGGAGTTCTTCTTCCTCGGCAATGACCAGTTTGGACTTGTCCACAGCCTGCGCAAACACGCCCTTGACCTCGAACAGGGACCCCTCTGCGGGATGGATCAGCCGGCGGCTGATCACCTCGGGCTCTGTGAGCCCCATTTTCCGGGCCATCTCCAGGGCGGCGGCTTCGGCCACCCGCGGTTCTTCCGGCACAAAGAGCGTCACGCAGACGATGCCGTCTCCGGCCCACTCCACTTCGGGCCGGATCCGGCCGGCCGCTTGATCCGCCAGGGGCTTTTCCAGGCGATTGTGGACGTTGTCGGTTTCGTCCAGTTCGTCGATATAGACGATTTTGGACGGATCGCACAGGGTGCACCCGCCATAGGCATCGCACGCCTTGCCGGCGTATTGGTTGGCGCCGAAGTGGCCGCACACCGGCGCGCCGTAATCGGGTTCCCGCTCGATGATGCTGTCGGCGGACACACCGCCGCCGGGGTCCCGGGCGATGCCGTCGTTGTTTCTTTCCGGAAAGCAGCCGGAATCCACGAACTGGCCTTGGGCCACGGCTGCAAAGTAGCCGCCGTTTTCAACGATCTCCTCTAGAAACAGCACGGCGCGTTCTTTCAGTTCCCGGACCGTTTCCGGCAGGTGCCCCTCCTGTTTCAGGTCGACCATCTGGCTCCAGCCGTCCAGCCCCATGAGCGTCTGACGCGCGGTGTTCACCCCCAGGATGTTGTTGTAGTGCCAGGGCACGTTGCGCCCCTCGTCCGGGGTGATCGTGCTCTGGATGTCGGCCGATGTCATGCGGGAAATCAGGGTGTCCAGCACGTGGGTGATGGTGGCTTCGGCCATGTCGGCTTCCATGTAGCGCGTGTTTTGCTGCGCCCTGAACTTGTACCCGGAAAACAAATCCCGCAGGGCGATGGCATAGGGCAGGTCGAGCCACAGCTTCGGGGCCGGCGGTGCGGTGGGCGGCACCGTGGAAAGGGCAATATATTCCCGGGGCATGCCGGCTGCGCGGGAAAACGCGCAGTTGACGGCGTGCTGCACCAGCAGCTCGGGCATGACCTTCCAGGCTTCCTTGGCCGTGGCGTTGGCGTTGTGGGCGCCGTCGATCTGCAGGATCCCGGCATCGGCCATGACGGTCTTGGCCTCGGCGGCGTCCACAAAGGACCGGTGCATGTTGATGTTCCGGTACAGGACGTTGTATTGGGGGTCCTGGTGGGCACCGTTGACCCCTTCTTCGGAAAACATCACCGCGATTTCCGGCCCGGCCACGCCGCTGACATAGGAGTGAAAATTGATGGGCCGGCCGACTTCCTCTTCGATCAGGTCCAGCGCCTTGCGCGACGCGCGGACCTGCTTGCGGGAGATGGGGATGCCGCCGACGCCCTCCGGCGTGCCCTCGATGAGGCCGTCGAAGTGGGACTGGCCGGCGGTGCGAATCACCATGAGGTGATCGGCCCCGTGCCACGCGGCCATCCGCATGCGCCGGATGTCGTCCTCGAACCGGCCCGAGGCGATTTCCGTGGTGACGACAACGTCGCACTGCGGATCGATGTCGCCGAAATAGTGAGCCGAGGGCAACGGCACGGAGTGCTTCAAATTCTCGGATGTGTCCTGCAACGTAAAAGGCCCCGCCTGTTGACTCTCCACGGGGCTGCGCCAGGTCCAGCCCCTTCGTTTCGGCCTGTACCGGTCCAGGTCCTTTACGATCGCCAGCACGTCGATTTTTTCGTCGGGCTTCAAGGGTTTCATTGCCCCAGCTCCTCCCAGTATTCACCGTCGATCAGGCCGAGGCCCGCTTCCCGCACGGATATGCCTTTTTTTTGGGCCAGCTTCAGCACCAGGTTTCCCGCCCCGCGGCCCAGCACGCCCTTTTCCAGCATCCGGTTGACCAGCGGCTTGGTTTCCAGGCTCGAAAACCCCATGCGAAGCAGGACCGACCGCTCGATGGAGGGCGAGGTGTGCGTGCGGGCTTCTTCCACCAGGGGCTGGACGATCCGGTTCACCAGGGACCAGAAATGGTCGTGGAGTTGCGCGTCGGACAGGTTCGCCAAATGCTTCCGGCGGGCGCTGAAATCATCTTTTCTTTCTTTCATGGGACTCGATGGCCTCTCGGACATAGGTTGGGTCGGTTTTGGTTTCGGCGGCCAGAAACGCGACGTCCGCCTCGGTGACCGATTCTCCTTCGGCAAGCGAATCCAGCGCGTTTCGCAGATAGGAGCGCCGGATCCGATCCAGGTCCATTTCCACCGGTTGGATCTGGGACGGGTGCTCGGGGATGACTATGGCTTTTCCCGGCTGGTTTTCCACCGGGTCTCCCCGGCGGACGTCGATCCCCATCTGCTTGGCCAGGTTCAACTGGCCCAGGGGGTGTTTTCCCGCCCCGGTGTATTCGGTCTCCTGGACGACGATGATCTGCTCTTTGTCCATCTGCCGGGCGATGGCAAAGGCGGCGGCAAGAGACGTGTTGCCGGCGGGCCCCCTTTCCATGCCCTCGACGGCCGCCAGCGCTTCGGTCACGTAGAACACCTCGCCCTGGGTCACGGTGACAAACCGGTCCATGTACCGAAGGGACCGGGCCGCGTTTCGCGGGACATCCGCCCGGTCCGGCCAGGTGGAAAACGGGACCGAAAAGCCGGTGTGGCCCGTGGTAAAGGACTTGCGGTTGAAATCCCGGTCCGAGGCCATGTGAAGGCCGGCCAAATCCACGCTGGCCGCCACCATCTGCGTGTCGGCCGCACCGGCCTTGATCAGACCCCGGGCCGTGCCGGTCACGTTGCCGCCGCCGGCATGGGTGGCCACCACCATGTCCGGAAACCGCCCCTCGCGGGCTTTTACCTGAAGGGCCAGTTCGTGGCCCAGGGTTTCGATGCCCAGGATCGAATAGGGGGTGTACAAGGAGGCGTTGAAAAACCCGGTTTCCTTCAACACGATCAGAAAGTAGTAAAAAAGCTCGGGCCCCACGGACAACCGTACCACTTCGGCACCGTAAGCCTCGCAGGCCCGGGTCTTTTCGGCGATCTCCGGCTGGGCGATGCCCTGGCTGTCGAAGGCTTCCTGCACGATGATGCAACCCAGCCCGGCCTTGGCGGCCTGGGAGGCCACCGCAGCGCCGTAGTTGCCGCTGGTGGCCGCCGCGATCCCCGGGTAGCCTTTCTTTTTCGCCTCGTAGGCCGACAAAGAGGCCCGGCGGTCCTTGAACGAACCCGACGGATTTGCGGCCTCGTCCTTGACGAACAGCCGGGCGCCCTTTCCCGGTTCGGACACGGCGCGGACCAGTTCGGTCAGGTTCTTCAGTTCCACCAGCGGCGTGTCGCCCACCGCCGTTCGGGCCTGGATGTCGCGGATGGCATCCAGGTCGTAGCCGGTGTCGGCGAGCATGGCCTCGTAGTCAAAGGAGAGCGGTCCGGTGGTGTATTTCGCGTAGTCGATGCCGACCGAGGCGCGCATGATGTCCGCTTTTTGATCCATGATCGCTGGGTAGGATTCTGCGCTCACGACGCCTTTCCCCTTTCGGCGAGAATCACCCGAATCTCTTTTGCGATGGGGGAAAGCTCGGGAATCGGGCTGCCGAACATGTGCGTGTAGGCCGGGTTGATTTCGGTGAGCGTGCCTTTGACCGTTCGCCCCGTGGGCGTGGCGATTTCCGCCGCCCCGCCGATTTTTGCATCGGAAAGAAGAAACCCTTTCACTCGCATTTCCAGGGGCACCTGTTGGGTGTCGTCGGGCAGTTTCGGCGAGCGTTCGTCTTTTTCAAGCACGATGCCGCCGATTTCCACCCAGGTGTTTTTCACCGCGCGCTGCATTCTGAAACCTCCTGTGAAACGTTGCCGCTTCCATTTTCGGCGCCTGATGAACGGCACGGAGGCCATTCGACTTTGCTCATGACAAGCCGTTCACGTCGAAAAAAGTCATCTCATCAACACTTATTTTCTGTCCTCGATCAGCTGCCGCACATCGCCCATGATGGCCGCCGGCACCGGCAGGTCGGCCATGGTCTTCAAGCCCGGCAGACCGGCGATCACCTGGGGGATCATGTTGACCGCCAGGGCGATCGTGCCGATTCCGCCCGGTATTTCCGGGCCGCTGGAAAAACGGACGTCCGGCTCGCCCTTGATTTCGATGGAGTCCCCGGTCTGCACATTCTCCAGGTGGGGGTGGACCTGCTGGGGGTGAATCAGGTGGATGACCGGCTTGCCGTCCATGTACCCCTTGGCCGTGTGGGTGCAGCCGGCGGTCAGACCCGGTTCGATGTTGACAAACTCGGTTTCCCGGTGGACCTTGGATACGATCGGCTCGCGCATCTGTTCGATCTTGTCGATCTGCCAGCCCAGGGCCTTTGCGATCATGCTGATCGATTCGGGGAACCCGAAGTGGCCGACCACCGATCCGTCCGCAACGCCTTTGGCAAAGGCCTCGGGCGTGATGCCCACCCCCTGGGTTTGCAGAACCGACGGCCCATAGGGGGACAGGTCGTTTACGCGTTTGGCGGTGATCGACTCGACGTGAAAGCAGACGCCGGTCAGGGAGATTACCAGCAGGTCCAGGACAAAACCGGGGTTGATGCCCGTTCCGGTGACCGTAACCTTGTTTTCCACGGCAAGCCGGTGAATCTCGGCGGAAAGCCCGGGCGCTTCATAGAAGGGATACGACATTTCTTCCGCAATGGAGATGACATTGGCCCCGGCTCGAACCGCGGCTTTGATTTCATCGGCGGCCTGTTCGACCTTGGAGCAGGTCGCCTGAATGACCACATCCGGCTTTGCCGACGAGAGCATTCCGGCAAGATCGGCGGTGAGGGCAACGCCCGTTTTTTCGTCCAGCCCGAGCGCCTCTCCCACGTCGACGCCGGCCCGATCGGCCCGCCTTCCGCAGACCCCCACCAGTTCCACGCCCTTTTTTCGGAGCAGGAGCTTGACAATCCCGGAGCCCATCTGCCCGGTGCCGAGAACCGCTACTTTCAGGTTGTCTTTCATGTGACTGCCTCCGCCATGTAGACAGTGAACCCCCGACTAAGGGATGTGGGTTACACATCCCAATCCATCAGTTTCTGCGGCAACAACACCCACTTTTTCTTCGATTTCATGATGACGAATGATTCGCTCGATGCGATATTTCCCAGTTTCGGCAGCTTGTCGGACATGAAGCCGTAAAGTGAATCGATCCCGCCGGAAATGAGCACTTCGATAAAAATGTCATATCGCCCGGTGACCGCATAGACGCTGTGAACCTCATTCAGCTCAGAAATCCGTTCGAGCGTCTCATCCAGCTTCGTGTCGTCTTTGACCCGCACGGCCACCACAGCCATATTCAGGTCCTGGATTTTAAACGTATCGATGAGACCGGCAATTTTCAGCACACCCGACTGGAGAAGATGTCTTAGCCGCGAATGGAGCGTCGGGTTGGTGATTCCCAGTTCACCGACCAGGTCTTTAACCGGCATTCGCCCATCTTTGCTCAGATGGTGGATGAGTTTTTTATCGATTCGGTCCAGTTTTTTAATCGCGCCCACAGTGTGCGCCTTTTCCAAGACGTTGGCTGGATTCCTTCAGCAGTGATGTCGAAAAAAATTTATGAAAAACAATTAAACCGCATCCATTATTTAATAATTGAAAATATTTAAATCTATTTTTTTATATATTTCAAATTTATCGGCTGTCAAGGATATTTTCCGGTGATGACTGAATGCCGCGCGCACTCGATTTCCGGCTCAAAGCTCCCGCCGCCTTTTGAAAACGAGGCACCGCAACCGTCTATCGAACAAATTTATACCAGTCCGTGTTGTTGAACCATTTGTTGTAGATTTTATCGAATCGGCCGTCTGCTTTGATTTGAGCGAGAAAATTATTCAAAAACTTCATGAAATCCGGGTCGTTTTTGCGGATCGCCCAGGCAATGGGCTCTTCGGTAAAGCGCTCGTCGAGAAAAACCAGCTGATCCGACGGGTGCATGGCATTGAACACGGCATTAAACGGAAAATCGTAGACAAACGCGTCCGCTGTGCCCTCCAGCACCCGCATCGCGCCGTCGACTTCCGTGTCGGCCGTCTCGTAGGCGGCCTTGGGAATCATTTTTTTCACGGCCTGCTCGCCGGTCGTGCCGGGCTTTGACACCACGACGTACTTGGGGTCGTTGAGATCCTTGTAGGAGGTCACCGCCCCCTTGTGCTTCGCGTGGAGCAGAATCGTCTGACCCACGGTCATGAACGGATCTGCAAAATCCACTTTCTCCTTGCGGGATTCGGTCACCGACATCCCGCCGAAAATGACGTCGAAACGACCCAGGTTCAGGGCGGGGATGATGCTGGGCCACAAGGTGTCGACAAATACCGCCTTGACCCCCAACGCCTTGGCCATCTCGATGCCGATGTCGATGTCAAATCCCATCAGGCTGAGTTTGCGGCCCTTGCGCCGGAATCCGCCGTGTCGGACCTCCTTTTGACGAAGGCCGCTGCGTTTGTCGATCATCTCAAAGGGCATGTAACCCACTTCCAGACCGATGCGCAGTTCTCCTCGCCGCATAATCCCTTCCAGGGTCGAGTCCTTGGACAGCTCCACGTCGACGGCCAGCGCCGGTGCACTCCATGGACCCAACCACAGCAAGAACAAAAAGACAGTCGATATGATGCTGACACAGATCGTTTTCAACATATCCGTATCTCCCTTCCGATTTTTCCTGACGCCCGCAGGCGATCTTTTGTTGCCCTGTTAGGCGGGGCTTTGTTCGCTCGTCATGCCGGGGATTTCGTCCTCTTCTTCCAGGGGATCGATGGTGATGTTAAACCAGCCAAAGAGCATGGAGACAATCGGCGAGATCCAGCAAAAGAAGTTGAACGGCAAATAAGCGATGGTGGCCACCCCCAGGGTGGCGGTCATGTAAGCACCACCCGAGTTCCACGGCACCAGGTTGGCCGTGACCGTGGCGCTGTCTTCGACGGCCCGCGACAGGTTCTTCGGGTGCAGGCCCTTGTCCTGGTAAGCCTGGGCGTACATCTTGCCGGTCATCACGATGGACATGTACTGCTCGCACAAGATCAGGTTGGACCCGATGCCGGTCAGGACGGTGGCGGTAATCAGGGAGCCGGAGGTTTTGGCCTTTTTGAGGATGACGTCGACAACGACGCGCACCTGGTTGGTCTTTTCCATGATTCCGCCGTACATCATGGCGCAGATCACAAGCGAGACGGTGTACATCATGGATGAAAAGCCGCCCTTGGTCAGCAGGTTGTCGACCGCCTCGACGCCGCTGTTGCTGGCATAGCCGCCATAGGCCGCCGACAGCAGGCTGCCGAAAGAGTTTCCCTGGAAAAGCACCCCCAGGATGGCGGCCGCCAGGATGCCGATCGCAATCCCCGGGACCGCCGGAATCTTTCGAAACGCCAGAACGATGATCACCACCGGCGGGATCAGCAGCAGCGGATTGATGGTAAATTGCGCGTCGATGCCGGCCAAGACTTGATTGACTTTTTCCAGATCCGCCTGCCCGCCGCCGTAGAAAAAGCCGATCACGATCTCGATCAACAGCGTGATGCCGTAGCTGACGCCGGTGGTGTAGCTCATGTGCTTGATGTGGGTGTACAGGTCGGTGCCGACCATGGCCGGCGCCATGTTGGTGGTGTCGGACAGGGGCGACATCTTGTCACCGAAGTAGGCACCGGAGAGCACCGCGCCGGCGACGATCGGCAGCGGAAATCCCAGCCCCTCGCCGATGCCGATCAGGGCGATGCCGATGGTGCCGGCCGTGCCCCAGGACGTTCCCGTGGCCAGGGAGGTGATCGAACAGATAATCAACGCCGCCGGCAAAAATATCTTCGGGTGCAGGATTTTCAGACCGTAGTACAGCAGGGTGGGCACCACGCCGCTTAGGATCCACACCCCGATGAGGATGCCGATGATCGACAAGATCACGATGGCCTGTAGGGCATTAGTAATGCCGTTGAGCATGCCGGTTTCAACCTCTTTCCAGGTAAAACCGGCCTTCAGGCCGATCACCGCCGCCACCAATACACCGAGCAAAATGGGTACATGGGCGTCGGTTTCGTAGCGAACGATGGCCAGGCTGATAAAAACGATCAATCCGATGATCGAGATCAATGCCTCCCAGAGATAAGGATCGCGCTTTTCCCGTACTGTCGCCATGATTTTTCTCCTTTACTGCTGCGGGTGCTGGACATCATCTGCTTGAACCGCCCTTGATCAACATGACCGGCACGCCGGCCATCCGCGAGACTTTTTCCGCGACCGAGCCAAACACCACGTGCTGGAGGCTGGTCCCGGTGCCCATGATGATCAGATCCATTTTTTCGTTTTCGGCATACTGGATGATTTGCTTGTAGGTCGTCCCGGAGACAACGGCGGCCTTTCCGATGCGGGCGTCTTTGAAATGTCTTGTACTGAACGCATCGAGTTTATGCCGGGCCTGGGCCAGGAGTTCGCTTTCAAAGTCGCTGGCGATGCGCTTAAAATCGGGCTTGGGGGGGTCGGAAACGTAGGTGTTCACGAACCAGTCGAAGCGCCGCAAAACGTGCAGCAGGTGAACTTCGGCATCGAACTGCTTTGCCACTTCGACCACATAGGGCGCCACTTTCGGGGACATTTCCGTCAGCGAGACGGGGTATAGAATCTTGGTAAAAAGCGCCATGGGCACCTCCTTTTGCGATGCTGCCGCCGTTTTGGGAAAGCCGGCCGCGGGGGTTTTTCCGATTCCGCTGTCTTGGCCCCAGTGGGGTTTCGAGCACCACCGACCCCCGCCCGGAATCGGAAGAAAAGCAATGAAAAGGCCGCCGCTACAACAGCCCGTCAATCGGGACATATCCCAGTCCGAACGCCTCGGCAACCCCCTTGCAGGTAATGTTGCCGTTGACGACGTTGGCACCGAGCCTGATTTCAAGGCTGTCCGCCATCGCCTTTTTCCACCAGCACCCGGTGTCCGTTGGCGACCATCACCTCCACCCCCGCAGGGCTCATGCACACCCGGTTTTCCTCGGCCTTGATCTCTTTGCGTATGCCTACCAGCATGGGGTACTCCTCTGTTTTTGCGGTTATTGGATGGCAGCCCTGCCGCCGGCCGTCGGGGCGTCTATACGGATTTGGATGCCTTTCTCCTTCAACCGGGCCAGGAACCGATCGCAGGAGACATCTACGGCCGGCGACAAAACGCCCTTTTGGGCAATTTCCCCGGTCACGATCATCTCGGCAGCGATGCAAGCCGGATAGGCAACGCCCATGCTCATGGCCATCAACCCCGTCACCAGGTCTCTTTCAATCAAAAGGGCGTAGGTCATCTTCTGGTGCTTTCCTTTCCGCAGGCCCTCGACCGTGTTCACCATCACACACAGATCCTTTTCGCCCTTCTTGTACTGCAGCTGCGGCTCGAGCAGCTTGGCCACCATTTCCAGCGGGGACACCTTGTCCGACAACCCCGCGATCGGCTCATCCTGCAAAAAGCCGAGCTTTTTCATCGGATGCCAGAACGCGCACCAGCCCGGCCACCGAAGAGAATACCGTCCGGTTTCGGTCAGGTGAGCCCGAATGTTCAGCAAATCTGCATACCGTACCGCATTGCCGTTGGGAATGGCTTCCAGGGTGCCGAGCCCCGGAAATTCGATGGGGTGTATGTAAGGATTTTCGTGCTGATCCTTGGCCGGAATGTGCACGATTTCCGATTCGGCGATCAGGGTCGCATCCCTGACCTGGCTTTTCAATACCGCCTGGATGTTCCAGCTGATTTTGTAGTTGAGCGGGTTGTCGCAGGCCGCCTTTTCCGGGATCCCCCCGCAATAGGAATTCAGCTTCGAAACCTCGTCGAAATGGGCGAGGCTGTGGTTGTAGAGGATCAGGTCGATGCCCGGATCCAGACCGCATTCCGGCAAAATGGTGATGCCCCTTTTTTTTGCCGCCGCATCCAAATCGAGAAGATCGTAAGGATAATTGGTGTTGACCAGGTGAACGCCCCTTGCGATCGCCGCCTCGGCAACGGTCCGGACGTATTGCGGCGGCAGAAAATCCAGAACGACATCCACCGGGCCGTCCATGCAGGAGGCCAGTTTGCCCGGGTCGCCGACATCCAATTGGACGGCCTGGATTTTGTTCGTATCCAGAAAGCCGAAGGAATGAACAAGGTCGGGATGAAGATCGGCACAGGTCACCTGCTCGACGGCGGGATTTCGGGTCAGGTCGTGCAGGGCGGCCCTTCCCTGAATCCCGCATCCGCCCAAAACGAGTACTCTCATGGCGCGAAAATTCCTCTGTCGATAAT
>Ga0207796_1000637_pt1 | contig 13601 bp, 6 predicted proteins | sample Pon1CUnioCityCA_6_FD_187274 | JGI IMG/M metagenome (GOLD analysis project Ga0207796, IMG submission 187274) | Marine sediment microbial community from Union City, CA, USA - Pond 1C Sediment 1 (SPAdes) | ecosystem: Environmental > Aquatic > Marine > Intertidal zone > Salt pond sediment ...
TTTTTACTTTTTTATAAAAATGATATATTATATATTTAACAGTTAAAGAAGCCAGGAATAAGGCGTCGTCATATTGCTGCATCAACAAACAAACCGGGAGATAACTGCAAAATTTTTTGATTGAATAATCGATAGATGAGCCATTGAATTTCTCTTTGAATTCTGAAAGATCAACAGATGTTGTCCGTCAATGAATAATTCTGCAGCTAACTATTAAGAAGACTTTAAACGCTCATCCATTTGGTTTAAAGACCTTAGTCCATTAATAATTCATAGGACTTCGAACTTAATCATTATTACCATCATCGCCAAAATTGAATAACCAGCGCAGGAAACAGCTATGGAATGCCCAAATTGTCATTCTGAGAACAAAAATGATGCTTCCTTCTGTGCCTATTGCGGCATGCAACTTAAAGTGACCTGCCCAATATGCGGGACAGATAGCGACGTCGGTGCGAAATTTTGCCACCAATGTGGTGCTCAAATTCCTGAACAAGAAGCCTTTTCATCTCAAAAACAAACCAAATCAACATCACAAAAAACCATCCCCAGCCCCTTACCCATCCAATCTGAAGCTTATGAGCGACGGATGGTGACGATCCTGTTTGCCGATATTGTCAGTTCTTCAAAATTGTCTGAAAACTTAGACCCCGAGATTCTCTTGGGGATGATGCAGAGAGCATATCCTTGTCTGCTGGAGCCAATCCAGGAATATAAAGGCACCGTTGTCCAGGTCATGGGGGATGGCGTATTGGCGTACTTTGGTTCACCTGTTTCAAGGGAAGATGATCCTGAAAGAGCCGTGCTGGCAGGATTAAGCATCGTAAATAGGATAAGAAAATACGAACAACAACTCTCCGAAATCCATGAGATTAAGAATTTCAAAGTTCGGGTTGGGATCAACACCGGATTGGTTGTGGTCGGGGATGTCAACCCGGAGAAACACTTAGAATATATCGCCCTGGGTGAAGCCGTCAATTTGGCTGCACGTCTTGAGCAAAATGCGCCTGAGAATAGCGTTTTGATCAGCCACGCCACCTATCGACATGTGCATGGATTATTTGATGTTGAACCTCAGGAGCCCATGCAAGTCAAAGGATTCCAGCAGCTCGTTCAGTCGTATCTTGTGAAAGCCAGTAAGTCGCCACAACTCAGCCAGCCAAGGCGCGGCATTGAAGGCATTGAAACGCCCATGATAGGGCGCGAGCCCGAGATGGCTGCCTTGCGTAACATCTACGAGGATGCCATCCGTGGGGGTGAAACCTCATTGGCCCTGATTGCCGGCGAAGCAGGCATTGGCAAAACCCGCTTATTGATGGCTTTCGCGGGTTGGGCATCTTCGCAGCCTGAGGAACCCACCCTGTTGCGTGGTCGTGCTATCACCAGCTCGCAAAGCATTCCATACCACATTTTCCGCAACCTCTTCGCCAAACATTTTGACATCCTTGAAAGTGACAGCAGTACACAAGCCCTCCGAAAATTCCGCAGGGGAATGCACCCCATTTTAGATGAGGAACAGGCAGATCTGGTTGGGCAATTAGTTGGATTCGATTTCAAATCCAGCCCAGCAGTCATGCGTCTTGTGGGAAATCCATCATTTTCTGAGATTGCTTTGCTATACCTGGTGAATTTCTTTCGAAAAAAAGTTGAAGAGCCATTGATATTGATGTTTGAGGATTTGCACTGGATGGATGACAGCTCACTCAACCTCATCACTGAATTAGGGACCAAGTTGAGGGCTGAAGAAAATTCTAAACTGTTGATCGTGTGCACATCACGCATGCTTTTCTTCGAAAGACGTGAAAATTGGGGTGAAGGGCTGTCGGGTTTCACAAGGTTAAATCTGAAAAGATTATCGCAATTGCGAAGCCGTACGTTGATCGAAGACATCCTGTTCCGTGTTGAGGATGTCCCTGACTCCTTCTTTGATTTGGTCATCGATGCGGCTGCAGGGAATCCTTTCTTCATTGAAGAACTGATTAAAATGCTGATCGATGAAGGTGTCATTGACACAGATGAAGACCAATGGCACCTGCACCTCGAAAAGCTGAAGGCGATCCATGTCCCCCATACATTGGTGGGTATCCTCCAGGCCCGTATTGATCGTTTGTCCCCTCAAGAAAAATCAGCCCTGCAGGTTGCTGCTGTCATCGGCCGCACCTTTTGGGATGGCATCTTGTGTGAGTTATCTGGTGAGCCAGTTGAACCTGAGCAAATCCAATCCCACCTTTCCGCCTTAAGGCAACGGGGGTTGATCTTCCAATTAGAACGTTCCAGCATTGCAGGCAACCAGGAATACCTCTTCAAGCACGCCCTTGTGCGGGATGCAACCTATGATACGGTATTGCTAAAACACCGCCGCACCTACCACCGGCAGGTTGCTGAATGGATTGAAGCCAATGCTGGTGAGCGCCTTGAGGAACACCTTGCCCTGATAGCCTATCATTATGCTCAAGGCGGTTCCCTTGACCTGGCAGCAGATTGGTTGATCCGAGCTGGCAAGCGAGCGGCTAATCTCTTCTCCATGGGAGAAGCTAAACTTTTGTTTGAACAAGCCTTGGAAATCATCCCTGAGGCGGACTTGAGGCTTCGCTGGGAGGCAACCCTGGGTCACAGTGAAGCAATGGGCGTCCTCGGGCACCGCCAGGAGCGCCAAAAGGATGATCAGGATCTTCTTGAGATTGCCCAACAATTACAAGACGATCATTTGTTGTCGGAAGTCTATTTCCTGATCGGCAGCCAGGCGCACCGAGAAGGGGACAATAAAAAGGCATTAAAGTCGCTTGAGAAGGCTCAAAAATCAGCACAGCGGGTTGATGACCTATCCATGCAAGCGCAAGTTTTACCCATGCAAATTGCCATCCTCACCGTGGAAGGTGACATGGAATCTGCTTCAGCCCTCGTTGCGCATGCCCTCGAGATCACTGAAGCATCCACCGATCCTAACATCATCGCGCGTGCCCTGACAAACATTGCCCTGTATTACCAGGCGGTCGGTGATATCACCCAAAGCGTCGCATTTATGCACCAACAAAAACAAATTAACCAACAACAGGGTGACCGATTGGGTGAGGCAATCGGCTTAATCAACCTTGGCTATTTCTATCTTTCCTTCGGTCAGTTTTCCACGGCTCATGAAATGCTCACAGAAGCGCTTGATATCGCACGTAAACTGGAAGCCCGCAGGGTTATAGCCTACGGCCTCCTCAACCTGGGATTGGCAGAGTGGCGGCTCGATCATCCACAGGATGCCATGCAAACGCTCAATCGCTGCTCGGGACGGTTGGAAGCTTTGTGCGACCAGAGAGGCTTGGCCTCCCGACATTTCTATCTCGGACTTGCTCTTGAAAAAGCAGGGAATACATCACAAGCTGCCGAGCACTTTCAGATTGCCCAGGGTGGCTTTGATGACCTGGGGATGACCGGTCAAGCCCTTGAGGCTCGAGCAGGGTTAATCCGCTTGGCATTAACAGACGGTGATCAACAAAAAGCAGCCCAACTTACGCAGAAGATTGACGAATTTTTACATGAAAAAGGCTGTCGGGGCTTCGAACTGCCGATCCTCGTATTTCTCACCTGTGCCGAGGTGTATCGATTTACAGGCGCATCAGAGAAATTTCAACGGGTTATCGAGGAAGGCTGCCGTGAGATCCAAGCCCAAATAGAACAAATCAGCGATCTTGATTGGAAGGAGTCGTTCCTAAACAATATTCCAGAAAATCAAGCGCTATTAGCAATGAAGGTAAACAACAATTAAAGATCCTTACGCTTGAAATTCAGGAAAATCGGCATTATATATCTGCAAAACCAATATGAAACAAGAAAATAGGAGGATGGTATGAAGAGACAAGCAATTCCTTTTGATGGCATTACCGTCATCGTGCCTGATCAAACGGGTAAAACAGAACCGATCCATGTTGAAAACAAAATGGATCAAATTCCAGATTTACCCAAAGAAAAGGGTAAATTTAGAAAAATCCGGACCATAGCCAATATTGCCGTAATCTATGAAGGGAAAACATTAAAAAAATTTGATCCACCCATTGAACTCCGTGTGGTATATAATTACGGAGATTTAGTCAAGGTTAAGCACAATATAAGAGACCTGAAATTGGCTTACTGGGATGGTGAAAAATACGTTGTATTCACTGAAGTGGACAACGACTATTTGATCCACAAACCGACAAGTACGACCGGGCTTTTGGCAGAATGCAAAATCCACAAATGGGCCGGAGACCCGCCAATCATCTGGGGCAGGTAAACCGGGTAAAACCTTCGAGAAAAAGCATCTCTGTTTAGGTTTTATGCCATGGTTAAGCATTTGATCACAAATGCTTCTATTGGGCTGTCCGAAACCTCCTCCGAACCAACAACCCTAAAATCTGAATCCCAGGTTCAAAACCTGACAAAATGCCAGCCTTATTTATAAGAAAGGATCTTCATCATGGGTTTCTTGCTGGTTATCCAGATCCATGATCCTTGCTTGCTTAGGATGAATTAAGGGTAAAATTCTTCCAGAACTTGCCTGATACTTAATCCTGAAAAGCATTTTGGTACCAATAATGAGAAATCAAGAACCCTTTAATAAACGTATCTACCACAGTTTCAGAGCGGTTTTCAACGATACTGCAGGGATCATGAAAAAGCGCAAACAGATCAAACCCTTGATGCGCGGTAAATTGATACCCGATGCTTTTCGAGAACGTTTGATGCTGGCTGTCACAGAGGTCAACGGCTGCCGCTACTGCCAATATGCCCATGCCAAAATGGCCTTAGAAGCTGGGCTGACACAGGATGAAATTGACAACCTCTCCGATGGCATTTTCCACCATTGCCCCGCGGAGGAAGTCCCTGCCCTCCTCTATGCCCAGCACTGGGCTGAGGAAAATGGAAATCCAGATTCAGAAACACGCCAGCAGGTCATTGAGACCTATGGCGAAGAGCAAACTGAAGCCATGGAATTAGCCATGCGCATGATCCGCATGGGTAATTTAATGGGAAACACCTTCGATTATCTGCTGTTCAAATTATTTCGCAAGCCGATCGCTTCCTAAGAGAAAACCTCCAAATTTTTTTCATTTCACCTCATCAACTCGCACAAACACCGTCATGCGAGATGCCCCGCGATTTCCCCAGAGGTGATAGGGGATAAATTTGAGACGCTGGCCCGTGATGGATGTCGCATAAATCACACGGATGCCGCCCCACAAGTCTTCATCCATTTCAGTGAGGATGCTGGGCAGGTCAACGACAGCCGCAAAGATATCAACACCGGGGTTGTCAATGCTTTCCAGACAGTAGACGATGGGGCCGCAGGTCAGCGCCGCCATCCTCTGGGTGGATTTAACTGGATCGGGAGTGCGGTAAATCTGCACCGGCATGGCAAAATTCAGGGATAAGTGGTCCCCACTTTGCCATCTCCGTGTGAGTGAAATCCACTCAGACCGCTGCGGATTGAGCGTCTCATGTAGAGTCCCGGTGATCCTTTGCATACTGTCGCCATTCAACGAAATATCCAGGGATGTCGCCCAGGATGGCTGGCGAAGCTGGAGGGTGATAAGATGCTTCGGAGCGTTTTGGATGGTGATTGCAACCTGTCCAACCCAGGGGAACTGGCTATCCATCTCAAATACCAGAGCCCCATTCATCAAGACATGCCGACTGCTGATATACTGCTGGACCCTGACGGTATCCTCATCAGTCAGCAGGATATCCTCGTGAAGCCTGGCAAAGGTCCGTGAAAGGTTGGAGGGGCAGCAGGGGACTTCGTACCACGGCTGGCGTGTCAGGGAACCATCGGTTTTCAGGGGATTATTATAGAAATAAGTCGTCCCATCCACACCCATCCCTACCAGGGCCGCATTATAAAGCTGCCACTCATAAAGATCGCTGTAAGTTGCCTCCCCTGTCAGCTTGCCCATTTCCCGGTTCCAAAAAAGGCAGCCCAGAGCAGCACAGGTTTCTGCGTAGGCAAATTCCGGGTCCAATTCGTCATCCTGCCCAAAGCCTTCAATCACGGGTAATGAACCGATCCCGCCTGTCAGGTACATCCGTTTTTCAACCATGTGCAACCACCGACGCACCAAGCCTGGCAAATAAGCCGATTGCTGGCTCAAGCGATCCAGCATCGCCCCCGCGGTCTGCAAATAAGCAAAGCGCACGGCGTGCCCCATCGGGGTCCTTTGCTTCTCCAGCGGCTGATACTGCTGGAAGTATTTCCCCGAGAGGGTGTTCACCAGCCAGCGCAGTTGGATCATGGGTGGTTTCCTGGCAGGGTTGCCCGGCTGCAAGGTTTTGATCTCCTGCGAGGGATGTTCTCGAGTAAATGCCGCCCTTTGCGTCTCGACTTGTTTAAGCCGTTGAGCATTGCTGATGAACTGCTTTAAAAGCTTCAACCCGAAGAACCACATCCGGCCGCGCTGCGCCAGGAATTGGCGAGCAAGCGCCAGGTAGCGCTGGTCCTGGGTTATCGCATACAGGCGCTGCAGGGCGATTTCGATTTCCTCATGTCCCGGGGTATCGCGGGGTCCTTTTCCAGCAAAATCCGCCACAATCCGGTCAGCCGCGCTGATGGCGATTTTCAATAACTCGCGATCTCCACTGACCTGAAACCGGGAAACGCCGGCTTCGATCAGGTGGCCGTGGCAGTAGAGTTCGTGCTCGATTTGCAGGTTGACCCAGCGCGTCCCCGGGAAGTGGACCTGGTTGAAGGTGAAAAGATAACCATCCGGGTCCTGTGCGCCGCGCAGCAACTGGATGAAACCCGTGACCAAATCAGCCAGCCGGGGATCAGAGAAATTCCCCAGGATCAGGGATGCTGCTTCCAACCACTTATAGGCATCCGAATCAGCAAAAAACCATCCGCGTCGAAAAACGGGTTTGTTTTCCGCCAGGATGCGGAAATTATCGATACAGCCTGATTCCTCCAGCCTTTCCCATTGGTGAAAGATGGCAGACTCGGCGTTGACTTCCTGCCAATTGCGCCAAAAGCCTGAAGTGACCTGTGATTCAACGCCTCTCAACCATCTTCTCCTTTCGCCCCTTGATCAGCGCCAAAGGGATCAACCCCAGCAAAGAAACCAGCGACCCCACCTGGAATATGATCGGCACCGGGATAAACCCCGCTTCCCCGTTCAGGATGGTTGGAATGCCAAAGGATTGGATCAGCCAGGAGCCGACAGCGGGTCCCAATACCATGGGGATGGCGATCCAGAAGATCATGCGGATCCCTAAGAACTTCCCGCGGCTCTCCTCTGGGAGCAAATCCTTGAGCCAGGCGACCGATGCCACGCTGGCAGCCACCGAAAAAGCCTGCCAGAGTAAGCCGGTCATGGCAAGCAGCGGCAGGGTCTTGACCAGTGAGAGCAAGATCCCGCCCAAACTGCTGAAGACCAGGGCAACGGCGATCATGGGACCCTTGCGCCACTTATCCGCCAGTATGCCAAAAGGGATCGCAAGGATGGCTGACCCCACCATGACCGCCCCGCCGATGATGCTGAATTCGGTCTTGCTCACGCCGATGTAATTCTCAAGGTAAACGATCAAGTAGGGGAAGGAAATCTGCATCCCAATGCTCGAGATCATGATGAACAGCAGCAAAACAAACAGGTTGCGGTTCTTTTTGAGGGTTTCCAGGCTGAAAAGCGCTTTGAATTCCTGCAGGAAGGGCTTTCGCTCTTGTGGCAAGAGGTCCACCGGTACAGGATCCCTGAGCAGCAACCCGCCGATCAACCCCACCAGGATCACGATCCCGCCCAGGGTATAGAAGAACACGAAATAACCCAAGGTGTCAATCAGGGCACCCGCGGCAACCAGAGCCACGATCTGCGCCAGGAACACGCTCAAGTTCAAGACCCCCTCCACCCGGCCGCGCGTTTCCGGGGTAGCCACATCCACCGTCCAGGCGCTGAAAGCGGCATCGTTGGCAGTTGAGCCGAAAAAGGTCATCAGAGAATCCGCCAGGACGACCATCACCACCGCAATCGATGTCGTTTGAATATAAGCGACGGTGGGGAAGAGGATGGTTGAAAGCCCCCACAGGATATAGCCAAACAAGATGTAGGGTCGCCGTTTTCCCCAGCGAGATTGGGTGCGGTCGCTCAAAGTGCCCATCACCAGCGTGGTGAGCGTGGCGGTGACGGCACTGGCTGCTACCATCCAGGCCACAGGGCGTGGGTCCGGCGTGATCGTGTCATAGACAAAGGTGTTGAACCAGGAATTCTCCACAGCCCAGGCGATCTGTCCGACCAGCGAGAGGGAGAGCATCACAAACCAGGTGCGTTTGGTGAGGTTTTTTACAGCAGCAGTCTCCATGATGTTCCTTTAAAAAGTCATAAAGATGAAAAATTCATAATGGCATAAGTATACATGAAAGTTAATAGACCATCTCCCAACTGAACCTAAAAAAGTTTATGCTATAATCAATCCAACATCATTCGTGGTTTAACCCATTTTTAAGTAAGGGGTACCTTCGTGAACAGCATGCGCAATCCCTACATTGCCGGTGCACCTGTGGTTGAAACCAGCATGTTCTTTGGGCGCGAAGATGTTTTCCGCTGGATTGAAGACAGCCTGACCGGCAAGTACGTCGATCACATCCTCGTCATTCACGGGCAGCGCCGTGTGGGCAAAACCACCGTCCTCAAGCAGATCCCCAACTTCCTCCCCAAATCCTACATCCAAATCTTTTACGACCTGCAAGGGCGCACCAACACCACCCTGGACCGCTTCCTGTGGTGGATGGCCTCAGAAATCGTCCGCACGCTTAACAAGGAAACAGGCCTGGACCTCTCCCGCCCTGAACGTAAGGCTTTCACCGACCCGGAGGTCTTTCTTTCCGAATTCCTGCCAGAAGTTCAACAACAGCTGGACGGCCATACCCTCCTGCTGACATTCGACGAATTCGACACGCTCTCACGCCCTGATATCCAGGAGTCCCTGGCTCGCCCCTTGATCAACTTCCTGCGCCGTCTGTTTGACACCGAAAACCTGAACTTCATCTTCTCGATCGGCTCCTCTGGCAACAAGCTGGAGAACATGCAGGCTGCCTATACGAATTTCTTTAAAACCGCCCTGTACCGCAAGGTCAGCTTCCTGACCAAGGCGGAATGCGTCAGGCTGATCCAGGAACCTGTCAAAGATGTGATCGCCTATGACCCGGAGGCGGTAGCGCGCATCAGCCAGGTCACCTCCGGCCACCCCTACTTCACCCAGCTCACCTGCCACGAGCTTTTCGCCCGCTGCCAGGCCAGCGGATCCAGGCAGGTCACCCGCCAGGATGTAGAAGACATCCTGGATGACGTCATCGAGCGCGGCACGGTCAACCTTAAATTCGTTTGGGATGAGGCCTCCGACCTTGAGAAGTGGATCCTGGCCGCGCTGGCCCAGGAGGAGGGCTTGTCGCAAAAGCAGATCGGTGAAAGGCTGCATGCCCTGGGGGTGCGCTTCAGCGACGCAGATCTGAATTCCGCCGTCCTACACCTGCGCGACAAGGATGTGTTGACCCAATCGAACACCTTCATCATCCGCCTGATGAAGCGCTGGCTGGCGCGCAACCGCCCCATGGACCGCGTGCGGGAAGAGCTGGTACAAACCAACCCGATTGCCGACCGGTTCATCGAAATTGGCGATGAGCTGCACGACCGGGAACAGTGGGAGGATGCCCTGCAAAGCTACCAACGAGCGCTTGAATATCAGGAAAACAACCTCACAGCCTTGATGAAGATTGCCGAAATTCACCTGGAGCAAGGCCGGGTTTCACAGGCGGTTCGCGCTTTCGAAAAGACCTTGCTGGTGGACAGTGAGCACATCGCCGCCCGGCACGGTTACTGCCAGGCGATGCTGACCCTGGGTGACCAAGCGCGAGTTCAGGGCAATGTGGACGAGGCCATCGATTCCTACAAAGCCATCCTCAACCTGACGCCCGTGCACGCCGAGGCACGCCAGAACCTGGCAGAGATCTTCCGGGATCGTGCCGAATCCCAACTTTCAAACGGGGACGACCAGGCTGGGCTGGAAGCCTTGCGCCAGGCTTTGGAAATGACCCCCGAAGATGAAGCTCTCAAAGCGCGTTATCAGCAGGTGGTCGACCAGAAGAAAGCCGCCCTGGTCCAATCCTGGATGGACAAAGCCCAACGCGCCCTCAACCGCAAACGCTGGGATGAGGCCGCCCGCATGGCAGATCAGGCCCTGGCCGTTGACCCTGAGGACAAAGACCTGCAAGCGAAAGTGGCCGCGGTCAAGGACGCCCCCCGCCAGGCCAAACTGGCAGCTTATCAGGGTGAGGCAGAGCGTGCCATCGAAGCCCAGAAGTTTGATCAAGCCATCCAGGCCCTGGAAGCCGCCCTGCTGCTGGCGCCGAACAGCGCTGACCTGCAGGACTGGCTGGCGCGCATTCAGGCCGACCAAAAACAAGCCCGTTTGGACCACTTTAACGCCCAAGCGGAGAAGGCCGCAGCAACCGGCGATTGGGATGCAGCGATTGCCGCCCGGCAGCAAGCCCTTGAGATGGATCCCGAGGATAATGATCTGAGACAAGCACTGGCAGATACCCAGGCTGCCCAAAAGCAGGCCAAATTGGACCATTTCAATGCCCAGGCTGAGGAAGCTGCTAAGGCCGGGGATTGGGTTGCGGCGCTCACCGCCCGGGAGAAAGCCCTGGCAGTTGATCCCGAAAACCCCGTTTTGCTGCAGACCCTGGAAGACACCCGGACCGCCCAACATCAAGCGCAAATCGATGCGCTGCTGGGTAGCCTTCAATCCGCCCGAGAAGCAGGCCAGTGGGAGGCTGCCATCCAGGCCGTTCAACAGTTGATCAGCCTGGAACCTGAGGATAATCAGTGGCCTAACCTGCTAGCGGAGCTGGAAACAGCCCAACAGCAGGCATATCTGCAGGACTTACTAGACCGGGGACAAACCGCCCATCAAAATAAAGCTTGGACGGATGCCATCGAAGCCTGGGAAGCCTACCTGGAAGAGGAACCGCAAGAACGCGAAAAATTCCAGGACCGGCTGGCCCACGCGCAAAAGTATGCCCAGATTCAGACCGACTATCAAAAAGCCCAGGGGCTGATCAAGAGCCGGCGCTTTGACAAAGCCATCCCCCTGCTGCAGGGCATCATCGCCCAGGATCCCACCTACCAATCCACCTCGCGGCTATTGGTGGAGGCGGTTGAAGCGCGTGAAGAGCGCCAGCCCATCTGGCGCAAGCCCTGGATCTTCGGCGCAGGCGCCGCTGGCATCACCCTCATCCTGGTCGGCGTGTTGTTTGGGGACCAGTTGATCGGCCTATTCTCAAGGTCAAGCAATACCACCCCAGAACCCCTTAATGTGACCGAAGAAGTCACCGACACCACAACCGCTGAGAACGAGGACCAGGCGCCTATCACAGCGGTTGATGCTGAGACGGCTGCACTTGCGGAAACGACCACCCCTGAACCGACCCCAACCCCGGTCCCAGTCTATCCCAAAGTTTTAGCGGCTATTGAAGACCAACCGCCAACTTTTGAAGACGATTTTTCAAATGAAGTGTTGGTATGGAATGTTTATACCAATAACGATCTTAGCTCGGCGGATAATAGCCTCAGCCAGGGAGGACTATTTAACGAAAAATTGGTTTTAAATGATGAAAATACTAAGTATTCAACCGAAATCTTAAATGCGAAGGATTTTGTGATTTCTGCTGATATTAACTACCCTTACGATTCCAACGATGGATATATCGGAGGGTTAACCTTTTTATTATTTGCAAACGAGGACAGATCAGAATACATAGCGTTAGACATGAATTATGAAGGTTATCAACTACAACAAAAGCTCGCTGACACCTATCAAGAAATCTCAAGCAAAGATTTTGTTCACAGTCCTTTCCCAATCGTTAATATTCAAATAATCAGCTTTAATAATACGCTCACACTTATCGTGAGGAATAATGTGGTCTTCAGCAAAGAAATATCGGATATCTCTGGTGAACAAATTTATATTTCGGGATCCAATCGTCTTTGGGTGGACAATTTCAAATTCTGGAACCTGGATGGCGTTGATATCGCAGCCGCAGAGACCTCCACGCCGGACACAACAAAAGAAATTGCCAGCGCTGCTGAGGAATTGGACATTTCTGAACCCTTTCTTTCGATTCTCAATCACATCAAAACCGCCCCCCCCAGCTTCCAGGAATATTTCGATGACACACTCAATGACTCCTGGGAGTTTCAATCATTTGACGGTTCTACCACTACCCAACTTGGAAATTTTGTTACAGACAACCAACTTCGCCTGCCGTCAATTATCGGCAATGCTTCTTTCTACCACCCGGACATGCAAAATATCAATGATTTCGCCATGGTAATTAACCTCGCCCCAGGACTAAACCTGTCCGATTTCACGTATGTTTTTCGTGAGACCGGTGATAACGCAAACGAAGATAATTATACGGGTTACGGCATCAAGATCTATCATACAGATAAGCAGTGGGAACTCTTCGCTTATGAACCAGACTACAGCTATGAATTAAGAGCCTTATCCCCTTATCAAGCTGATGAGTTTTACCAAATCATGATCATTGCCAAAGGTAACTCCCTGGGTGTGTTTTGGGAAGGCGATCTTATTTTTACCCGTGAAGACGCCCAGGTGCGTGGTAGTGAGTCTCTATTTAACGTCCTTTCGACAAGACGCGATGGGTCGGACATGCTTGTTATTGACCATATCGAATTCTGGAATCTGGAAGGCGTTGATATCGCAGCCGCAGAGATCCCTTCACTTGAAGAGACATCGACCACAGTTCAAGATTATGAACAAGTCCTGGCGGCCATTGAAGAGGAAGCCCCCAGTATAGAACTCCAAGCATTAGGAGTAAACTATGATGAATGGACATTCGAAAGATCGGATTTGACGGGAGAAGATTTTGTTATTTCAACAAATATAAATTTCTCCCCAAGAAGAAATCCAGAGCCTGGCTATTTCCCTGTCAGCGGAGACTTCGGAGGGGAAATTATTTTTTGGTTGTTGACAAACAATGAAAAATCAGAATATTTGTCCATTACGATTTTCCCAAAACTCTATTTATTACAACAAAAAGATGCTGGTCAAATTCAACTCTTAGATCGACACTATCCCGCCCGAGAAAACATCAAGGAGACCATCTCAACCAAGATTATTGTGTTCGATGATAAATTAACCCTACTTATTGATAACGCAGTGATTTTCAGTGAGAAAATTATTAATCCTTCTGGCGAAAAGATCATTATTTTTGGTGAATATGAGAGTTTAAGCGAAATCCCCACGATTGATGATTTCCAGTTTTGGAATCTTGAAGGCGTGGAGATCAATTAGTGCACGCCAACCCCTTTTCCTTCGGTAACCCCATCCGCGACCCTCAGCGCCTCATCGGCCGCCAGTCCGATCTGCAGCAAATTGTCGACCGCTTGCGCTCCAGCGCCCACGAGAGCACCTCTATCGTCGGGGAACGCCGCATTGGCAAGACTTCCCTGCTCAAGTATTTAGATAACAAAGACGCTGCTGCGGGATTGGGCCTGCCCGAGGAGGAGTACTGCCTGGTTTATATGGACTTCCAGGGCCTGGCCGACATCACCCCCCGCCGCTTC
>Ga0207796_1000638_pt1 | contig 13588 bp, 11 predicted proteins | sample Pon1CUnioCityCA_6_FD_187274 | JGI IMG/M metagenome (GOLD analysis project Ga0207796, IMG submission 187274) | Marine sediment microbial community from Union City, CA, USA - Pond 1C Sediment 1 (SPAdes) | ecosystem: Environmental > Aquatic > Marine > Intertidal zone > Salt pond sediment ...
CCTTCATGGGCACGATTATTTTGTATGTGATCGCCATTGTGATGTATTATTTCTTCTTTTTGCGAGGGCGAAAGAGAAGCAGGATCTAAGAAGGGAGTGAATTATTATTTACGACTCCAACCCCGACCCTTCCATTGGTTCAGGGGAATGGTGTCCGATGGGCGGAAGTGGTTAGCAAAGATCTTGTTCTGTATCTATCAACAACAGTTCTAAATTACCAATTTGTCGTAAAATGGTGAACTGAATAATTGTTTACGACCCCAACCCTGAAGCTTCCCCTGAATCAGGGGAAGGGTGCCCGAAGGGCGGCATGGGATTCTTTTACAACCCTTTAATTTTCTCCAAAATACCGCCAACCCTGCCCCAATCTTCCACCTTATCTAATTCAGGCTGTTTGGCATGAAAATGCACTTTGATCGGTGCATTCAAAAAGGCCACATCATGCTCAATAAATTCCCGATCGCCGTAGCAAATGGCTTCCAGAACCATGGGTAAGTGCTGGCGGAATATCGACGCACGCCATTTTGCTGGTCCAAGGACAAAGCCGCCGCTGACATGGCAGTGAATGTGCAAAGCTAATTCATCATCCTTCACCCATTTCCCCAACACCTCATCTCGCATAACCCGGGTATACCACCCGGAGATTTGTTGGTGATCATAATCAGGGGCAATGGTAAGGAATAAGTCACCCGTTCGATCTGAATGCGTCAGGGTATAGCAGCGCGGAAGGTCGGCATCCTGTGTTTCAAGCTGCTCTTCGAAACTGACGTGCAGTTTTTTGGGGTCGAAGTTGGACATAACCCATTCCTTAACACGCGAATAAAGCCATTTACTTAAAAATTATAGCACCTTGACCGTGAGAATATTGCAAAGAGAAATGGATTCTTTCATAGGAAACCATATTCATCCCATGGCATTCTATGTTTTGGTGTAGAATCGAAGCATGAATGAGAAACAGAAAATCTTAACCCCTCGTGTTGTCCTGATGTTGACTATCTTCATTATCGGCGTGCCCATGCTGCCGCTGTTGATCTCCTGGCAGTGGGATTGGTGGGAAGCCTGGGTATATGCCGCAATTAATATCCTGGGCTTCATCATCAGCCGCTACCTGGCTGGCAGGCAGCATCCTGATCTGCTTGCTGAGCGTGGCCAATTTTTACAGCATAAAAATCCTGAGCCCTGGGATAAGATTTTGTCTCCATTGTTGGGATTAGGAGGTGGTTTGATTCCCCTGGTGGCGGGGTTAGAAGCACGATTTGGCCAGGTTGTTCATTTCAGCCTTGTCGTGAAGGTCTTTTCAATTATTGTTATTCTCGCTGGTTTTGTGATTGGATCCTATGCCCTGATCGCAAACCGGTTTTTCTCGGGCATGGTGCGGATTCAAAATGAACGGGGGCACCATGTGATCAAAACTGGCCCCTATCGTTGGGTGCGCCACCCGGGGTACGCCGGTTCATTGCTAACCTATCCAGTGATCCCCCTGCTATTGGATTCCGTCTGGGCTTTTATACCAGTATTTTTTACTATCGCTATTCTTGTTGTGCGTACTTACTTGGAAGACCGGGCCCTGAAAAAAAAGCTGGAAGGTTACCAGGAATACGCCCAGGAAGTGCGCTTCCGCCTTATCCCTGGCGTCTGGTAAACATATCAGGCAGAAAGTATTTCCCATGAAGCGATTTCTATACTGGCTGTGGCGGATTTTACCTCTGCCGATGATGATTCGTTCCCCAATCCTCTGGGCAGGGAACCGAAAATTTGTGATCGGTATTGCCGCCTTGATCCAAAATGATCAAGGGGAAATTCTGCTCTTCAAGCATTCTTATCGCAAAGATGTCCCCTGGGGGTTCCCAGGCGGATATTTAAAGAGAGGGGAAGATCCTGATGAAGCCATCAAGCGCGAGATACATGAAGAGTCCGGTTTCAAAATTATGAACCTTAAGTTATTAGAAATTATCCGGTCACATGAGATGGAAAGGCTGGAGATTCTTTTCCAGGCGGAATTATCCGATGACAGCACATTTATCCCTTCTATCGAGGTTGCAGAAGCCCAATTTTTTGCTCTGGATTCACTGCCGGAGATGTTGCCTGAACATTTTGCAATACTCGAGCGTCACATCCTTCATACAACTGAGAAATAACCTTTGAACCCACATTTTATCAATGTCAGCTTTGTTGGCTCAAAAGATGCTGTCTGTTTGTGAAGGCGTTTTTCTACATTAATATCTTCTTTTAGCCGGATTCATAAGAAAACCAAAAAGAGCCGTTTCTTAGGACGGCTCTTTGAGTGGATTATCCATCTGAACAAACGTTCACGGGAGTAAATTATCGTAGGTCTGCAAAGCTTTCATGTAATTGGCGCGTTCATAAGCCGCCGGGTTGTCAACATTCTTTTGGCTCATACTACCGCACATCTTTTCTACCGATTCATATTCATAGGCTGTCATCCAATTTTCCATCTCCGCCAGGATCTCCTCAGCACGCTCTACGCCGTTGGCGACAAACTCAGAGGCAACCATTGCCACATTGGCGCCAGCCATCACAGACTTGACCAAATCCACGCCATTGTGCACACCGCTTGTCAGTGCCAGGTCACCCTCGACCCGGCCGTAAAGAAGGGCCATCCAGCGTAAGGGCAGGAGTAATTCTGCAGAGGTTGAGAGATGAAGGGTGGTATCGACTTCCATATTCTCGATGTCCAAGTCTGGTTGGATGAAGCGGTTAAAGAGTACAAAACCGTCTGCCCCAGCTTCAATCAAAAGTTCGATAAAGTTTGGCAGCGCGGAAAAGAACGGGCTCAATTTTACTGAAACAGGGATGTCAACATTATCACAAACGGCTTTGACCAGTTCAAAGTAATTATCCTCCATTTGGCACGCTTCGATATCCGGGTTTGTTGGAATGTAATAAGTGTTCAATTCCAGGGCATCTGCACCAGCCTCTGCCATCTTCAGGGCATATTCAATCCATCCAGAATTGGAGACGCCGTTCAGGCTGCCAATGATCGGGATATCAACGGCTTCCTTATTTTTTCGGATCTGCTCAAGATATTGATCCGGACCAACATTGTACTTACCTAAATCCGGGAAATAGTCTAAAGATTCTGCAAACCGATCTGTTCCTCTTTCCATGTAATAATTGAATGCCAGGCTGTCATGGGTGATCTGTTCTTCAAATAGCGAATACATCACCACGGCACTGATCCCGACATCCTCCATTTTCTTGACCATCGAGGTGCGTTTGGAAAGGGCTGAAGCTGATGCCACCAGGGGATTTTTAAGCTCGAGTCCCAGATATGTTGTCTTTAAATCAATCATTACGCCTCCTATGTATTATTTATTCGAGTATCTATTTAACCTAAAATTAAAACAATGGTGATGAGTCACAGCCCATCACCATTATTATACTTATGTGATAATCCTGATTCAAAAGACTATTCTTCAGGTTCGGGCTTCGTATAATGCATATCAGCCATTTGCTGATACAGTGTCCAGCGGCTGGCAGCATCGTGCTTCGCCTTAGCCATGAGTGCCTCTGCCCGTTCCTCGTTGCTCTGCAAGAGCATTCGGTAGCGTGTTTCGTTATACGCATATTCTTCCACTGGTACCGTAGGATCTTTCGAGTCTATCGTCAGAGGATTTTCTCCCTGGCCACCGAGTTCAGGATTATAGCGATAGAGCGGCCAAACGCCCGATTTCACCGCCAAATCCTGCTGCTTGAGACCGTATTTCATCGTGATGCCGTGGGCAATACAATGCGTATAGGCGATGATCAATGATGGGCCTTCGTAGGCTTCCGCCTCACGGAGAGCTTGCAGCGTCTGTCGATCGCTGGCGCCCATTGCCACCCGGGCAACATACACATAGCCGTAAGACATGGCCATCATACCTAGGTCTTTTTTGGGCAGGTCTTTTCCGTTGGCAGCAAACTTCGCCACGGCTGCGCGCGGGGTCGCCTTGGAAGATTGCCCGCCTGTATTGGAGTAAACCTCGGTATCCAGCACAAGGACGTTGATATCCCTGCCGGAAGCCAGGACGTGATCCAGACCGCCATAACCAATGTCATAGGCCCAGCCGTCACCACCTATGATCCAGACGCTCTTGCGCACAAGATAATCTGCAATGGAAAGCAGGTTGCGTGCTGCGGGAGTATCCAGCTTCTCTAATTTTTCTTTGAGCTGTTCCACTCGTTCACGCTGGACTTCTAGTTCCTCTTCGGTCTTCTGACTGGCGTTCAGTATAGCATCAGCCAGGTCTTTGCCCACATCCTCTGCTAATTTTGCTAAAAGTTCATTGGCATACTCAACAAATTTATCAATCGTCAGACGCATCCCCAAACCAAATTCAGCGTTATCCTCAAATAATGAGTTTGACCAGGCAGGGCCGCGACCATTGGCATCGACCGCATAAGGTGTGGTTGGCAGGTTGCCGCCATAAATCGAAGAACAACCCGTGGCGTTGGCGATGACCATGCGATCACCAAACAACTGGGAAGCCAGCCTGATGTAGGGGGTTTCGCCACAGCCCGCACAAGCGCCAGAGAATTCAAATAAAGGTTCAAGCAATTGTGAGTTTTTCACGGTGTGCGGCGTGAAGCTCTTCCGGTCTGGGTAAGGAATCGAGGTGAAGAAATCCCAGTTTTTAGCTTCCTGCTCCCTGATGGGGGGTTGGGGTTGCATATTGATCGCCTTGCGGCTTGGATTCTCTCGATCCTTGGCAGGGCAGTTCTCAACACACATGCCGCACCCTGTGCAATCTTCAGGTGCGATTTGCACGGTGAAAGCCCAGCCATCACGAAATTCTCGGAACTTCGCATTGGTGGATTTGAAGGTCTCCGGTGCGTTCTCCAGATAGGATTCTTCATAAACCTTGGTTCGGATGGTCGCATGAGGACAGACGAAGGCACATTTACCGCATTGGATGCATAAATCAGGTTCCCAAACCGGGATCTCAAGGGCGACATTACGCTTCTCCCATTGAGTCGTGGCCGTGGGGAAGGTGCCGTCCACTGGCATCTCACTGACCCTGACGTCATCACCACGGCGATCAATGATCTTGCCCAGCACCTCACGCACATATTCCGGTGCCTCTTCGGGGACCGGGGGCAGCATAGGAATATCGCTGGTGACCTTCTCAGGAACATCGATCTTAAACATGTTTTCCAAAGCGCTGTCCACAGCGGCGTAGTTTTGCTTGACAACAGCCTCGCCGCGTTTGCCGTAAGTTTTCTTGATCGATCGCTTGATTTCTTCAATCGCCTGATCCTTGGGCAGAATACCGCTGATGGCAAAGAAACAAGTCTGCATGATGGTGTTGATGCGCTGACCCATATTGGTTTGTCGCGCCACTTCATAGGCATCAATGGTATAGAAATTGAGGTTCTTTTTTATCAGGGCTTCCTGGACTTTGGCAGGAAGATGATCCCAGACCTCATCCGGTCCATAGATGCTGTTCAGGAGGAAGATACCCCCGGGCCGTGCATACTTGAGCATATCAAATTTTTCGATAAAGCTGAATTGGTGGCAGGCTAAGAAATTCGCCTCGTTTTCAGCAATCAAATACGGGGCACGGATTGGATCGGGTCCAAAACGCAAGTGAGATACGGTCACCGCCCCAGATTTCTTTGAGTCATATTGGAAGTATCCCTGGGCATAGTTCTTGGTTTCTTCCCCAATGATCTTGATTGAGTTTTTATTGGCACTCACAGTTCCATCGGCACCGAGACCGTAGAACATTGCCTGGACAACATCTTCACCAAGAATCTCAAAGGAGGGATCCCAATCGAGGTTGGTGTGCGTCACATCATCATAAATACCGACGGTGAAGTGATTTTTGGGATTGTCTTTATCCATTTCATCAAAGACACCCTTGACCATCGCAGGTGTGAATTCCTTGGAAGAAAGACCATAACGGCCGCCGATAACCTTGGGCATGGTCTCAAAGGGTGCAATACCCTCTTCCATACCTTCTTTAACAGCATTGACCACATCCAAATACAGAGGCTCACCACCTGCACCCGGTTCCTTGGTCCGATCGAGAGTGGCAATAATCTTTGTGCTGCTTGGCAGGGCTTCCATTAGGTGCTGGGTGGAGAAGGGGCGATAAAGCCTAACGGAGATCACACCCACTTTTTCTCCCTCATTCGCAAGGAATTTTGCGGTTTCCTCGGCGGTCTCTGTGCCTGAAGCCATCAAAATAAGCACTTTTTCAGCATCGGGTGCACCTACATAATCAAAGAGGTGATACACCCGACCTACTTGCTCTGCAAAGACATCCATGACTTCCTGTACTGCCTCAGGAGTTTTGTCATAGAAGGGATTGACCGTCTCGCGTCCCTGGAAGAAAACGTCCGGATTCTGGGCAGTCCCGCGCACGACCGGGTGGTCAGGTGAAAGAGCCCGAGCGCGATGTTGAGCAACCAGGTCATCGTCGATCAGAGTACGCAGGTCCTCCTCATCCAACCGTTCTATCTTTGTTATCTCATGAGAATTTCTAAAACCATCAAAGAAATGCAGGAAGGGTACCCTGGTGCGCAACGTGGCTGCCTGGGCAATCAGTGTCATATCCTGGGCTTGCTGCACAGATCCACTGGCTAACAATGCAAAGCCTGTTGCACGGGTGGCAGTCACATCGGTATGATCACCAAAAATGGAGAGCGCCTGTGCAGCCACGGAACGGGCGCTGACATTGAATACGGTCGGTGAAAGTTCACCGGCAATTTTGTACATATTGGGGATCATCAGGAGCAAACCCTGTGAGGCGGTGAAGGTAGTAGTCAACCCTCCTGCCTGCAATGCACCGTGGACAGCACCTGCTGCGCCGCCTTCTGCTTGCATTTCTGTGACATCCGGTACGGTTCCCCAGATATTTGGGATGCCCTCTGCTGACCAAGCATCCGCATATTCACCCATGGGGGATGAAGGGGTAATCGGGTAAATCGCAATGATCTCATTCAATCGGTAGGCGACCCAAGCCGTAGCTTCATTCGCATCCGTCATTACCATTTCACGTTTCATATATATTCTCCTTTATATTTATTACTGAGACAATCATAGAACATGAGAATACCATCAATAACTTTATAGTTGATTGATGATTTTCTGATCTTTTCCAAAGTTTAAGTATAACCTGATTTGTTGAAACACTGATGTTATTTACTTCATGTTCGGTCCTGAAACCTGTCATTATTCAGATATCAAGACCACGTGCCAATTAAATGGTACCTTAAAACCCTTGATAATGGATTCTGGCAAATTTATGAGTCAATATACGGCTCAGCCAGCAACAAAGCAGCCAGCGTTTTCCCATCCTGGATGCCGCCGCTGTGAACACGCTGATAAACTTCCCCGGCAGGTATTTTCTCTACACCAAGGAACTCATCTTCATCCGGGTCGAGGGGAGAATCGTGCAGCTCACTTGCCAGGAAGATGGTCATATATTCATCGGTATAGCCAGGCGCCAGATAGAATCCGCCCAGTTCCTGGAGCTTTCCGGCTGCCAAACCGATCTCTTCTCGAAGCTCGCGTTGGGCGCTTTCCAAAGGAGCTTCACCCTCATCAAGAACACCTGCCGGTAGCTCAAGCAGTTCTCCACCAGCTCCGATGCGGTGCTGCCTGACAAAATAAATGTTATTTTCCGCATCAATGGGAAGGATCGTGATGGAGTTGCCGTGTTCTACCAGGTCGTAATAACGTTCATTGCCATTTGGCAGTCGAAGATAGACCTTGGCTACATCAAATACATGTCCAGTATATTGGCGCTCTCGTTTTAGTTCGGTAAAAGCCATCTTGCTCCTCTTACAAATTTTGTTTCATTGCGTTCGATTTGCATAACAGAAAGCTGCGCTCAGGAATTATTCCAAAGCGCAGCCAAAAATCCTTTTTTGTCATCCTGCTGAAAAAATTACGGGATTTGTAATGTTTGACCAGCCGACAACGTGTAGGGTTCCTCAAGGTTGTTTACAGCGATAATCGCTTCCGGTGTCACGTCACCATATTCGCAGGCAATGGAATAAACGGTATCCCCTTCCTGAACCGTGTGAGTGGTGGGATGTTCCTTGACCGAGCGATTTTCTGTAGGCCACGAACCCTCTTGTGGGATCTGCAGAACTGTTCCAGGGCTCACATCGCCACCGATATTGTTCAAGGCAAGCAGATCTTCAGGGTTTACATCAAAGCGCCTGGCAAGACAAAAGGGGAATTCTCCTTCTCGCACAGTGTACTCGACCGGTTTTGTCAGGGTGGGAATAAGGACCGTCGGGGTGGGTTCTGGCGTGCTGGTTGGTGTGAAGACAACCTCTAGTGTAGCAGTAGGTGTTGGCCCGGTTTTATCATCTGCCGTTGGCGTTAGAAATTCAGGAGAATCCGTCTGGATTTGAATCGGCGTTGTTTGAATTTCCTCGGTGGGCGCCTTAGACGCTGGCATTTTACATCCGGAGAGGAGTAAGGTAAACAGTATCATACTGACAATGACCAGGTTCCATTTTTTCGTCATTGCATCATCTCCTTCGCTTCATAATTTTTGATAAAATTTTAATTTTCTGAATATGATATTAATTAGATAGTAGCATATTCCAAATTTAGCGTCAAGCACAATCAGAAGTGGGGTGAGTGTCAAGATTCTCCATAAACCATAAACAAAAGCCTCAGGAAAACGATTGTGTTATTTCACTTCATGATATTCATCATGGGGCATTACCCTACCAATCAAATAGCTCTAAAAAGTCTTCTCCTTTTTTATAGAAAGGCTAAGGTTGTTCGGATCATGATGGGGGCATAGGTTCTACAAAGCGCCGCAGATCGATGATGATTTAGGTAAGGTTAAACGAAATATTATTACCAAAAGTAAATCGGAAGATTGTTAATACTTCCTAATATCAATTGTTAATGATTGTCTTATGATTTGGGGATAATATCATTAGGAAAGGAAAGGAAAGTATCATGAAGAATCGAAAATTTAAATTAGCCCTTGTCGTTTTGGTTTTAATTTTGGCAGTGATGGCATGCTCTCTTCCCCAAATTGACCTACTGGATCCCTTGCCCAGCACTGGAGGGCAAGAAACTGAAGAAGTGGTCACAGAAACCGAAGTTGCCCAGGAACCCACGCCTGAGGAACAGGCACCATCATTTGTAATCCCTGACGAAGTATTATTAGAGGATGCTTTAATCGAAATTTATAACAATGTCAGTCGCGGCGTTGTCTCCATCCAGGTCTTTGCCCAAACCGGGTCCGGTATCGGTTCTGGATTTGTGATTGATAAGGAAGGTCATATTGTCACCAATTATCATGTTGTCGAACAGGCAGGTGATATTGAGGTTCACTTCCCAAGTGGACTGAAGGTCTTTGGTGAGCTTGTCGGGGAAGACCTTGATTCCGATCTGGCGGTTATCCGCGTGGATGTTGATCCTGATGAACTTTATCCGTTGACCCTCGGAGATTCAAGCCAGTTACGAGAGGGCCAATCTGTGATTGCTATTGGTAATCCCTATGGATTGAGTGGAACGATGACAACCGGGATTGTCTCAGCTCGTGGACGTACCCTTGAGTCCATCCGGCAAACGGAAACCGGTCAGTTTTTCTCCGCTGGGGATTTGATCCAGACGGATGCAACAATTAATCCTGGTAATTCTGGCGGCCCACTATTGAACTTGAACGGTGAAGTCATTGGCATTAATAGAGCCATTCAAACTTCTGGTACAACTATCACCGGGAGTGCCGTCAACAGTGGTATTGGTTTTGCTGTGTCGTCAAATATCTTAAAACTAGTGCTTCCTGCCTTGAAAGCAGGTGAAACCTACGGTTACCCCTACTTAGGTCTTTCAGCCCTACCTTCGCTATCGCTGACCCAGGCGGAATTTTTAGGGTTATCACAAGCCAATGGCGCCTATGTTGTCGAAGTGGTTGATGGTGGCCCTGCAGACCAGGCAGGTCTCCGTGCTGGCAGCGAACCCACCCAAATTCAGGGCTTCTTTGCCGGTGGCGACCTGATCATTGGCGCAGATGATACAGAAGTGCTCCAGTTCAGTGAGATGCTAAGCTATATGATGCTTAACAAAAAACCGGGTGACGACATTGTGATTACCGTCCTGAGGGATGGTCAAGAAATGGAATTCACCGTCACTTTAGGTGAACGACCGACAATTGGTCAATAACACGGATTTTACCGCCGTGGAAATCATTCCACGGCGGTTTTTTACATCATCCAAAAAACTTTTTGAAATAATCCTATCGTTAAGATAAAATATATCTAACCATTGATCCATGCGATCAATCGTCCACTTTAAAAATTAATTAAATAAAAGGAGGCTACCAATGTTTTCCGAAAAAGACCTGCAGGCACTTTTGGATTATTCAGCGGAAAGTCAGGTGCTGAGTGTCTACCTTAATACAGACCCCAGCAAGATTAATACTGAGGCCGCAAAATTACGACTCCGAAACTGGCTGAAAGAAATCAATCTAACGGAAGACGTCCAGAGTGTGGAAGATTTCATCAATCTGGCATACGATTGGTCAGCCAGGGGGGTGGTTATGTTTTCGGACCAAAAAGCAGGATTTTTTCAAACCTATCAATTTAATGTAACCGTGCCTGACATGGTCTTTGTGGGGGACCGACCGGTCATTCGACCCTTAGTTCGCTTACTGGATACTTTTTCAGGCTGGAGCGTTGTGCTGGTGGATAAACAAGGCGCTCGCTTCTATTCCTTTGATTTGGGTGAGCTAACAGAAAAAGAGGGGTTTAGCGGTGAGGAGGTGAAGCAAGCTAAACGCGGTGGTGGGAATGCCATGCCTGGTCGTATGGGAGGCGCAGATGCCAGCGGAAAAATTGAAAATATTATTGAACAGAATATCAAAGAGGTTGTTGAGTCTGCCATAAACTTTTTCCAACATAAACATATCCGGCGGATCATGATCGGGGGCACTGATGACAATATAGCCCGATTCAAAGATGAACTCCCGAAATCATGGCAGTCTCTGGTCGTGGGCGATTTCCCAATGAGCATGACAGCCGGTGAAGCTGAAGTGCTGGATCAAGCCACACACGAAGCGCTGCAAGCGCAAAAGAAGATCAACCAGGGGCTTGTTGAGCAGGCGATCACCCTTGCTGCCAAGGGCAGCTCTGGTGTGACCGGTTTGATCGACACCCTGAATGCCATTCATGAAGGCCGTGTCAAAACCTTGCTTGTTTTGCAGGTTTACGAACATGAAGGCTATCGATGTAAAGGGTGCGGCTATTTAACCACCCAGGAATTAGACCAATGTCCCTTCTGTGGCGAGGTCTTTGAGCGTATTGATATGGCCGTGGAGGTTGCCGTGGAAGATGCACTCCGCAAGAATGCGGAAGTAAAAGTTATCCTGGAAAATGAGCAGCTTGAAAATGCGGGTAAGATTGCGGCAATTTTGCGTTACTAAAAGATAGTGCAGATGACCAAGCCCGGGGATGGAAATCCATCCCCGGTTTTTTATAATTCATAGTCGAGTAAACCAATGATTGATGCTATTAATTTATTTTTTTTAGGGCTTGATTGATACCATGCTGTGCAATATGCGAAAACGAAAACTTAGATATTTCATGAATTCCTGCTAAAAATGAGAGAGAAATACAATGGCAATACAAAATTCCTTGAAAGGAAAGACTATTCTCATTACGGGTGCAACAGATGGCATCGGTAAAGAAACAGCAAAACAACTTGCGGAAATGGGTGGACACCTCCTGATCCACGGGAGGAATCTTGAAAAATGTGAAAAAACCAAAGCTGAGATTATTCAATTCACCGGTAATGAGGCGCTGGAAATATTTGTCGCAGATTTTCTATCGATGGAGAATGTCAGGGATTTAGCCCAAGACATGCATGCTCGCGTGGATCATTTGGATATTCTGATCAACAATGCTGGGATATTCATAAAAGAACATGTTAGAACGCCTGATGGTTTTGAACTGACCTTCGCTGTGAATCACTTAGCGCATTTTCTTTTGACAAATTTACTATTGGATCTTTTAAAGCAATCTTCTCCAGCACGTGTCATAATTGTCAGTTCTTCATCCCATGCCAATGCCAAGGTGGATTTAAATAACCTCAATGCTGAAAAAAAGTTTTCCGCTTGGAACGCATATTGTCTATCGAAACTTGGCAATCTTTTATTTGCCTTTGCCCTCGCCAGGCGATTAAAAGGCACTGGTATAACCGTCAATGCTTTGCATCCAGGAGCAATCAATACCAAAATGCTCCGATATGCAGGCGGAATACAGGGTCAGCCCGTCGAGGAAGGCGCAGAAACACCTGTTTTTCTTGCCAGTGCACCAGAAGTCGCGAATATTACCGGGGAATATTTTGTCGGAAAAGAAATTGCCCAGCCTTCTGGAAAGGCTCGAGATCTAGACTTTCAGAAAAGATTCTGGGAGATGAGTGAAGAAATGGTTGGGTTATGACTGGATGCATTGTCATATCCATCAACAATATCTGACTATCAACACCCAATCAATTAGAAAAACCTGAAACTTAAAAAATCTGAATCCAAATAATTTTATCAACGCGATTTGGTTTTTCGCCCACACAGTAAATTTTACAAGAAAAACCTTAAAGCTAGATGCAACCTTTTCCGCCAGGCGCTTTCATGGTGTTTGGCACCGGGAAATATCCGGGTTAACCAATCATGGCCAAATTGATAACCCTTTTCGACCATAATCTCATCAACGGCAGCTTGATATGGGGCATAACCGATATCATCAGGGGCGGTCCCATGATCAAAATAAAACCTGTGATATCCCGCTTCTGGTAAATATTCCCTAAGGTAAGGGGGTCCAAATTGGCCTAAAATAGGCCAATGGGTTGAAAAGCACCCAGCGTTTCCAAAAATGTGGGAGTATGTCACCAGTGCATACAACGAGATCAGTCCGCCCATACTGGATCCCATGATAATTGTCCGATTCCTTTCAGGGTTTGTTCGAAAATCACGGTCAATACGGGGTTTGATGGTCTTCACAATTAACGCCAAATATCGATCCGCGACAAAATTAAACATTTCCAGTTCTTCAACCGATTCTGCCTTGAGTTTCGCCACAAAAGCTCTTCCCTCTGGCGTTGTAAAGGGGCGTGTTGGCAGATAATCTCCCATCCGGTTGGTCGTATTATCAATTCCCACTACAATGGCTGGTTCAATAAAGCCAAAGGTGCTTAATTTACGGATTTTCTCGGAAACGCCCCAAGTGATCCCTTTATAAGCTTTTTCGGGATAAAAAAGGTTTTGCCCGTCGTGCATGTAAATCACGGGAAAACGGGCATCTGGATGACAATCATATTGTGGCGGCGTCCAGACCCAGACATCACGCGGTAACAGACCGGGCTTTTTGAGATCCGGGTAGCGCGTTAAGGGAATTGACATTTAATAGATGCCTTTTCAGAGGGTGTCAAAATCGCGCACCGGCTCAAGAGGAAGTAGGGGATATATCTGCTGAGGAACGGGCGGCATCGGGTTGTACACCCAGTCAACGGATAGAACACCACAGCGGTGGGGACCAACCCAGCTCAATCCTTGGTAAGTACCGCGTACCAATACATCCGTCATATCCAAAGACAACCCAAAGAAAGCCAGGG
>Ga0207796_1000639_pt1 | contig 13570 bp, 11 predicted proteins | sample Pon1CUnioCityCA_6_FD_187274 | JGI IMG/M metagenome (GOLD analysis project Ga0207796, IMG submission 187274) | Marine sediment microbial community from Union City, CA, USA - Pond 1C Sediment 1 (SPAdes) | ecosystem: Environmental > Aquatic > Marine > Intertidal zone > Salt pond sediment ...
CCTCCCGGCGAGAACACGGCCAGAAACCCTATTCCCACCGCAGTGGGCATCAGGAACATTCCGGGCCAGAACGGGAGGCTGATACCGAAGCTCCTGGCGAGGAAGACGAAGGCCAGCCCCTGAAGCAGGAAGACCAGTATGTAGACGGGCAGCAGTCTGAGGACGTTGGCGAAACCCGGATCCTGAATGTCGATCTCCCTGCCGGCAATTCTGCCCGCCAGCTTCAGGAGCACCCTGAAGGCACCCGGATGGGCGGTGAAGATGACTACCACGGCGGAAGCCGCGACTATCAGAACGCTTACCGTGCTTCCCAGGCCTGCCTCCCTGGCGGCCAGCGGGATCACCGGCAGTGACATGAGAAGGCATCCGGCGACGATGAAAAGGCTCTCCAGTATCAGCGCGTGACCGGTCTGGGTCCTGGTCATGCCGATCTTTCTGGACAGCCCTATCTTGCCCAGCGCGCCCCATACCTTGCCTGGAACGTACTTGCCCACCTGGGCGAGGAAATGCACGTTGAAGGCGTTGCCGAAGGATATCCCGGCGCCTGCCACAGCGCATACCAGCATCCATGACCAGGCAGCTGCCAGCAGATGCAGCAGCATGAGGACGAATGACAGGATGAAAAGCCCTACGTCGAACTGTAGGAGGTTCGAGATGCCTCCCGCCTCATCGGCACCTCTGATGAACGAGTCCACGATGTAGTACATGGCGGCGAAGGTAAGGAGCAGTCCCAGGATGTTGAATATGACCTTCTTCAATTCCGCTCCCTGACTACGGTTGAAATTTACAGGGAAATGCCCGGGTCGAGGGAAAGCGCCGGCTCTATCAGTCCAGGACGCTCAGCTTCGCTCCGGACTTCCTTTGCTGCTGCTTCCCGTTGCGACTGAAGACTATGGTCTCGAAATGCGGGAGGCTGGCTGTATCCAGCAACTTCTCGAGGACCATGTCATATGATTCTTCCATTTCCAGGAAGACTTCAGCCAGTCTTCCCTTCAGCAGCTTCTCCCTGTCCTCCTCGGGTGAAGCGGAATCCTGCTCCCACTGATCGGGGTCCTCCAGCATGGTGAGCATTCGCCTGGCCGTCATGTCCTTCTTCATCGTGAGGTCCCAGTAGGTCTTTGCCTCACGGGTGGACAGAAGTTCCAGCAGCTGGCTGGAAAGGGTATTCCGGGAGATCAGATCGCTGGAAAAGAGGTCACTGAGGCTTCTGAGCCTCTCTTCGAGGTTCTGTCTGATCGCTTCAGCTTCGCCTGGATCGTGCATTCTTCAAACTTCTCCGATATCCGTTGTTCCGGAGGGCCCCGGAAGCTTGATGAGATCCCTTACCATGCCGGAACCTTCCAGTCTGCCCTCTACGGAATCATAACCTCTGAGGGCACCTGCGATAACTCTTGCGGATCCATCCTCCGCACTGTCCGTAACATCTCTAACGACGCAGTTGCTGTAAAGCCAGTGTATGAGAGCGCTGTCATGATAGTCGAGAACCAGCTCGAACCAGTCAAGGGAGCTGTCCCGGTATTCCATTATACGTTCAAGGAGCCCGTTCAGGCCAGTTCCCGTCACCGAGGATACCGCCACGCCATTCCTCGGTTCGGCCGTTCCATGGACGGCATCACATTTGGTCCATACCGTGAGCCTCGGTATGGCCTTGTCGACACCTATCCTGTCGAGAGTATTCCTCACCGCGTCGATGTGCATTCCCCTGGCGGGACTCGACCTGTCTACGGCCAGAAGGAGGAGATCAGCCTTCCTTGCTACGTCCAGAGTAGTGTGAAAACTCGCTACAAGGGTCTCGGGAAGCCTCTCGATGAAACCCACGGTATCCGAGAGCAGCACGGCGGAACCGTCGGGCAGCTCCATCCTCCTTGATGTCGTATCGAGTGTGGCGAAGGGCTTGTCCGCCGTGTAGAGCCCGGAATCGCAGAGGGTGTTGAGAAGAGTGCTCTTCCCGGCGTTGGTGTATCCTACGATGGTGATGTTGTACATCCCCCGGCGGCCCTCGGAAACTATCTGCCACCTGGATTCCACTTCCCTTATCTTCTCCTCGAGGAGAGATATCCTTGCCCTTGCCCGCCTCCGGTCTATCTCCAGCTGCGTCTCCCCGGGACCCCTGGTCCCGATGCCGGCCCCAAGCCTCGAGAAGTGATGCCACATCCCTGAGAGTCTCGGAAGGGCGTACCTGAGCTGCGCCAGTTCTATCTGGAGCTTCGCTTCCCTGGTCCTGGCCCTTCCGGCGAAGATGGCCAGTATCAGCTCGGTCCGGTCTATAACCTTGCAGTTGGTAACTTCCTCCAGTCGGGAAACCTGTCCCGAGGACAGATTGTGATCGAAGACGATTGTGGAGACGCTCTCCCTCGAAGCCGTCTCCCTGAGTTCCTCGGCCTTGCCTCTTCCAATGAACAGTCTGGGGTCCGGAGCGTTCCGCCTCTGGGAATCCGTGGCGGCCACGGTCCCTCCCGCGGATTCCACCAGCGCCTTCATCTCGGCCCTGGCGGATTCCTCGTCGGTTTCCATACCTATGAAGACCCTTACGAGAAGGACCCGCTCGAGTTCGGTGGGATCCCTGGTGACGTAGTTCATCTATCGATTGGAGATGCTCTTGTGACGGTGATCGGCTCCTGTGAAGTCCGGATTTGGATCAATCCCCGGTTTCCTTCTTCTTCCCGGAGGTTCCCGAGCTCTTTCCGGATTCCTTATCGGAGGATCTCTTCGCTGACTTCTTCTCTTCCTTGCGGGCTTCTATGTTCTGCTGAACACCCTTCCTGGCCGATCTCTTTATCAGATCCTTGGCCGAATCGCTCCTGATGTTCTTCACCAGGGCAACCTCCCCGGCGAAAACGCTGATGGCCTCATTCAGCACTCTCTTCTCGGAAGGGTTCATCTTGTTCAGTATCGACCGGGCAATGATATCCCTTATGGCCTTGGCGACTTCCTTCGGCTCGCCTGAATGCACCCTGTCCTTGAGCTTCTCGATCCTCCTGCGCCAGTCCTTGGGCAACTCGTCGGGTTCCCTGTAAAGCTCCTGCAGGGCGTCTTCAAGCTCTTCCTGCGTTACCACGGGCCTAAGCTCCGCCTCGTCTAGGTTATCCACCGGAACGAGGACCCTCTTCTTGCCGACCACGATCTCTATCACTACGCATTCACACATCTCACCCGATATCTTCTGCTTCGATATCTCGGTGATAACGCCGGCTCCATGAATGGGATCAACGACCTTGCCATTGATGGTATACTTCATCCGACCTCCCGGGAAAAAAGAAATATCAGCATAATATCCGGCCTTGACCGAAAAAAGTCAACGATCCATGGAACCCGGCCGGGTTTCCTCACTGGCCCAGCAGTATCCAGATATCCGGCGGGTCCGGCATCCCGGAACCGGGGCCGCGGCCGAGAGTGTTCTCGAGAAGCGCTCTTCTGAGTTCCGTCTCGGAAGCTTCGAGCAACGGCCGGTCTCTTCGGTAGAGGAAGGCGGTACTGTCCAGCTCTTCGGGAATTCCCAGCTCCTCGTTGAGCCTGTCACCGTCCCGGAAGTCGACCACACTTACCATCCACTCCTCTCCTGAAGCGGACAGGCTCCGGCCATCCAGGACGGATCTGACCCAGGTCGCCGCCCCTGCCCCCCCGTATACGCCACCCAGGCCGTGGTTGGCTATATCGACGAAGAGTGTGCCGGCAGGCTGGCTGACAGGTCCGAGGATACCCGGAACAGTCCGGTCGTCAAGAAGATCGGCGCCCAGGAGTATGGTGATATCCACAGGTCTTACCGTCAGGGAACTGTCGACTGCATTGAGGGAGGAGGCGATATCGGAGAGCTGGTGCTGTTCTGACAGGGGAAGCCCGGGATCGAGCCTTCGAACAAGTACCAGCGAGCTGTTCCTCCTGCTGGCGGTGCACGCGTAGACCCTCGAGTATCCGGCTACCGGACCCTGCCTGAACTCGCTTGCCATGCCGGGCTGTCCCGTGCCGTTGCTTATCCATATCACGGGTTCGAAGGCTGCCGGAAGCTCAGAGGAGGCCGTATCCGCCTCCAGGGTATCCCTGTCCTGACCGGTAACAGTGGCCGTATCAGTCTGAAGCAGGGTATCCCCGGGAGGAGCAGTGAGAGGCTCCGTGTTCCCGTCGCAGTTCCGGACCATTATCACGACCGCAGCAGCCACGATGAGGAGAATGAGCACCCAGCCCCATCCGGGAAATCTTCTGCTGCTTCCTGCCGCAGGTCTAATAGCCTTTTCGTGAGTTCTGACACCGGGGGAGGCAGAATGCAGAGCGTCGATCCTTCTTGACAGGACCGTCAGGTTGGCGAACCTCTCACCGGGATCCGGCGTTACCATGTTCTCCAGAAGGCCCATGACTCCGGATGACAGTCTGTTCCAGGCCTCAACCTGGACATCTCGACTGTCGCTGCCGGCAATCAGCCTGAAAATGAGAAGGCCCAGAGCATAGACATCGCTTCGGGGATCGTGCGCCATACGGCCGACGGCCTCCGGAGGCGAGAAGGGAGTATCAGGGACACCCCTGGCGCCGCCCAGGATGCAGTGCTCCCCGGAGGGTGTGACCAGAACGTTCTCGGGTCCGAGGTACCCTACCCTGCAGACGGCATCATGGAGCCTTCTGAGTATGGCAAGCACGCTGCGGCCCACGGCCAGGGCCCCGGATTCGCTCAGGGGACCGTCCCTCACCAGCTTCTCAAGGTACAGCTCCGCCCCCTCCGGCAGAGAGAACATGAGTATCCTTGTATCATTCCCCGTGGCCGGGTGTATCTCCGATTCCGGATGGAGGATACCGCTTATCCGCGGCCACTGACCGGGAGGGATACCGCCGGTATCACCGCAGCTGATCTCCGTGAGCATCGGCTTGCCCTCCGCCTCCACCCTGGCCAGAAGGTAGTTCTCCTCCTCCAGCAGGATCTTGCCGCCTTCGGCTACGGTTGCCAGGAGATCAGTAAGCATGTCCGTCGGTGGAGTAGTTGGGTGCTTCCTTGGTGATCATCACATCATGGGCGTGGCTCTCCTTGAGCCCCGCCGACGTTATCCTGACGAACCTGGCCCTGGAATGCAGCTCTTTCACCGTGGGGCTTCCAACGTAGCCCATGCCCTGCCGCAGACCACCGAGAAGCTGATTGAGGTAATCGATGAGGGGACCCTTGAACGGGACCATTCCCTCTATTCCCTCTGGAACGTATTTCTTCTCCGTACGGTCGTTCTGGAAATACCTGTCCGCACTGCCCTGCTTCATTGCTCCGATCGAACCCATGCCCCTGTATATCTTGTATTTTCTGCCCTTGTAGATGGTCGTGCCTCCTGGACTTTCGGAAATCCCGGCAAGAAGGCTTCCTATCATGACCGATGAGGCTCCCGCGGCGAGAGCCTTCACTATGTCGCCCGAGTACTTGATGCCGCCATCTGCAATAACGGGAACGCCGTAGGGTTCAGCCGCCTTCGCGCACTGGTTCACGGCGGTTATCTGGGGACAGCCTACACCGGCTATGACCCTGGTAGTGCATATGGAGCCGGGGCCGACGCCCACTTTGACCCCGTCGGCTCCAGCCTTGATCAGGTCCACCGTGGCTTCCGGAGTAACCACGTTGCCGGCAACCACGGCAACGTCGGGATGGGCTTCCCTGAGGGCGACGACCGTTTCCAGCACCTTTACCGAATGACCGTGAGCGGTATCGACGAATATGCAGTCCACGCCGGCATCCACCAGCAGACCTGCTCTTCTCAGAGCGTCCTTCCCGACTCCAACCGCCGCTCCCGCCCTCAGCCTCCCCGAAGAGTCCTTGGAGGCGCTGGGATAATTAATGGCGTTGTGTATGTCCTTGACCGTAATCAGGCCCATCAGGCGCCTGCTGGAATCCACCAGCGGCAGCTTCTCCAGTCTGTGTCTTCTGAGAAGGACCAGAGCCTCCTCCAGGTCCGTGTCCGGAGGAGCCGTTATCAGCCTGTCCCATGGGGTCATCAGTTCTCTGACAGGGGTGGCCTCGTCCGCTTCGAACTGGTAATCGCGGTTGGTGAGCATTCCGGCCAGACGCCCATCCTCAAGAACGGGAAAACCTGATACCCCGTGCTTTCTGGAAAGGCTGAGGGCATGCTCTATACTGGAATCGATGTCCAGGGTGACAGGGTCCACTATGACCCCGCTCTCGGCCCTCTTCACCCTCCTTACATGCTCGGCCTGACTTGATGGGGACAGGTTCTTGTGAATTACCCCCATGCCACCCTCCTGGGCCAGGGCGATGGCCATCTCCGCCTCCGTGACTGTATCCATGGCCGCGCTCAGTATCGGAATGTTGAGGGAGATCGCTGAAGTGAGCCTTGTGGTCAAGTCCGCTTCGGAAGGCAGTATCTCCGATCTTCCCGGAAGAAGCAGAATATCATCGTAGGTTAGTGCTTCCCCGCTGCTGGAAATTTCCATTTTCGCCTCTCTTCAGAAAAATAGGGGCGTCAGTCGCACCAGTAAATGAACCTGCCGCAAGAGGGGCAGGTCTCTACCTGAACGTTCCTGTCCGGCGATGCGAAGAAGGCTGTCGGAAGCTGTGTGAAGCAGCCGCTGCATCTCTGATTTACCACCGGGACCACGGCGTTGCCGTAATGCCCGGCCAACCTGTCGTACATGTCGCGATGCTTGCGGTCGATAGTGTCGGCGAGGACCTGTCTCATTTTCTGCAGTTCCTTCACCGCCGAGGCAGGGGACAACCCCAGTTTCTTCTCCTGCTTTCTGATATCCTTGTTGGCCAGATCGGAGATCATTACATCGAGATCGTGAAGACTAATGAGTTTCTCCAGCTCTTTATTCATCTGTGTTGCTTTCCTGGTAAGTAAACTTGAGGATTGATGCGGCTTCGTCTGGCGACCCGGCTGAAAGGATTTTTTCGGCACCCCCCGAACGGAGGGTCTGGGCAAGGTGTTTTATCAGCTCCATGTGCTCGCTGGGTCCGCTGGGTTTCACCGGAGTTATGAAGAGGATGACGATATTGACCTTGTCTTCCGGCCAGGGAATGCCTCCCTTTGACATGCCGAGGACGATCATGAAGTCATCCACAAGGATGCTTCTGCAATGGGGCATCGCGATCCCCTGATGGACAACCGTGGGCTCGGCCGTCTCCCTTGTTTCCAGCGCGGTCTGAAGCAGTTCCCTGGTTGTTCTCTGAAAGGAGAATTCCTCGAGAAGTTCGGCTATTGCATTCTCCAGGCTTTTGGAGGACATGTTCCATTTGACCAGGCACTGTCGTTCCAAGTAGACCTCCCTCTAGACTTGGTCTTTAATATAGAATTTGTTTATCGTCCTGCAAGTGGTGATAACCACTGAACCCGGGTTTCACCAGTGTAAATGAGAAGGGTTCCACGCTCATCCCCTGGAAGGTGTGACCCACAGTGAACAGCGGCATGTTCAGTCTGACGGTCCCGGATGACGCCCACGCCATGCTTGTAAGCAACGGAAGCGTCAGTCGAATATCCCGGTCCCTGAACACATTTCTGGATGGGCTCGAGATTGACAGGGACATGCTGGTCCGGACTCTTTCAGCCCAGGAGGACGGGTCACTGCCCGTGATGCTGGGGGACAGGGTATGGATATCATCGGCCACCGGAGCAGGGGGAGAACGGCTCGTAATCCTCAGAAGCCCGTCCAAACTGGAACTGGAAGAATGGCTCGAGGTCACCAACGGCGGAAAGCCGGGCATGCTTGTGGACGGCTCGGGTAGGATATTCGCGGTCACTGAGGCGGCCAACAGGCTCTTCGCCGGATTCGGGCTGGAATCCATGGGGGACTTCCTGGACCAGATATCGATGACGGCGTTCCTCTCCGCAGCGGCAAAGTGCCTGTCAGGCCAGGGTGCCAGGGACTTTTCCGTCCTTACCAGGAAGGGAAAGTCCAGCAGAAGATCCCAGGTGATGTCACTCAGAAAGACCGGGCTCATGGACCGTCTCATGGTGGTGTCGTTCTCATCACCTTCCATGGCGATGCTCACCTCCGAGCAGGACGGACTGAAGTTCGCCCAGAGTCTGTTTTCCGTCATACCGGTCGCAGCGGTGAGACTGACCGACAAGCTGACCGTCTCAGCTGTGAACAGCTATGCGGCGGAGATACTCCCCGCCCTGACCGGGGAGCCGGGAAAGAGCTTCATCGAGATGCTGGCCCCGGATGACGGGAAAAGGGTGGCTTCACTTCACAGGAAGAGGACAGACCACGCGGCCCCCAGTCATTTCATGGCCGGCATTACCACAGTTGACGGAAGCGTAAGACAGTACGAGTTCACGAGTGTTCCGATGCCGGACATGGAGAGTTTCATGCTGCTGATGGTCCCTGTCAGGCATCTTGATGGGTCCGATGGAGCCCAGGGACCCGGCCAGGTCCTCGGCGAGCTCCTCCGTATCCTCAGCGATCCTGAGAGCGGCGAAGGCCACACTAGAATGATACTGGAGTTCCTCAGGGTGGGTACCGGAGCAAGGGGGGCAGCATACGTCTCAAGGTCCAGGAGGATCACCGTGGGTGAGGCTACGCTCCCTGCAGGTGAGCCTCAGGTCATGACATCGAGGGAACCGGTATGGCACGAGGACAGGAGCGGCCACAGCGTCACTATCCCGCTCAGAAGCAAACAGGACCAGGCTTTCGTCAAGGTCGCCGGGATACCATCGAGAAGAACCGACAACCTGATGAAGCTCACCCTCTCTCTGGCCCCCCTGCTGGCAGAATACATCCAGTCCGATCATCAGCTGGATACAGTGATCGCCCTGATGAACTCCATTTCCTCCTTCATGTCACTGATACAGGGCAGGGAACGTGACGTGCAGGTCATCCTGGCCGAGATAGGGTCTATAGTCGGAGCCGACTACCTTGCCATCCATACCGTCGGAACCAGAGAACCGGTACTGGTGCAGCTGGCAGCTTCCGGGACTTCCACTGAACCGGGACCCCTGAGGATCGAGATCCCTTCCATCGCATCCTGGGCATACACCCATACGGAGACATGCTACGTTCCCGACACAGCCGTGGACCAGAGGTTCTCCTCGATATTTCCCTCATCAAGGAGTGAAATGGCCATACCCCTGGTGGAAAGGGGAAAGACCATGGGTACGCTCACCGTGGGCTGCACCAGAAGGGACGCTTTCGGCTACCCGGTAGGCAGTTTCCTCGGTACACTCGGCACTGCTCTATCTCTATGGCTCTTCCGGGAGGGTCAGGGAGTGAAGGACGAGGAGAACGGCCACCCTGCGGAGAAGTCGGTTCGACTGCCTGATATGGAGGACCTTCTTCTCAGTCTGTCCCACAACGTGCGATCGCCCATCACTACCCTCAGGGTCAGCACCGACCTGCTGGACTCACAGAGGCTCGGAAAGCTCAACGACGAACAGAGGAGTACCCTTCTCTCCATGAACGAAGCGCTGACCGAGCTCACGGAGTACTCGGAGCGCATGCTGAACTTCATGAGGATCGAGCTTGGCCAGGACAGCATAGAGACCACGTGGGCCAGGCCCTCCGACGTCGTATCCTCCATGCTTCCGATCATGGCGGAGAAGGGAGACCTGAGGCAGGTGACGGTAAGCGCCGAGCTGCCCTCGGAGCCGTTCACAGCGTCCTTCGACAGAGCGCGCCTGGAGCAGGTGATAAGCAACCTGGTCAACAACGCCATACAGTACAACAGGCCCGGGGGCTCTGTGAAGATAGAGGTCAGGATGGACGGTACGAGCCACTGGGTCCTCGAGGTATTCAATACGGGCGAAGGCATATCGGCCGAAGACCTTCCGAATGTTTTCGACAGGTTCTACTCGGGGCTCGCCAATACGGGGAGCGCAGGACTGGGCATCGGGCTCACCATCGTGCGCAGTTTCGTCCAGCAGATGGGGGGAACCATCAGCGTCAGGAGCAGGGAGGGATCCGGGACGTGGTTCACGGCCAGGTTCCCCATATCCTGATGACCGCAGGAAAGCTCACCCTGAAAGACCTGGAATACAGTCTCCCCCCGGAACTTATAGCCCAGGAGCCGCTTCCCGAGAGGAGTTCCAGCCGCCTGCTCACGGTAAACGTGACGGAACGATCCCTTCGGGATTCGATATTCCATCGGCTTCCGGAACTGCTTCGCCCGGGAGACCTTCTCGTGCTGAACGACACGAAGGTATTCCGGGCAAGGCTGTCAGGACGCAAGACCGCCACCGGAGGGAAGGTGGAGGTATTCCTTCTCAGGGACCTCGGCGACGATCGATGGAGGGCCATGGTCAGACCGGGGAAGGCCGCCAGTGAAGGGCTTTCCTTTCAGTTCGGACAGGACCTGCGCTGCACCGTGCTCAGGAGGCTGGGGCAGGGACGGGCCCTGCTGCGGTTCGACTCCTCCGGCGACACCCCGGAGATCATCGAGAAGATCGCCAGGGTGCCTCTGCCACCCTACATAAAGAGGGACCCTGACGATATGGACAGGAAGAGGTACCAGACCGTATTCGCCAGGAACACCGGAGCGGTGGCCGCTCCCACCGCCGGGCTCCACTTCACTCCCGACCTTCTGGAAGCCATGAAGGCGGGGAGCATAGACCACTGTTTCATTACCCTTCATGTGGGTCCCGGCACGTTCCAGCCCCTGAGGCATGACATACTGGAGGACAACTCCCTGGAAACCGAGGAGTACACAGTATCAGCAGACAGCCTCGCCAGAATGCGCAGGACCGTGAAGGAAGGGGGAAGACTGGTTGCCGTGGGCACCACTACCACAAGGGTCCTGGAGAGCATAGACCTCAATTCGAAGACCGCTATCTCGGGGGAGACAGGAATATTTATATTCCCCCCGTACGGTTTCAGGAACGTTGACGCACTGATAACGAACTTCCATCTTCCCGGAAGCTCACTGCTGTGCCTGGTGGCTGCCTTCATGGGTTACGATCTCATGATGGACGCGTACCGTCACGCGATAGAGAAGTCCTACCGCTTCTACAGCTACGGGGACGCCATGCTTATCGAGAAGGAGCCTGCGGAATGACTGTGACGGCCAGAAAACATGCCCTTCTGAGCGGCATCTCTCCGCGACCGGGACAGATGGCCAGGCTGTACGCCCTCGAGCTGGCCTCCATCCTGTCCTGGACCGTTCTGCTGGACACCATCCTCAAGCTCCTATCGGGAAGCTGGCTGCTTCTGCTGCCCGTCAGTTATCTCTTCGCAGTAACCATGCTGGCCTGGCTGGAAAGACCGGGACCTGCCAGAAGGGAGAACAACCCCCTGGAAGCCCTGGGACTCGGCGAGATAGGGACCGATGGAAGCAGGCCCAGCGAATGGCAGACACTCAGGAGGCTGCTGCTGACGCCTCCACTTATCCTGCTTCTGTGCATAGGGCTCGTTCCTCTGCCGGGCACCGGGCGGAACCTCCTCCAGCTGGCTTCCGGCACCAAGATAGTACCGCTCGACGAAAGCATGGACCCCCGGCCTGACCAGGAGATATTCCGGATTAGGAAGAAGGCCCTGGCGAAGGTCATCTCGTACACGATGGTGTCCCTCATGGTGGCGGCGGTCATCGCCTTCGTCCCTCCGGAGCTGGACCGCGACCAGGTAAGCGGACGGATAAGCGCCGTTCACAGCCTTCCCGCGAGGGAGAGGGAACTCCTGGCCGACTACCTGGAAATGAAGGCCATCTACCCCGACTGTCTGGAGTTCCATGTGAGGCTGGCCAGTCTCTACTACCGCAATGACATGAAAGAAGACCTGCAGCTTGAGCTGGCCTACATCAGAAGACGGGCACCGGACCATTCGATACTCCTCCTGGAGCAGGACCTCAGTGTGGAGATGGAGGATCTCATAGTGGGCCGGGACACCTCCTTCCTTGATTCCATCGCTTTTACGGAAGCCCTTCCGGATACTCCCGGCGAGCCCGACTCGGTGGATACGGGCGTCCAGACCGCCGCGCCGGATACGGCGGTGACTGCCCCCGTGGAGGACGCCCCGGACTCCCTTCATGACACGCAGGATGCTCTTCCGGATTCCCAGGCGGCGTCACCCGGCGACAGCCTTCCGACCGAGTATCAGCCTGAAGCAGGCGACGGTCCCGCAGCTCACGCGGATGAAGGTGCCCCTCCTTCAGATCCCCTTCAGTTGGAGGATGACCAGGCAGTTCCCGAAGTGATGCAGGATGAACCCCTGCAGGCGGAGGAGCCCGGGACGGAAGAAGCCGGAAGCCCTGAGTCTGATGCACCTGCGGATACCGGGGGAGAAACGGCAGAGGATGAAGCGCCGCCAGTACCTGATGGACCCTAGACCTCTGGACCGCATACCCTCCTTCGAGCTGCTCACCCTCTCCGGAAAGGCCCGAAGAGGCGTCATCAGGCTGGCCCATGGAGAGGTCGAGACTCCCGCCTTCATGCCCGTCGGAACACAGGCCAGCGTTAAGACTGCCCGCAACTCCGATCTGCTGAAGGACGGCTGGCGAATGATCCTGGCCAATACCTATCACCTCTATCTGAGACCCGGAGCCGACGTCATTTCGGAGGCCGGAGGCCTGCACCGGTTCATGTCCTGGGACAGGAACATCCTGACGGACAGCGGCGGGTTCCAGCTTTTCAGCCTGTCCCGGCTTAGAAGGCGATCGGAGGAAGGGTACAGTTTCCAGTCCCACATCGACGGTTCCAGCCATCTCCTGACACCCGAGAAGGTGGTAGAGCTGCAGCTGGCCTTCGGAAGCGATGTCATGATGGTCCTCGACGAGTGTCTGGAGCAGCCGACCCGGAGGGAGCGTACAGAGGAATCCCTGGCGCTTACCCTAAGATGGGCTGAAAGGGCCAGGAGGATCTACCCGGGAGGTCCACAGGCGCTTTTCGGAATAGTACAGGGGGGCGCCTATCCTGACCTGCGGAGGAGATCGGCGCTGGAGCTCTCCGCCATGGACTTCGACGGATACGCCATAGGCGGGGTCTCGGTGGGAGAATCCAGACGGATGATGATGAAGGCGGTCAGGGACTGTATCGGTCACCTTCCCGAGAACAGGCCCAGGTACCTGATGGGAGTGGGCAAGCCGGAAGACCTGGTGGACTTTACGGCCGAGGGTGTCGACATGTTCGACTGCGTCGTTCCCACCAGGAATGCCAGGGGAGGAAGTTTCTTCGTCCCGGGTGGTCACATCAACATAAGGAACGCGAGATTCGCCAAGGACGGAGCGCCTGTTCAGCCGGGGTGCGGCTGCTACGCCTGCACCACCCATTCCAGGGCCTACATCAGGCATCTGTTCATGTCCCGGGAATGGCTCGCGCCCATTCTGGCGACCCTTCATAACCTCCATTACTTCTCGGTACTGATGGAGAGGATAAGGATGGCCATCGAGGAGAGACATTTCACCGCCTGGAGGAAGGACTGGCACAGGAGACGCAGGGACTTCGACCCGGGCGACTTCTGATGGCGGGTGATATGGAGCTGCGCATCGATTCCCTCGGGAACGGGGTCGGAGGAGTATCCAGGCCGGAGGGCAGCAGGACGGTCTTCGTCCGGGGAGCGCTTCCGGGAGAACTCGTCAGATGCTCCGTGGAGAAGGAAGCGAAGAGCTACGTCCGCGCCGCTCTTCTGGAGGTTCTCGAACCCTCCCCCTGCAGGATAGCTCCCTCCT